>Ga0209202_1001828_pt1 | contig 12364 bp, 15 predicted proteins | sample AD_UKC032_MetaG_FD_184416 | JGI IMG/M metagenome (GOLD analysis project Ga0209202, IMG submission 184416) | Active sludge microbial communities of municipal wastewater-treating anaerobic digesters from USA - AD_UKC032_MetaG (SPAdes) (version 2) | ecosystem: Engineered > Bioreactor > Anaerobic >... | reverse complement strand
ACGGGAAAAGGTTTTGCCCTCCAGGGTTCAATCCGGATAGTATCACCATCATTGAAATATCTCATTGAAAGATGGCAGGTGGTTATTGCCGGCACCGGTCCATGCGGATGACCGTTAATGAACATCCCGCACGATCCGCAGATCCCTTCGCGGCAGTCGTGATCAAAGGCCACAGGATCCTTATCCTCTTCCACAAGCCTCTTGTTCAAAGCATCAAGCATCTCGAGAAAGGACATTTCCGGTGCTACATTTTCCATTTTGTAGGTCACGAAAGTTCCTTTAGCCTTTGCATTTTTCTGGCGCCATATCTTTAGTGTCAGGTTCATGTTTTCGTTAACGTTTTAATTATCCGGAAATTATTGTTTAATAAAGCTCAGAGCACAGGGCAAAGGGCACAGAGCTCTCCGCTCTTCGCCCTGCGCCTTCTCACCGTTGTACCGTTGCACCTTGGCACCGTTACGCCATTACTTATAGCTTCTCACCTTCATCTCCACCTCTTCGAATTTCAGTTCTTCCTTATGAAGGATATGTGGATAACCTTCCCCGGCATATTCCCATACGGCCACATAGGCATATTCACTGTCATTCCGCAACGCTTCACCGTCGGGTGTCTGATACTCTTCCCTGAAATGGGCTCCGCAGGATTCTTTCCTGTTAAGGGCATCAGTAATTATAAGCCGGGCAAGGTCGAAATAATCAGCAATCCTGCCGGCTTTCTCAAGCTCCTGATTTACCTCGCCGATGCTTCCCGGAACATTCAGGTCTTTCCAGAATTCATCATGAAGATCATCCAGAAGTATAAGAGCTTTTTTCAGACCTTCTTCATTTCTGGTCATCCCGGCATAATCCCACATTATTTTACCCAGACGTTTATGGAAGGAGGAGGCAGTCTGTCTGCCTTTTATTGAGAGCAGCCTGTTCAGACGACCAACAGCATTTTTTTCTGCTTCTTCAAATGCCGGTTGGGAGGTACTTATTTTCGGCGTTCTTATTTCATCGGCAAGATAATTGCTTATTGTATTTGGAAGAATAAAATAACCATCACCTGCTGCCTGCATCAGTGAACTGGCTCCCAGCCTGTTGGCTCCATGGTCGGAAAAATTGGATTCACCTATTGCATACAATCCGGGAATTGTTGTCATAAGCTCATAGTCAACCCACAAACCACCCATTGTATAATGACCGGCAGGATAAATACGCATAGGCTCATCGTACGGATCACTTCCTGTTATTGTTTTGTACATTTCGAAGAGATTCCCGTACTTGTTCTCTATGGCCTTTTTCCCCTGTTTTTTTATTGCATCCCTGAAATCGAGATTAACTGCCAGTTTTGTTTCACCAACGCCATGACCTGCATCGCAACGCTCCTTAGCTGCCCTTGACGCAACATCCCTTGGTACAAGATTACCAAATGCCGGGTATCTTCTTTCGAGGAAGTAATCCCTTTCCTCTTCAGGGATATCATTTGCCGGCCGCTTATCATCTTTTGATTTTGGAACCCATACCCGGCCGTCATTTCGAAGCGATTCCGACATAAGAGTAAGCTTGCTCTGAAATTCATTAAGCTGAGGAACACAGGTCGGATGTATCTGAATAAAACCGGGATTGGCAAAAAACGCTCCTTTTTTATGGGCTTTCCATGCAGCTGATGCATTTGAATTTACTGCAAGTGTTGACAGGTAATAGATCGTACCATAACCGCCTGTTGCAAGAACAACCGCATGTGCTCCGTGTCTTTCTATCTCACCTGTAATAAGATTACGTGTTATAATGCCCCTTGCTTTACCGTCAATAACAACCAGATCGAGCATTTCGCGGCGCGGGAACATTTTCACATTCCCCTTTTTTATCTGCCTGTTTAGCGATGAATAACAGCCAAGGAGGCATTGCTGGCCGGTCTGGCCTTTTGCATAGAAAGTCCTTGAAACCTGAACTCCCCCGAAAGATCGTGTATCGAGTGTCCCTCCGTAATCGCGGGCGAAAGGAACTCCGAGAGCTGTGAAATGGTCAATAACCTGGTTACTCACCTCGGCAGCCCTGTAAACATTTGCTTCACGGGCACGGTAGTCTCCTCCCTTTATCATGTCATAAAACAACCGGTAGACCGAATCACCATCATTCTGGTAATTTTTTGCAGCATTTATCCCTCCCTGGGCTGCCACGGAATGTGCCCGTCTTGGTGAATCCTGGTAACAGAAGTTTTTGACACTGTATCCGAGCTCTCCAAGCGCCGAAGCGGCTGATGCTCCTGATAATCCGGTTCCCACAACAATGATCTCAAGCTTCTTTTTATTCGCAGGAGTTACAAGCTTCACAGAAGATTTATATCTGGTCCATTTTTGTGACAAAGGGCCATCAGGTATTTTTGAGTCAAGTTTTTCCATAATTGATGATTTTTCTATCTGGAAAGCCATATCGACAGCGGGATAATTGCAAAAGCTGCCGGTATTACAATAGAATATATCCAGGCAAAGACCTTAACAACAGGGGTCCATATCCTGTGATCCAATCCCAGTGTATGAAATGCCGAGGAAAAGGCATGAAAAAGATGAAGCCCCAGTAAAACAAAGCAGGTAAGGTAAATATAGTTATATGCAGGGATTTTAAAAAGTGCATGAGCTGTGGAATAGAAATTTTCCGGATCACCCGGGACCAGTCCAAGTCGGATAAAATAAAAATTGAAAAAATGAAGGACAAGGAAGGTTAGTATTGATAAACCCGTCCATATCATGAAGCGAGAAAAGAATGATGTTTCTGATCTGTTTCCGGCAACATAGCCGACCGGTCGGGCGAGCCAGTTTTGTATCTGCAGGTAAATACCGTATGACAGATGGATCAGAAGCGCGGCAAATAGAATGATCTCGATGATCTTTATTACAGGAAACGAGGCCATGAACCTTGCAGCTGTGTTGAAAGGTTCAGGATCATCCTTCAGAAGCATAAGGTTTATCACCAGATGTACGGGCAGGAATAAAAGCAGAAACATTCCTGCCAGGGCCATTACAAATTTTTTTGAAACTGATGAGAACAGGATCTTATCCATAGATTTGTTTTTTCGGAACAGAAGCTTTTATCAGAATAGCTTTTATAAAAATATAACTATTTATTAATATTAACAATACGGAAATATCATTCATTGTCAAATACGGTTATTTTTGCGCCAGACAAAATATCATGAAGAAAATCTACAGTTACGGAAAAGGTGTGATCAGTTACAGGGATCAGGGAAAAGGTAAGGTGATTGTGCTTGTCCATGGATATCTCGAAACCTCAGAGATATGGACCGGTTTTGCCAGGAAGCTTGCTGAGTCATTCAGAGTTATTTCAGTTGATCTTCCCGGACACGGCGGATCGGATATTTACAGCGATGTTCATACTGTTGAATTCATGGCAACAGTTATCCGGGATCTTACCGAGGATACAGGAACAGGCAAGATATTCCTTGCCGGACATTCGATGGGAGGATATGTTGCTCTTGCTTTTGCAGATCTTTACCCCGAAAAGCTCACCGGTTACTGTTTATTTCATTCCCATCCGTTTGCTGATACCCCCGAAGTCATCAAAAGGCGGAAAATGGAGATCAGACTGATACAAGCCGGAAAGTGGAACATGTTTTTCTCCGACAGCATACAGAAGATGTTCGCTTCAAAGAATCTCGAAAAGTTCAAAGCTGAGCTTCAGCATTCAAAAGAAATATCTTCAACAATACCAGGGGAGGCTATAATTTCTGTCCTTAACGGAATGATGGTAAGGCCCTCCAGGTTGCCGGTCATGGAAGAGGGAAGGATCCCGCTTTTGTGGATACTGGGGGCTATGGATAATTATATTAATTGCGAACAGATACAGGGGCGCGTCAGATTACCGGGTAATGCAGAACTATGTGTTCTGCCTGATTCGGGACACATGGGATTTGTTGAGGAGGAGGAACATTCCCTGAAGGTGCTGGCTGAGTTCGTAAATAAATGCAGCTGAATTCCCGGGGCAGGGGCATTCTTAGGAATTTTGGGGACAAAAGTTTCCTCCCGCCTCAGGTGCATTGCCGTCCTAAGAAATGATTTAATAACGAAAACTACTGTAAATATCTGGATTACACCTAAATAGCTTTCCCCTCCTTTTTTTAAGGAGGGGTGGCCGGGATTGCTGATTTTGATATGATTACAATCCTACTTTCCCGGCCGGGGTGGTTGATTAATATTTCTTATCACTATTATTCTACTGATTGTCTGCAGAAAGATGCTCTGTATCTTCAAACAAAAAATCATTGTAAGGATATCGTGTTATATGTATCCTTTTCACTTCTTCATACAGGACTTTCCGGAGCTCACTGAGGTTTTCCCTTGTTAAGGCGGAAATAAATACCACAGGCTGGTTCCTGTCATTTGCCATCCATGTTTTTTTCAGATCTGATAGAGAATAGTTCTCTTTTCTGACAGGTGTCAGATCATCGCTGTCTTTTTCAACATAGGTAAAGGAGTCGATCTTATTAAAGATCACTATCACCGGTTTGGTAGCGGCGCCCAGATCTTTAAGCGTTTCAATGACGACATTTATCTGGTCCTCAAATCCGGGATGGGAAATATCAACCACATGCAGCAGCAGATCCGACTCCCGTACCTCGTCGAGGGTTGATTTAAACGATTTGATGAGGTCATGTGGCAGTTTACGGATGAATCCGACAGTATCGGAGAGCAGAAAAGGCAGATTGCCGATAACGACTTTCCGGACTGTTGTGTCAAGAGTTGCAAAGAGTTTATTTTCGGCAAAAACATCAGATTTGCTGAGGAGGTTCATTATAGTCGATTTCCCGACGTTAGTATAGCCTACCAGCGAAACGCGAACCATTTTGCCCCGGTTCCTGCGCTGGGTCGACATCCGGACATCGATCTTTTTCAGCTGTTCTTTCAGTGTTGAGATCTTATCGCGTATTATTCTCCTGTCGGTTTCAATCTCAGTTTCTCCCGGCCCTCTAAGTCCGATACCCCCTCTCTGCCTTTCGAGGTGTGTCCACATCCTTCGCAGCCTGGGCAACATATACTGGTACTGGGCCAGTTCAACCTGAGTCCTTGCCTGGGATGTTCTGGCACGATGAGCAAAAATGTCGAGGATAAGATTTGTACGGTCTATTACCCGGCATTGAAATTCATTTTCGATATTTCTGAGCTGTACAGGTGTAAGTTCATCATCGAAAATGGCAAGGTCTATCTCATTAACGGCAACAAACTGAGCTATCTCTTCAGCTTTGCCTTTTCCTATAAAAGTTGCAGGATTTGGGACACTTAGTTTCTGGATAAATCTTTTTACAGGTACTGCTCCGGCAGTTTCGGCAAGAAAGGAGAGTTCGTCGATAAATTCATTTGTTTCGTGTTCATCCTGACCGGGATAATTGATCCCAACCAGGATAGCTCTTTCTTCCTGCCGGTCCTTATAAGTCATCTTAAATTATCAGCCTCCTGTTGGTTTGTATTGAACCCCGGATAGCCTGTTTGAGAGATTCCGAACAACGAAGCACCATTTCAGTATCAGACGGAAATGGTACTATCTGTGTTTTCGTCCTTGCCAGCTGTGAAGCGTTCAGTGCTCCAAGATCGCCAAGAGCTCTTGCCGATATATTTTCGAAGGTCGACTGTGCTCCGATGGGGTCTTTCTTCAGAACTTTATCGGGATTTACCTGGATGGTCTCAATATCTCCCTCTATTCTGCACGATTTGGTCTGAAGGGTTGAGATGAGTGCACATTGGAGAGTTTTGTACTTTTTCATTTTGATATCATTGCCCAGTGTATCTTTCATCACATTTCCCTTTTTATCGAGCTGATAACTATATCCGTCCTCAACATCTCGTTTTATCACCGAATCGAGCTGTGATGTCTGATCGGGACTGATGAGGATATTTCTCACTGTCACATTGATATAATAATCATATTTGGTATCCTTGTCGAGATTTATTGTATGGAATTCCACCCATTCACTGTTGAGGGCCTGAAGATCGACTGATAGCAGGTCTTCCTCAAATTCCGGGGGGAATTTTATCATGGTACTGTTCTGCAGAGAAACAAATACCCTGCTCATTCCCATATATTTTGATTCCTGTATCTTATTATCTATTCCTTCATAGTCGCCGACATATTCTTTTGCGCGTACAAATTCCGCAAATGCCTGGCGATACGAATCCTTGAGGCCGGTCTTCATCAGTTCCATACCATGATTGTAATAGAAATCAGCCGATTTCTTTTTGGCTGCGATCATTTCCTGCATATAATCAACATAAGGAAATTCGATTGTCCTCCCGCCATCTTTGAGTGGCAGTACTGTTCTGACAAGTGACTGTCTGTCAGCGAGCCGTTTATATGTCAGGTAAATTTCATCATAATTTTGTGGTCTTCCCTCTATCTTGAGGAATCTGATTCTTTCAAGATCCTGTTCATTGGCTATGGTGTAAGATCTTTCGAGTGTTGCGATCTGTTTCGAATCATCGGCGTCCTTACGTAATTGGCGGACAGCCTCAGATACTGCAGCATCATAATTACCTCTTTCAAGTTGTTTTTTTGAAGATCCGCATCCGGAGAGTATTACGGATAATGCAAGAATTGAAAGTAGTTTTAATTTCATATTACATTGACTTAGACGAGGTAAAGATAAGAAAAACAATGAAATGTCAAAGGGGTATTTATTCACACTTATAACGAATCTGTATGATTCAGATTACAAAGCTGAGCCACAGGGAGTATCTGACCCGGACAGGCTGGCCTCTCTGCAGGCCGGGTGTCCATTTTGGTGAGCCCTGGATGGCTTTGACCGCTTCATTATCTATAAGGGGATCGACACCTTTGACTACTGTTACGTTACTGACGGCTCCGTCGGTTTCAACAATAAATGTCAGAAAAATTCTTCCCTGGATTTTTTTATCCAGAGCTTCCTGTGGGTAATTGGTCCTTTTCTGTACCCATTCGCGGAATCGGTTTAAATCGCCTCCTCTGAATGAAGGCATCACCTCTACCAGGAAGAAGGGTTCATCGGTGTACATACCGTTACCTTCACCATCACCTGAGAACAGCTCATCACCGAATCCGGGACCATTATCTTCTGAGGTCTCCTCGCCGGCATTGGCTATTATCTCATCGGTCGATGCCTGAACAGGTTCGGTTTGCATGACAGTATCGACGACTTCCGGCGCAACATACTGTAATGTTTCCTCGGCTTTTTTTGTTTCCGGGGGAGGGGGAGGTGGTGGTACATAAATATTATCCGGTGGAGGCTGGTAATTTTCCATCTCGTAATTTATATACCTTGTACCGCCTGCAAGTACCTTGTCATTTATTGGTCTTGACAGGAAAGGAATAAGTACCAGGGCTGATGCTATAATAATTGCGGCTGCAATTCCTGCAGACAGGGCGGAGAGATATCCTTTTCTGAGCTTGTATGCGCCATATTCCCTGTTTCGGGAAGCGAAGACAAGATCATCGAAATCGGATATATTCCTGAATAAAGCCATCATCGATTTTAAGTGAGTGCAAAAGTACAAAATCGCGGAATACTGACAAAACGCCGTATTAATCTTAAGATTATATTTTCATTACGACTTTTATACCTCAATTTCAGGTTAACAGGAAAAAGATGTAACTTTGAGACTGTTGATATGAAGTATTTTAATAATTTCACTTGAAATTATCATAAATCTTTATGAATGATGGATAGGAGAGAAAAAATAGGGATATTGAAAGATTTAAAGAAGCATTTACAACAATATTTTGGGGATGAGATATTTCAGGTAATTTTATTTGGTTCCCAGACAAAGGGTACAGATCAGTCTGGATCTGATTATGATGTACTCGTGATTGGTAAATCAAGGGTTAACTGGGAGATTAAAAATAAGATAATAGATCTTTGTTATGATATAGATCTGAAGTATGGGATCATAATAGATTTACATATTTTAGCCGAATCAGAAATAAATGAACTAAGGGGGCGGCAACCAATTTATTTTAATGCTATTGAAACCGGGATCAGGGCATAATACTAACGAAAGGGTGATTAAAAGAATGTATCAATTGGGATTCCGGAAGATTAATTACAAAACAGATTTATTTTTATATTTGTGGCCTGAATGGGGGTTTAGCTCCTCCCGATAGCTATCGGGAGGCAAGAGCGATTTACGAGATAATTTTTAATGAAGGGGGTTTAGCTCAGTTGGCTAGAGCGTTTGACTGGCAGTCAAAAGGTCAGGGGTTCGATTCCCCTAATCTCCACCTTCGCCCTCCGAAGCCTTGGCGCAGGAGGGCTTTTCGTTTTTAACAAAGTTTATCTCACCAAAGCTTCTCCGGGCTTCGGTGGACACAGTCCACGGTACATATATGCAGATTAATGCAAAATCCTGTAAACTTAACATTTACAGGATTTTTTGTTTTCCTTCCTGTGCAAAAATGTCCCTTTTGGTGCATATTCCGGTCACCAAATAGGTGAACAGAAAAATAATTCAAATTTGTTCACCGAATTAGCCATAATGCAGTGTCTTGCAGCATTTTGCACTTTTAGAACCTTCGAATAACAGGTATAATTGCAAAACTAAAAACAGTTGTATATGTGCATAAGCCGGTAACCTTGACCACTCTCCGCCGGAACTAATCGACCATCACCCGCCGGTTGTAAGTAATTCTTATCATGTAGTTTATATTTTTGAACTTCAGTCCGGCCAAAAGTGGTCAGTCTGTCCGGCTTTTGCAAATGATAGAGGATACTGTTTTTTTCTATATTTCTTCAGTAGTTGCATCTTTATTCATGTTCCTGAAATAGTTATCCACTATTTCCTTTGCTTTTTCATAATCACTGCTTAAGATCATAACTTTAACTCCTGAAGCCTGTATAGGTTCATATATATAGCAGCTATAACCAAATAGCGCATGGGGAAGAAAAGCTGCAGCAACAGGGAAAAAATATAAAGAGTGATGGATGCTATCAAATAATGGATATATATGGTAGTCCGGGGCGAAAAAATCAACAGGAAAATCAAAATCAATAGCGAAAAGAACGAGAGATTTATCTGGCTTTCAAACCCGGTTATATTGCCCTGCAGCTGTTTGTCGGTACAACCCGGGAAAGAGAGTTTCTTCTCCAACCAAACGTTCAGTTTATAAAATCTAATGCGTTTCATGTCCGGGAGCTTTAAAAGCCGGCTGAAAAATTAAAATTTGTAACAACCTGTTATTTTTCACAGGTTTGATACGTGGCAATATTCCTGTATATACCTTGAATAGCGAATGATCATATTCTCATCGTAAGCTTTTATAAGCATCCCCGGTTCCAATTCAAGATCAGGAAAATTAACTCTCAGTGATTGTTATATCTTTTCAAGTTCTTTTATTTCTGCTGACCAGAGTGTCATCGGATGAATCGTTTTTGATAAGGAATATTAAAGTAAAATTACGCTATCCTGATACCAAAGTCAAGCGAAGGTCAGATTATGGCATGAAATCCCGATTCCCGACGGCTTACAAATCTTTTAATTAAAAATCAATACGGTATCATTTATTGAAGGGCTTGTGAAGATTCATGCCCATGAATAACCTTCCAACCAGAAGTTTCTTTTTTTATAGAGATATGTAATGGCAGAATTGTAACGTACCATACGATTGTTTATTGACTTAACAGTATTTCAACCTGATTCTTCAACCCGGGTAAATCTCTTAAAATAATTCCCCAGATTATAACATCATCTACTTTATCGTATCCATGTATTACCCAGTTTCTTAAATCAACTATTCGTCTGGAGTCTGATAATTCAAACGAAGGATTTATTTTCAAGATCCTGTTAACCGCTTCACCAATAATTTCCAGTTCACGTTCGATACCCCGACGTAATAACTTGTTAGTTCTATAAACATTCAGATCTCTTCTGTCACCCAAAAAATCATATATGGAATCAATGGACACCTTTATATCATGTAGATATTTTAATATTTCACGCTGCATATAACAATTGCTTTGTTTCCTCTATACTCTCAATAAAATAGGGATTTGATAAAGAGTTCTCAGTGATTAAATCTATTTTTCTGGCAAATAACTTTTCAAGACAATAATGCAATTCAAAATAATTGTCCGTGTATTTCTCTACTGATAAGTCCTTAAAATATACAAGAATATCAATATCACTATTGTTATTGAATTTTTCCGTAGTTGCAGATCCAAAGACATACAATTCTCTTACGTCAAATCTTTCACAGATTTCATTTATTTCTTTAAGTTTATCTTTTATTAATCTGTTCATTATAGGAATATTTACACAAAGATACTATCAATTTTGTTACCCCTCAGGATTCTCAGGTAAATTAAGACTGGAATAAATAAACCTGCATCAGCCTGGTTCAAAGAATAATCCCCGGCGACAGCCGGAGGTTATTCATAAATCCGCTCTTTCAGAGCTTAAAGGAGTATTAAGTTCTTTTCTTCACTAAAGACAATCAGCCGTTGGATTTTTGTGAATTTATAGCTATTTTAGGATTAATTTACCTGAACTCAATAGCTATCCTGATAGGGTTTGAACTGAACGTAAGTATAAAGGATGCAAAAAAGGAGGAACTCAGAATACTGCAATAAGTCCAGGAGCGAAAATAGCGTGATTGCATGTAATCAGCTTTCCGTCATGCAATAATTTAATGAGGTTGTTGATTTTATTATCTGTTTTGTTGTCAACACCTACCGCAGAAAGATATCCGATAATATCAATCGCTGTCCATTTAATTATATTATTATCACTTCTTAGCATTTCCCGGAAATGGTCAGAATGGTTATACAACGACTCAGGATTATTTGAAGCAATATTCAATAACTCCTTCGTAAATCCATATTTGACTCCTGGGTCTTTGGAATATAAGCGGTCAAAGTCTAAAGTCATATCCATGTATGTCGGTGAGAATTTAAAGATACATACAATAACATATCGCAGCACCCAGCCTGAAAGTAACAAGAGCCTGCTAGGGATGAATGGTTATTGATCAGGAATATTAATGTAAAATTACTCTATCCTCATAATGCATCCATCGACCTTTTGCTTTTATTGTATTTGTTACCTCGGTAGCTGACCACCAGTTGGCATAGTCTCCAATAGTACCGTCAACCCCGCCAAACTCCCCTCCGGGATCACTGTACCGGTTGCTACCCGGAAGTGCAGTAAAACCGGTTGCATCTCTCTTATCAGGGAAATCGGTATTCCCCACGGTACCAGTCACATTTGATGCCTTCCAGTTTGTTGTAGCCGCAAGGGATTTGGCGATAGCATATGTCCCGCCATATGTTCCGTCACATTTATAGCCATTTGTATAAAGGAAATAGGCCAGTGTTGCCCACTCGTTGTCCATCGGTACATGCCATCCTGCAGGACAGAGTTTCCCTGTCGCAACGGTGTGCCAGTTATACAGAGCCCCGTAAATATCCTTGTTCGCGGCATCATTATTAAACCAGCAGTATGCAGGTGTGGTAAGGCTTTCCCATACTGTACCAACTGTTACATTAGGGATATCCGTGCCATCATTATATTTTGTCGTTTTAAGGTTTTCTGCCATCCAGGTCTGTGCCCCTATCTGAACTGTAGGATAATTAAAGCTATTACCATCACTGCAGGCAGTAAAGTTAAATACGATAGTGTTGCTGTTTGCAGCAGGGATATCTGTAAATACTGATCTGTAATTCTCTGAAATAGCAGTATATTTTAACCTGTCACCGGTGTTATATTGCATAAAGACTTCTGCATTTGGTCCTTTTGAATCACTTTCCCTTGCCTTCAACACTGTTGGATTCTTAGTCTCGCCTGAACCGGCATATTCTATTTTTGTATTATTACTATGTGAGCCGTCACTTATTAATCTTCCATTAAAAGAATACCTGCCCGAAACGATTCTTGCAAAATAAATTCCTTCTCCGATTCCGTGAATCTCATAAATATGCTGTCCGATAGTCAGTAAATCCTGTTTCCTGACTATTTCCCTTCCTGAAATATCATAGAGGGAAATAACAGTTTCACCTGATACCGGCAATACGAATTTCATCTTCGTGAAATCATTCATCGGATTAGGATAAAAGACTATATTACTTGTTACATCACTGTTAACTGTCTCGATTCCCGTGATGGTTGCCTTTAGATGTAAGACATCACTTCCATTCATGGTAATTTCAGTTCCCTGAGTTAAGTTCTCAACCTTAACTGTTGCAACAGTTGTTGCAGCACCTGAACCGGCAAAACTGATCTGATAATCCTGGGCACGTAACCAGACCATTGAAATAAATAGTAGTGATAAAAAAGAGCAGAGCTTTAATTTCATGACAATCTGTATTATGTTATTAAATAAGAATATTCTAAATAATCTCCCGGATCAG
>Ga0209202_1001824_pt1 | contig 12373 bp, 7 predicted proteins | sample AD_UKC032_MetaG_FD_184416 | JGI IMG/M metagenome (GOLD analysis project Ga0209202, IMG submission 184416) | Active sludge microbial communities of municipal wastewater-treating anaerobic digesters from USA - AD_UKC032_MetaG (SPAdes) (version 2) | ecosystem: Engineered > Bioreactor > Anaerobic >... | reverse complement strand
TGGTCAGCGGTGACCGTGTTGCCGGTTATAAGAGGAAGAACAGTGATTCTGAATACCGAGCTCTCAGAACAGGCCCCGGAGGTGACTGTTCTCCTGAACCATGTTGTGGCTGTGAGACTGGCAGGCTGATACGAGGGATCGGTTGTTGAAACCGGTGCAAAAGTGACATTGTCTGTTGACGACGCCCATGCGTACGCAAAGGTGCCGAGTCCGCCGGCAGGTGTGCCGGAGAGCAGGGCCGGTGCTGTTCCCGTACATATCGTGTCATGTCCCTGAGCAGGCAGGTTAATATTGAATCCCGTTATCCGCGGATCAACGGTTATGTGGATATTATTGCTCGTGCTTGTGCATGCTGATGAGGTCACCACTCGCCTGTACCAGATACCGGCTGTCAGCGGTGTACCCGGAAGGTCCTCAGCAACAGAGCCGGTCATATTATTAAATGTAGTACCGTTGCTGCTGCTCATCCACTGGTAGACATAAGTGCCTGATCCTGCACCGTTGGCAGGAAGTGAGCCGTCAATAGTGGCCGGGGCCGTTCCCTCACAGATGGTCTGGTCTGCGGCAATTATATTGTTTGTGATTGCAGGATGACTTACAAGCACCACGCTGTTGCTGACCGACTGGCATGTATTAAGCGGACCGCTGAATACAGTGCGGCGGTAGTATGTTGTTCCCGGGGTATCGTCCTGCACATCATAGCCTGAGGTGCTGTTGGTGCCTGTTGCAGGTGACCAGGTTGCGTTGTCACCGCTGCTCATCCACTGGTATGTGTAAGAAGGCGCGGCGCCGCCGCCGGGGGAACTTCCTGCGAGGCTGGCGAACAATGTGCCTTCACAGACGGTCTGGTCTGCAGTGACTGTATTGTTTATAATGGCGGGCAGGATGGTGACCGTGACCGCGGAGCTTACGTCCACGCAGGCCCCGGAGCTGACTGTTCTCTTATAATGTGTTGTGGCGGTCAGGGCCTGCGGGTTATACGCAGCGGAGGCGGCGGCGCCTGAAGCATTGCTCCAGGTGACATTGTCAGGGCTCTGCTCCCACTGGTAGTAATAGATACCGGTACCTCCCGAAGGTCCTGCGTTGAGAGGATAGAGCTCCTCTGGATTCATGTTGTAGCAGAGGGTGGTGTCATTCCCGACGAGATTTCCGGTTATGCGCGGATGAACGATGATACGGACAGGAAGGCTCCTGTCAGTTATTCCTGCTCCGTCACTTACAACCCTTCTGAACCAGAGAGAAACAGATTCGGTTGTTGCAGGGGTATAGTCTATTGAAGTGCCGGGCACATCTGACCATGCAATGTTGTCATAGCTCTTCTGCCACTGGTAGGTGTAGGTTCCGCTTCCGCCGGCAGGACGGGTGCCGGTCAGTTTCGGGGGGATCATCCCCTCACAGATTGAATCAAGCTTTGTCTGGCTATGGGCTACATATATTTCATTGAACAGAAAACCGTTCAGGGGCAGGTTCAGGTTATTGCGGATAAGACCCGGCAGACCGTCCCTGTTGGGATCGCCGCCGCTGTGTACACCGCCCAATCCTCCGGTTACTGTGGCTGTGCCCGCAAAGGGTCCCGAGGTCCAGATGAGTCCTCCTCCACCGCCGCCGCCGGCACCGTTCTGGTTTACATTGTCACCGCCTTTGCCGCCGTCAGCTTCAAGAACGGGCACGCTTGCAAAGTTTCTTGTGCTGATTATAACCGAGCCTCCAGCACCGCCGCCACCCGCACCGCTGTTCACAGCAGTATTGTTGTTTGCTGATCCGCCGCGGGCAGTGATGATCCTGCCGTTGCCCACAATAGTGTCAGCGTGAATTATCACAATCCCGCCTCCGTCAGCCCCTGCTGAAGTCGTTGGGACGGTAAGCCAGACAGATGCACCGCCTCCACCGCCCATATAGACACCTGTATTAAGCGTCGGGGGGCCTGAGACAGGAAAACCGCCGCGTCCGCCAGGGCGAAGTCCCCCGCAGACATCAGGAGCCTGTTCCTGGTCACCGACACTGCCGGCGCCATAGTTTGCTCCGCCACCGCCACCCGAGAAATGGCCGTTGCCACCGCCACCTCCGGTCATGTTGGCGCCCTTGCCCTTCATGAAAGCAGGATAGAGAGGCAGATCTGTAGCTGTCCTGAGTGCTATGCCATCACCTTTGTATCCAGCAGCCTGCGACCATATACTGTATGACTCCCATCTGATTGTATCATCGGAGTTCTGGCAAAAGCCGGTGCCCTGGGAGACAATACCTCCCCTGAAACCGGAGCCTGTGACATTTATATCCGCATTGAGTGTAAGAACACCCTTGACCATGAAGACCAGCACGCCGCCTCTTACAGTGGCAGAGTCCCACGGCTGACAGGAGAGCTGGGTGTTGACTACCGCATCACTGTATGACCTGACCCTGATCAACTGAACCTTGCCGGCAGCATCGTAGTTATTAAGCAGTACACGGCTGAACTGAATCCTGCGTGTTCCGGTATTTATCGATTCTGCAATTACAATCTCATACTTTCCAGGAGTGCCGATTGCATTCTGGTAATTGCCTTCCAGGGCTGAGCCTGCATTGATCCTGACACCGCTCATCTGCATCACCATGACGGTGTCATTCACAGCAAAGTCAGTCACATCATCCACAATCACATAATTTGTGCCGACTGATGTGACCTTTGCGTGTTTGTTGATCTGCCCGGTAAGAAGTGGAGTCTGCCCTGAAACGGAAATGCCTCCTCCGGTTAGCATCAGTAAGACAATCAGAAGATACCTCCTGGTTATGTAAAGGATTCTGAAGGGCATTTTATGACAATGATTTGCTGATATACTCTGTTAAAACTGAAAATCTGACAGATTATTTTAGGCAGCCTGTGTTTCTTTAGGCTAAAGGATATTCAGAAGCGGAAACTCGACGGTAAAGACCGTCCCTTTATCATTCTCGGTATCAAACCAAATTTTTCCTCCGGCAGTCTCCACGTAACGCTTTACGATTGACAATCCGAGACCCATTCCGGATGATTTGGTGGTGAAGTTGGGGGTGAATATCCTGGGGATGAGTTCCTCCGGGATACCCATACCGTTATCAATGAATCGTACCTGTACGGAATTACCGGCGTGCAAAACCTCAATCCTGATCTCCCCCTTTCTTCCTGACGGAATAGCCTGGATTGCATTTTTAAGCAGGTTGAAAAAGATACTGTTGAGATGCTCCCTGTCAGCCATCACAACTGCCTTTCTGACCTTCACAGCATTAAGGGTTACTGTTGCATTATCGGTATGTCCGAACATTGAAAGCGTAGTCTTCAGCTGGGCAATTATATCCACCTCCGTCGGGTTGGCACCCGGCAGCCTCGCGAAATAGGAGAAAGCGGTTGCAATGTTTGACAGGTTGTCAATGTATTCAATCTGGTTGTCGGTGAAGTTCTTTATCCTCGTGTCGAAGTCAGGGACGCTGTCGTTCCACGACTTGTATAGCTGCTGTACGTTCAGCTTCATGGGTGTGAGCGGGTTCTTGATCTCATGTGCTATCTGCCTGGCCATCTCGCGCCATGCCATCTCACGTTCAGTGCGCGCAAGCTTGGTGGCACTCTCCTCCAGCTCGTCGGTCATGCGGTTGTACTGTTTCACAAGTTCTCCCACCTCATCGCGGCTGCTGTAACTGATATGCTCATTTTTCTTCCCGTAGGCAACCGAAGCCATAGCCTGCTGAAGCATCGACAGCGGGCTTGTTATCCTGTCGCTGAGGAAAACAGAAACCCACATCATTATCAGAAGGAACAGAAGAGCGAAGTTGATGAGTGTGACAATCAGGTTGGACGTCTCGCCTGTCAGCAGGTTCTGCATCGTGAAGTATGGAATGTTGAGGTAGGCCAGAAGGTTGTTGTCCTCATTATAAAAAGGGAGATAGGCTGAGAGGTAGTTCATCTCGCCAATTGACTCAACACCGATGTATTCTTCTTTCCCTGGCGAAGTCAGCACCCCATAGGCAACCGGGTCAATCATGCTTCCTTCAAGCTTGCGGGCAAAGACCTCCGGCCTTGAGGTGGCGAGAAGTTTCCCTGAGGGAGAATAGAGGTTAATGTCAGTGAAAAAGACGTTTGAGAACTTGACAAGAAGGTGGTTCAGAGTGGGATAGTCAGGTGTCTGCCACCCTGCTTCAAGGGTCTTCTCCGAGGAGAGTTTGTGTTCCAGTTCGATTGAGAGGGACTCTGCTTTCTCACGGATAAGTCTCGTGTGATTGTTGCGGAACTGCCGGGTACTGAGAGTAAGAGCCCCGGTAATTACGATGATAAACACTATTGTAAGCACTGCCGCGAATGAAAGCTGCAGTCGCCTCCTGAAGGTGTCCGTCTTGAGCAGTTCACCAGGCTGTCTTGTGAAACTGACCAGGAGTGCAAAGACGTAAATGAGAATTACTATAAACAGGTAGGCAAACGTAATGATCCTGTCAAGCGGCTTCACCCTCGGGGTTGAAATGGCAAGTGTCATATCCCCGAGTGAGTAGTAGAGATGTTTGAAATCAGGTGTCTCAACGAACCTGTACTCCTCTCTCTCCGTCTGGCCCTGATCGATGGAGTTGTCATACGGATACTCTCCCGCCCTGAGCACCAGGGTACCGTTGATGTACTTGGCGTATGAAATATTCCTGAGCTTCGGAAAACGCTGATGGTTTGCGTCAAGCAAGAGCTCAGGGTATCCTGCAAGGTAGGTCTCGATGTGACTCACAAGTTCAATGAACAGCCCGTTGGTGACACCGGGAGACAGTTCATAAAACATTTCTGACAGGTACCATGCCCGCCCTGCCTGGTTGCGCATGAAGAAAAAGCCTGTCCGGGTTATTGTGTCTCCGTCATTCCTTATGCGGTTTCCAAACCAGTCGAAGCAGCTCTCTGCCTCTGATCCTGTTGCACCAAGGCTGAGAGGAGAATCGTTCCTGCAGATCACAATGTTCAGATCGTAGTTCTCCCAGTAGCCGTAGAAATAGCCATCTTCCAGATACCTGTAAACTGCATTAATGTCGGCGGAGGTTACATCCTCCTTCCTCACGAGCCGTGCCAGGACAGTATCTGCAGCCAGGGCGGGCCACATGTCAATAAGCATTCCTTCGGCAACCATATCATTGTCATTTGCCAGGGAGATTGCCATCACCTTCATGTTGCGGTCCTCCTTTAGACCGGAATAACTTATTATCAGCGTGGTTGCGTACATCCCTGTCAGGACGGAGAACAGAATCACGAGTGACACCTCGGTGTACGACTTTCTCTGCCACAGCATTATCACGGCCACTGTAAGCAGCAGCCAGACGATGCTCCAGATGTTGCAATCAGTCCCCAGGAGGCAGGCCATGGGCAGTACAAGTGCCGCAGCGCCCGTAACTGCAATGCATTCACCGGCAGACCACTCCCTCATCATCCTGAATCCTCTCATGAAAAGTATGACCGGAATCGTCAGAAGGAGCAGAACTGAAATAAAGCCGGCAAGGCTCATGAATGTCATGTCAAGTATCCTGAACGCCTCGAAACTGATTGCAGAGTTCAGCACAAGGTCCCTGAATGCAGCCTCTGCCACAAGGAAAAGGATGAATGCCAGCGCCATAACCGGACCAGGACCCAAATATCTTTTAAGGCCCTTTCCTGTCCATGGTTCATTGAACTTCCCGCTTCTGAAAGTGAGCCTGATAGCGGAGAGTATCAGAAGGCCGAGAAGAAGTGCATGGCCGGCAGAGGGCATCATGCTGCCGGCAGACCAGTGAAAGGGTGAGAAGAGTTCAGTGGCTTTCACCGAGGGCGGCAGGCCTGTGAGGAGTACAACAGCATATAATATCATCAGTGCGGCAAATGCCGCAAGTGTCCCTGCCGGTGACTTTTTCCGCCGGTCAACCCAGGTTGAGGCAAGAACCACAAGTCTTATAAGGAGGAACAGAACAACACACCATAGAAGCACCGGAAGGATTATGAATCCTGTGTTGGGCTTCCTGTCTGGGAACAGAAGTCCGAAATGAAATTCATTCTCCGATCCCATTATCTGATAATCGGATGCCGCTGCATCGAATGTGATGCGGGTCTGCTCCGGCAGCGGGAAGTTTTCAGGGAAGCCTGATCTAAGTATGTTATTGACTATCGGGTACTGCCTGTAAATCTTTATCAATGCAAGCAGCTGGTATCCCGGGAACTCACGGTGCATGGGGACGAACCAGCCGTTGCTGTAAAAGACCGGCTTATGATCTGTAAAACCCTGCTCATAAATCACAGGAAATGCGATGCTGTTGTCAGACCAGTAAACTGCCCGTCCATCCTTGTAAGCCAGGAGAATGATTCCATTCTCAAGAGCCTCTTTTCCCATCGGATTTCTGAAGAGTGCAGCCGGATCACCGTTTTCACTCACAGCCGCTTCTGCACGGGCAAGAAGTGTCGCGGCATCCTTCTCCAGGGAGGCAATCCTGCTGTCAACCCGCTCCGTCCTCAGACGCCACTCGAAGCCGCTGAAATAGAGCAAGTCAGCTCCGGCAGCGAGGGCTGCCGCCACCAGCAGTGCAATTAATACGATCCTGATATCCTTAAGTTTCCCGGGCATAGCGCTATTCATGATGATAGGGATCACCGGCATTTACTGACAGTACCCTGTAAAGTTGTTCTGCGAACAATAATCGTACCACCTGGTGTGAGAAAGTAAGCCTCGAGAGTGATACTGAATGATCTGACCTTGCTGTTATTTTCGGGTCGAAGCCGTAAGGCCCCCCCACGACGAACACTATCCTCTTTGCAGGGAGCATCATCGCTTTGCGAAGCCACTCTGCCATTTCAAGAGTTGAATACCCCTTTCCGCGCTCATCAAGAAGGACAACATGGTCATCCGCCCTGAAGAAGGAGAGCATCTTTTCCGACTCCTTCGACTTCACCCAGTCGGCAGGACGGTTTCCGGGGTTTTTGACATCCGGCAGGGTTACGATCTCAAGGCGGCAGTATTTTGAGATCCTCTTCTCATACTCGGCCACCCCGTCGCGTACCCATGCCTGATCTGTCTTTCCCGTAAGCAGGAGAACAAGCTTCATTAATATCCCCGGTTAGCGTTGATCAAGACAAATATAGCAATTAAGCCCTTTTAAAGCCGGCGCCATCCGCCTATAATTAAAAGTGGTGCGCTTTTTGATATAATTAGTTAAATTTGCTTTGTCCCTTGTACGGAAAGCAGAAAGGAAATGAAATGAGAAAGAAACTAATGGCCACGGCAGGCTTACTTGTCACCCTGGCAGTTTTGCTTGCCGCCCAGGATCAGCCGAGGATACCGTCGGGTATTGCAATCGCTTTCCGCACGGGAAGCGCAGCGGGGCTGTCCGAATATCTTAACAGTACTGTTGAGCTCGTCCTTCCTGAAAAGGAGGACTTTTACAGCAAGAGCGTGGCCGAGAAGATACTCAAGGACTTCTTCACCCGTTACCGCTCCCGCGAGTTCGTCATCAGGCATCAGGGCGCAAGGGGCGACGCCCAGTATGCAATCGCAAACCTTGAAACCGATAAGGGCAGTTTCCGCGTATACTTCCTGCTGAAAAAGGTAGACGGCAACCCGCTTATTCACCAGATAAGGATTGAAACCGATAATGAGTGATGCCGATCTCCGGTCATTTATAGTAAACGCCCTTGCCGAAGACACCGGCGGTGGTGATCACAGTTCACTTGCATCAATACCTGCTGACGCAGCAGGACGCGCCAGGCTCCTGGTAAAGGAGGACGGAATAATTTCAGGACTGCGCGTGGCACGCGAAGTATTCACAATAGCAGACCCCGCACTCAAAACGGAAATATTGATCAATGACGGCGACAGGGTTAAATACGGCGACATTGCCCTCACCGTTGCCGGAAGGGTACAACCGATCCTGCGGGCTGAAAGGATCGTTCTCAACATAATGCAGAGGATGAGCGGCATTGCCACCGCCACAGCCCAATACACGGAACTTGTCAAAGACACACGGGCACGCATAACCGACACCCGGAAGACCACCCCGGGAATGAGGGCCCTTGAAAAAGAGGCCGTCCGCACCGGCGGCGGAGTTAACCACCGCATGGGTCTCTATGACATGATAATGCTTAAGGACAATCATATCGATTATGCCGGAGGCATTGCATCAGCCATTCAGAGAACAAAGGATTATCTACGGAAACACTGCCTGGACCTAAGGATCGAAGTCGAAGCACGCAATATTAAGGAGGTCCGGGAGATACTTGATGCCGGGGGAGTGGACCGCATAATGCTCGACAATTTCAACATCGCCGACACGAAGGAGGCCGTGGCGCTTATCGCAGGAAGGACGGAGACGGAATCATCGGGAGGCATCACCCTCGTAAATGTGAGGGATTACGCCCTGTGTGGCGTCGATTACATTTCAATAGGGGCTCTGACCCACCACATAAAAAGTCTTGATATGAGCCTGAAAGCCTATTGAACTTCATTTTATGAGCGCCAGGGAAACGCTGATCACAAAAACAAACGGATTAAGGAACGCGGTGCTGCCAGGATTTGACGGTGCTCCACTGGAAATGGTGGCAAAACTCATCGTCAAGGGGCTCTTCGGCCGCGGAGTGCTTGTAACCCGTGCCTCATCCATCGCCTTCAACATGCTCATGGCACTGCTCCCGGCAACAATCTTCCTCTTTACGCTCATCCCCTTCGTTCCCATCCCCAACTTTCAGGCTGAACTGGTGAAGCTCTTTGAGAACTTCCTCCCCGTTGCAGCCTACAGCCTGCTTGAGACAACGATTGTGGATGTAATAACCAACAGGAGCGGGACACTCCTTGTGGTGATGTTCTTTGCTACAATCATCTTCTCGACCAATGGGATTCATGCCCTGATGCACTCATTCAACATGTCGGTTCACGGGTTTGAGAGCCGCTCCTGGCTTCAGCAAAGGAAGATTGCTGTCTTCCTGCTCGTATTCATCCTGATAATGTTCTCCGCAGCAGCAGCACTCATCATACTCAGCCGCTCGGTGGTTGACAGGCTGGTTGAAATAGGGGTTCTTGAGATGAATCTCGTATTCTATATAATAATGATTTTCAAATGGATACTGATCATTGCGTTGCTTTTCTTCGCAATTTCGACCCTATACTATCTTGTCCCGGCCCGGAAGAAGGACTTCCGGTACATTTCCCCCGGCTCAATAGTTGCCACCAGCCTCTTTATCCTTACCTCACTCGGCTTTTCAGCCTATGTGAATAACTTCGGGCAGTACAACAAGCTTTATGGCTCCATCGGCACCCTGATAATTATCCTTATATGGCTCTATCTGAACTCAGTAGCCCTGCTATTGGGATTTGAGCTGAATGTCTCTATCAGGGCAGCCACCTGCACAAGGGCGCCGGCGGCAGATTAACCTCACGAAATGCCATTCTCCTGATCCGGGATCATACCCGCTGAAGAACTGATTTTGGCGGGAAATGACTTACCCGCAGTGCAGGTACTCCTTCACAAGCTTCCCGATGGCCTCGTTGTTGCCGTAAAGCTCCTCGCTGAGGCTCCTGTCATTATATGACTTCAGCTTCGCCGCAAGGCTGTCAATCACCCCTGCCGGGAAGATCCCGTCTTTCTCAAAATAGCTGCGCAGTTTCAGGAGAGCCTCAGCCGACTCATAACAGGAGGCAGGGAGCGACTCCAGCTTCTTTGCCCCGGCCTTCTCCTTCTCCTTGAAGATATTGTAATTGACATAAAGCCTGTCGGCCATCTCCAGCGCTCCGGGCATCTCAAGACCGTGCTGTATCGCCACTGCAATGCCAGCCATAAGGAGGTAGATGTCAGCTGATCCGTCCGGGGAGCGAAGTTCCACAGTCTGCCTTGAAATCCTGTCAGCACTGCCTGAAGGCTCAGCGGGATTGGCATCATGGATCATATGCGATGCGCCCAGCCAGCCGAGGGGCACCCTTACAAGCACCGAACGATTGCGGTCGCCCCAGCAGATGTTGGTGGGAGCCTCCTGGTGAGGCACCAGCCTAAGGTATGATGTGGGTATAGTGTTGCCAAAAGCCGTCAATCCCTTGCTCAGGTCAAGGACGCCGGCAATCAGCTTCTTCGCGGTATCGCTCAGCTTACCGTTGTCAATCATTATGTTGCGGCCATCCTTCTCGAGCATCATATGGATATGCATCCCTGAACCGGCTTTCCCCACTGTGATCTTCGGGGCGAAGCTTACCTCCACACCGTACTTGTAACCAAGCATCCGCAGAATCCACTTCGCTATAAGCAGCTGCTCAACAGCTTCATCCAGGGGCACATGCAGGAATTCAATCTCGTGCTGTTCGTAATCGTCGCCATCCTTTGAGAAACTCCCCACCTCGGAGTGACCATACTTGATGTGGCATCCTGCCCTTGCACAGAGCTCCAGCGCCTCAACGCGCAGATCCTCGAACTTGGCAAAGGGCTTCGACTGGTGATATCCCTTCTGGTCGAAGAGAGGATAAAGCGCTTCGCTGGATGACCTGACGTAATATTCGAGCTCACCGAGGGCCCTGATTGTATAACCCGTGGAGGCAGTGAACCTCGTTATCGCTTTGCGGAGAATATATTCCGGTGAACTCTCAAGAGGCCTCCCTTCCGAGTTGTAAAATGAGCAGAGCACCTCAAGTGTTGGTGTCTGTGTAAAGGGATTAACAAAAGCGGTACGGTAGCGGGGCATCACGTAGAGATCACTCGAACCTGCCTCGATGAATGAAAAGAGACTTGATCCGTCAACACGCTCACCCGACGTAAGAACCGAAACAAGATGATCACGACTGTACGGAACGAAGTTAAGCGACTTGAGCTTGCCGTCTCCTGCAGCATACCTGAAATTGAGCATTTTGATACCCTTAGCCTCAATGAAACGGACTATGTCATCCGACGTGAACTGGTCGGCGGGCTTTCTCAGAAACTGCACAAGCTCATTGCGGCTCATAAGTATGTCATTGTTCATCATTAGATTCTTTTGGTGATTGGCAAATGTAAAATTTTTTAGATGCAAAATACAAGAGTAAACTCAGTATTGAATCACCGGGTGGAGCTGCCCGTACATTGGTATACTATTTTTACTATTTTTGGACCTCAGGTTCTGCCACCGGATGAAGAAAGCTCTATTCATATCTGCACTGTTGATACTTGCAGCCTGCCAGCGGGAGGAAAAAACCGAATGGTTCAATGCCGCAAAGGCAAAGGAATATTTCAGTGCCGTTGAAGAAATATGCGCAAAGGACAGCGGTCAGCTCTGGGGCGAGAACCTCTTTGGTCCGATTATGTATGTCGATGGCCTCAGCCGGACGCTCTATTCAAGCCAGCCTGACAGGGAGGGCCTCCTGAAGCTTAAGGACGGAGTTTACAGCGGCATCCTTCCAAGGGAGAGGATCATTACAAACAACGTAATCGAGTTTGGCGGATTAAGGTATGCGATGGTACCCCTGCCTGAAACCGAAGACCGTTACCGCATTGTCACGCGCACGGTTCACAGCCTGTTCCACAGTTACCAGGAGAGGCACGGGCTTAAGCCGTCGACTTTCAGCACGAGGCATCTCAACGAGAAGAATGCACGCCTCTACCTTAAGCTGGAATGGAAAGCGCTCACAAACGCCATCGGCTCCACCGGCGAGGCGCGCAACCACGCAATCCGTGATGCGCTGGTCTTCCGCGGTGCCAGGCGCGAGCTCTTCCCCGATGCAATTGCTGATGAGAATAAGTTCGAGAATTACGAGGGACTGACAACCTTCACCTATATCAAGCTCTGTACAACCGGCCCCGAAGAGCTCAGGACAAGGATACTTGAATACCTCGACAGGATATATCAGAACAGCTCATATGCATGGGGCTACGGTTTTGTGCACGGTGCCCTTTATGCCACACTCCTAAGCGATAAAGATTTCGACTTCAAACAGATACAAACCACTGACTTTGACCTTGGCAGGGCAACCCTCGAAGCTTACGGTGTTGCGCTTCCCGCTGTGTGCCGGGATGTGGCAGGCTCGCTGGCGTTCAACTATGACATCCAGGCCATCAGGGCCGAGGAGAGCGAGCGCGAAGCGATGATCAACGAGAACACACGCCGGATTGTATCCACATTCAATGAAAAGCCGGTTGTTGAGATCAGCATGGAAAGCCCCAACTTCAGCTTCGAGCCTGAGGATATTGATTATCTTGATTCCCTGGGCACACTGTATGAGAAGCTACGCGTTTCCGACAACTGGGGTAAGCTGGCAGTGGACAAGGGGGGTGCACTGCTTACAAACGATCTTCGCACATTGAGGGTTAGTGCAAAGGATATCCTTATTGAGAGGAGCCATATCTCAGGTGCAGGGTGGCACCTGGTGCTGAACGACGGATGGCATGCGGTATCCTCTGAAAACGGCAGCTACACAATCACAAAACAGTAAAT
>Ga0209202_1001822_pt1 | contig 12374 bp, 20 predicted proteins | sample AD_UKC032_MetaG_FD_184416 | JGI IMG/M metagenome (GOLD analysis project Ga0209202, IMG submission 184416) | Active sludge microbial communities of municipal wastewater-treating anaerobic digesters from USA - AD_UKC032_MetaG (SPAdes) (version 2) | ecosystem: Engineered > Bioreactor > Anaerobic >... | reverse complement strand
GCCTGCTGGGAATCCTAGACCAATTGTATTGACAGAGGATGTGATTAGTGCTATTAGGGTCGGTCACGTAACACAAGCCTCACCACTCTTTGGTAGCCATATTTCCACACAAGCAGCAATGCGTTACCACAAATTCTTTGACAACGTGATCATTTGGCTTGACAAAGATAAACAGATTGATTCAATCAAATTCACAGCACGTCTAAACAATCTAGGTATCACCACAAGGAACATTATTACTGACAAAGACCCTAAAGAGTATACTGACACTGAGATTGTTGACATCTTAAAATAATTATGTTACAATCTTTATATACTATATAGGAAATACATGATCAATATAATTTATTCATTACTTAATAGAGAAATATATAGTAAATATAAAGATAGTTTATATAATATAATTAAAAAAGATAATAAAGAACTATATTTACTATATAAATATATTACTGAACTTCACGATAAGTATTCTCGTGATATTACCTTTGAGGAATTTAGTCTATACACACTCTCTCGTGTACCTGAAAAAGATCGGGAAGTCTTCTCTGACTTGTTGCACAAAATCCAACAAGACGGCCCATCAGATATTGTACAAGATATTTTTGTAGAAATGCATAATAAACACGTTGCCTACAATCTTGCACTAAAAGCTCTAGAAGCGTCTGAGGGCCGTTTTTCTTTTGAGGAGCTACGTGGGTATACCCAAGAGCATTTAAATGCAGCCACACCCCTCGCAGGGCCCTCTATGGAGCATGTAACACATGATCTAGATGCACTTTTAAATGGTACCATCAAAACACAGGGTTTACGATGGAGATTAACCGCAATGAACCAGATGCTTGGTTCGCTTAGAAAGGGTAACTTTGGATTCATATTCGCAAGACCAGAAACAGGGAAAACAACCTTCCTTGCATCAGAAATCTCACACTTTGCTCAACAAACAAAACGACCAATACTATGGTTCAACAATGAAGAAGATGGTGCCGCTGTTGAACTCCGAGTTTACCAAGCTACTCTTGGATGTACACTTACAGAACTTAGAGCTTTTCCAGAAGAATCTAATGCAAAGTTTATTGAACTCGGCGGGACTAACATCAAACTATTTGATTCAGCATCCATCCACCGACGACAAGTTGAGGAACTTTGTGCGATCTACGACCCTGCCCTTATTGTCTTTGATCAACTTGATAAAGTCAAAGGATTCGTTGGAGACCGGGAAGATCTCAGACTTGGAGGAATTTATGTATGGGCTAGGGAACTTGCAAAACAGTATTGCCCTGTTATTGCCGTATCTCAAGCAGATGTGTCTGGAGAAGGAAAAAAGTGGTTAAACATGGAGAATGTAGCTAATGCCAAGACTGCAAAGCAAGCGGAAGCTGACTGGATTCTAGGTATTGGTTGCACTTTTCAGGATTCTGAACAGTATGATAGGTTCTTACATCTATCAAAAAATAAACTAATTGGGGATACAGATACAATCCCAGAACTGCGACACGGAAAAATGACTGTACGAATTGTGCCAGAGCTGGCAAGGTACTCAGACGAATGAAAAAAATATATAACACAAAAGAAGAGCAATTACAAGCTCGTAGAAATAAACGCAGAGACCAGTTAGGTAGAAAATTATCTGATGCAAAAGAAAAATTTATCTTACGAACAGACTCAGGTTGTTGGGAATGGTTAGGACAAAAATGGGATGCTGGTTATGGCTATGTTAGAGTAGCTGGAAAATGTATCCCAGCTCATAGATATATTTATACTTGGCATAAAGGACCAATTCCAAAAGAACTAGAAGCTTGTCATACCTGTGATAATCGAGGTTGTGTAAATCCAGATCATATTTTTATTGGAACTCATGCAGAAAACATGAAAGATATGGTGTTAAAAGGTAGAAGTTTAAGTCGAAGAGGAAAAGACAACCCAAACTATAAACACGGACGTAATATAAAACCAATTGAGGACTAAATGGCAAAAACATTTCTAATTGGAGATACACACTTCGGGCATAGCAATATTCTCACATTTAAAAAGAACGATGGTACATTACTGCGAGATTTTCCATCAATCGCAGAACACGATGCTTATTTGATCTATCGTTGGAACACCACTGTACAGCCAGAAGATAAAGTATATCATATGGGTGATGTTGGCTTTACAAATTTTACAAGACTAAAATATGTTTTTGATCAATTGCATGGTACAAAAGTATTAATCAAGGGTAATCACGATAACTTTAAACTATCTCAGTATCAACAAATCTTCAAAGATGTGCGTGCTTATCATGCACTTGACCGCTATATATTAAGTCACATTCCTATTCATCCCGATAGTCTTGCTCGATGGAAAGGAAATATCCATGGGCATTTACATGCAAACCATATAGCTGATCCACGATATTTGAATGTTTCCGTAGAACAGTTAAATGACTATGCACCTGTAGATTTTAACGAGGTATTACACTACTATGAAACAAAACACACAAGGTAGGAAGGCAGCAGGTGATATTAGATATACACACATGCTGACTCTTGCAAAAGAATTACGAAACAGTCCCTTAAATAAAGGTCAAAAAGATTTAATTGCTGCTTTTCTTGCACGATACTTTAAAAAACGAGTACTTAACTTTGATCTAGATAATTTTATGGCCGTATGTTTGGGTCTTTCGGAGGGTAAATATGCTGCACATGTACACGATTCCCTTATCAATGGATGTTTATGCCAAGAGCGAGAACGATGCGATATTCCAGTTGCAGAAGTTCTTGAGAACAGCAAGGATTGAATATGGACTTGATGAAGTCATCACTCGTCACGACGTTGACGAAGAACTACTCGAATCCCGTTGTGGTCGATGTCGAAACCTCGACCTATTTGAAGGGACACCCGTTTAGCACACGCAATACTATGGAAATGGCTGTTGTTACCACACTAGACAATAAAAGTCAAGTGTTTACACCACAGACATGGACAAGATTGCGCTATGCTTTAGAGAAATCTGACCTATGGATTACATTTAATGGTAAATTTGACTTGCACTGGATACGGCGTGAGCTTGGTATTACCCCCAAATCTGTATGGGATTGCCAACTTGCCGAGTTCTTGTTATCAAATCAGCGATGGCGGTATCCTTCCCTTGACGAAGCCTGCGCTAAGAGAGAACTACCACGAAAAATGGATGTTGTCAAGCATGAATATTGGGAAAAAGGAATTGATACCAAGGATATTCCCTATGAAGTTCTGCGAGACTATGTAATTCAAGATGGTGAGAGTACTTTAGCCCTCTTTGCTGACCAAGTTAAGGATTTTGAAGGGCAACATGCCTCAAAATATAAGCTTTTTAGGGTACAATGTAACGATTTACTTGTATTACAAGAAATGGAATACAACGGTATCTTGTATGATGTGGAGGGATCATTAGCGGAAGCTGACAAACTAACGCAAGAAGTGGCAGCTATTGATAGCAAGATGACCCAAATAGGCAAGCTGTCTTTCCCATTTAACTTTGATTCTCCCCAACAAATATCCAAACTATTGTATGGTGGTATTGTTAAGGAGGAATTCTCCGCCCCCATCGGTGTATTTAAAACCGGTCTCCGCAAGGGTGAAGTAAAGATGAAGAAGTTTGAACGAGAGCACGTCTTAGAACGCCTTGTAGAGCCGCTGGCTGGCACGGAGATGGCCGCTGAAGGGATATGGTCCATCAATGAGGATACCCTCGGCAAACTCGCAGCACGTGGCCCTGCTAAGGCACTCATTAAACTATACCAAGAAAGGGTAAAGCTACAGAAACTAAACTCAACTTACCTAACCGGTCTACCAAAGAGAATTAAAGAGATGGATTGGGATGATAATATTATTCACTCCAATCTAAACCAATGTGTTGTTGTATCTGGTCGCTTGGCTAGTAACAAACCAAACGTACAGAACCAACCAGCACAAGCTAAACAATTCTGTATAAGCAGATTTAAAACCTAAAAAACTGAAAAATATGCAAAAAAAAATTCCGGCTTAAGGAGAGCTAAATGATAGTGCAGGTAGATGCTAAGAGCCTGGAATGGTGTACATACTTATTCCTCTCACAAGATCCTGTAGGTGTTGAAGAATGGTATGGTGTAGTCAATGATCCAAGCAAGAATGATATTCATCGTGCTAATGAGACAGCCTTCAAGCTACCGTCACGACTAGTAGCTAAGGTGTTTCTCTTTCGTTGGATCTATCGCGGTTCAGCCTTTGCCTATAGTCGTGATCCAGATTTCATGGGTGTCTCTCGCAAGGTTGACTTCTGGCAAGATGTTATTGATAGGTACTACAGTAAGTACAAAGGATTGCATAAGACTCACTTGAATTATATTGAGACTGTCAAGAAGACAGGTCAATTAGTTTCCCCGCTTGGTAGGGTATATGACTTTGAACCACAAAAGAAAAGAGGTGAGCTAGTCTGGAATGAGTCAGACATCTGTAACTACATCAACCAAGGATTAGGTGCAGATGTTATGTCAGTTGCACGCATTATTACCAAACAAAAGTTTGATAAATATAAACTACAATCTTTGCTTGTCAATACTGTGCATGATTCTATAGTAGCGGATTGTCCTGAGAAGGAGGTAGCAAATGTAGAAGAGATTTTCCTTGATGTATTCAAGGAATTACCAAAGCGTGTGTCACAAGCATACGATATTAACTGGAACTTGCCCATGCTGGGAGAGGTTCTGGTAGGTCCAAACATGGACATTCACTGACGATATAAGGAGATTACTAATGTCAGCCATTCAAATTAAAGTTATTTCTGTAGAAGTATCCACACAAAAAACCCAGAAGGGTAGCTATGATATTGCAGAGGTAACATATAAGAACCTTACCTTCCAAGATAAGGTAGAAGCAAAGAAGGTTGTTTCATTCAACCATAAGGAAGTCTTTAATACACTAAAACATGCCGCGCAAGGGGCCGTATTCACCGTACAGCGCGTCAAGAATGATGCTGGATACTGGGACTGGGTTAGCCTCGGTGATGATGAACCAGCGGGTGCAGCTACGAGTACAGCGAGTGGAGGTAAAACTATGGCATCACCTAAGTCTACATATGAAACCCCAGAGGAGCGTGCAAAAAAGCAAGTGTATATCGTGCGTCAGTCAGCAATCAACGCTGCTATCGCTACACTAAAGACAGATAAAAAGAATCCAACACCAGATGAAGTGCTAGAACTAGCTAGTCACTATGAAGGATATGTCTTTGGTGTTGAACCCGCATCTGGTGTTAAGGCAGCCATGCCTGAACTACCTGATGACGACGACGTGCCTTACTAAAAATAATGCCTATGCCCCTTTGGGGGGCTGGCAGTTAGGACTATATGCTTTGTTTAATTGATGGTGACTTAGTAGCATACCGCTGTGCTGCTACGTGTAAGGAAGATGATCCAGTAGATGTAGCTCTTTATCGTGTAGATAAATTGATACGTGAGATCATCGAGGCGGCTGACTGTGAGGAGTATCAAGTTTGGTTGACAGGAAGTAACAACTTCCGTAAAGAAATCAATCCAAACTATAAAGCCAATCGTAAAGATATGGTGCCTCCTGTTTATCTACAAGACTCACGCGAGTTCCTTGTAACTGAACATGGAGCGAAACTTGCTCACAATATGGAAGCAGATGACATGCTTGGTATCAACCAAACGGATGGTACCATCATCGCTTCTCTTGACAAAGATCTGTTAATGATTCCAGGTAAACATTTTAACTGGATTAAACAAATCTTTGGTGACTATACAGTAGTCACGGAAGAGATGGGATGGAAGCACTTCTGGAAACAAATGTTGATTGGTGATACGTCTGACAACATCAAGGGCGTAGCCGGGCTTGGGCCTGTCAAGGCCGGGCGGCTTATCGATCCACTGGAAACCAATGAAGAGTGTATGGAAGCAGTGCTTAGCAAGTATGATGATCACGACCGCTTCTTGATTAACGCAAATTGTTTATGGATTATGAGGAGTATGGATAGCATATGGCACAAGGATCTGGGCTTGACTTTACCAAACGAATTACAACAAGAGCAGGATCGCCTGTCGAAATCTATTATGTCCGTGAGGGAGTCTACATAAACGGTGCATACTATGAACAATACGACGATGTTTGGTGGCCTATACAATGGGACTGGGAAGGCAATTATGCAAGTAAAAAATCAGCATTGGATTTGATAAATGAAAAAAGTAAAACTCGCGCTAGCTAGTCTAGCTTTGTGCAGTACAGTAGCCATAGCTGGACCATACATCGAGCTAGGTATTGGTGCTACACTAGGACCTAATACAATTGAGAATGGTTGTATTAGTGATTGGAGTCCTAGTCTAAAACGCGATGCTTGTTCAGAGAATCCACTAGGCATCGCCGCTATTGGCTATACATACAAAGGCTTGAGTCTACACCTAGAGCATACAAGTAGCTTAACTCATCAGGATTATGGCTTGAACACAGCATCTATTCGATATCGTTATGAGTTCTTTAATGACTAACCAAATAGACAAAAGAGAACGTCAACAATTATATTGGATATATCATGATGCTAAAAGACGATGCACTAATCCAAAGCACCAGGCTTTTCCACGATACGGTGGACGTGGCATTGAATTTAAATTTACTTCTTTTGATGATTGGTTAAACCATATTGGACCACGGCCTACTGGTTATGAACAAGATCGTATTAATAATAATGGGCATTACGAAGTAGGTAATATTCGTTGGGTGGATTATGCTACGCAACAAAAGAATAAACGAAAGTATGTAACCAATACCAGTGGTGTTGTTGGTGTTTCTTATATAACAACCACAAAAAAATGGATTGCTAGATGTAACGAACAATCAAATGGAAAGCGTAGGTATTTATATGTTGGAAAAGACTTCCAAGAAGCATGTCGTGCAAGACAATTATGGGAAGACTCATGTACTGCGATCAAATCTTGAAATTAAATTAGCCAATATATTAAATGAATATGATGCAATCTGGGATTATGAAATAACAACTATCCCGTACATTATTCCAGAATCAGATCATAAATATACTATAGATTTTACATTAAATAATGGAGTTTATATTGAAGGCAAAGGGTACCTCTCCGATCACGCTGAGCGCAGAAAGTATGTGCTCCTCAAAGAACAGCATCCTGAACTCGATCTCCGATTTGTATTTGACAATGGAAACAAACTTTGTGGGGGCACTAAAATGAGTCATAACAAATGGGCAGAAAAATATAATTTTAAGCACTGTGATATTAAAGATGTTGACCAAATTAAGGCATGGGTAAATGAAGATACAACCAAAGAGTAGTACAAAAACATATAAGGTTTGGAACAACATGAAGAAGCGTTGTAACCAAAAGAAAAATTACCCTCGACATGGTGGGCGTGGGATCACCTATGATCCGTACTGGGAAAAGTTTGATAACTTCCTTGAGGACATGGGTGAACGCCCCGATGGATACACACTGGATCGTATCAACAATGATGGTAACTATACAAAAGATAATTGTCGTTGGGCAACGTATGAAGAACAGAATATTAATCGAACTATTCGTAAAGATAATACGCTAGGGATTATAGGAGTTCAACCACATCTAGGTGGATATGTTGTTCTAATCAATAGAAACAAAAAACGCATCTATCTTGGTTGGACTAAGGATTTCTTTCTTGCTTGTTGTCTTAAGAAATCTTGGGAAGAAACCTATGGCTAAACATTTAATCTTGCCAGATGTACAAGCAAAGTATGGTGAAGACTTTACTTTCTTAAAACATATAGGAACTTATCTAGTCGAGAAAAAACCAGACGTAGTAATTTGTCTAGGTGATTTCGTTGATATGGAAAGTCTTAGTAGCTATGATGTAGGCACAAAGAACTTTGAAGGTAAACGATATGTCAAGGATCTGGAGGCAGCACACGAAGCCATGTCTGTCTTACTATCACCGCTTCAGGAATTTAATTCCAAGGCAAAGCGTAATAAGGAGAAAACTTATAAGCCACGCCTTGTCCTTACGCTTGGCAACCATGAGCAACGCATCATGCGGGCGGTCAATAGTGATCCAAAACTTGAAGGACTAATCAAATATGAAGATCTACCTTACAAGGCTTGGGAGGTACATGACTTCCTTAAGCCAGTATTTATTGACGGAGTTGCATACTGTCACTATTTTCCTTCAGGTGTACTTGGTCGCCCTGCTACTACCGCTTCAGCGTTGGTTGCAAAAATGCATATGTCTTGTGTGGCAGGGCATCAGCAAGGCAAGCAGGTTGCATATGGAAAACGACCGGATGGGTCTACCATTACTTGCATCATCGCAGGATCTTGCTATGAACATAATGAAGGATACCTGGACCATCAATCAAACAACCACTTCAGAGGGCTCGTCATGCTACACGAAGTTACCAATGGTACCTATGACGAAATGTTCGTGTCACTAAAATACCTAAGGAAGAAGTATGAATCCACCTAACCATTACAAAAGTACTATGTTAATGGACTATCTTGTATCACATAACATTGGCTTTGCCGAAGGGAACATCTGTAAATATGTCGCTCGTTGGCAAAGCAAAGATGGCATCAAAGATCTTCTTAAAGCTCGTGATTATCTTAATGCTCTTATTGCCCATGCCGAACTACAACAACCTGATGTCTGGTCTGGTGTGTCAGCCAGTGAAGGACTACTATCCAAAGGTGAGAAGCTATGAATGTAAACACATATCTTGATGCAACAGATGCAACAGCAATCTACCCTGAGGCTGGTACTGGTGCACGTATTGAACTGTACTACCTAGCTATGGGTCTTACCTCGGAAGCTGGCGAGGTTGCTGGTAAGATTAAGAAACTAATTCGTGATGATGTATATGATCAGGGGGCAATTGCCTATGAGTTGGGAGATGTATTTTGGTATTTAGTTCGTCTGTGTGATGCTATTGGTTATAAACCTTCGGAAGTAATGGAGATGAATATCAACAAACTACTTAAACGAAAAGAAAAAGATACCATTAAAGGTAATGGAGATGAACGATAAACCCGTCTTACAAATCAATGAGCATTACGAAAAGGTAAAGCTCGAACTACAAGAAGCTCTATACTTAATTAAATACCTATCAAAAGAATTGGTAGAATTAAAACGAGCTTTCAAAGCATTAGAAAGAGAGCGCACCAATGACTTTTGATGACCTTAAAAATAGGCTACGAGAAGAGACAGAGCTAGACTTCCTTGAGATTCTTGACTTGACATCCATCGAGCTAGTTGATCTACTTGAAGCAGAGATCTATGATAAACAAGATAGGATCAGGAATTACTACGATGAAGCTGAAGAAGACGGTGACGGGGAAGAAGAGTCCTACTAATCCTGATCGTAAGGAAGCACATGAAGTTCGCAAGGTTAAGCTAGTTTATCTAGCTAGCCTACGTGAACAAGAGCAACAGCAAGAGATTAAGGATTATATATACAATGCAGATAAACAGATTCAAGAATAACCTAGCAGAGAACATCTTCCGTAATAAGTATGCACAAGGACCTGAAGATACCTGGGATGCACTATCTGAACGAGTGGTTGAAGATGTTTGTGGCACTCGTGGTGGTACGGATCGTGCACTCATGTCCAAAGAAGATAGGGATCAGCTAGCTGAATACATTAAAGAACAGAAGTTTATTCCTGGTGGTCGTTACCTATGGTATGCTGGTCGCAAGAACAGTTACTTTAACAATTGTTTTCTGCTACGCGCAGAGGAAGATACGAGAGAAGAATGGGCAGCAGTAACACAAAGGGCAGTGAGTTGTCTCATGACTGGGGGTGGCATTGGGATCGACTATTCTATTCTCCGTCCATCAGGCAGGCCGCTGACTCGTACTGGTGGATTGTCCAGCGGTCCGATCCCGCTGATGCAGATGATAAACGAGGTTGGGCGCGGAGTGATGCAAGGTGGCTCAAGACGATCCGCGATTTACGCGAGTCTCAATTGGCTGCACGAAGACATTCCCCTTTTCTTACAAGCGAAGAACTGGAGCGAGAAAGTAAAGGCACTGAAGAACGAAGACTTCAACTTTCCTGCCAACTTAGACATGACAAACATAAGTATTAACTATGATGATAAGTGGCTTCATAATTCAAGTCGTAGTACTCTGCATACTTTTGTGGAGAATGTTCGACAAGCAATGATGACAGGGGAACCTGGCTTCTCATTTAACTTTGGATCTAAACAAAATGAAACGCTTCGCAATGCTTGTACAGAGGTTACGTCTGAAGATGATAGCGACGTATGTAATCTTGGTTCCGTCAATCTCTCTAATGTGGAAAGTCTGGACGAGTTCAAGTCAATCGTTGAACTCGGTTCTAAATTCCTCATCTGCGGCACTCTACGAGCAGACCTCCCCTACGACAAGGTTTATGCAGTCAGGGAAAAGAACCGTCGTCTTGGACTCGGACTCATGGGTATCCATGCGTGGCTTCTAAAGCGTGGCTATGGATATGAAGTAACACCAGAACTACACAAATGGTTGGAGGTATACAAAGATGAATCCGAGCGAGCAGCTAATGAACACGCTGAACGATTGTATGTATCAAAGCCAGTTGCCTATCGCGCTATTGCTCCAACAGGAAGTATTGGTATCCTTGCTAGCACGACTACTGGAATTGAACCACTTTTTGCGGTTGCCTATAAACGAAGATACCTTACTGACGGCACTAAATGGAAGTATGAATATGTCGTTGACTCTACCGCAGACCAGCTCATCAAAGAGTACGGCCTCGACCCAAGCAAAATCGACACAGCATATGGACTAAGCCATGACTACGAAAGACGCATCAAATTCCAAGCAGACATTCAAAATTACGTTGACATGTCAATCAGTTCTACCATTAACTTACCTTCTTGGGGCAGTCGAGGGAATCGAGAAGAGGACGTTGAGCACTTTGCACAAGTGCTTAGTAAGTACGCTCCACGACTACGCGGGTTTACGTGTTATCCAGACGGAAGTAGAGGAGGTCAACCCCTAACAGAAGTACCCTACGAAGAAGCAATCAAACACAAAGGAGTAGTATATGAGGAGAACGACATCTGTGTAATTGGTGGTAAAGGAGGTTCATGTGGGCAGTGATAACTATAAACTAATTTTTATGCTTGACTTTATCAGTGGTGTTATGGCTGGTATTGAGTTTTACTTTGGTGAAAATCTAGAACCAGAAGACAAGTTCGCAATGACTGTGGACTTGCTAATCTTCCGAGTAACTGTTGTATATACGAAAGGAAATAATTATGAATGAATTTATGATTGAACAACTAGAACTAATCAAACGACAACAAGAACTAATGCATGAGTTTATGATCGCTATGTTGGATAAGTTCAAGAAGTAATAGACAAAATTAAAGGGCGGCTCTTTCGAGACCGCCCTTTTTTTTATTTGCGCTTACCGCCGCCCTTCTTGCATCCCATAGTTACCTCCTATTGAATTCACCATACTCCTGTACTTTACGAGCAGTAGCCATATCCTTACCAACTTTGCCATTCTTGTTGATAAACATACGCTCTAGTTGTGGCATATAACGGTGATACATTTCTGTACCAAGTTTGTTTTGAATAGCCTTACCATCTTGCCCAAGATCAACAAGCTTCTGTAGGATCTCTTGATTCTTTTTAGCATCTGTCTTAGGTGTGTCCATAAACACATCATAGAGTTTCTCTACACGTTGTTTATTAACAACCTCTTTAGCTGCTAAGAATCTGGCTTGGTCTGATTTGAATTTCTCCTCTGTTGATTTAGTACCCATATACCCAGAGACTTTCTCTGTAGTACCACGAGGAACTTGTGCAGTATTACCTTTACCACCAGCAGTCATACCAGTACCGTCACCTTTAATGGCTGCCTCATTAACACCAACATACTCACGTGCACCATAGCTAGCTGCACCAGATGGCATTACATTTGTGATAGCCTTCTTGGTTTCTTCGTTGGTAACATTACCACCAAACAAAGCTTTGACACCAGTAGTTAGACCAGAGACAACACCAGCAGCAGTACCTAAGTGTGGCATCAACTGACCAAAGTTTTCTTCTCCAGTAAAAACTGAACCAACTAGAGATAAGAACGTCATGTTAGCACGAGTAGATGAGGCTACATCAACACCAGTGGTGGCAGCAGGGATACCATACAAGACAGCCTTTTTAACCATATCTTGATCTACTTCCATACGATCCAAGAAATCTGGATTGTTTTTAGCTAGCTCAAGTATTCCAGGGGGTGCCCATTCAGGGAAGAAATTCTCCAACATCTTACGGAACATCTCATACTCTTGAATAAATATAGGACTCATTGCACCACCAAGGGCAGTAGTTACCAACATGTAATTAAGCATTGGTGCCCACG
>Ga0209202_1001817_pt1 | contig 12387 bp, 8 predicted proteins | sample AD_UKC032_MetaG_FD_184416 | JGI IMG/M metagenome (GOLD analysis project Ga0209202, IMG submission 184416) | Active sludge microbial communities of municipal wastewater-treating anaerobic digesters from USA - AD_UKC032_MetaG (SPAdes) (version 2) | ecosystem: Engineered > Bioreactor > Anaerobic >... | reverse complement strand
GAAAAGCCGGAAGCGATTATCTTGTCCATGCCCTGATCGATAATGTTGTTGATAATTATTTTTTCCTGCTGGAAGATATTGAAGAAAGGATTGAAAAGCTGGAAGATGATCTTATTAAACAGACCACGCCGGCGAAGCTTCAGGCTATTCACAACCTGAAGAGAGAACTGATCTTTTTCCGAAAATCGCTATGGCCGCTGCGAGAAACCATCAGCTCACTGCAACGATCGGATTCTCCGTTAATTGACGAGCCCAATACTGTTTATTTCAAGGATATATTCGACCATATCATCGCCATCATCGATACGGTGGATACGTTTCGGGAAATGCTCTCCGGTATGCTGGATGTTTACCTTTCTGCCGCAAGTATGAAGCTCAATGAAGTCATGAAAGTTTTAACCATTATCGCAACAATTTTCATGCCTTTGACTTTCCTGGCCGGTGTCTATGGCATGAATTTTAAATATATGCCGGAGTTGGAATGGCCCTGGGGATATTTCGGCGTCTGGGCTGTAATGTTGACGATTGCGGTCTTGATGCTTAAGTTCTTCCGGAAGAAGAAATGGATCTAGGTATATCCAAAACGGTTGCATTAACAGTTAAAATATGTTCAATCTTATTTCAGATATTTAATAATTTCAGGAGGCAGAAATATGCAGGTATTCGCAGCAAGTGATATTGTCGAAGTCGCAATCAGGATTGAAGAAAACGGAATCAATTTTTATAAATTCGCCGAACAAATTGCCAAACAGGAGGATGCCAAAAAACTTTTTGCGCATCTGGCGGATGCTGAAGCAGGGCATAAACGCACGTTTGAAAAATTCTTTGCATCTATGGAAAAATACGATCCACCGGAACAATATGCCGGTGAATATAGCGCTTATCTTCGCAGTTATGTGGACAATAATCTTATCTTTACAAAAGAAATTATGGACAAGCAACTGGCCAAAGTGACGGATACGGTTGCCGCCTTTGAGTTTGCCATGCAGCGAGAGTTGGATTCTATTTTGTATTATCACGAGATCAAAAATCTTGTTCCCGCTGGACAGCATGAAGCAATTGAAAAGATCATTGAAGAGGAGAGAAAACATTACGCAATCCTGTGCGATATGAAAAAACGTTACACAAACCAATAGACTAAAAACAAAACCATAAACGATCAAGGAAATCAAAAAGCCGCTTTCTGAAGCGGCTTTTTTACAGTTTTATTCAACGGATCTCTATTTCTTTTTCGTACCCTTATAAGTCACATTCTTTATTATTCTAATTGATTAGCGCTTATTTATTGAAAAAGTGTTCTGAAAGAGTCACGGCCGTGTCGAAATATTTTACAAATCGAAAAATAATGTAAAACATGTTTAATAATATATTAAATCAATATCTTATCTAACAATATCGCCAAAAATCACCTTTATAAGGCTTGCTTTTTACCATTTTACCGTCGAATTTCTTTACAATTACAATATTTCTGATACAGGTGTTTCAGTTTTATCAGGGTCATTTTACATTTATAATTTACATTTATAGTAATTATTATAATGATTTAATGTTTATGATCAATAAGATTTTTCATTAGAGGCATGAATTATGCTTACAATGTATGACAAATATAAGAGAGAAAATACGAAGTATAAAATTGACATTAAATAATAGATAACTCAATACGAGGTGAGAAGAATGAAAGTGTTGATTCACGATGAGCGATCGGATGGACTGGATTTCCTGCTGGAGAGTATAGTCAATCATGGTTACACGGCAGGGATTGCCAAGAATGGCCCTGAGATTATTAATATGTTATCAGACGAACGATATAACATTGTTTTGACCAATGGAGGATATGAAGAGCTCGATCCTGATCAGCATTTCCGAATAAGATCTTCCTCTGCCTTCATCATCGGAATTACAGCGCAACAAAAACGTGAAGAAGGGATGGACTCGAAAGTTGATCTCTTTTTGCAAAGGCCCTTTGAGGCGTCAAAACTTTGGCATGCCATTGATCCAGACAAAACCGGTGGTTGATATTAATACAGAGCTAAGGGAGATAGGGTCCTGGTATATTGCTTATGGTGCTCAGATATTTCGGAAAGTACTTCCTATATAAAGCAAACCAAAGCATGGAACGCTTTGCGTGTTTCTCGGCAAGGTTTATGCTTGTCATTTACATGGTAAAAGGAGATTTACATGAAAGTTGAGGATCTCAAGAGTCTGTCATCGAAGATTATTGCCTACGCGGAGAAGCAGGCGACTGAAGAAAATTACCAGAATTTATTAAATCTTCTTCAACAGATCCTGCATGGCATCCGAGAGCAGCCGGTATCTGAGCAGAAGAACAAGCTATTTAAATCACTAAGATCTTTCGACAAAATGTCTTTGACATACAGCGAGAAAAATATATTTCAGACGCTGTCATACGATAATTATGTTGGCAGTAAAGCAATCACTGAGATTGAAGACATCCTTCACGATGAAAAGTTTGATCCAGTAGGCGTATTGGAAAATTTTGAGAAAAAGTTTAGTGAGTTTAAAAAATTTATAGAGAGAAACCAAACCATTCAGTCAGCGCTCCAGCTCATCCCTACTAAACAGGAAACCTACCTCCGTGATGGTGAAGCACTCCTTGAGATAACGTTTAGCGATGAAGCCTCCATTGAGAACATGGTGGACTTTGATTGGCTTGATCGGTGGACAAAAATTATTCGTGCTTTCAGTGAACTGGTGGGAGAGAAAGCAGAGCATGCAAGGATAGTCTGTGTCCAGAAGTCCTCACCGATGGTTGTCGCCTTGGCGATTGCACCTGTTTTGGCAATCGCTTTGGGGAAAGCGATCAATATGGTTTTGGTAATGGATGAAAAATATCTTCGAATCAGAGTGTGCGCGGAGGAAATTTGCAAGCTTAACCTTGAGAACACGAAAATCGCACAGGCCCTGACGATTGAAGCGGCATCCTTCTTAGAAAAATCGTTTCGTGAGATTGCCGGCAAACTTACGGCAGAAGTCAAACCCTTGTCTCTTGATGTCGAAAGCGGTATTTACCTCGCAGTCAAGAGCATTTTTGTTTTTATCGATAAAGGTGGACGAGTGGATTGCCCCATAAAAAGTGATGAAGTTCAGGCTGAAGGGGTTCCCGATATTTAAAAAGACATTAGGATGCTCAGGAATATTAGATCAGATAAGGGGGTGGCCCTCACACTGTGACGAGACCAGCGATGCTTTGGAAAAAAGTTATTTTACATGAGATCTCATTCAATTTTTCAAATCGTATTTTTTCAGTTTGTATCTTAGCATTCTCTCCGACATGCCCAGAATTTCAGCAGCCTTTGACTGATTATCAGCTGCCTTGGTTAGGGCCTCACTGATCAGGTGCTTTTCCAATTCCTCGAGTGAATCCCGCAGAGAGCCTGATAATCGTTTACCCGATGATTCGGTAAAAGAGTCGCTCTTGAAGGGTAAATCGCTCACGGTAATATAGTTGTCCCTGGCTATGACGACAGCTCGCTCCATGATATTGACCAGTTCCCGGACATTTCCAGGATAGTCATATTTCAGAAGTAAATCGCGTGCTTCCGCAGTCATGCCCTGGATATTTCTCCCGTTTTCTCTGGCGAATTTCTCCATGAAATGGTCGAGCAGCGCAGGCAGGTCTTCTTTTCTTTCTCTAAGCGGAGGTAGGGACATCGCCACCACTTTCAATCGGTAAAAAAGGTCTTCCCGGAACGATCCTTCTTTGACCTGGGTTTCGAGGTCACGATTGGTTGCGCTGATAATTCGCACATCAACGGCGATATTGATGTTACTGCCGAGTCGCGAAATCTCCCGTTCCTGAAGGAATCGTAATAATTTAACTTGAATGCTGGGGCTCAGCTCGCCGATTTCGTCAAGAAAAAGCGTGCCGCCGTCCGCCTCTTCAAACCGTCCGATACGGCGCGAGCTTGCGCCGGTGTAGGAGCCTTTTTCATGGCCGAATAATTCACTCTCCAGTAAGTTTTCCTGCAGAGCGCCACAATTTACCACGACAATGGGTTTGTGCAGGCGTGGGCTCAATTGATGAATCAGGCGCGCTAGAAGCTCCTTGCCCGTGCCGCTCTCGCCCTGGATCAATATGGAAGCCCGGCTGGACGAGACCCGGCTGGCCATATTAATCAGCTCCACCATCTGAGCGCTTTTGTAAATGATTTTTTCAGCGGTAACACCGGTTTTCCCCAGTTCCTGTTTCAAAAGCTCATTTTCGCGGATGAGCCCGCGTCGCTCTGCCACCCGGTCCACTAGGATCAATAGTTCATCCAGCTCAATCGGTTTGGTGATGTAATCAATGGCGCCCACTTTGATCGCTTCTACAGCCGTTTCGATGGTGCCATAAGCGGTAATGATCACGACGTCGATTTCGTGGTTGATCCTTTTGACTTCCTTCAGGACTTCCAGTCCATCCATCCCAGGCATTTTGTAATCCAGCAGAATCAAATCAAAAGGGCTATTTAAAACCGACTTAATCGCGGTTTCGCCATTCTCCGCTTCCATGACTCTGTGCCCTTCGGAAATCAGAAAATCACGAAGCATTTCCCTTTGTGATCGGCCATCTTCGACGATTAGAATATTTAATTTCTGCATTTGTTCTCATCCCTGGCGTCAGGTTTTATCGCTTATTTTTTCACGCGGCAAAATGATTTCAAAGGTGGTTCCTTCACCGTGACGGCTAATGACACGGACGTCTCCGCCGTGGCCACGGATTATTTCCATTGCCAGGGGGATTCCCAGACCCAGTCCTTTTTCCTTGGTGGTGTATTCCGGGCTGAAAATTTTATCAATTTCCTCCAACGTCATGCCACAACCCGTGTCAGAAATACTTACCAAAATATAATTTTTGCTTTCTTTATCTACCGCAATCGTGATGATACCTTGATCGGTGATGGACTCCATGGCGTTCTTAATGAAGTTCAAGAATGCCTGCTGAAGTTTGTTAATATCCATGGGAATAACGGCAGGGTTTAGCCGCCATTTTGTCTCCAGAGTAATGCCTCGTGACTTTGCTTCTTCTGAAATCAAACTGACAATTTTTTGAAGAACTTCCGTTACGGAAAAATCACTTAACTCAAGCCGTCTGCTTTTGGAAAAGGAAAGAAATTCTTCGATAATCGCATTGAGTCGCCGGATTTCATCTCGGATCACGCCTGAAAGATTTTGAAATTCCTGATCCTTCACGTCGTTGGAGGGGGTGTAATCTCTTTTTAATCGCTGGGTTGCCATGCTGATGGCGTTGAGCGGATTGCGGATTTCGTGCGCTACACCTGCAGCCAGTTGGCCTAAAGAAGAAAGGCGTTCGGCTTTTTCCAGGCGTCGTTCCATATCGATAATGCCGGCTAAATGACGGTTCTGATCGTAATAGAGCAGCCACATGGATAAGAGGGCGATCCCGACAACCAGCAGCATGAAAATAAAAATATTTTGCCGGTTTTCGGCGATAATTTTGTCCATCGACCCCCTCTCAAGACCAATTCGGACAATCCCGACAATTTTTTTATCCAGTATGAATGGGGCGGCCATATCGAGAAGTTTGATGTCCTGGGTCTCAACTTGTCTGCTGAGAATTCTTTTTTCCCCTTTTAGAATTTCCTGACGGTCGAAGTCTTTATGGATTAATCCGTCAATAGGGTTGCCCATGACACTTAAGAGCTCTCCCTGATCATTGAAAATTTGCATATAAGCGATTCCGTGTCCTTCGCCCATTTTATTGATGGCTCTTTCCACGGCAATCTTGATACTCCAGTACCGCAATCCGGCTTTGTCCAGAGTGATAACAACGGTTCCACTTCCATCCTTTCGCCGCAGGCCGACATAGCCGATGCCTTGTTTGATGCGTATTTTCTCCAACAATTCAATGGTCGTTGCTTTGCGGCCATTGGTGTCTAGATCGCTTTCGGTCAACATATCGGTTTTAAGCGGGTTGCTTTGATAAATAGCGTTGCCGTCTCGATTGAGAACGGCCACATACCAGAAATTATTATCGGTTGCAAATTTGTGAAGGTAGTCATTGTTAATTAATTTCTTTTTCCATTGTTCATCAATTTTTTGTCCCAACCCCGTGATGGCTTCAACAACCAATTTTTTCGAATAATCCGCTTCTTCCTGACTGGCCGTTTTTATCTGAGTCTGGCTTTTTCCCGGCTTGGCCACAATGCTTTTGAGATTATCTTCAGTCAGACGCTGTAAAACGCTAATGGTGCTCAATGCCTGATCTTCCAGAAATCCGACCAGATTGGCTTCGCTGCGGCGAATATCCAGAAAACCCATAATGAGAATCAGCGCAACCAGAACCGCTGAAACGATACCGACTGCTAATGGCTGAAGAAAACTTCCATTGTATCGATGGGCGCTGCGCCTGATGATCGTTTCTTTTTTTTGAAATAACATTATAATATTTTAACGTTACAGAAATATAAAAGATATTTTTAACGACTATATTATTGTGCCGGTCATTTTAAGCTATTCATGGGAAATGTCAACGATAAATACCAGGCAGCTCGACATTTTTGTCGAAAGGGTGCAAGGATTGGCATTTCTTTTATCTTATTGTTATTATTTAGTTAATTTTATAAATTCAAAATTACCCCGACATTTATTTCCGAAAGTTCATCCGCGTGAAGCAAACGGGAGGAAGGTTTGCTTTTATTAATATATTGTAATATCATTAACTTAAGTTTTTATGGCAACTATGGCACAGTATCTGCTAAATAAAAAGTGCAAGTTTGTTAGTGTCGACTAAAAATTACGGGCATGATTAGCCGACAGCAAAAACAACCCGGGAAGGTATTCAGGCCTTCACTCTTCTCTCCTAACGGGAGGCCCTCACCAAGCCTCCCATTTTTTTGTCATTTTTTTGTTACATCTTCTTTCGTGTCGTTTTTCTGCAGCCGCCAAGCACTGACTCTCTCCTTAATTGTCTTCTCAAAACCTGCGTCTGTCGGATGGTAAAGTATTTTCCCCTGAAGCTTTTCCGGCAAATACTCCTGGGAAACAAAAGCATCTGAATAATCGTGGGCGTATTTGTAATTTTTGCCGTAATCCAGCTCTTTCATTAACTTGGTCGGCGCGTTGCGAATGTGCAGCGGCACGGGCAGATAACCGGTTTTGTTAATCAGTTCTTTTGTCTGGCCAAAGCCGATATACAAGGAATTGCTTTTGGGCGCCGTGGCCAGATAGACGGCCGCCTGCGCGATATTCAGTTCACCTTCCGGTAAACCAATAAAGTGAAAGGCTTGTTGGGCGGCCATAGTCAGCATAAGGGCATGGGGATCGGCGTTACCGATATCTTCGGAAGCAAAGCGCACCATGCGGCGCAAAATATAGAGCGGGTCTTCTCCGGCAATCAGCATGCGCCCCAGCCAGTAGAGGGTCGCGTCCGGGTCGCTGCCACGCATGCTTTTGTGAAAAGCGGAGATCAAATTATAATGTTCTTCGCCATCCTTGTCGTATAAGAGCGCTTTTTTAAACAGTGCTTCCTGTGCGGATTGGGCTGATATCAGTCTTTCTTCCGTCGGTAGGCTCTGGATCATCGAGGCAACAGCTTCCAGGTTGTTGAGTGCCGTACGAGCGTCGCCATCGGACAGTCGGACCATAAAGCGGATGGCCTCCTCGTCCACCTGGATCTTGAATTTTCCGAGGCCTCTTTGTTCATCAGACAGAGCGCGCTTCAGAATGTCCATTAAATCTTCTTCCGCAAACTGCTTGAGCAGCATTACACGCGTTCGGGAAAGCAGAGGGGCGATGACTTCAAATGAAGGGTTTTCCGTTGTTGCGCCGATCAGGGTGACGAGTCCGCTTTCGACGTGCGGGAGAAATGCATCCTGCTGGGCTTTGTTGAAACGGTGAATTTCATCTACAAACAGGATGGTTTTTTTCTTCTTGGTTTCCCAGATTTCTCTGGCGTCGTCAATAACCGATCGGATTTCCTTCACTCCGGAGAGGACCGCGGAAAAACTGATAAAGTTGGACTTCGTTTCGTTGGCTAGGATGCGTGCCAGTGTTGTTTTGCCGGAGCCCGGCGGCCCCCAGAAGATCATCGAGAAAAGTTTATCTTCTGCGATGGCGCGTTTGAGCAGCGTTCCTTCGCCGGTCAGATGCTGTTGGCCGATATAGTCGGCAAGTTTCCGCGGCCTCATCCTCTCGGCCAACGGCGCGGTGTCCAGCGCGTCGCTTTCGGTTCCCAGACTGAACAGATCCAGATTTTTCATGTTTGCCTCTTTGCATTTTCAATGATTTCAATCAAAGTAGTCATTTTGTCCTTGGGCTGGGCACAGGCGAAACGCTCCCAATCAGCAGGCTTTAGCCGTTCCCTAAGCAATGCCTCCACATCAAAAACCGATTGCCAACAGGAAATAACCCGCGCGCACGGCAGGTTGCCCGCTTCCGTGAGACAATAGGCAAACGTCATTTCGTCGCCCAATTTCGGGCAGCGGATTAATTGATGGTCGTGTTCCGTTTTCATTGCGCATCAGCTTGACGAAAAAAAGAAAAGCCGTCAAGAAAAATATATTTTTCTTGACGGCTTTTGAAAATCGTTCAATGAACTTTATTATGGTTTCGGGAAATCTTTAATCGCTAACAACGCACGTTCGATTTCTTCATCCGGCAATTCATAAGCCTCCAGTTTTCCGGAAAGATAGGCGTCATAAGAGGCCATGTCCACCAAGCCGTGGCCGCTCCAATTAAAGAGGATCACTTTTTCCTTGCCTTCTTCTTTGGCGCGCATGGCTTCATCGACGACAGCCGCGAGAACGTGGTTCGTTTCCGGTGCGGGAATAAAGCCTTCCGAGCGCGCCCACTTGACGCCGGCGTCAAATGTTTTTAGCTGGTCATAAGCGCGGGGTTCAACGAATTTTTCGCGAACCAGATGGCTGACGATCGGGGCCATGCCATGGTAGCGCAAACCGCCCGCGTGAATCGGTGCGGGGACATAATCGTGGCCCAGCGTGTACATGGGTAAAAGGGGTGTTTTCTGAGCCAGATCGCCGAAGTCATACGCGAACGGGCCTTTGGTCATGCTGGGACAGGATGACGGCTCCGCTCCGACAATTTTCACCTCTTTACCATGGATTTTGTCGCAGATAAACGGCGCTGCGATACCGGCAAAATTACTGCCGCCGCCGCAACAACCCATGACGACATCGGGATAGATGCCGAGCTTCTGCATTTGCTTTTGAGCTTCCAGACCGATAATCGACTGATAAATCAACACATGATTGAGTACGCTGCCCAGGGCATAGTGCGACTTGACTTTGCTGGTGACTGCGTCCTCGATAGCTTCGCTGATTGCAACACCCAGCGAGCCGGGGGAATCGGGGTATTTGGCCAGAAAATCTCTGCCGGATTGTGTCAAAGTGCTGGGGCTCGGGATGCATTCGGCTCCCCAGGTATTCATCATCAAGCGCCGATAGGGTTTTTGTCCATAGCTGATTTTGACCATATAAACACGGCAGGCCAGGCCAAACATCTGGCAGGCCATAGCCAGTGCGCTGCCCCATTGGCCGGCGCCGGTTTCCGTGGTGATTCGCTTGGTTCCGGCCACCTTGTTGTAATAGGCCATCGGAATAGCGGAATTGGGTTTATGGGAACCGGCCGGGCTGACACCTTCATTTTTATAATATATCTTTACCGGACAGCCCAGCAGTTTTTCGAAATTGCGCGCGCGGCAGAGAGGAGACGGACGCCAGAGCAGATATTTTTGCAGAACTTCTTCGGGAATATCGATCCAACGCTGCGTGGAGGCTTCATGTTCAATAATATTCATGGGGAAAATGGCGGCCAGATCGTCGGGTGTTACCGGCCGGCCGGTGCCGGGATGCAGCGGTGGTTTCATCGGTGTGGGCAAATCCGCCATAATGTTGTACCATTGCTTAGGTATTTCATGATCTTCTAATAATGTTTTGACCTGTTCCATAGACTCTCTCCTTTAAAAGAATTTATATTGCGGTATCCTTCTTTTTATTAGTATCCCTCTGGTTGAGCCGAGGCTAAAAAAAATGCCATGGAAAGTTTCTTCCCACGGCATTTCAAGGCGTTTAAGAGTCATGGGAAGGAGCTTCCCTGCCCATGCTCGATCATTAAAAAAATCTTATGGGCAGACATTCTTCGTCTGCCACCACCAGTTTTTGTTTTGAATCTGTATCTGCATCTCGACTACCATCAACTTTCGAAAAACTTGATTTGTCCCTAACATAGCCGCGAAAGCCTTGTCAAGGCGAAAATAAGAAGAGCGCAGAGATCCTCAATATTAAGCTCGCAATTTACGGGGGTGTGTCATTTGTTAAATATAAATTATTACAGTTACTTATAATTGTGTTGATTTTAAGCAATACAAAATTAACAAAAATTCAATTATTTTATTGAAGTTGTTGACATATGCTTAGACTTGTATTATGTAGCCGCTGAAAATTTTCCTTATTAGCTTGAGCACGTTTATAATGATCGGGTGAAGGGAAAGAAGAATCTTTAAACATCAAATGTGTTCCCCAGTAGCTCAGTCGGTAGAGCGGCTGGCTGTTAACCAGCATGTCCGTGGTTCGAGTCCGCGCTGGGGAGCCAGAATATAAAAAGCCCGTTTTTTCGAAGCGGGCTTTTTATTGCCCTCTTCATCATTATCTTGCCTCAAAATCTGCGATGCGATATAAACGGACAGCTCAAATTTTGGATGTCCGATGAGAAAAAAACTCAGCAGTCAGACAAAACTGAAAAAAGATGTATTAGAACGAAGCCTTTGCACTGGCTGCGGGGCTTGTGTCAGTCTTTGTCCGTATCAAGTCATCTATTCCGACCGGACGGTTCAGCTGTTTGACTGTGATCTGCAGGACGGCAAGTGTTACGCGTTTTGTCCACGGACGCCCGCCGACTATGGAAGAATGCGTGAAAGTCTTTTTAATGTTGACGAACTAACGTCTGAAATCGGTGCGGTGAAAGGCTTTTATCTGACACGAGCCGCTGATCCCGATCTGAGAGCCCGTGCCCAGCACGGCGGCACGGTGACGGCGCTGCTGGAAGCAGCGATGGCTGACGGCTTGATTGATTCCGCCATCATTTCAACCCGCAATGCTGATTGGGAGCAGGAGGGAAAGCTCCTCGATGATCAACATCTATTGCGCGATAACGCAAAAAGTAATTTCACGGTTTCGCCGACGGTTGCCGCTTTCAACCGACTGGATGGAGCAGGGAATAAAAAAATTGGCGCTGTGGCAACGCCCTGCCAGGCCATCGCTTTGGCCAAAATGAGGACGGCAGATGTTCAGGGCTACCATAAGATTAATCAATTGAAATTGGTGATTGGTTTGTTCTGCGGCTGGACGCTTTCCATGGAGAGTTTTAACCGCCTGTTGCATCAATATGGGTTATCCCGTGCAGCGCTCGCGGGTATGGACATTCCGGCCGGGAAAAATGTTCTGGAACTTTACACGAAGGAATCCGTTATCGCCGTCCCGATGATTGAGGTGGACAACTGTGTAAGGATGGCCTGCCGGTATTGTATCGACAGCACGGCGGAGTTTGCCGATCTGTCCGTCGGTGCGGCGCGTTTCGGCGGTGCGTGCGATGAGATGCGCGGCTGGAACCAGGTGATTGTACGCAGTCGGCGCGGGGAAGATTTAATAAAACTGGCGCGAGAAAAGGGTGTGCTGGAACTTCGTGAAGCTCCGGCGTCGGCCTTACAGGATCTGAAAAACGCGGCGTCGGGAAAAAAGAGAAAAGCATTGAAAAACATCGTTGAGAAAAGCGGTTCGGTAAAAAATCTTTTGTATCTTTCAACCGACGATCCGGTTGTGCGAAAATATTTGCGTGTCGAAAAGAAACGAAAAAGGAAATCATGACCAAGCTGTTGTCGCCGGCTAAATCGAATGTTTTATTTCTGGGCAATGAAGCCATAGCGCGGGGCGCTCTGGAAGCGGGTGTTTCGGTGGCTACGGGCTATCCGGGAACGCCGTCTTCCGAAGTGATCGAGTCCCTGGCGCCTGTCTCCCGCGAGAGAAATCTTTATGTGGAGTGGTCGGTCAACGAAAAAGTGGCCCTCGAAGTGGCGGCGGCCGCTTCTTTTGCGGGCTTGCGTTCGATGGCTGTCATGAAACAAAACGGCGTGAACGTGGCTTCGGATTTTCTTTTACATCTGACCGCGTCGGGGACGCGCGGGGGGCTGGTGCTGGTTTCCTGCGAAGATCCGGGCGCGCTTTCCAGCGTTAATGAGGGTGAATCGCGCCACTTCGCGAGAATGCTGGAAATGCCGCTTTTGGAACCGGCTGATTTTCAGGAAGCCAAGGATCTCACTAAATGGGCTTTTGAACTTTCCGAAGCCATAGGCAATGTTGTGATGTTGCGCTCGGTCACGCGTATGTCACATGCGAGCGGGAACGTGGT
>Ga0209202_1001808_pt1 | contig 12423 bp, 15 predicted proteins | sample AD_UKC032_MetaG_FD_184416 | JGI IMG/M metagenome (GOLD analysis project Ga0209202, IMG submission 184416) | Active sludge microbial communities of municipal wastewater-treating anaerobic digesters from USA - AD_UKC032_MetaG (SPAdes) (version 2) | ecosystem: Engineered > Bioreactor > Anaerobic >... | reverse complement strand
CGCGCCCATCGGCAAAGGCTAATATGGGCGAAGTTCATTCGCTGAAGGGAGAAACAACATGAAACGCCGCGATATGCTCAAGCTTTCGCTCGCCTCCGGGGGGCTGGCGCTCACCGCCCAGGCCAAGGCAGCGCCCGCCTGTCCGGGCGACGGGACGCCGAATCAGTTCATCCCGAGGAACCCGCCGGACACCAGGCCGCTGGAAAACGAGTTCGAGAAATACCCGAAATGCCCCTACTGCGGCATGGACCGCAAGGAACACAACCGCAGCCGCATGCTGGTCCAGTATTCCGATGACCTGGTCGACGGAACCTGCTCCATCCATTGCCTGGCGCTCAGCCTCGGTCTCAACGTCGATCGCGAACCGAAGGAAATCTGGGGTCCGGATTTTGCCAACAGCGCCGACCCCCGCCCGCTGCTGCCGGTCGACAAGCTGACTTACCTGATCGGCGCCGACCTCAAGCATGCCATGACCAAGCGCAGCAAGCACTCCTTTGCCGCGCCTGAAACGGCCAGGGAATTCCAGGCCAAGCATGGTGGCACGCTGGCCAAGTTCGACGATGCGCTGCGCGAATCCTACCTGGACATGGCCGGCGACGTGTCGATGATCCGCAAGAATCGCGCCGAGCGGCGCAAGAAAATGGCTGAACAGAAACCCGGTTGATGCGTTCCCTTTACCGCCTTCTCGGGATAACCGGTTTGCTCTGGGTCTTGGCGTTTACCTCCGGCGCCAATGCCCAGAGCGCGCTTTCGGGCATTCCCAAGCCAGCCGCCAAGGATCTCTGCCCGGTCTGCGGCATGATCGTCTCGAAGTACCCGAACTGGGTAGCGACCGTGCTGTACAAGGACGGCCACGCGCACCATTTCGACGGCGCCAAGGATATGTTCAAGTATCTGCAGGATCTGCCGAAGTACGCCCCGGGGCATCGCCGGGAAGATATCAAAGCCATCGCCGTCACCGATTTCTACAACCTCGGCAAGGTCGACGCGCGGCAGGCACATTTCGTCATCGGCTCGGATGTCCCCGGGCCGATGGGGCACGAATTCGTCCCGCTGGCCACCAAGACGGACGCCGACGATTTCCTCAAGGATCATAAGGGCAAGCGGGCGCTCACTTTCGATCAGGTGACCGCGCAGCTTGTCGATCAGGTCGATAACGGGAAGTTTTAGGCGTTCAGCTTTTCCAGCGCCTCCAGCAGCTTGGCCGGTTCATCCAGGCGCAGCATGCGGCGGACAATGGGTGCCAGGACCTCGACTTCAGATTTGAGGACGTGGCTCTTGACCTCGAGAATCTGCGAGGGATGCATCGAAAAGTTGCGCAAACCCATGCCGAGCAGCAGGCGGGTCAGCTTCGGGTCGCCGGCCATTTCCCCGCACACCGAAACCGGGATGCCGACCTTCTCGGCGCTGGCCAAGGTATGGGCGATCAGCATCAGGATCGCCGGGTGCAAGGGATCATAGAGGCTGGAGACCTGCTCGTCGGAGCGGTCGATGGCCAGCGTGTACTGGATCAGGTCGTTGGTGCCGATCGACAGGAAATCGAGGCGGCGCAGGAAAAGGCCGATGGCGAGCGCCGCCGCCGGCACTTCGATCATGCCGCCGACCTCGATCTTTTCATCGAAGACGACCTTCTCGCCGCGCAGGCTGGATTTGGCCTGCGCGAGCGCGGCCAGGGTCTGGTCGATTTCGTGGGCGTGGGCCAGCATCGGAATCAGCAGCTTGACCGGACCGTACTTGGAGGCGCGCAGGATCGCCCGCAACTGGGTCTGGAACATCCGTGGTTCGGCCAGCGACAGACGGATGGCGCGACGTCCGAGCGCCGGGTTGGTCTTGACGCGATCGGCGGACATGCCGTCCGAGTGAACATCCTTGTCGTTGCCGAGGTCGAAGGTGCGGATCGTCACCGGGCGTCCGCCCATGCCCTTGACCACCCTTTTGTAGGCCTCGTATTGCTCGCGCTCGTCCGGCATGTCGCCGCGGTCGAGAAATAGGAATTCGGTACGGAACAGGCCGATGCCCTCGGCGCCCGCTGCGAGCGCGCCCGGCACGTCACCCGGCAGTTCGATATTGGCGAACAACTGGACGGGAACCGCGTCGATGGTCTGCGACTTGGCCGTCTTCAGGCGCTTTAGCTTCGATTTCTCCAGTTCGATCTGGCTCTTGCGAAGCTGGTATTCCTCGAGCACGCGCTGATCGGGATTGACGATGACGACGCCGCGCGTCCCGTCGACGATCAGCTGTTCGCCATCGCGAATTACCGCGCGGGCGTTCTCCATGCCGACCACCGACGGAATCGCCAGGCTGCGCGCGAGAATCGCCGTGTGCGAGGTGCCGCCGCCGACATCGGTAATGAACGATGCGAAGCGATGTTCCTTGAAGTTGATGACGTCGGCCGGCGACAGATCGTGGGCGACGACGATCAGCATTTCCTCGGTGACGCCCTTGGCCGCCTTGGTCACCGCACGACCGGGACGCCCGACCAGTTCCTTGATTACGCGTTCGACCACCTGCACCACATCGAACCTGCGTTCACGCAGATAGGGGTCGTCGAATTGCTCGAACTGTTCGACCAGATATTCCATCTGCTGCACCAGCGCCCACTCGGCATTGCAGCGCCGCTCGCGAATCATCTCGCGCGGCTTTTCGACCAGTTCCGGATCCTCGAGGAACATGGTGTGAATGTCGATGAAGGCGGCCAGTTCGGCCGGGGCGTTCTCGGTCGTCTCGCGCATCGTTTCGAGTTCGCTCTTGACCGCCTTGATGGCCGCGTCGAAACGGGCAATTTCCTTGTCCACCATGCGCGGGGCAAGGGTCAGGTGCGACACCTCGAGCGTCGCGTGCGACATCAGCATGGCCCGCCCGATGGCGATGCCCTGGGAGACCGGCAGACCGTGCAGCGTGAAGCTCATGACCCGACCTTTCGCCGGGCCGCCCCAAGGAAGGTCGGCGCCCCCTCGGGGGGCAGCGAGCAAAGCGAGCGTGGGGGTCGATTCATTTACTCCCCTTCGCCGAAGTAATCGGCAATCAGTGCCAGCAACGCGTCCATCGCCGCCTGCTCGTCCGGCCCGTCGGTTTCGAGCGTCACCGTCGAGCCCTTGCCGGCGGCCAGCATCATGACGCCCATGATGCTCTTGGCGTTGATGCGGCGCGGCCCCTTGGCCATCCATACCTCGCTCTGGTACTTGCCGGCCAACTGCGTCAGCTTCGCCGAAGCCCGCGCATGCAGGCCCAGCTTGTTGATGATTTCGGTTTCCCTGGTCAGCATGTCAATGTTCCAGCATGTTGAAAATGCCGTCGCGGCCGCCGTCGCGGGCACGCAGCAGCAAGGTTTCCATGCCTTTTTCACGATAGTTGATGGCACGCAGCAGCATCGGCAGATTGACCCCGGCGAGGCCTTCGATACGCCCCGGTTCGAGCAGCTTCATGGCCAGATTGGCGGGGCTGGCGCCGAAAATGTCGGTCAGCACCAGCACCCCCTTGCCGTTATCGACCAGCGCCAGCATCTGGCGCGCCAGCGGCAGCAGGTCGAGCGGATCGTCCTGCGCCGAAACGCCGAGCTGATTCACCTGGACCGGGCGCTTGTTCAGCACATGGCAGGCATTCTGCACGAGCGCCTCGCCAAAGCTGCCGTGGGTAATGAGGAGGATACCGATCATGCACGGGATTCTAACCCGAAGCGCCAATCATGACCTGCGACTGACGATCAGAATCCCGGCAACGACCAGCACGGCGCCGGCCATCTGGGCGACGGAGATCGATTCGTCGAGCAGCCACCAGCCAAAGCCGATGGTCAGCAGCGGTCCGACCATGGCGAACAGCGATGCGCGACCGGCCCCGACGCGGCGGATGGCGGCCGATTGGGCAAAGACTGGCACGACCGTGGCGAACAAAGCCATCGCCAGCCCCCAGCCATAGACCGGCAGTGGCTGAATGAATGCGGTCAACGGGTGAACTGACGAAAAATGCAGCAGCGTGACCGCCGAGGACATCAACATCGCCAGCGCCGAAAAGCGCATGGCGCCAAGGCGGGCGATCATCGGCGCGCTGCCCGACAGATAAAGCGCGTAGGAGACGCTGGAGGCGAAGACCAGCGCACTGCCGACCCACACGTCTTTCGCATCGCCCAGCCCGAGGTCGTGCATGAAGGCGAAACCGATGCCGATATAGCAGAGAACCACGGCGACCGCCTCGCGCTTCGAGAACGGCTTGCCCTGGAACAGCACGCCGATCAGGATGGTCAGCGTCGGATAGGTGAACAGGATCAGCCGCTCCAGCCCGGCCGAAATGTATTCCAGTCCCCGGAAATCGAGAATGCTGGCGCCGTAATAGCCGAGAAAACCGAGCACGAACAGCCGCCCCCAGTCGCCGCCCGTCAGTCTGTTCCGGGCGCGCCGGTGTTCGGCCAGCCCGACCCACAGGAAAATCGGCAGTGCAAAACCCATGCGCAAGGCGAGCAGCGTGATCGCATCGACGCCATATGGATAGGCGAGCTTGACGAAGATCGCCTTGAGCGAGAACCCTAGCGCCGCCAGCAGCGCCAGACCGGCGCCCCAGGCGGGCGAATCATGCCAGGCGTTCGATTTTTCCAACGACCAAGGCAGGGCCGGGAACTACAGCGGGCGCTTGACCGTCAGCGCACCGCGAATCTGGCCCTTGGTATAGCCGGTGGCCTGATCATGCGGGTAGTATTTGCCGAGTTCCTTCTTGAGGCTGGCATCCAGCTTGTCGGCCGGACCATGGCAGTTGAGGCAGACATCGGCGGCCGGCAGTGCCTTCATGTAGCGGAAAACCTGCTTGCCATCGATGGTGACGATTTCGCTCTTCTCCATCGTGTCCAACTTCTCGCCATTCGCGGCGCGAATGTTGAAATCGGCCAGCTGGCGCGCTTCCCACAAATCCGGCGTGGCGCGTTCCGCGTTGCGCGTCTTGAGGCTGACGCGACGAATCGACCAACCGGTCTCGTCGCGCTTTTCCTTGACCAGCGCCGGCGCCGTATCCTTGCAGACCGGAATGGCCCCGGCGACACCTTTCGCGGCGACTGCCTCCTGCATGGCATTGACCACCTTGGGCACGACCGGCAATACGGTTTTCTTGGTGTCGGCGGTCAGCGTGGCAACGTCCTGGGCGAACACCGGCAGCGCGGCAAGCAACAGCGAGAGCGGGAGGAATTTTTTCATGATCGGCTCCGTAGAAATTGAGGGCGCCCTCATTCTAAGACGACTGGCCAAAAATTCGTCGATTTCGTTGAGCGCTGCGGTCGACCTGCCAAAAAGCACGAAAATGAACCGGTGTCGGGAAATCGGACAGCATTGCCCAAGCGTGAGGCATGCCGGAAACAATCGTGGTGCCCGCGATTACGCCACCCCGGAAAAACAAAAGGCGGCCATCCGGACGCCTTTTGTTTTTCCGACCAAAAGAACCGTCGAAATCGGGATTACAGGCCCACGATGGTCGCTACCGGGTCAACATTACGCACCATGCCCAGAATCTTCATGCCATCGACGGTATCCGGGTCGTATTTCACGATCAACGCATGGGGATGCGCGTGATGATTGAATTCCGCGCAATCGATGCCACTGCAACTTGCCAGCTGTCGTTCCAAATTGCTTCTTGCCGGTACATCCAACTCCGGATGCACATGAATCAACATATCTGCGACGTTCATGATGATCTCCTCAGGTTGGTAAAAACAAGGGCCGGGCAAAATTGCCTGACCTCGCGAACCGTTCCTTACCTGTAAATCAGCAACCTGACGGTTCGACCAAAGCATGGGGCAATCGTTCTGTAAATTCGTGCGTTCGGTCAGGCCGCCATGTTTCTGGCGGTTGGCGATCCGGGAACTGCCTGTCGCTCAGCGTCTCCCTCCCAGAATCGACCCCAGCACCCCGCGCAGAATCTGGTTGCCCAGCCCGCGACCGACGCTGCTGGCCATGCCACGGGCGGCGCTCTTGGCGGCGGCCTCGATGACGCCTTCGCGGCGGCCGCCGCGCGGGCCAGTGCTGCCGCCGAGCAGGTCGCCGAGGCCGTCGAGAATGCCGCCGCCGGATTCCTGCGGGGCCGGAGCGCTTTGCCTTGGTTGCGGAGCAGGGCGCTGCGGCGCCTGCTGGCCGGCATGGTTGCCCCAATCATTGGCATCGAGGCCGCCGCGGCCGGCCGGCGGGGCGGGAATGGCGCCGGGCGCGGGTCCGGCGGCGGCCGGCTTGCCGCGCAGCTTTTCGTAGGCGGATTCGCGGTCGACCGTCAGATCGTAGACTGCGTGGAAGGGTGAGGCCACGATCACCGCCTTGCGCTCTTCCGCGGTCAGCGGGCCGAGGCGGGAGGCGGGCGGGAAGATCATGCTACGCTCGACGACGTTGGGGCGGCCCTTCTCGTCGAGGAAGGAGACCAGTGCCTCGCCGACGCCGAGTTCGGTGATGACCGCGGCGGCATCGAACTTGGGATTGGCGCGCATGGTCTGCGCCGCCGACTGGACGGCCTTCTGGTCGCGTGGGGTGAAGGCGCGCAGCGCATGCTGGACGCGGTTGCCGAGCTGGCCGAGGATTTTTTCCGGGACGTCGAGCGGGTTCTGGGTGACGAAGAAAACGCCGACGCCTTTCGAGCGGATCAGGCGGACGACCTGCTCGACCTTGTCGGTCAGCGCCTGCGGGGCGTCGCTGAACAGCAGGTGGGCTTCGTCGAAGAAGAAGACCAGCTTCGGCTTGTCGAGGTCGCCGGCTTCCGGCAGTTGTTCGAAGAGTTCGGCGAGCAGCCAGAGCAGGAAGGTGGAGTAGAGGGCCGGAGCGTGGATCAGCTTGTCGGCGGCGAGGATATTGATGACGCCGCGGCCGTTTTCGTCAACCTTCATCAGGTCGTGGATATCGAGCATCGGCTCGCCGAAGAAGCGGTCACCGCCCTGTTCTTCCAGCGTCAGCAAGCCGCGCTGGATGGCGCCGATCGACGCGGCCGACACGTTGCCGTATTCAGTGGTGAAGGTCTTGGCGTTCTCGCCGACGTGCTGGATCATCGCACGCAGATCCTTGAGGTCGAGCAGCAGCAAACCCTGGTCGTCGGCAATCTTGAACACCAGTTGCAGGACGCCGGCCTGCGTCTCGTTCAGGTTGAGCAGGCGCGCGAGCAGCAACGGCCCCATGTCGGAAATCGTGGCGCGCACCGGGATGCCGCCTTCCCCGAAGACATCCCAGAAGGCGACCGGATTGGCGTAGGGCACGAAGCCTTCGAGGCCGAGTTCGGCGATGCGCTTGAGCAGCTTTTCCGATGGATTGCCGGCCGCGCCGGCGCCGGAGAGGTCGCCCTTGACGTCGGCCATGAAGACCGGCACCCCGGCGAACGACAGGCGCTCGGCTATCGACTGCAGCGTCACCGTCTTGCCGGTGCCGGTGGCGCCGGTGATCAGGCCGTGGCGGTTGGCCATCTGCGGCAGCAGGGCAGGGTAGCCGTCTTCGGACTTGGCGAGATAGAGGGGTTCGGACATGGTGGCTGACTCCGGCGTGATAAAATTCTTCGATTCTATCAATGCTCCGCACTTTTCGAGGTAAACCATGGCCGGACATTCCAAATGGGCCAATATCCAGCATCGCAAGGGCCGTCAGGACGAGAAGCGCGGCGCCGCCTTCTCCAAGATCGCCAAGGAAATCACCGTTGCGTCCAAAATGGGCGGCGGCGACGTCAACTTCAACCCGCGCCTGCGCGTCGCGGTCGACAAGGCCAAGGGTGTCAACATGCCCAAGGACAAGATCGACACGGCGATCAAGAAGGGCACCGGTGAGCTCGAAGGCGTCGAGTATGTCGAGATCCGCTACGAAGGCTACGGCATCGGCGGCGCGGCGATCATGGTCGACTGCCTGACCGACAACAAGGTGCGCACGGTGGCCGAAGTGCGCCATGCCTTTTCCAAGTACGGCGGCAACATGGGCAGCGACGGCTGCGTGGCTTTCCAGTTCAAGCATTGCGGCCAGATGATCTTCGCCCCCGGCACCGATGAAGCGGCGCTGATGGATGCCGCCATCGAGGCCGGCGCCGAGGACGTGGCGACCAACGACGACGGCTCGATCGAAGTGCTGACCGCGCCGAACGACTTCATGGCGGTCAAGGACGCGCTGGAAGCTGCCGGCTTCAAGCCGGAATTCGGCGAGGTGACGATGAAGCCGGAAGGCGAGAACGAGTTCGTCGGTGAGGATGCGGTCAGGATGCAGAAGCTGCTCGATGCGCTGGAGAACCTGGACGACGTTCAGGAAATCTACACCACCGCCGTGATGGACGAATGAACGCCGGGCGACGGGCGGACAAGGGCGGCCACCGGTGCCGCCTTTTTATTTGATGCAGCGCTTCTACCCCTTCCTCTTCGTCTTCCTGTGGAGCACCGGCTTCATCGGCGCCAAGTACGGGCTGCCGTATGCCGAGCCGCTGTCCTTCCTGCTCACCCGCTACGGCCTGGTCATCGCGCTGATGACGATGATTGCGCTGGCCACCCGCGCACCGTGGCCGAAGGATCCGACACAGTGGCTGCACATCGGCGTTTCCGGTGTGCTGGTCCATGCGGTCTATCTGGGCGGCGTCTTCGTCGCGATCAAGCACGGCCTGCCGGCCGGCGTCACCGCGCTGGTCGTCGGCATGCAGCCGCTGCTCACCGCCCTCGGCGCCGGCTGGCTGCTCGGCGAAAGGGTCAGCGGGCGACAATGGGGCGGACTGGCGCTCGGCTTCGTCGGCGTCGGGCTGGTGGTTTCCGGGAAATTCGGGGAGGGCGCGGCGCTCGGGCCGATGCTGGTTCCGGCGCTGGTCGCGCTGCTCGGCATCACCGCCGGCACGCTGTATCAGAAGCGCTTTTGCGCGCAGTTTGATTTGCGCACCGGTTCGGTGATTCAATTCGTGCCGACGGCGATCCTCACGGCGATCGCCGTCGCCTGGTTCGAGGAGTTCCACATCGAATGGACGCCCGATTTCATCTTCGCCCTCGGCTGGCTGGTGCTGGTGCTGTCGCTCGGCGCCATCAGCCTGCTCAACCTGCTGATCCGCAGCGGTAGCGCGGTCAATGTGGCCAGTCTGTTCTACCTGACGCCCTTGTCGACCGCGCTGATCGCCTGGGTCATTTTCGGCGAAAAACTGACGTTGACCGCGGCAGCCGGCATGTTGCTGGCGGTGAGCGGGGTTTATCTGGTGGCCCGGGCAAAATGAACGCCCCGCGCATCCTCGGCATCGACCCCGGTTTGCGCGTGACCGGATTTAGTTCCGGCCGCGCGCAGCGCGCGCTTAACCGGCTTTGCCGGTTAGCCTGCACTGAAGCCGACCACGCGCGGCGCATGAGGCTGGTGATATGAGCGCGCCCCGCATTCTGGGCATTGATCCGGGTTTGCGCGTGACCGGCTTTGGCGTCATCGAGAAGCACGGCAACCGGCTCGTCTACGTGGCCAGCGGCTGCATCAAGTCGAACGACAAACAGTCGCTGCCGGAGCGTATCAAGACCCTGTTCGCCGGCATCAGCGAAGTCATCGCCACCTATGCACCCGATCAGGCGGCGGTGGAAAAGGTGTTCGTGAACGTCAATCCGCAATCGACCCTGCTGCTCGGGCAGGCGCGCGGCGCGGCAATCAGCGCGCTGGTTCACGCCGGACTGCCGGTGGCGGAATACACGGCGCTGCAGGTCAAGCAGGCGGTAGTCGGCCACGGCAAGGCGGCCAAGGAGCAGGTGCAGAACATGGTGGTCCGGCTGTTGAGCCTGCCCGGCGCGCCGACCGCCGATGCCGCCGACGCGCTGGCCTGCGCCATTTGCCATGCGCACGGCGGGCAGGGACTGGGCGCACTGGCGACGGCCGGTTTTCGCGTTCGCGGCGGGCGGCTGATCGGTTAGCATAGCGGGATGATCGGACGACTCACCGGCGTACTCGCCGAAAAAAATCCCCCGCAGATCGTGCTCGATGTGAACGGCGTCGGCTACGAGATCGACGTGCCGATGAGCACCTTCTACAACCTGCCGGCGAACGGCGATAGGGTGACGCTGCTGACCCACTTCGCAGTGCGCGAGGATGGCCATTATCTGTACGGCTTCCTGAGCGGGGCCGAGCGTTTCGCCTTCCGCCAGTTGCTGAAAATTTCCGGGATCGGCGCCCGGACGGCGCTGTCGGTGCTCTCCGGCCTCTCGGTCGGCGATCTCGCGGCAGCCGTGGCGCAGCAGGAAATCGGCCGCCTGATCAAGGTGCCGGGCATCGGCCGGAAGACGGCAGAGCGCCTGTTGCTCGAACTGAAGGGCAAGCTGGCCGAAACCACCGGCGTGTCGTTGAGCGCTGCGGTCGACGACGCAAAACAGGACATTTCCAACGCCTTGCTGGCGCTCGGCTACAACGAGAAGGAAGCGGCCGCGGCGCTGAAGCAGCTGCCGCCCGATGTCGGCACCTCGGACGGCATCCGCCAGGCGCTGAAACTGCTGTCCAGGGTATAGCGCGTGTTCGACCAAAACAACCCGAAACGCCTCGCCCAGATCGCCCTTGTCGCGCTGCTGATCATCGGCGTCGTGGCGGTTCTGCTGCCGATGGTCGGCGCCATCCTCTTTGCGTTCGTGCTATGGACCTGCACCTGGCAGATGTATTCGGGAAAGCTGCTGCCGCGCATCGGCGGGCGCAATACCCTGGGCGCCTCGCTGATGACGCTGCTGCTCGTGCTGGTCATGCTGCTGCCGATGATCTTCCTCGTCAGCAGCCTGGTCAATGGCGCCGACAAGCTGATCGACGAGGTACGCCCGTATGTCGAGCAGGGCCTGCCGGGCGAGCCGCCCAAATTTCTTGGCGCAGTGCCGCTAATCGGCAGCGACATCGCCGCCAGCTACCACCGGATCGCCAGCAGCCGGGCGGAACTCAATGCGCTGCTCAGGCAACTGATCGACCCCGCCCGCCGCCTGGCGCTGGCCACCGGCAAGGTCGCCGCCAACGGCCTGCTGCAACTGGCGCTGGTGCTGTTCGTCATCTTCTTCCTCTACCGCGACGGCGCGGTTATCGCCAACGCGCTCTACGTCGGCGCCCGCAAGCTGGGCGGCGATCTCGGCGAGGAAATGCTCGAACGGACGCGCGGCACGGTGGTCGGCGTCATGCTCGGCATCGTCGGCACGGCGGCGGCGCAAGGTACGGTGGCGATGATCGGCTTCCTGATCGCCGGCGTGCCGGCAGCGGTGCTGCTCGGCTTCGCCACCTTCTTCCTGTCGATGATCCCGATCGGCCCGCCGCTGATCTGGGGCGGGGCCGCCGCCTGGCTCTACAATCAGGGCGAAACCGGCTGGGCGATCTTTCTGGTGCTCTATGGCCTGCTGGTGATCAGCAGCATCGACAACTTCTTGAAGCCCTTCCTGATGGCGCGCGGCGCCGGCATTCCCATCCTGCTCATCGCGCTCGGCGTGATTGGCGGTGTGCTGGTCTTCGGCTTCATCGGCATCTTTCTCGGTCCCGTGCTGCTGGCCCTCGGCCACATGCTGCTCGGGCGCTGGGTGAGCGAGGAACAACCCGCATGATCGAAACCGACAAGCTTGCCGCGACCACAGAAACAAAGGCTGGCCCCGGGGTCGACCGCATTATTGCCCCGAATTCCAGATCGGCGCAGGAAGAGGCGATCGAGCGCGCGCTGCGCCCCAAGCGGCTGGCCGACTACACCGGCCAGGTCAAGATCCGCGAACAACTGGAAATTTTCATCCAGGCCGCCCGCCAGCGCAGCGAATCGCTCGACCACGTGCTGCTCTTCGGGCCGCCCGGGCTGGGCAAGACGACGCTGGCCCACATCGTCGCCCACGAAATGGGCGTCAACCTGCGCTCGACCTCCGGCCCGGTGCTGGAACGCGCCGGCGACCTCGCCGCCATCCTGACCAATCTCGAACCGCACGACGTGCTGTTCATCGACGAAATCCATCGCCTGAGCCCGGTCGTCGAGGAAATCCTCTACCCGGCACTGGAGGATTTCCAGATCGACATCATGATCGGCGAAGGTCCGGCGGCACGCTCGGTGAAACTGGATCTACCGCCGTTCACGCTGGTCGGCGCGACAACGCGCGCCGGCATGCTGACCAACCCGCTGCGCGACCGCTTCGGCATCGTTGCCCGCCTTGAGTTCTACACCGCGCAGGAGCTGCAAAGCATCGTCGGCCGCTCGGCGACGCTGCTCAACGCGCCGCTCGATGCCGAGGGCGCGCTGGAAATCGCCAAACGCTCGCGCGGCACGCCGCGCATCGCCAACCGCCTGCTGCGCCGCGTCCGCGACTACGCCGAGGTCAAGGCCGACGGCAACATCACGCGCGGCGTCGCCGACGCCGCGCTGGTCATGCTCGACGTCGACGCGGCCGGGCTGGACATCATGGACCGCAAGCTGCTGTCGGCGGTCATCGACAAGTTCGGCGGCGGCCCGGTTGGCGTCGACAATCTCGCCGCCGCCATCGGCGAAGCGCGCGACACC
>Ga0209202_1001805_pt1 | contig 12438 bp, 7 predicted proteins | sample AD_UKC032_MetaG_FD_184416 | JGI IMG/M metagenome (GOLD analysis project Ga0209202, IMG submission 184416) | Active sludge microbial communities of municipal wastewater-treating anaerobic digesters from USA - AD_UKC032_MetaG (SPAdes) (version 2) | ecosystem: Engineered > Bioreactor > Anaerobic >... | reverse complement strand
CCTTTCCGATCAGGATCTGCATCGGGGTGAGCGGCGTCACCAGCAACTGGTCGAAGGTGCCTTGCTCTCGCTCCCGCGCCACTGACAACGCCGCGAACAGCAGGGTCTGCAACATGCTCAGCGCGGCGATCAGCCCCGGCATCATATTCCAGCGCGACTCCAGGTTGGGGTTGAACCAGGCGCGCCGCTCCACGGTGATGCCTGCGGCCCCGCCGCCAAGCGATGCGTTGTAGTCGGCCACGATGGCGCCGACATAGCCGGCGGCCGCGCCTGCGGTCGAAGAATTGCGCCCGTCCAGAATGACCTGGAGTGGCGCGGGCTGACCCGAACTCAGTCTCGCTTCAAAGTCCGACGGTATGCTCAGTACCATCAAGGCCTTTCCCGCATCGACCAGACCGGCGATCTGCCGCGGTGATGTGAGTGTGGCTTCGCGCACGAATACGCCGGTGCCGTCCAGCCGCGCCAGCAGCTCGATCGACGCCGCGCTGCGGCTCTGATCCAGCACCGCATAAGGCACATGCGTGAGGTCGTAAGTAGCGCCGTACCCGTACATCAATGCCTGCAAGAAGGCAGGAGCTATCAGGATCACGCGGCTGGCTGGCTCGTTGATGAGCGCGAGAAGCTCCTTGCGCACAAGGGCGGCGATCTGGGCAAGCGCTGCAATGAAGGAAGCCATGGGTGTCACTCCAGTGTCTTGCGCAGCGTGCGATGCGTGGCGAAGACCAGCACGACGGCGTAGAGGGTGAGGATGGCGACGCTGCGCAGGATGGTCGGCCAATGGTCGCCAGCCAGGAACAGCGTCTTGATCAGGCCCATGAAATGCGTGGCGGGCAGCAGTTGCGCCACGCCCTGGATCACCAGCGGCACGTTGCGCAGATCGAAGACGAAGCCGGAGAGCATCATGGCCGGCATGAAGCTGGTCAACATTGCCACCTGGCTGGCCTGGAACTGATTGCGCATCTTGCCGGAAATAAACAGGCCCAGCATCAGCGAGACGACCAGATAGAGCATCGAGGCCAGGAACAGGATGGTGAGGGAGCCGCGCATCGGCACCACGAACAGGAACCGCGCCGCCAGCAGGCAAAGCACCAGGTCGATGGCGCCGACCACCAAATACGGCGCCAGCTTCGCGAGCAAAAGTTCCAACGGCCGCACGGGCGTGACGAACAGCGACTCCAGCGTGCCGCGCTCCCATTCACGGGCGATCAGCAGCGAGGTGAGAAAGGCGCCGATCAGCGTGAGCACCAGTACGATCAGGCCGGGAACCAGATACCAGGTGCTGTTGCCGGTTTCGTTGAACCACATGCGCTGCACCACCTCCACGCGGCCACTTGCACTCAGCTTGTTGCCGGCACGGTCGGCCTGTCGTTGCGCCCAGGTGGCGATGGCGCTTTTGACGTAGCCTTCTACGGTCTGCGCGGTGGTCGAGTTGACGCCGTTGAGCACCAGTTGGATGCGGGCGTCCCCCGCCGCGAGCCGGCGCGAGAAGTCCATCGGCACCCGCACGATGCCGTCCACCTCGCCAGCGCGCAGCAAGCGCTCGGCATCCATCATGTGCGTGACCCGCACCGGCGAGAGATAGGTCGATCCCTGAAAACCCGAGACAGCCTCGCGTGCGGTGGGCGAGCTGTCTTCCAGCACCACTGCGACCGGCGCATTTTTCACATCAAATGACAGGCCATAGCCGAACAGCAGAATCAGCGCGATGGGCAGCAGCAATCCCACCGCGAGATTGCTCTTGTCGCGCAGCATCTGGCGCACTTCTTTGCGCAGCAGGGCGATAAAACGCCTGACGAATTCCGGATTTCTCATGCGCCGCCTCCTTCGCTCTTACCTCGGTCTGCGGCACGGCCGTGCTCGACGATGGCGATGAAAGCGCTGTTCATGTCGGCGGCGCCGTCACGGCCCGCCTGCTTGCGTACCGCTTGCGGAGTGCCCAGCGCCAGCACTCTCCCGGCGTCCTGGATTGCGATGCGGTCGCAGTACTCCGCCTCCTCCATGAAGTGGGTGGTGATGATGACGGTCACACCGGTCTGGGCAAGCGTGGTGATGGTGCGCCAGAATGCACGGCGCGCCAGTGGGTCGATGCCGCTGGTCGGCTCATCCAGGAACAGGATATCCGGTTCGTGCAGCAGGCCGGCAGCCATGGCCAGGCGCTGCTTGTAGCCGCCTGGCAACATGCCGCTGACGGCTGACGGCTCCAGCCCGAACTGTTCAATCGTGGCGGCCACGCGCACGCGCAGCGCCTGGCTCCGGAGCCCATAGGCGCCGCCGAAGAATTCCAGGTTCTCACGCACCGTCAGGTTGCCGTACAGCGCGAATTTCTGCGACACGTAGCCGATGCGCGCCCGCGCCTGGGCGCGTGCCGTGCGCAGATTCATGCCGGCCACCTCCAAATGTCCGCTGGTCGCCGGCAGCAGGCCGCAGAGCATGCGGAAGGTCGTGGTCTTGCCCGCGCCGTTGGGGCCGAGCAGGCCAAAGATCTCTCCACGCGCCACATCGAAGGACGTGTTGGCGACTGCGGTGAAGTCACCAAACTTGCGCACCAGGTCGCGCACCACGATCACCGGCTCGTTCCCGTTTCCATTTGAAGCCGCCTGCGGGGACAGCGTGGGCGCCTCTGGGGCCATGTCCGCGTCCTTGGCCTGTTGCTGGCGCAGCATCATCATGAAAGCGTCTTCGAGATCTTCCGGGCGCGATCGGCATTCAATGTCGCCGAGCAGTTCACCCAGCGCGCGTTCCTCTACCTTGGGTTGGCGAATGAACCAGACCGCGCCGCCTTTGGGGACCGCATCGACAATCCGTGTTCCGGCGTCGATCAAGCGCGCCTGCAGGTCGCGAGCGGGCGTGCCGGACGATGGCGTGGCCACATAGGTCAAGCCACGGGCACGCTCGCGCAGCACTTCCGGATTGCCTTCTGCAAGCAGCCGACCTTCGTGCATCACGAACACCTGCGCGCAGCGCTCGGCCTCGTCCATGTAGGCCGTGCTGACGATCACGCTCAGCTTCTCGTCATTGACCAGTTGCTGCACGATCTTCCACAGATCGCGGCGCGACAGCGGATCGACGCCCACGCTGGGTTCATCCAGCAGCAACAGATCCGGCGAGCGCACCAGCGTACAGGCGAGCCCCAGCTTTTGCTTCATGCCGCCCGAGAGCTTGCCGGCTGGGCGTGCGGTGAAGCGCGCGAGGTCGGTCATCTCCAGCATCCGGGCGAAGCGTCTGCTGCGCTCGGCCGGCGGCACACCGTGCAAGTCGGCGTACAAGTCCAGGTTCTCCTGCACGCTGAGGTCTTCATACAGCCCAAAGCGTTGCGGCATGTAGCTGATGCGGTCCTGGACCACTTGCGGATTGAGCGCCACGTCGATGCCCAGCACCTGGAGGCGTCCGGCGTCGGGCTTGAGAAGCCCGGCCATCATGCGCAGCAAGGTGGTCTTGCCCGCGCCGTCCGGACCGACGAGAGCTGTCAATTCGCCCGTGCGTATCGCCATCGACACATCGTTCACTGCATGCAACCGGCCGCCGCCGGGCGCCTCGAAGTTCTTGCGCAGGCCATCCGCGATGACCGTCGTTCCGCTGTCGTTCATTGCGCGGCTCCGGTTGCCAGGTGGACGGTGGCCGGCTGTCCCAGACGCAGCACGTTTTGCGGGTCATCGACCAGCACCCGAACCTCGTAGACCAGGCTGGTACGCAGTTCCTCGGTCTGCACCGACTTGGGCGTGAATTCGGCTACAGATGAGATGTAGCCGACCTTGCCCGCGATGGATTGGCCGGGCCGGCCGTCAGTGACGACGCGCGCTTTCATACCGGCTTTCACCCGGCCAAGGTCGGGTTCGCCGACGTAGACACGCACCCACTTGGGCTGGGTCAGCGCCAGGGCGAACACCGGCTTCTGTGGTGTCGCCATGTCACCAGGTTCGAGCAGACGCGAACGAACCACGGCGTCTGCCGGCGCCCTGAGTTCACCTTGGGCGATCTGGTGCCGCAACAAAGCCAATTGCGCCTGTGCCGCCTTGAGCTGTGCCTCGGCGCCTGCCACGTCTTCCACGCGCGGACCCAGTTCGGTCAGGCGCAATGCTTCGCGTTGCTCCGCGACCTTCGCCTCAGCGATCTGTAGACGACTTCGGGCGCGGTCCAGATCCTGCGCACTGACGCCACGCTCATGGGTACTGGCGGCGATGCCTTGCAGGCGCTTGAGATCCTGCTCGGCCTGAGAGGCATCGGCCTGTGCAGCGATCACGCGGCTGCGGGCCTGCACGACTTCCTGAGGACGTGATCCGGCACGCAGACGCAGCAGGTTCTGCTGCTGGACGCCGATCTGGGCCTGGGCTTGCTCAGCCTGCAACGCCAGCGTGCGGGTGTCCAGCACCCCCAACACGGCTCCCGCGCTCACGCGGTCGCCTTCCTCGACACGCAATTCGGCCACACGGCCACTGCCATCGAACGCCAGCGCAATCTGCCGGATGTCCACGTTGCCGTGCAGCACCAGCGCACCGTTGTGACCTTTGTCTCGCTGGTGCACCCAAACCCACACACCAAGCACCAGCACGGCGAGGAGACAAAGGGCGATGAGAGGCTTCTTCATGTCAATACTCCTATTAAATGTTGTCGTATCCGTTGGCAATGAACGCTGCTGATTTTCCCTCTGCAAGCTCTCGGATGCCAGCCAGGGAGAACCGGGTGATATGGTCTGCAATCCGCTCGATATCGCCCGGATCGAAGCTCTTTGGATGCAGGGCCGCAATGACACGTCTTCCTGTGTGATAATGCAAACATTGTCCAACGATGCTCATGGCGCAAAGGAATATCTCATCTCGCTCTTCCGCCTCCGGCGGTTTATCCTCATTAAGCAGTTCGCTTATAATACTTACCAGGTGCCTGTAGAGCGGCCGCACCGAGCTTTCCACCACTTGGCCCAATACGTCGGTAGGGTCTGATATCTCCTGAGCCATAAGCTTCATGTGCCAGACAGGAACACCTTTGTCTGAGACGCGCAAGAGAAAGATGTGAACGAAGGATCGAAGCTTCTCCGCAGGAGTCTCACCATCCCTGAGCATAAGCTTCGGCGGATATTTTTCTATCGCAGTCCGACAGGAATGTTCCAGTACCGCCGCATAGAGCCCTCGTTTGTCCCTGAAATGGTAATTCATGGCGCCAAGCGGCGTGCCGGCGCGGCTGCAGATCTCTCTGACCGTCGCTGACCGGAATCCACGCTCGGCAAACACCTCGCCCGCCGCCTTGATTAGCCTGTTCTTTGTGCCCTCGCTCTTTTTTATGGTGTTTTCCATCATAGCCTCTATGTAATTGAACAACTGTATTGAACATTAGTATTGAACAAATGTTCATGTTTGTCAACATCTTTTTTCTCTTTGCCGACGGGCAGTGCCAAAGAGGCTGGTAAACAATTCTTGGAACAAGAATCTCTCGATTAGAGGAAGGTATTACCGGCGGTCTGAGAACCTGCCGAATCGGGCAGTGAGGAATCCAGCCAACTCGTAACCGAATTCGACACAGATACAAGGCCCCTTTCTCTGTAGCGGTTCTGGAACGTCATTCCACCCTGGGAGCGCGAGAAGGTGGTCGAGGTTGCTTTAGAGTATCCGGACAAGACACTGAGAGAAGTGGCTTGATGGAGGTATTGATGCTGCCAGGATCGAACAGATTGCTCGAAAAAGTATTCTGGAAGAATAGGTGTAAGGGGAAATGAGATTTGACGCGGCTTCCGGCCTGCCGGGGGCCACATGTTCTTTGATAGGTCATTGAAGCACAACGGTTTTTGGTTAACAGCCAGAGAACGAGAACGGTTATGAAAAGGGTTGCACACGGGGAGCCAAAAAAATAAAGGGGTTAGCCAATTAGACAGTGACATAAGTGAAAAAAGCCCTTTCGATTTCTCGAAAGGGCTTCATGTTTTAAATCCGGCGGCACCTACTCTCCCACACAGTCGCCCATGCAGTACCATCGGCGCGAAGGAGCTTAACTTCCGTGTTCGAGATGGGAACGGGTGTGACCTCCTCGCGATAGCCACCGAAATTTATCTTATTTTGAAGTACTTCCCTATTTACCCGAATTTATTGCTTCAGTTCAACCCGCAGACCTTTCCGGATGGACAGGATATTAAACGCGGTCTTTTCTGCCAAGCAAAGAGAGGGAACAGAATGCCGGGAACGGGAGATGTCTCTTAATCAGTCATTCCGGCATTCCTGTCCCGAACCTTATCGGTAAGCACCATTTTGTTCAAATGGCCGAGAAAAGTGGGAGCCCGGTCGGTTTTTCCGGGCTCCCACTATGAGGGGGGGGTGACGAACTGTGCAACTGAAACATCGTTTACAAAAATCTTATGCGGTGAAACGATTGCTTCACCTTTCACTCTAAAAGTCTGATACGCTGAAGTTCAGCGCATCTTGAATTCAAAGTTGTGGCAGTCGCTGCACTTATTTTCCGAAGCCTTATGGACGTGGTGGCATTCTGCGCAATCAGGATAGGACATATGGGCCTTGTGCGGATTGGGCACATGTTCCCTGATGGTCTCGGATTTTGCTATGCCTTGATGGCAGCTAGAACAAACCGCCGTGGGGACCGGCGTCGGCGGTTTTTTTTCGTGGCACTGTGCACACTCTATTCCTGCCGACTTATGCCGCTCGCCCAGAAGAACACTTTGATCAGAAGTCTTCTGAGACCAAACGCCACAGGGGGTGGAGAGTAGAAGAAACAGGAACCCTGCCAAACAAAACGCCTTCTTCCATTTACGCATATACTGCGACGAGTTCTTTGGTATCATTTTTCATCCTTGTTGCCTTCCCATGGGCCGATAAAACCTATCCGGCATCGCCCATGTGCAAACAGCAACATCACAATTCGGATTACCCTTTCAATTCTGCCGCCTTTTCACCGGCCAACCAGCCAAACGTATAAGCCCGTCCATGGCTTACCCCGGTGGTTGTAATCGGGTAGTCATTGGAGAAGAAATCGCCGGAGGCGTTGCCCGCGGCATAGAGACCGGGAATGGGTTTTCCTTCGGTATCGAGGACCTGCAAGTCGGTGTTGATGCGCAGCCCATCCATGGTCACCAGCAAACCGGCGCCGGTAATGCCAGCGCCAAAAGGAGGTTTGACGATCGCGGTGAGCTTTACCGAATCTTTGCCGAAATCATCATCAACAGCCTTCTGGACAAGCTGGTTGTACCGTTTGACAGTGGCAATAAAGGTGTCTCTGGGGACCTTCATATTGTCAGCCAACCCTTCAAGCGTATCAGCTTCCACGATGATGCCCTTATTTTTGAATTTCTCGTAGTCCTTGTTAGACCACAACGGCGTTTTGACCATGTTTTCGCATACGGTGCCGTGGAGTTTGTCTTTGTCGGCGTCCCAATTTGCATCCCAGACCGTCCATTTTTTACTTTCCGGCTGCCGCATGTCCTGATTGGCGGTAAACCCGAAAGGCGCATCTTCATTCATATAGCGTTCACCCAACAAATTGACATTGAGAAAAGGCTGGCGCGTCAAGTTGACAACACTGTCTCGGAAACCACCCGGAACGGTGGAAAATCCATCCCAAAGCATAGGAGCATCCGTCTCCTGTTTTGCGCCACCGATCCACATACCCATGAGGATGCCGTCTCCCGTGTCGCTTCCCTCCGGGTATCCGTTACCCGTGATCTTGAGGCATCGGGGTGAATATTTCTCCAGCATTTCTCGGTTATTGGTGTAGCCTCCCGAACAGATAATGACGCCTTTGGCCGCATCGACCTGGACGTATCCGTCTTTCCCTTTGGCGACTACCCCGGTAACTTTGCCTTTCTTATGCTTTCGGATCAATTGAACAGCCGGAGTTTCATAAAGCAGATCAACGCCCTTTTCTTTGATGTTTTTCTCAAGCAAGCCGCACAGCGTATAGTTCCAGCCCGGCAGGAACTGAATCGCCGAGGGATATTCCGTATAAGGCCAGTACGATTTGTTGTTCGTATCCACAAAATACTTGATTTTAGCGGCGTCAGCCATATCAAGTATTTTATTCATAATACGTCCATGCTCATCCAGCCACAGTTTAATGAGTTTTGCATTGGCGTTATAGGCGCCGAAGCGCATGATTTCGGCCATCCATCTGTCTTTGGGAATTACAATGTTGTTGGACTTATGGAGACGGTCATCAAGGGATGCATTCCACCCTCCATGAAAAGTAAAAGTTTTTCTTTTTTCCAGAAGAACAACTTTTGCTCCCTTGTCGGCAGCCGCGTAAGCAGCACACAATCCGCCCAGCCCCGCGCCCAAAACGACAACGTCAGCAGACTTTTTTGTCTTGATCTGACTGGCCGGAATAGGGGCGGGAGGGGTTTCAAAAGAATATTTCTTGCACACGGTCGTCTTGGTCGCTGCAGCGGCGTTCGTTACGACCTTGGGAAGGAACGAAGCTGCCGCGCCAAACGCTACCGTGGCGCCTGCGCCAACAAGGAGCTGACGTCTTGAAACCAACATCTTTTTGCCTTCAGCCTTTTTTTCTTCAAACATATTAATCTCCTTTTCGTATAAATGGGTTTTATTAACGCCATTCAGTGTGATTTTGTTCCGCATGCATTTATTAAGCGACAAATGTGCCATAAAAAATAATAAAATAATTCAAGATGATACGTTAACAATGAAAAATTAAATACCATATACAGTAGAAATTTAATGCTATATTTGGTATTTGAAGGTATAAAGATCATCACTACTGTCCGGGTGTTTGGTCAAATAAATTTAGTTGGTTACACGACATAGGGATTTCCGTTTTGTAATTGGTTTTTGTAAATAGTTGATAAAGCGGGATTCTTTCGAAAGCCGAGACGCTCAGAACCTGTCAAACAGTGTAGAGACTGCAAGGGAGTCGAAGTTGTTTTTTCACAATAGCCACAATAACGTAAACGGATATGGCGATCCAGATTTGAGTTTTGACCGCATTCTCCGATGTGCCATAAAAGCTTTTGATGCGAAGGTGCTGCTTGATCCATTTGAAAAAGAGTTCCACCTGCCAGCGTGAACGATAAAGTTCGGTTAATGTCAGCGCGGGCAGATTGAAATTGTTGGTCATCAGCACAATGGTAAAATCGGTTTCGGTGTCGTGATATTTTATGCGTCGCAGTTTTTCGGGATAATCTTTCTTCTGATAGAATCCGGTCAGCATGATCGTCTGATCGTAAATCAGACCGGTTGCCCGATCCACCGGATGTGAGTAAATTCTCCGACATTGGAGATTCGATTTTGCACGGATCAGGAAGAAGGCGGATGCCTGTGAAAGGTTGTACAATCTGGAATAATCCAGATAACCACGATCCATGACATAAAACGCTCCTGGTTCGAAAGGAATGATGTCGAGCGTATTGACTTCGTGAAGTTTGCCGTCGGAGATGTGAATAAATGTCGGGATGCTGCAACGCAAGTCCAGTAAGGTATGAAGTTTGACGGCTCCTTTGTTCTTTCGAAAGTTGGCCCAGGGAAACATGGACAGGCAAAGGTCGATCGTTGTCGCATCGAGCGCATAGGCCGTTTGGTCCAACTCGAAAGCAAAAGATTCGTCGCTGTAAAGTTTTCGGGCTGTGCTGATCAATGAATAGGCCAGATCGGCATAGATCTTCCAGTTCCTCTGTTCGTTGGCGTCGGCAATGGTTGATCGGGATACTTTGCCGCGAATGCCCATATGGTAAAGTTTCGGGTCCTGGGCACGTAGGCAGGTGAACTTCTTCACCTTGTAATCGCCCTGATAGCGAGCCACGCAGCGACGAAAAGTATGCAAAGGCATGAAATCTATAACTTGAGAGAAAACGAGTTTTCCGCTGTACATGAGTGACATCCTCCTGTGTAGTCACAGGGGGATGCTCAAATCGGCAACATTTTTTCAAGTCGGTAACTCGCATAATTGGCATTTTTAATAAATGATATCTGTATGTTAATAGCTGTTAAATAATTCTATTCCGGACAGTAGTGAATGATCATATATGTCATTTCATTGGAGGCGGCTATGATCGATGAACTGGATTTTTTCAATCAGGCAACGCTGCGCATATGCAGCAGTCTGGATATTAACGAGGTTGCACAAGAATGTCTGACCTACTTTAAAAATTATATCCCTTTGGATGGAGTCATGATGAGCTATTATGACGAAAAAAATGAAGCTTTCGCCATCATGGCCATAAAATCTACGATTCCTCTGAATACGGATATAAAGACCATACCCATGCCCATGGAAGGGCCGCAGCGATTTAAAAAAGTAAAGGAAACGGTCAGGATTTTCAACCAAACGGAAGAATATATTATACCTATGACCATGTGGAAGGCTCTCGGACTTGTTGATAAATCAAGCCTTGTAATGTTCACCTGGTTTAAAGGACGGAGGTTGGGGCAGATTGATTTTTTTGTGAGAGGCCGAAATCAATATACCGAAGATCATGCCCGCCTTATCAGTCTCCTGTATAACCCTTTCTGCATCATGATGGCCAACAGCCTGCAGTATCAGGAGATTGTCAATGTCAAGGAGCTGTTTACTGACGACATCCGCAACCTGCGCCGTGAATTGAAACAGGTTTCGGATAACGAAATCATCGGCGCAAGCGGAGGGTTGCACGAGGTCATGAAGGCCGTATCCCATGTGGCCCCGCTGACAACGCAGGTGCTTTTAACAGGTGAAACCGGCGTAGGCAAAGAGATTATCGCCAACAGGATCCACTATTCATCGCCCCGCAAAGACGGCCCTTTTATCAAAATCAATTGTGGCGCCATTCTTGAGGAACTTGTCGACAGCGAGCTTTTCGGACATGAAAAGGGCGCCTTCACCGGCGCTCTTTCCCAGAAGCACGGCCGTTTTGAGCGCGCCCATCAAGGCACGATTTTTCTGGACGAGGTGGGGGACCTGTCGCCGTCCGTCCAGGTCAGACTTTTACGGGTGTTGCAGGAAAAAGAAATCGAGCGGGTTGGCGGGACAAAACCCATAAAAGTGGATGTGCGCGTCATTGCCGCCACCCATAGAAACTTGGAGGAGTTGGTCAGAAACGGTAGTTTTCGTCAGGATCTTTGGTTCAGACTCGATGTCTTTCCCATCCATATTCCACCGCTGCGGGAAAGGAAAGAGGACATCCCCACGCTGATTCACTATTTTATCATGAACAAATCAAGGGAACTGAATCTTCGAGTCAATCCGGAATTGGCGCCGGGCAGCATGGAGCGTATCCTGGCCTATAACTGGCCGGGAAATGTGCGCGAATTGCAGAATGTCGTTGAGCGGGCATTGATTCGGACGCGTATTACAGACCCGACCGAGCCGCTTATTTTCGACGAATTTTTCCTGGCCCCGCATTCGCCGGCAAACCGTTTTCTGCCCGAACCCGGCAAAAATTTTCTTCCTCTCGATCAGGCGATGAAGCAGCATATACAGATGGCGCTGGAGATGACCGGGGGCAGAATACAGGGAGAAGGCGGCGCGGCGGAACTTCTGGGAGTGAACGCAAACACGCTGCGCCATCGGATGGATATGCTGAAGATTCCCTACGGAAAACGAAAAAATAACACTCGAACCCTTAAGGGGAAAATTGATATCGCCCATTGACAGGCGCCCGTCAAGCGAACATACTTGGAGACGTACGTCAAAATATCAATCGGCCAACCATCATCTGAAGAACCTGCAGTTGAATATGTGGGGGGGGGGCAGGTTGCACAAAAAAGCCCCTTTGATGAAAATCAGAGGGGCTTCATGTTTTAAATCCGGCAGCACCTACTCTCCCACACAGTCGCCCATGCAGTACCATCGGCGCGAAGGAGCTTAACTTCCGTGTTCGAGATGGGAACGGGTGTGACCTCCTCGCGATAGCCACCGAAATTTATCTTATAAATGCATGACAATGCATACCGCTTTGTTGAAAATTGAGCACGATTTAAATATGAGACCATATATATTAATAATTATTATGGTCAAGCCGCACGACCGATTAGTATCAGTTAGCTGAACACATTACTGTGCTTACACATCTGACCTATCAACCTCGTAGTCTACAAGGGGTCTTTAGTCCTGATGTCTCCATCAAGAGGGATATCTTATCTTGAGGTGGGCTTCCCGCTTAGATGCTTTCAGCGGTTATCCCTTCCGAACTTAGCTACCCAGCTATGCCGTTGGCACGACAACTGGAACACCATCGGTTCGTCCATCCCGGTCCTCTCGTACTAGGGACAGCTCCTCTCAAATATCCTCCGCCCACAACAGATAGGGACCGAACTGTCTCACGACGTTCTGAACCCAGCTCACGTACCGCTTTAATTGGCGAACAGCCAAACCCTTGGGACCTTATCCAGCCCCAGGATGCGATGAGCCGACATCGAGGTGCCAAACCACGCCGTCGATGTGAACTCTTGGGCGTGATAAGCCTGTTATCCCCGGCGTACCTTTTATCCGTTGAGCGATGGCCCTTCCATGCGG
>Ga0209202_1001800_pt1 | contig 12449 bp, 9 predicted proteins | sample AD_UKC032_MetaG_FD_184416 | JGI IMG/M metagenome (GOLD analysis project Ga0209202, IMG submission 184416) | Active sludge microbial communities of municipal wastewater-treating anaerobic digesters from USA - AD_UKC032_MetaG (SPAdes) (version 2) | ecosystem: Engineered > Bioreactor > Anaerobic >... | reverse complement strand
TCGAACTCCGGTTTCGGAGGAGGACAGGGCCGAGGGGACGCGTCAGTTGTTACTTCGGGAACATACGCTTCGTATGCACCACGTTGAGGACGACGATGGTGTCGTCGCGGTGCTGGACGAACACCACGTACGGGAGTTTGTTCACGACCAGTTCGCGGGCGCCGGGAATCCGGTCACTTTCGCGGATACGTTCGGGGTAGGGGGGAAGCGCTTCGATCTCGCCGACGATCCTCTTCTCAACCGCTTCGGCCACCCTCGGGCTGGCTTCCAAATAGTAGTAGGCGAGGATTTCCTCGAAGTCGATCAGGGCCTCGTCGGTCCAGAGGATCCGCATGATTACGCGGTTTTACGTTGGCGGGCTTCCAGGCGGGCTTTCATGAGAGTCATCGCGTCGCCGTGCTCGTGCAGGGCGGTCGCGCCGGAGGCTACACGGTCCATGGTATTCGTGACTTTTCCGAACAACCACTCCTCGTATCCGGATTCCTTGTCGATGAAAAAATCGGCGAAGAGGGTGTCCTTGGCGTCCTCGAGGGAGATCATGATGCCGACCGGCCGGTCGTTCTTGGTAACGACCACGGGCTCGCGCCGGGCCGAGTCGAGGAATTCGCCGAAGTGGTTCTTGGCATCGCGTGCGGTCATTACTTTCATTGCCGTATCCTTGGAATTGGATTCAATGTGTCCATTGTAGCCACTATGGACATTTCGGCAAGCAGCACGACTGCGGATCGGCGTACCCCGAGGCCGTGTGTCAAACATTAGCTGCCTCCCCGGCAGATCCGGGGGAAATCCCAACTGATTAGTCGTCCGGTGATTCGCCGCTGATGGGGCGCCGGGGGCTCCCCTGGGGGACAAGCGATATGGGCAATCTCCCTTGCTAGTCGGCGGATACGAAACCATCAGCTTCCGTCTGCCATTACAGGTCGTTGGCTATCGATTTTGTTACGGACCTGGTTACAGGCGCCGTTACGGATGGAGATCGAGTTGATGTTTCCGAGGTTTTTTCTGCTCGGTCGTGTCCGTGTCTTCGATCGTGTCATGCAGGATGGCGGCGATCAGTACGCGCTGATCCTCGACACCGGCCTCGTTCAATAGGAGGTTGGCCAGGGCGATCGGATGATTGATATACGGTGAGGCATCGGCATCCTTTCGCCTCTGGTTCCTGTGTTTGTCGGCGGCAAAGGCGAGGGCGGTGATCAATTATTTCGTCATGTGCCAATTTTAATGAGTGCCGCGAGGTCATCAATGTGGCTTCCATCCAGAACCATTTTCTATGACGACGCAACCGCGTATCTGCCTACAAGCCCAGAAATCGTTACGTTATGGGCCACTGCATCATGCGGGACCAGCAGGTATTTCCACGGTTTGCCACCCTGTACCTGTGAATACTCGCTGGCATTCCTGCACCAGGTCGCCGCAGCATCGGCTTTGGCCTTCACGTCGCTGGCCTCCATGTCCTTTGCCGCTTTGGTCTCGATAATCAGGTTGTGGTCGGCGGTCGCGGCAACGAAGTCCGGCACGTACTCGGGTTGGTTGGCGCCAGAACGGTAGTAGATGTTGAACTGCCCAGCCACCGGCCGGAACCAGCGCAGTGCGTCACGTTCCAGCACGCAGGCGAGAACACGTTCGGTGTCGGAATGAAACTTCTGCACCGGGTAGGCACATCTGCTGAACCCGCCATAGACGTACTGCGCGATCTTGCCCTTCTCATCGGGTGCCTGATGCAGCGGCAGGATGTCACCCTCGGCGGTAAAGGCGCAGTGCTTCAGCGGCGTGAAGCCCTGGCTGATGACAACCTCGGATTCGGAAATATCTTCGTAGTAGTGCAGCGCCATTTGCAAATGGATGTTCTCGGCGATGGTCTTGCCATAGTTGCCAAGGATGTTGTGCAACTCTTCGTCGGTTTTCAGATAGGTCTTGAAGTGCGCGACGGCTTGCCCGGACAGTTCGTATATCAACTCGGCGTGTTCGTCGTAGGACACGTCGTCGTAGTTGATGAGTTCGCGGACGATGTAGTTTTCCAGTTGCGATTCCAACACCGTTGATGATTGCCCGTAGAGAACCTGCTTGCCGGTTTTAAGGCCTTGACCGATCAGGGCCATGTCCTGCGGCTGAAAGTTCATCTTCGACAGGTCGAGTTTGAATACCTTGTAGCCGCTCTTTACAGGGCCTTTAGGCACCACCGAGATGCGCGGAATGTCAATCGTGTGCTCTACCAGAACCGCTACTGTTTTCTGAACAATGTCGGCAACCGGGGATAGTCCCGTCGCAAGCAAGTCTCCCTGTTTAGGCACCATGCGTTCCTGCACACGCTGAGTAATCTGCTGCTGGATGCTGTCCTGAGTCAGCGATTGGGTGCTGGCAACAAGTGGCCGGCCATCCAGACGCTCACGGCTGATCTCGGCAATTACGTTCATGGTGACTTGGGCGATCTGCCGATGATCATCGGAATTGAACACAGTTGCTGGCGCGGAGGTGCCGTACTGGCTACCGCCAGCATTGCCACCTGGTACCAGTTGTGTGCCAGTCGCAAAGGTTCCCAACATCGCATTTGCCGTTGGTTGCACCAAAATACTCTTAAGATTGGAGCCACTGCCGGAATCCGGCGTCAGTACTAATGCCTGCATGCGGATTGGCGAATCGCCGCGCCCGGCTTCATCGATGACCTCCTGAAACTTGTCGTGGGCGATGATGTTCAGCCGATCCACCACATCAACGCCAGTCTTGCGGCCATACGGTAAACGCAGACCACGACCGATGGATTGCTCGATCAGCGTGCGGGCGTTGGCGGCTCGAAGTGGAACGATGGTGTAGAGATTGGTTACGTCCCAGCCTTCTTTCAGCATATTGACGTGGATTACGATCTCGGTCGGTTCGTCGTAGCTTTCCACTGCCAGCAAGCGCCGGATCATTTCTTCTTCCTCGGCACCGGAACGGCTCGAATCAACCTGAATGACCTTGCCCTTATAACGTCCAGCAAAGAAGCCATCGGATTCGATGTTTGCCATCAGTGCGGCTGCGTGGGTTGTATCCCGCGCAATTACCAACATGAAGGGCTTCACCAGTTTTTCGCCAGTCTGCTGCGCATAGGTCAGCAGATGGACCTTGGTTTCCTCATGGACACGCACACCATCTTGTAGCTTGATCGTTTCCAGAGCCCCGGCACTGTGAGCACTCGGGTCGAAATTTTGCTGAGTAACGACCGCCGGTTCCTTGACGAACCCATCTACGATGGCACGCGCCAGTGGGTAATCCATCACCACATTTTTGAACGGCGTGGTCTTCCCGCCAGTGCCTTCAACGAAGGGCGTTGCCGTCAATTCAAGGCCCAGCAAGGGGCGCAACTCGTTAAGGGACCGAATACCCGCGCTCGCCCGGTAGCGGTGCGACTCGTCCATGATTAGGACCAGATCATCCAGCCCGGCCAGGTACTCGAAATAGCTTTGCCCAAGGTATTCCGACAGTCGCTTGATCTTCGGCGATTTGCCGCCACGCACCTCGGAATTGATTTTCGAGATGTTGAAGATATTTACCTCGATGCCGCCCAGCAGACTCAGGCTGCCGCGTTGTTCGTAGTTGTCGCCGGTAATCACCTCGGGCGGTGTGCTGGCGAATTCCGCGATACCCTTGAATACGTACTTTGGCGAGTCCGGTGAGAAGTCTCCGATCAACTTATCGTAGATGGTCAGATTCGGCGCCAGCACGAAGAAATGCTTGTAGCCGTAAGCCGCGTGCAGGTAGCTGATGAACGCACCCATTAGGCGTGTCTTACCGACCCCGGTTGCCAGTGCAAAACACAAAGACGGGAAGTCGCGCTCGAAGTCAATTAGAGTTGGGAACTGACCTGTCAGCGCATCCTGCATAGCCTTTAATTCTTCCGGTGACCGCGCTTTCGAGTCACGTAAGGCCGGCACCTGATCGACCGCCCAGTGTAGACGACGCAAGCTTTCAGCTTGCGGCTCGCGCAAGCTCAGACGGCCGCTGACGGAGCGAACAATGTTTTCCAGACTCATGCTTCGCTCCCTGAATCATTGCCTGAAAACAGGCTGCTTTGCTGTGGTGCTGCTTGCGGCTTCGGGGCTTGCGGCAGATTCTCAACGTTCAGACTGTAATCGTCGTGCCCCCACTCGCAGCGGGACAAGACCATCTTAGGAATTTTCTTCACGGTGAGATTGGGGTAACGATTCGCATCGCCTCGGAATGCCGAACAACAGACCAGCAAGGTGCGCCCTTCGCCAACTTCGTCGCTCAAGGCTTGCAACTGCTCCGGCGTCAGGCTTTGCGTGGTGACGTAGATGAAGTCGTTCTCGGTGCTTTTGCCGTGCTGCCAGTAATGCGCGTCACTGGGCGCATAGGTGAAGCCCTCCAATTTGCAGATCGCCGCCGCCAGCATTTCGGCGTTGTAGTTCTTGTTGATTACCCACTGACCCCAGCGGTCTTGCTGCAACAGGCTGGGGGCAAGGCGGTAGTATCGGAAACCGCCGCCGCCTTTCCAATTCACGGCCTGGCTGATGCTGCCCTGGTCCTCGCCGTCGATGACTTTTTTCAGGCGCGGAATGATGTGCGTGTGGCAGTGTTCGCCCAACTCGATCATGATCCAGCGGCGCCCCATTTTGTGGGCGACGGCGCCGGTGGTACCGGAGCCAGCGAAGGAGTCGAGGACTAGGTCGCCGGGGTTAGTGGCAATGTGAATTACACGCTCCAGTAGCGCCTCGGGCTTCGGATTATCGAAAACGGGAGTGTCCGGCAACAGTTGTAGCATCGCCTTCTTTGCATCGTCGTTTGTACCTGCCTCACTGGCTGGCCAAATAGTTTCCGGCGTAAGTCCTTTGTCCTCGCTGTCACTGAGAAACTTTTTTACGCGCGGCGCATTGTCACCCCCAGCTCCAAACCAAATGTTGCCCGCTGCAATTTCTTGCTCCATTCGGTCTTTTGTATATAGCCAGCAACGCCCTTTTGGCGGATCAACATCCCGACCAGAAGGAAGCGTCAACGAATAGAACTGGCTTGGGGTTGCGTGCCCCGCTTGTGCATTCGCTGAAACTGACTGCCACGGGCCGCGTGGGTCGTTGTCCGGGTTTTTATATCGAGATAAAACTTCTTGGTTTAAGCCCAACGGGTTTCTGACCTTCTCGAACTTAGGCTTGGACTTAGCGTACACAAGTAAATGGTCATGGTTGAAGGAGAACACACGGCGGTTTTCCCGAGATGTACGTTTCTCCCAAACCATGTTTGCCATAAAGTTTGCCCGTCCGAAAACCTCATCGCATACCACTTTGAGGTAGTGGCATTCGTTGTCGTCGATAGTGATCCACAACGAGGCTTCTTCGGACATCAGGCGACGAATGATCTCCAATCGATCCCGAATCAAAGACAACCAGATCGAATGCTCAACACCATCGTCGTAGTGGGTAAAAGCACTGCCAGTGTTGTACGGCGGGTCGATGAATACGCACTTCACCCGGCCCGCGTAATCCTGCTCCAAGGCCTTCAGCGCCAGCAGGTTGTCGCCAAAGATCAACTGGTTATCGAATAGGTCGGCGCTGGTGACACGGTGCTTCGCGTGATAACTCATCTCCGGATCGCCCAACAAAATGCGCGGCTCCAGCTTCGGTCGCGCATCCTTGCCGATCCATGTCAATTCTAGTTTTTGCTTATTGCTCATGACGTTATTTGGCTATCATTTCTCGTGCTGCGCTTTGATACGAAGACAACTTGAATCACTTTCCCTTGGCGTTCTCTGTGGGCGTAGGCGCTGGTGGTACCGGCACCTTTTGTAGTGAAGGCACGGGAGCGCCACTTTGTGGATTTGTGGGAACAGTTTGGAGCGTAGGAATCGGCGCCCCTTTTTGCTCCAATGTGCCGCCTTGGGGAACGCGCTGCATCAACGGCACAGATGCGCCTTCGTTGATCTGTTTTTTCTCACTCACGGATTTTCCTTTCCAAAGATTGATTCCAACAAACGCACAAGTGACCAAAAGCCCAAGCACAAGAAATGCCGCTCCAGACTTATTCAAAATGTCCGTCAGCTTTGCAGAGGTCGGTCTAAGCAAAACCGCATCTTCGTCCCGATCAATGTAATACCTGTGAGCCAACACCAACTGCTCATCAATCGCTTTTTGACTTGAAAAAAACGAAAGCAGCGTCAGCACTATGGACAGTGTGAAAAGCGCCCAGGACAGGTATGGCAAGTTGGGAAATACCGCCTCCTGCAACGGAACGATGTCCTTTAGGAATGCAAGTGAAAACCCAAGTGCCGCCGTCGACACACTGAGAATTGCGCGGTCTGCATTTTCGCTATTCGACAGTTGTCGCTTCAGCAGATCAGCGCGAGCTTCCGCATACAGCTTCAGTCGAAGCTCTTGCTCGCCCTTCGCAGCATCCTCTTCAGACATATTTTTGGCACTCAAGTGCGGCTAAGCTCGTGCGTACCGATAGCTACCTTTAATCTGTTGCGCCAAGAACTGCCCCTTTGATTGCGCTGCCTGCATCTGCTCGAATACAGCTTCTGGAACATCGAAATAGTTGTATGTCCCGCCATTCTTAAACTCAACGGCCAGTACGTAGGACTCTGGGTCGTAGGCATACCGGGCAATGTTCGAGGAATTCGCTTCAATCCAGTTCATGAGTTACTCCTTTGGTTCAGGCGCAGTGGCTGCAACGAAAATCATCGTGGATTTGTGCTCGTAGTGAGGGGTTTGCTTTCGCCATTGCCTAACCATCGCAGCATAATCCGCAGGGTCACGTCGCTGGCTCCAGCCACCCGGCCCCTCAAAACCGTCATTGGCATCACCTCGAACGACTACCCGAGGATCAACGCTATCTGGGCGCTTGTCCTTAGCCGGTGGCGACATCAGTGTCCGTACCGGTAGGCTGACTGCCTCGCCAACGACAATTGCCTCACCCGTGCGAAGTACCGGCAGCATCTCGAACAACCCCTTAAGGTTGTCGGACGCCGCGCTAGTAATGTGGCTCCGGTCCGTATCATTCGCCAGTCGCATTGCGAATATCGTTCCGCACTGAGACAAAATGGTCGAATCAATTTCAGACGGGCGCTGGCTGACAATCATCATTCCAACGCCGTACTTTCGACCTTCCTTTGCTATTCGCCGCACAGCGGTGGCTGCCGAGCCAGAGTTTTCCTTTGCCAGATACGCATGCGCCTCTTCTAGCACTACCAGCAAAGGGCGCTCACGCCCACCCTCTGGCAGATTTCTGGCCCAGAAAATCGCGTCGTACAAAATTCTAAGCAGGGCGCCAATCAAGTCGTTCAGGATTGATGAGGGTATTCCCGATAAATCAAGAATGGTAATCGGCTGCGGACCGCCAATCCATTCTTCCAGTAGCAAATCGAGATCTTTAACGGTTTTTCCGTTGATGTCCGGCAGCCAGTCGCCGGGGCTAAACAAAAATGCCAGCCTGGGGTCTCTCAATCTTGATGCCAGACCTGCGAGCTGCTGTCGAATACCTAGCGGATCACGGCCTAGTTGCACTCGCTCGGGGGCTGGTCCGGTTGTCTTCACGGTCCGGTAGAGCGGTGGCGTAACCGTCATCGCGTCGCCCAGCTGGACCGGCGCACCGCCTGCCCCAACAACATAGGCAGGATCGACTTCATCAGCGGCGCCACCGGGCCGCGGAATTAACGTGTGGTGCTCGCGCCTGTGTAGATCGAACCACATTTTGTGCAAGCAGAACGGCGTAGGCGAATCAACGGTAACGCGCGACTCGTCGATTCCGTCAAGAGGTTGGCTTGCCAACGACTCTTTCTTCAACTGAATGATCGCATCAGCAATCGCTGCCGTTTGCGAATCATTCAGCTTACCTAGTGACAGCGCAACCAACTCTTCAAAACTCAGCGCCCAATAAGGAACGTGCAAGGCTCGCTCGTTCTTTGAGGCATCCGCCGATACTCGAAAAACCGTTGCTCTATCGGCAAGTGCTTTGGAGTATTCACCGTGGATATCGAAAACGACAATCCTTGCCGACGGATATCGAGATGAATCAGAAAGTGAACTCAAGAGCCCTGCGACAGTTGTCGATTTCCCCGATCCGGTTGTGCCAACGACGGCAGAATGCCTTGTTAGGAGCTTGTTGATATTGACCAATGAGGGAATGGATTCGGCACTTGCCAAATGGCCGACAGCGACGAAATCATCCGGATCACCAGCGCCATAAATCGCCCGAAGGTCAGCTTCGGTAACGATATGAACGCGATCCTCAATAGTTGGGTGCTGAGAAATCCCTCGCTCGAAGAGACCACCGCACTGCCCCTCTCCAACCATTTGCACCTTGACCCAGCGATTGCCGAAGGCTTTTTCCTCTTGATCGCGTTCAGGTGCAGCTCCAGCGCCTACTTGAGATACCACACCATATAAATCGACGAATCCTAAGGGGATGCGAACAAAGCTACCAACTTGCCCGATGCGATAACCTTCTCCGTGAACAAAACTCAACCCTGTCACGGTTTCGGGACTGAGTTCCACTGTAATCGTAGCGCCGTGAACGTCCTGAACTGTTCCGATAAAGGTGGGATCACGCAACATTGCTGCCTACCGGTTCATCATCAAAGCGGGACAACTGCCGAGCCAAAAACTCTCCGAATGACTTGAAATCGCCGAGCGTAAATTCGCAATTAGGTGGCGCTCCGACGCCCCCCTCAGGAGCATCGCTCTTCGATACAGCGATTCCGTGCAGAGGATGCGCTGTCAGTTCATCCTGTCGCCAATCTCGGTCAATAGTGCCAAGCACAGCCCCATCAGAGGCAAGGAGACTCAGATTTGGCTGCTTCTGTGCTTTTGCAAGCACGTCCGAGTAGTTTGATCGTGGGCCGAATAGCAGGCCGAAACAAACAGCAGTTGGGTTGCTTCTCAAGCCATGAAGAATGACTTCATTCAAATGTTGGTCCAGAAACGAATACCCATTCGTTACCAAAACTGCCTGACCCCTTGCAAGAAAGGAACGAAGTCGATCCAGCATAGCCAGGTAAGGCATTCGGCGACTTTGATCGTATTTAAGGTGCGATGGATAGATCATCTGCCGGTCTCTTGGAGTGGCTACAGAGTTCACATCCCTTCTGACCACTTCATCATTTTCAGTACGCCACCAATTCACCGACCCATGCACCTTCCACAACCGCCCCCAACGCGCAGGTAATGATTCATTCTCCATGGATGCCAAGTCGAAGAACGCTTGGCGGGAACCGATGAATCCATCGAAGTAGGGAATCTTGTAGGCCTCGAAGGCCTGTTCAACCAGCAGGTCATAGTTTGGTGTGAATATTTCAACGGGGTGCGTTCTATGAATTCCACCGACCCACGTTGCCAAGCGGTGATAAGGAGTTGGACCCGACGGAAGTTCAACGTTGACTACTTTGGTCGTGAAAGAACAAATCTCCGCATCAAGATCGGCCAACGCGTTCCGATCTAGGCCATCAATATTTCCGTCGCGGACAACATCGAACAGTGAGCGAATATGGCTGAGAACATCCTCAATGGTTGAATCCGCAGCGAGCCTATTGAGAATCTTTGCATGATTCTCCTTATGCTTTTCCGACAGTTCGAGTTCTTTATTCACCAAGGCAGTAAGGCCCCGGATGTCGGGAATTAGTGGCTTCGTTCCAGCGCCATCCGGAACACGAATTGATACGGGACACCCAGCACCTAGCAAAAACGCAATCCGCATCTTGTCGGGTGCCAATGCTTGCTGAAGCAAGGATGATTGGCGGTAAGGGCAGTGCGTTGTCGTATTCATAGGTCTGTCATTATCTGTTCGGTTTCGGATTCAAGTGCGGGGAACTCAAGCCCTTCAATTTCCTGCAATGATTTTCCGGCGATACCTTGCAAGTCACCGTACATGCCGACAGTCGCCCCCATCACGCGCTCGATTTGTTCCTCGCGCTTAGCCCATTGTTTCATGATCGCCTTGCGCTCCTTGTCGAGATCTTCCTGCATGGTTGAGAACGCCTCGACAATTGCCTCGACGCGGTGGCGGAAACGCGGCCCGGTCAGGTACTGGTAAATCATTTCGGTTTTGGTCTGCTGGCCCTCAGATACCTGCCGCGCCATGCCGACCTGAAGTAGGGTGTGGCGCAGGACAGTCGCCACCGGCAAGGCCGCACGCGGGCTGGTTACCCAAACTCCATCAATCACATCAAAGGCCTCGACACCTTTAGGCAGAACCTGACTGACGAGGACTGAAATCTCGGCCTTGGCGGTACGCTGATCCTCACGCAACTTGACGAGCCATCCGTCGCTCCAATTCTTGGTGCGTTTTGATTCCCAAAGGATCGAGCCACTCTGCTGTCCGCTCTGGCTGACTACGCGTTGCAGGACATCGCCGCCGAATTCGCCCTTGGGGACCGGTTCAATGGAATCAAACGGGAACTTGGCACGCAGCAGATTTTCAAGCTCAAGTTCTTGAACTTCGCCCTGTAGCTGCTGGGAACCTTGCTCGGCCTTCTGCTTGAGTTCTTCGATTTTTTGCTGCATTGAGGCGATGGTCTGGTCCTTCTCCAAAACTTTCAGCTTTAGTCCTTCTTCGGCTTCGCGCTTTGCCTTTTCCCGGACATCGCCTAGACCTTCCTGCACGCGCTTTTCGACGGTCAGTTCCAGTTCACGCTTGGCGTCGTCAAGTTCGCGCTGCTTCTTGATAAGTTCGGCTTGTGCCTGCTGGGCCTCGGCGAGTTTGACGTCACGAGCCTTGAGTACTTCCTGTAGGTCGGCCAGTTCGCGTGCTTTGCTATCCAACTCATTGGCTGCGGCCTGTTTGGCTTTCCTGGATTCTTCCTCAATGACACGAGAGCGTTCGGCTTTGAGCTGGGCGGCGACCTGATCGGCAACCTGGGTATCGAGATTGCGTTTGGCTTCAGCAACTAGCTTTTCCTTGTCGCGAATGCCTTGCTCACGCTTGGTAATCTCTTCTTCCTTCTGTGTCAGCTGATGCTCGAACTGCTTTTTTGTCGCCGCAATCAACGGAGCTGCCAGCGATTCGGTCAGCCGGATTTCGGTCTTGCAGTTTGGGCAAATAATTGTCGGTTCCGTCATCTCAACTCCCATTTGCAGCTGAAGAGGGTGCGCTGCTCAATTTTTTGGCTCAACTGACTTTCAAGTTCGTCAATCAGTTGGTCACGCCTAGCTTGAATTTCGTCTTGCCGATTAAACAACTCCCGGCGCTTCTTGTCGCGCTGTCCTTCAAGATCGCGTTGTTCCTTTTGTGCTTGCAGCTTCTCGGCCAGCGTTGCCGCTCCCTTGCTCTTGGTGCGTGCTTCCTTAATTTGCCGGTCAAGGTCTTTGATCTCGCGCTCAAGGCCTACCTTAAGATCATCTGCCCAGGCATCGAGTTTTTCCGTTTCCTGCGAAAAGAAGCTCAGATTGCGCGACTCAAGATCGGTAAGTACGACTGCCTTTTGTTGGTCGATCTGCTGTTGAAGCGCTGGTGGAATCGGCACATTGGCGGCGGCGAAATCAAGCATGTTCTGTTGTGCCGGGGCGAGATCATCCGAAAGTGGCTGCTGAACGGGGGCGCTATCGACACGCGGTAACGGAACAGTATGACCGGGCATGCCGAGCAGGCGGTCGGTCACGTCGGAATCGAAGACGTTTCCATCGATGTCAATGGCAGCTGCCAATAAATGCTCTTCGGTCGCGCCAAGCGAATGAATGCGCAGATGTTGAACCATCAGCGCACCGTTCTTGCCCCGCAAGGCTTCGATGACGGAGACCTTGGTGCCGTAGGCTTCGTAGTCGAGGAGCAGCTTGCTGGGAGCCAACGGCGCTCGTTGGGCAAGTTCGATCAAACCCTGAGCAAGCGGATGTGCCATTCGGTAGATATGGGCTTCTTCGCTCCGGCGTGGCAGTTCGTAACGGCCCAAGGGAATCGCGATCGAGCTTTCCTCATGCAAGCCGTCTGGCAAGTTGGACAGCAGGAAGCCCGTATCGTCTTCGTCAAAGCTGGCATGTCCATTGAGTGCGGCGCGGGTGAAGCGCATCAACAGGCGTTCCAGCCTGCCGAGCGACGCGCGGGCATCCATGTTGCGCAGTCGCAGCCGCTCTTGTACATCCTCGTCGAAGTTTTCCAGAAGGGCCTTGCGGGCGTTGAGCATGGCGTCTGAAATCTCGCCGGCCAGATCGAGTTGCAGTTGCTCGAAGGCGGTATGGATGGCCTCGGGGTGTCGGCAGGTTTGGTAGATCTCGGCAATGCGGCGCTCGAAATCGACGCCGGACTCCACGGCCCCCAGCACTTCATCGCTGGCCCCGAAGACGCCATCGAATAGCTGGAATTTCTGTGCCAGCAGTTCATAGACGCGCCGGTCGGCGTCGTTGTCCCGGTTCAGGAAGTTGACGACAACAACGTCGTGCTTCTGCCCATAGCGGTGGCAACGCCCGATGCGCTGTTCGATGCGCTGCGGATTCCAAGGCAGGTCATAGTTGATGACCATCGAGCAGAACTGAAGG
>Ga0209202_1001799_pt1 | contig 12450 bp, 12 predicted proteins | sample AD_UKC032_MetaG_FD_184416 | JGI IMG/M metagenome (GOLD analysis project Ga0209202, IMG submission 184416) | Active sludge microbial communities of municipal wastewater-treating anaerobic digesters from USA - AD_UKC032_MetaG (SPAdes) (version 2) | ecosystem: Engineered > Bioreactor > Anaerobic >... | reverse complement strand
GGGGGTGTGACATTTGAGGACGGGGACATCGTGCAGGAGTGGTCGGCGACCGATTTCGACGCCCTGGGCCAAGTATCGGTGCGGTTTATTCGGGCTGCGGGATTACAAGTGTCGGTTTGTCATGCGCTTGATGTCTATGATGAGGGCCAATACGTAGGGGAATACAGGAAGTGAATACCATGAGAATGACTGATCTAATACTCGCGCTGATCATTATCGGGATAGCGTCTTCATGCTCCAAGGAGCCGGCGGGACCGGAAGCGCGAAATAATATTAGGTCAGAAGATCTGCAATCACCCGTGCTTGCTGATCCAGCTAATAAGGCAGGTGAGATCGGGCCGACAAAGCCTATGGAGCCAAAACCAGCGACGCAGGATGAGGGGAAAGGTCAGATGGCAAGCGTCAATCTAGCAGGAATGCCACCCCAAAATTTCGGAACCATCCCGGTCAATGAACTGGAAGCTGCATTTAATTATCTGGCCCTTCCTCAGCCTCCGGCGGGACAGTCATGGCACATGTTTCATGCCCGCAAGAACGAGATGATGAGCCGCTATGCTTTTCAGAGCCAGTTACCGCCTGGATTTTATGACCTTATGTTAGGATTAATCACCGATACCAACATGGACATTGTTACGCGGGCCTACGCAATTCAGCATGCAAGTCGCGGGCTGTATGCTGGCGTATCAAAGGATCGGCGGAGGCAGATCGAGCTGGTGCTGGAGCAAACGGCCATGGAGCATCGGTCCTGTGTCGGGGGAACCTCTCTTTTGGCCGCGCACCACTTGTGGCAGCGCCATGGGGTTTTTGGAAAGGACTGGTTGAGCGTAGCTGTCCAACAGACGCTTGCTGATAGCCAAGCAGATCGTGCCACGCGAGCAACGGCCTTGCGACTCGCGGGGATGCTCGGTGATGAAGCGACTGTGGCAGAACATGCAAGCTCGAAACAGGCCCTGTATGGTATTGAGGCGGCGACACTAAAGGCGGCGTGGAGGCAGGTGGGGCTGCCTGGAGCGCCTGGATGTGAACCGTGTTTCTAAGGAGGACAAGGTCATGATGTCCATTAGTAATCAACGGATTATGGCGTTACTGGCAATCTCCGTAGTCGTGGTATGGAGTGCTCCTCTGGCACAAGCAGACAATCCGCCCATAGGTGGGCCGCCTCGCGAACAGCTCCCAGACCCAAATCCAGAAACGAAACCACGAGATGGCTATGTTGAACTTGACAACTTAACATGGCGTGAGAACGTGTCACTGGCAGGCCTCGCATATCTTCTTCATTATTCCAGTTGGCGAGTTGCCAGCAACAAGTCCCCGTATTTGCTGGACATCCCTATTCGCGATCCCAATGCAGAGGGCGATCCGCTTGTGGCTGTTAATGTCATCATTAATATCGCTGACTATCAAACCAACATTTCATATGGGAACAAGGGGGATGAAGAAGTTAAATTACATCCTCCCTTCGGGACAATGTCTCGTCTGGAAGCGCAGGACGCCATGACGGCAGCCCAGGTGCCCGAGCATTTGGAGTATTTATGGAACGGACGAGACGCTGGCGGTAACTATTTGGAAGGCGTTCATAAAGGCGTCATAGCCATTGAATCGACATACGTCACATACACATATGGTCCTGCCGAGGTCGATATCGATATTGCGCCACCAGGCTCATCAGACTCGACACCGCCACCAGGCAACTATCAGCCGTTGTCAAATTATGCGCCTCAAGATCCAATATATGTTGCGCTCGACCCACCGCCAGAATATTCCCGCGAAAAACCCGGCTCGGAGGGCGGCTCATCGGGGGGCGGAGAGGATCTAGATGTTGGTGCCAAGCGCATTCCGCATTATTATACTATGACTCGAACAGAGAATATAGATGTAGGTACATATCTCGCCACAAACGCGGGGCTGGGTGGTTGGACCCTCTCACCTCATCACTGTTACGATATCGAAGGCCAGACGCTCTTCCTGGGAACGGGCGATCAGCGTCCCGCCGTACCCGTTGGAATGCCTGCATGCATCTTCGGGGGAGTAACCGTCACCGGAGAAACAATAAACATCGTTTCAACTGATGGCCGTGAAATATACGTCTTCAACACAAACGGATTGCACTTGAGAACGCTGGACACTCTCTCGGGCACAACCAACTACAGTTTTTCCTATACTGATGCAGACCTGTTGGTTTCCATCACGGATGAGAATGGGCTGACAGCTACTATTGAACGCGATGCGCAGGCCAGTCCAATGGCTATTGTGTCGCCATATGGCGTCCGCACGGAGATGGGCTTGTCAACAGAAGGCTACCTGGAAAATCTAGCGAATCCAGTTGGCGGAACCAATATAATGCGCTATTCGCAGGGTGGCCTATTGACGAACTTTATAACTCGGCGAGGCTACATCTACACAATGCTCTATGATGAACTCGGGCGCTTTACGCAGGAAGAAGATCTTGAGGGCGGCTCATTGACCGTATCTCGTGCTAATTCTTTCTCTTCCTATAGGCTTGATCTGACATCGTCGCCCGAGCGAGATGAATCTCAATATTATGAGTATCTACCCGATGGATATCGTCAACGCACAATTTCCAACGCCTTATTCGTGGTTTCCCGGACCCTGAACAACTGCGATAACACACTGGAGACCAACTGGCTGGCAAACGGACTGCAAATCACGACGAAAAAGGCTGCCGATCCCCGCTTTGGCCTTCAAGCCCCCTATGTCAGCGAAGTACTTCTGGATTTGCCCTCGGGGCTGCGGTGGTCGGGCGGAGTAACCCGTGTTGTCGGGTTGGCAAACACCAACGATCTCTTGAGCCTGACACAGCAGGTCTATAGCATCAACATCAATGGGCGACTGTTTGAGAGCGTTTACCAGGCAGCCAGTCGAACAGTGTCAAATCGCACAGCAGAAGGACGATGGCGTCAAGCAACACTGGATGAAAAGGGCCGTCCGATAAGGCTACAGATCCCGGGCCTTTACGACATCGAAGCGACATACGATGACAACGGGAGGCTGTCATTCATTAGTCAGGGCTCTGGAGCCGAGCAGCGCGCCCTCTGGCTCAACTACAATGCTGATGGCTGGATAGCAAGCCTATCGAATAGTCTGGGGCGGGCGGTGCAGTTATTCTCTGACCCGGCCGGAAGAGCCACGAACATTGTGAGGCCGGATAGCGATGCTATTGGGCTGCGTTACAATCCGTCAGCCCAAGTCATCGGCGTCACTCCTCCAGGCAGGACCGAGCACGCGATGGATTACACGGGCATGGGCTTGTTCAAACGCTACACGGCCCCGGACGTAGGCCAGCCGACGAACCTGTGGATAACTTATAACGAGGCGAGGGAATGGACTAGTATCCGCTATCCCGCAGATCGTATTATTACGGCCACATATAACCAGGTGGGATTACCGCAGACTCTCACTTGGCCCGAAGACAAACTGAATTTCTCGTTTAATACAAACGGCGTCTTGACTGGTATTGCTAGTACCAGCGGTGTGTCATGGGTATATGGCTTTGACGGACCGCTTCTAACCAATGCGTACATGACGGGACCTGTTACTGGACGAATCGGCATAACGTATAGCTCTGACCTGCGCCCAAGTATCCTGACGATTAACGGGACGGTGTCGATACCCTACACCTATGACAATGACTTGCTGATAACCGGCGCGGGGGACTTGGAGTTGCTCCGTGACACCCAGAACGGGCTCCTGACCAACACAGTCCTTGGGCAAGTCAGCGACTACCGTTCCTTTAATGGCTTTGGGCAGATGTCGTCCTATACAGCGGCCATCTCTGCGACCCCTGCGTATTCTGAGGTTCATTCCTGCGACTTGATGGGCCGGATAACCAGCCGAGTCGAAGGTGTTTTAGGCGTAACTAATCGGTATGAGTATTTTTATGACGAAGTCGGGCGGTTGATTCAGGTCAACACCAACGGAGCGACATATTCGCAGTACCAATATGATGCCAATGGCAACCGAACGAATGCTGTCGTGGCGGGTGTGGCATGCGCTGGACAATACGACGCCCAGGACCGGCTGCTGGCCTATGGTTCGGCAACCTACCAATACAACGCATGGGGCAGCCTGACTAACAAATCTATCGGCGGAACAAACACGGCCTATCGTTACGACACTCGGGGGAGCCTGCTGGAGGCTCGGGAAGGGACAAATATCATCCTCTACACAGTTGATCCCATGGGGCGTCGGATAGCAAAGAAGCGGAATGGAATTACCGTCCAGCGACTTGTGTATCAGGACTTTCTGAAACCAGCAGCAGAGCTATCGGCGGACGGCAGCATTCTATCGTATTTCGTCTATGCCACGCGGGTCAATGTCCCGGACTATATCGTCAAGACGGGGCGGACCTATCGTGTGATTACAGATCGCCTTGGCAGTGTTAGGCTGGTGGTGGACGTGGAAACTGGCGGTATAGCGCAACGTCTAGATTACGATGAATTCGGCAAGGTGCTGCAGGATACAAGCCCTGGTTTCCAGCCTTTTGGGTTCGCGGGCGGAGTGTATGATCCTGATACAGGGCTTGTGCGCTTCGGCTTCAGAGACTATGACCCGGGAGTTGGGCGGTGGCTCTCCAAAGACCCTATCGGCCTTTCCGGTGGTCTCAATCTCTACGTCTATTGCCACAACGATCCGATTAACTTCGTCGATCCCTTCGGGTTGTGCGAAGAAAACAATCCGAGTTTCTGGAGTCTTTGGGGGAATGCTCTCAACAACACTGTAACCTCTATCAATCAAGCTTTTGGACAAGGGCTGTATGATCTTTCTCAATGGCAATGGTCCGGCGATCAGTGGGACCAGATTTCTGGGGGGATGTGGTCAACGGACACCCCGCAGAATCCGGAAGCTACGCCTTATATTGCGACGAGTTTGGGCATATCAAGCGCGGCGGCGATTTCGGCTGGAGTCCTTGGCGTTGGTGAATTAACTGGTCTCATTGATACAGCTCCTCAAGGCAACAATGTCATTCGCATCATCAGCAAGCCATTCCGTCGAGGGTGGCGGTTGGACAAACCCGAACCCGGCAAGTGGTATCATCCACATTACTGGAAGTGGTAAATGAGAACCGACTCTGATCAACGCCAAATCCTTGAGTTCCGTTCTGACGGCGAAACCGTTTGGATTCAGGGAACCGCAGAAGGTCTCACTTGGCTTGCACGAAAGTGTTTTGTTCTCGTTGATGTCGGTCGGCGGCAGCACTTTCACTTGGCCGACTACTATGTTTTGACTTCACGCTCGAAATCAGCGGTTCTTGAATTTCTGCCGAGGCATACTTCTATATGGGAGTCATTGATTAATAGACTCACTAGATTCGTCAGGCCGGATGTTTCTGACAAGCTTTTGGAGTTCAGAGAATATGCCGGCGAAGTCCATCTTTATGGGACATCAGAAGGTCTTCAATGGTTAGCTCTGAAGTGTCTTGTGCTGGTTGATACCGGCAAGAAAGATGCTTTGAACATGACGGAGCACCATGTTCTTACGCAGCACTCAAAACCTGCCGTATTGGCTCTCTTTTAGAACCTACCTCGGCCCGCTGGCGCGGGCCTCGGGACCACCGCCCCGCTCCGCGCATCAAGCCGCCGCTCTACGAACAGCGGCTCGATGCCCTCCGTACCCTGGGGGTAAGGGCTCGACCCCGTGCGTCTTGCAGCTCTGGATGATCAGGGAGTCTGTTTCCCGCGCTTCCTCCTCCACGCCTCTGGATACAACTCGTCCACCGGCACATGCAAGGCGCAGCTCAACCACCACAGCTCCTTTTCATTCAAACACCGTATCCCCGCCTCCACCTTCGCCAGTGTGCCCCTGCTGATATCCCATCCCAGGCGATTGAGCCTGGCTGCTAGTGTTTCCTGGGTTAACCCTTGCTGATATCGGATTCGACGGACCTGTGCGCCCACGATGTTTTCTGGCATGGGAATGCTCCATTAATAGAGCTTGACGGTATCCGATGCCGGGCGCTTAATTGCTCCACTATCAGAGCAGCTTTCAATTGGCTGCCTGAAGGAAAAGGAGATGCAATGAGGGCCAAATCAGGATGGGTAATTGCCGTGGCTATGCTTTGCTGCGCTTACAGTGTCGGGGCGCAAAACTGCTCGATTCTGCTGCACGGAGACGATGGACATGTGGTCGTGACCAATCCAACCACGATCCTGAATCTGTCTTCGAGATTCACTTTCTCCGGCTGGGTCTTGTTCACGAACCATCCCAGCGGAACCACCCGTAATTACCTGCGCAAGTACGAGTCCACCGCGACAGACCCGAGGCTGGTTTATTCCATTGATTTCAATCCATCGACCGGCGAATTCATGTGTAACATCGGAGACGGTATATCCCATGACAGCCTGGCCCGTAGTTGGGACACAAACGCCTGGCATCATATGGCGTTCACCCATGATTCTACCAATGGCCGCTGGTATATTGACGGAGTCCTGAACACCGTCACGACCAATGCGTCCATCCACCGTACGGGGAATGGGAACTTGCAGATTGGCTTTGCCACCAACTGGCCATCCTTCGTGGGCATGATTGACGATGTAAGCCTCTGGACAACCAACCTGTCACAGGCAGTAATCCAGAATACCTGCTTCACCCGTCAGATTACGCCGTTCTCGCCTTCTCTAGCCGGTTATTGGGATTTCAACGGTCAATCGCTCCTAGACAAGTCAACGAATGGAAACAATGTCATCGTTAGAGGTAATGTGGACTTTGTCTGCGATGCTTTCACCAACTACGCACTGAATGCGGGTGGGGTGGCGGGTGGGGCAGTCATAACGAATACGACCAATGAACTCATACTGAACACCAATGGACTTTCTATTGCGCTCTGGTTTACCGTAAACAGTATTCCCCAAGTCAACGACAGCCTGATTGCCAAGAACAACTCCAGTCTGGCCTACAACATCCAGTGGTTCGGGGGCCTTGAAATGGACTTTGGTGATGCCGAGCGAAACTACTTGAACAAAGCCGACTGGCTCTATGGCGCTTGGTATCACATCGCCTTTACTCATGACGGGACTGTGGGGCGGTGGTATGTAAACGGGGCCTTTGACAGCGCTACAACCAACATGACCATTCATCGGTTTGCGGCGGGGCCTTTGTATATCGGGACTACTGCCGCCTCGAACTCATGGCCCGGCATGGTGGATGAGGTGTCAATATGGACCAATGTTCTCTCGCAGCCCCAAATCCAGGACATCATGACCCGCAAACTGAATAGCGGTGAGGCTGGACTGGTGGGCTACTGGAGCTTCGACGATGGGCAAATCATTGACGGAACAGGAAAAAGTGGGAATGGCGACTTGATAAACGAGGGCATCTTGGTTACTGATGAGACAAATGCATTCAGGATTGCTCAAGATGGCAACAATATCCTTGTCCATACAGATGAGGTGTTCCCACTGACTCCATGCGTGATCCAAACGAGCGCAGAGGTGGTTCCTGACAACTGGGCAGACGCTCCATTGCAGCGGTCATTGGCCATTGAGCGAATCCCGTTCATTTTCACGAACGCGCCTGCTGGACACACCTACTATCGGGGGCGAATTAGCCGCTAGAGAACTGCGTGGCAGGTAATGGCCGTCATGCATTATCGGCAGGCGGGAGGTGTGTTCTGGGCAGGTCCTCCGGCATACGAAAATCGCTCGTTTTATTCGATATTCGATGCTTCGTTCATCTTGTGGGAAAATAAACGGATAATATATTTCTGTTATTGCAGCGATATTCTTCGGGAAACCCCATGAATTGTCGAATCCTGGCTCCTCTTTTGCCAGGTCCTGATACTTGTTGCAGGGAAATCCGCCGCTTCCACTGAATAACAAGTAGCGCAGGAGGTGGGTAGCTGCGGGCCATTTCTAACAAAAAGACCCATTCCCCACATCTTGCTAGCGATATTTCAACGGTGGGGGGCAAGCAATATGTGGGAGAATAGAAATGGTTATTGGGGGCAGGTACGGCAGAAATTCAACCTTGGAGAAGAGCCGAAAAAGAGACACACAAGGCCCTCAACGGTCATCAGGCGTCGGAAGGTTGCCGAGGCCATAGCGCGGGCGTGCATCCTCTCCGATCCATTTGCCTACAAGCAGCCGGAGACTGTGAAAGGGCATTGGCCGCATCCCGACAGGCCCCCAACAAAACATGACCTGCGAATAGTGGGCGGTATGCGCGGGGCCAGGAAGCGGATGATAGAGCCTGATTTTACGCTAGGGCTCACTGGGCCGCTCAATCCCGAATTCGTTTTCGGTTTAATAGCGGCAAGGGCACTTATCCGGTCATCAAAGGACAAGTATCGGGCTTATCTGAAGAAGCGGATAGCAGATGAATTCCTTGAGGACCTGAAAACGGTGGGTGTTCCGTTCAAAGCGACCAGCAGGAATGGTTACGTCCGTATCTCGAAGTGCCCGTTTATATTCTGGAACAATTGTCCAGGGGGTAAGGCTACCAAATCCATTGTTGCGGGTGTGCTGGCCAGTGCTGAAATCGTGGAGGCCAATTACATCCGATGGCTTGAAATCCCTAATAACGTGCTTACTTCAGGCTGTCTGGATGCAATGACGATTCCGTACAAACGGGTTCGCCAAGATAAGAAGCTGCGAATAAGCCCTTATTACGGCATCTTATTTTCGCCCCACATGCCTGACCATATGGCGGCTCGATTGCTTGCCATAAGAAAGCCAGTGGGGGATTGCCCGCTCCTGCCAGCCTATTACTACGATTGGCTCATGGGTAGTAAGCCTTATGCCGGGACCATCCCATCGGCAACAACGCTTCCATTTGGCTGTGGATATTCGACATTCTATGAAAAAGGATATTCGAGAGATGGAATAATGCAGGCAAGGAGTCAGTTGGGCATTCTTGGGTTCTCTGAAATCCTGAATCGTCTGACACGAGATTGGCTGGAGGCGTACTTCGAATTGAAAGGAAGCGGAGCCGTTAGCCATGAGCAAATCCGAGAGCGCATCGTAGCCAAGTACTATCCCACGCCGACTGAGCAAGCCGACTGCGCTACTATTACTCCCGCAACCTCACCAGAACCGCCACCACCGTAATTATTGCATATGCTAGTTATATTCTTGACTAGCCGGTGTATAAATGATATAAACGACATCAAGCGGTGGCGATCTAAATGGTAGGCGTTATGGTTCTATCTCGTGAAAACGAAAAGTAATAGTGGCGCAAAGGCACGTGATCATATGCTGGCTGAGCCCAAGGCAAGCAGATCTGGCGAGAGGGAGCCCTTGATCGCCCTGCGCTACTATTGTTTGTAAACAGGCCTATGGACCATGAGCGAGAAGCCTGAGTCCGTAACATATAATCCTGTCAATGCAAGCCGCTTGTTTTTCCATGGCCAAGTGGCGGTGCGGTGCTTTCGTGCAAGAAACCCGCTGAATCCTTCCTCAAAGCCAAAAGAGGTAGAGCATCTTGAATATCTGAGGACCATAACGCTGCGAGATGCCGTCCGTTGTCTGCCTAGACTTCCGCTGGAGGTCAAATTGGCTGTAGATGGGCTGGATGGCAAAATGTGCGATCTGCTGCAGCTCTCGACTCTGTCGGTAATATTCTTTTGTCAGATATTCGGTGACGAAACGGCCACAATCCCAAATCTATTTCGCATAGTCAGTGACGCCAAAACACCGGCAGAGCATTTTCTGAGATTTCGGAGCAAGGTCCTGGACAATATATTTGCTGGGCTCTATGCCGCCAGTGCAGATCCGTGGATTGGGTCCAATGCGGTCATCCGTCTCGCCGCCAGAACCCTGTTTGGCTTAACGGGCGGCATTATCTCGGGGCTGGGGCGTTGGAGATATCGCCGTGGGATTCATTACCGAGGCTGGGATGATGGATCGGATATCGGGGGAGAGGAAGCCAAGAAACAACCATGAGGCGGCATATGAACCAGGCATGGACGCTAACACCAGAGCGATATCTTTCAGAGCCCGAGGTGGCCGCGCTCTTGAAGAAGGCCGAGGACCTTCGCACCTTGGGGCTCGCCAGAAACCAAAAGCAGGAGGTCCGTGACTGGGCAATAATCCGGTTCTCCTTGCTCTCGGGCCTGCGAGCAAACGAGCTGGCGATGCTCAAGGTGGCGGATGTTTTTGTGGGCTATGGACGGGCTGAAATCCTTGTCCGCTGCGGGAAGGGCGGAAAAACAAGGGTCGTCAAGATCGGCGAGGACTTAAAAAAGGACATCCGCTGGTTCATTGGCTGGAAGAAAGAGAATGTGGAGCTTTCTGATGGGGCCTACCTGCTCAGAAGCCAACGGTCTGACCACATGAGTCCCAATGCCATCTGGAGACGGTGGAAACGATATTGCCCACAGCACCGCTTGCATGATGCCAGACACACCTACGGAACAATGTTGTATTCGGCCAGCAAGGATCTCCGGCTGGTTCAGGCTCAACTCGGCCACTCGCGGCCCACGGTGACGGCGGTATATGCGCAGGTGACTGACGAGCAGGCGCGGGCGGGGGTGGAAGCACTAGAAAAGACGGTAAATCGGCTCGCAGTAAAAGTGCCAAAAGCCTGCCAGTTACCCCGAAATCTACCCCGAAAGCCGTCGAAAACAGCAGGAAAGGTTGCGAGTTCAGCTCGGCATTCAGGCTGATGTGGGGGCTGCGCGAGGGAAAGGAGGCGTTAAATGAGTCTCAGAGATAATGCGTTCTTCAAGAAGCTGCCTCGGGAATATCGACGGCTCCTCCAGCATAAAGAGAGGGAACGGCTACACGTGTGGAGTTCGTGGACGCCACCATATTTCTCTCCCGCCCAGAGAGACTGGTTTTGGCAAAATTGGAGCCCCTTATGTTTACAGGGCTTGCTAAACATCTTCTATACCGCCTTTTTTATGTGTATCGTTGCCGATGCCGTCGCCGGGCATCCCATTCTTACTTCAATGGCCATTGGTCTTTTCTCTTTTTCCTGGTGGGCGGGCAATAGCACGCCGCAACTCATCAGCGCAGATGCAGGAATGCGGCTAATCTGGATTTCCGTAATCATTCTGGCTTTTGCAGCGGTCGAGCCATTCATGTCTGGTACCGCTGCGAGTCTGTATTGGTAGCGTCGGATTGGTGATATGCCACTGAATGACAGCCAGGCTGACAAGGTAGATATGCTGCTGGACGCCTACGGCTACTGGCATGTCATCAGCCTGTACGAGCTTACGTGGATGCTCAAGGAGGTTCTAGCCAAGCCGGAAATAACCGTGCGGCAAATCTGCGTGATGATTGCGGGGCCTGAAGAGGAATGGTGCGAGTGAGTCATGACTACCCAGGAGAAAAACGAACAGGAGGCGATGAGGCTGACCGACTCAGTCCTCGACAGGTTCAATGCGGGCGAATTGACGAAAGAGCGCATGATATTCCTGATACGGGAAATCCAATCCAAGGGGGCAGAGAAGGGGGTACCGCCCGTCGAAGCCGCACAGACATGACCCTCGCCACGTCCATCCGCATCTCGGCAAAGAACCTGGGCAAGCTGGCTATACCAGACTTTTGCCCGCGCTGCTTCTGGCTACAACTGAAGATGGGGTTCAAGCTGCCGTTCCAAATATTCCCAGGCATTTTCTCCAGCCTAGACAGCTACCAGAAGAAATGCATCCATAAGTTTTACGAGAAGCGCAGTCGGCTACCTGTATGGATTGCCAGCCTTGGCGACCTCGTGCGGCCCGTCCCCGTCCTGCACCACAGCAAGTTCCAGTATTTGGATAGGCAGTCCAACGTGCTGCTGACCGGAACTCCTGACGACATCTATTCTCGAAGCGATAGCAGCCTTTTCATCGTCGATTTCAAAACGGCAAAGTTCACTGGCAACCAAGACAAGCTCCATCCCATGTACGCCACCCAACTGAACTGCTATGCGCTCATCAACGAGAAGCTGGGGCTGGGAAAGGTGACTGGATTGGCGTTGGTCTATTTCGAGCCGGAGACCGAGCAGATAGACGTGGATGAACGGATCAAGGAAGCAGGGTTTGACTTGGGGTTCGCTGCCAACACACTCATGGTCGAAATGAACCTGGCGCAGATCCCGTCGCTGCTCCAGAGGACACGAGAGATATTCGATCTGGATGCTGCGCCTGCCCCATCCCCTGAATGTAAGGACTGCGAGTTGGTTGAGGCTATTGCAACGCTGCTGGGCCGATAGTTTTCGGCTGGCTACCCCACTGCCGGTCAAGAAATCCAATATGGGACCCTAGCTGGATAAGGTTTCCGCCTGCTTAGCCATCCCCATCATCGTGACGATTTTAATCCATCCCAGATATTCGGGTCCTATTTTAAAAAATATCCTGCTCCATCCATCAAGAGCAGTCATCGCCCCGCTTCTTGAGCCAGACGATTCGCAGAAACGGAGCTTCCCCCCATCCTTTGGACAGTTTCAAGGGTAGCATAAGCTAATGGTTCGTCGTCATTCCACCTCCTTCTTTCTTCCCCCCTCCCGCCCCCC
>Ga0209202_1001798_pt1 | contig 12458 bp, 10 predicted proteins | sample AD_UKC032_MetaG_FD_184416 | JGI IMG/M metagenome (GOLD analysis project Ga0209202, IMG submission 184416) | Active sludge microbial communities of municipal wastewater-treating anaerobic digesters from USA - AD_UKC032_MetaG (SPAdes) (version 2) | ecosystem: Engineered > Bioreactor > Anaerobic >... | reverse complement strand
ATCTGGACATGGATTTCACCACGACCTTCCGCCATCATCCTTTGGAAGTCGCCTTCAGCTTGATTATCAGTGCCGCGGCTACCGTGCTGCTCGGTCTGCCGCCGATGAGCATTTTGTTGTTCAGCGCATTGGCTGCGGTCGTGACTACCATTTCGCACGCCAATATCCGCTGGAACAGCACGCTGGACCGGGTGCTGCGCACGGTGTTCATGACCCGTGACGCCCATGCGGTTCACCATTCGGCGCTTCGGGAAGAAACCGACTCCAACTTCAGCATCGTGTTCATCGGGTGGGACCGCCTGTTTGGCACCTATCGGCCAGCGCCCGCTGCCGGACTCGACCACTACGAAATCGGCGTGGAGTACTTCCGCACTGATCGGGACCTGGCGCTGGATCGCGTCCTGACCATGCCGTTTCGCTTGCCCGGACCACCCGCCGCGCCATCGGGCGTCTTGAGTACGGTCAGTCACCCCAAAGCGGTTTCCTGATGTTGCCGAACCTGACGTAACTCCCATCAATGCCGCCGAGCGGGAGACGTTCCTGAAGATGGAAGCATCCGCCGAAACCGCCTTCGTCAGTCGCCGCTCATTACAATCTGAGTGGCTTTTGACGCTTATCGCTCTCGCAGTCACAGTCGCCGTCCTGGGGATTCTCTACCAGGAGGCTATCAGCAAGGCCGTCCATACCTGGATCCACAGCGAGACGTATCAGTTTTGTTTCCTGGTGTTGCCGATTTCCCTGTTGATCATCTGGCAGCGTCGTTCCCGCGTGGCGCAGGAAACGCCAGCGCCGCTCTTTTGGCCGTTGTTGTTCCTGGCACCGTTGGGGTTGCTCTGGCTGGTGTCCGACGCCATCCATCTTGCGCTCGGCGCCCAAGTGGCCGTGCTGGGGATGCTTCAAGCGCTGCTGTTCAGCTTTCTGGGCTGGCGGATCTACCAGGCGCTGTTGTTCCCGCTGCTCTTTCTGTGGCTGCTCGTGCCGTTCGGGGATTCGCTGACCCCCTATCTGATGCGGCTGACGACCCATTTGACCGCCCTTGGCTTGACCATGGCCGGTCTGGACGTAACGACGGACGGCAACATCGTCATCTCCGAAGCGGGGCGCGTCGGCGTCATCGAGGACTGTTCCGCTCTGGATTTCGTCATCGGTAATCTGGTGATATCGCTGGTTTTCGCCAATCTGGTCTTTTCCAGGAACGGCAAACGCTGGGTTTATGTGCTGGCGGCGATCCCCGTTGCGATCCTGGCCAACAATCTACGCACCACCAGCGTCATCCTGATCACCTACTGGTCGGGCGGTGCATGGGATCTGTTGGCCGATCATCGAATGTATGGCTGGTTGATTTTTCTGCTGTGCGTCGCGCTGCAAATGGCCTGCGGCGCGCGGTTCATGGATCCCAGGGATGATCAGGAGGTCTCGCCCATTCAGTCCACCGACCGACCTTCCGGATGGACAAAAAGCGGTGCGGTATTGATCATGGTGATCGCATTGATTGCCATACCGCCGGCTTATGCGGCGCTATTGAAAAAAAGCGTGCTGGATTCCCCGGTGGGGTCGCTGTGCGGATCCGCCTGGTTGTCGCCCAAGATAGCCCATCAGCCGCAAGACTGGCGTCCCGTGTTCCTGGGCGCGCAAGCTGAACTTCATACTCAACAACAAATAGATGATCGCAGTGTCGACTTTTATGTGGCTTATTACTGGCGTCAGGGTGAAGGCGCTGAACTGATTGGCTGGCCTAACGCGGTGTACGATGGCAAAGTTTGGCATTTCTTGGAAAGTCAGCCTATGGTCATCCGGGTTGATGAGCGCGCCGTTGAAATCCAGGAGACCCGCTTACGCGGGCCGCAACGCGAACGCCGGCTGACTTGGCATTGGTATTGGGTCGATGGGCGATTTGTCGCCAACCCGGCCATCGCCAAACTGCTGCAGGCGAAAGCCCTGTTGCTGGGTGGCGATCCGCGAGCCGCTGCCATTGTGCTGTCAACCCCGGAAGGGGAGCATCCTGCTGCCGCCCGCAATGCCATGCAGGCACTGCTGGCGCAAGCGCCTTTTTTAACGCCTATACTGAACAATACTTTGGCAAATGTCGGCGATCATCCAGAGTGTGGCGCTTCTGTCTCTCTTTGATAGCGCACTGAAATCCAAGGAAACGGACCTCAGAGGCGCTCTTGAATACCTCTTTACGGCCCCATGAAATCCTCCGCTGAAACCTACTTTGCCGCCTTGGCCGACATTCGGGCACCGGCGGCGGCGTCCAGGAAACCTCCTGTTATCCGGCGCTGATCCATTTAAGGTATCGTGCAAGGGAATCCCGTTGGGTCAGTCCAGAAAGCCCCGTAACCAAGCTTCTTTCTCTTCCGCAAACGCTTTCAGGTCATTGAACACAGTACACCGCACCATTATCAGAATATCCTGCAGTTTGTGGCGCTTGTTCCGGGTCTCGCGGCGCGGATCGGGCAGGTCGGCAAAATACGGACGGGGATCAAGTAACGCTGGCCGCATCAGGCATCTCCACCAGATCAGTAGCCTTCCCTCACCTGGCCACTCACCCGTTGGTTAATCCTCGACATAGCGCGATTGCCCTGGTATGCGATGATCCCATGGGGTCCATTTCAACATATTTTTCAACAAAACTTTGCCAATGAATCAAGACAAGCCCCGAATTGACGCGCACGTCACGTTGGCCCATGGTAATGGGGGTCGCAGAATGCGCGAACTGATCGATGGGATTTTTGCGCGGGAATTCGGCAACCCACTCGATACCCAGGTGGATGCGGCTCGGCTGCCGCTGGATGCACCTGGAGCGGACTGGCTGATCACCACGGATGGCTTCACCGTCGAACCGCTGGAATTTCCCGGCGGGGACATTGGCAGTCTGGCGGTGTATGGCACGGTCAACGACCTCGCCGTCTCCGGCGCGACGCCGCGCTATCTCAGCCTGAACATGTTTATCGAGGAAGGTCTGGAAATGGCAGTGCTGGAACGCATCAGCCGCTCTATCGCCCGTGCTTGCCAGATCTGCGGCATCTGCATCCTGGCGGGCGACACCAAGGTGGTCCGGCGTGGTCAAGGCGGAGGACTGTATCTGGCGACGACCGGCATCGGCCAGCGCCGGAGGGGAATCGAACTGAGCATAAGGTGCATCCAGCCGGGAGATCGCCTGATCGTGAGCGGCACGGTGGGTGATCACGGTACCGCGGTCATGTTAGCTCGTGAGCAATTCGGGCTGTCCGGGAATCTCCGGTCCGACGCGATGAGTGTGGCGCCGATCACCGAGGCCCTGCTCGAATGCGCCGGATTGCGGTTTATGCGCGATCCCACCCGAGGCGGGATAGCGACCGTGGCCCACGACATTGCTTCGGCCACAGCGGCTACGGTGCGGCTATTCGAGGACCAGGTGCCGGTCCGCAACGAAGTGCGCGGGGTGTGTGAAATCCTCGGTTATGACCCGTACTATCTGGCTTCGGAAGGACGAGTCGTGGCCGTACTGAACCCGAAGGCCGCCGAGTCGGCGGTCGTTGCTTTGCAACGGCTGGGCTTCCACGACGCCCGTGTAATCGGCGTGATCGAATCCGGCACGCCCCGGGTCATCCTGCAAACGCGCCTCGGTGGCGAGCGGCTTCTGCCGGAACTGGAAGATGATCCCCTGCCCCGCATTTGTTGATCATTCACCGTTGCTGTGCTTGACCCAGAATCCTCGTCTGGGTTAATTTGTTGATTATGAAACCCGCGCAATCTCTCGAACGGTTTGAACTGCGACTGAGCCGCCCGGCCTCCTGAATGGAGTGCCGGGGTTTGCTGTCGCTGTTCATCATCCAAACCGCTCTATCGAGGATTGCCTCCCATGTTTGACCCTGATCGATCTCGCATCACCCTTTTCCCCGTTTTCGCTGGCGTCCATCGCCCGGATTTCGTGCGCGTCCTCTCCCTGGCTTTGCTGCGACTACGCTGCGGTCGTCGAGCCTAGTGGCGGCTTGGCGGCCGTATCGCGCCGCATGAGTATCGGGAATATCTCCCCATTTTTCATTGATCCTTCAAAAGAGGAGCTGGTTATGCACGTTGACGCTGCTCGTAAATATCGTCCCTTTCCGCCGATTCAGTTACCGGATCGGCAATGGCCTTCGCGGGTGCTGACCCAGGCGCCGCACTGGTGCAGCGTGGATTTGCGCGATGGCAACCAAGCGCTGATCGAACCGATGGGTACTGATCGCAAGCGCCGTATGTTTCAGATGCTGGTGCAATTGGGCTTCAAGGAGATCGAGGTTGGCTTTCCGGCAGCTTCACAGACCGATTTCGATTTCGTCCGCGATCTGGTTGACCAGCGATTGATTCCCGACGAGGTGAGCATCCAGGTACTCACCCAGTCCCGTGAACCGTTGATTCGTCGCAGTTTTGAAGCCCTGCGTGGAGTGAAAAAAGCAGTCGTGCATCTTTATAACTCCACCTCGCCGATCCAGCGGCAGGTCGTTTTCGGGCTGGACAAGGTCGGCATTATCGACATTGCCGTTGCCGGTGCCCGGTTGATGCGCGAGATCGCCGCCGACTATCCCGATACCGACTGGACTTTTGAATATTCGCCGGAAAGCTTCAGCGCTACCGAACTCGACTTCGCCCTGGAAGTTTGTGAAGCGGTGGTCGAGGTCTGGCAGCCCACGCCGGAGCGTAAGGCCATCCTCAATCTGCCGGCGACGGTGGAAATGGCGACGCCAAACGTTCACGCGGATCAAATTGAGTGGTTCTGCCGGCATCTCCGCTGCCGCGACGCAGTGTTGATCAGCGTCCATCCGCATAATGACCGGGGAACGGCAGTGGCGGCGGCGGAACTGGCCTTGCTGGCGGGCGCGGATCGAGTGGAAGGTACGTTGTTCGGCAATGGGGAACGGACCGGCAATGTCGATATCGTGACCTTGGCGCTGAACCTGTTCACCCAGGGCATCGACCCCGGTTTGGATTTGTCCGACATCAATGCCGTGGTTCGGGCCGCTGAATATTGCAATCAGTTGCCGGTGCATCCGCGTCATCCCTACGCGGGCGAGCTGGTGTTTACGGCTTTTTCCGGTTCGCATCAGGACGCGATCAAAAAAGGACTGGCGGCCATCACTGGGCAGGAAGTGTGGGATGTGCCCTATCTGCCGATTGATCCGGCGGATGTAGGCCGTAGTTATGAAGCGGTAATCCGGGTCAACAGCCAGTCCGGCAAGGGCGGTATCGCTTATTTACTGGAGAAGGATCATGGCCTGCGGTTGCCGCGCCGGTTGCAGATCGAGTTCAGCCGGGTCGTGCAGGCGATGGCTGACGCCACCGGTAAGGAAATGACTTCGGCGGATCTCTGGGCGGCGTTTCAGGCGGAATATCTGCAACCCGCTGAGCCATTCCGCTTTATCGACCATCGCACCGCGCCGGACAGCCACGCTAGCGGGATAAGCAAGTTGACTGCAACGATCCGCGAGCAGGGGCGGGAACGGCTGATTTCCGGCAAGGGCAACGGCCCGATTGACGCCTTTACCCAGGCGTTGAACCGGCATTGCGGCCTGGATGTGCGGGTGGTCGATTACCATGAACACGCGATTGGCGCAGGCGCTAACGCGACGGCGGTGTCCTATGTCGAGGTGCGCATGGATGGCGAACCAACCACGATGTTCGGGGTCGGCATCGACAGCAATATCGTCACCGCCTCGCTGAATGCAGTGATCAGCGCCGTGAACCGGGCGCTGCGTCAGTCGGCGGAGGAAGGTGAATGTGAGAAAGACACGCGGCGGGTGGCCGGACTGAATGGTTGATAGCGTTTCTCAGAAAAAAGCAGCGCCGGTAACTGGCCGGTTTTACTGGGCTGGACGTTATGGCCTGGTGTTGGACATCGTTCTCACCGTCGTGTTGGTCTTTTCCCTGACCCGGTTGGCGCTGGCGTTGCGGGTGGGCGGCGAAGCCGACTGGACGGTGGGAACGTTCTTTACTGTGGCGGCGCTCGGCCTGCTGTACGATCTGACAACTGCGCTGCTGTTAGCTCTGCCTTTCGGCCTGTGGCTGACCGTGTTGCCCGAACGTTGGGTCCGGTTCCGCGCCACGCGGCTATTGATCGGGCTGGCGTTAGCGAGCGGAATTTTCGCCCTGCTGTTCAACGCCGCCGCGGAATGGCTGTTCTGGGACGAGTTTTCGTCCCGGTTCAACTTCATTGCGGTTGATTACCTGGTCTACACCAACGAGGTCATCGGCAATATCCGCCAATCCTACCCGGCAGGCTGGATCCTGGGCGGATTGGGTGGTTTGGCGTTGCTGGGAACTTTAGCTGTTCGCCGACGAATGATGCAGCAACTGGCGGCTGTCGCCCCGTTCAAATCCCGCCTGATCGGATTCGCTGTTCACGCCCTGCTGGCGCTGGGTTTGCTGGCGGTGGTGTCCGGCGATGCCCGCGAGAATTTGCAGAATGCCTACGCCCGTGAATTAGCCGGCAATGGCCCGTTTGAATTGGTGCGGGCGTTCAAGAACAACGAATTGGAATACCAGCGCTTCTACCCGACCTTGCCCGAGCAGGTGGTTTACGCCCGGTTGCGCGAGGAAATTTTGTTGACCGGCGGAGAGCCGCTCAGCGCCGACCCGCACGATCTACGCTACCGGATATCCGCTCAGGGGCCGGAGCTGCGGCCTAATGTGGTAGTAGTCATGCTGGAAAGCATGAGCGCCGACTTTATGGCGACCTTTGGAAACCCGCACCATTTGACGCCGACTCTCGACCGCCTGACCGGCGAAAGTCTGTTCTTTCCTCGTGCCTTCGCTTCGGGAACCCGCACCGTGCGCGGGTTGGAAGCGCTGGCATTGGCGCTGCCGCCCACGCCGGGCAACGCCATTGTGCGGCGTCCTCATAATGAGCATCTGTTTTCGCTGGCGTCCGTGTTCAACGCCAAGGGTTACGCCAGTGCGTTTCTCTATGGCGGCTACGGCTATTTCGACAACATGAACGCCTTCTTCGGCGGTAACGGTTACACGGTAATCGACCGGCTGGCGGTCAATCCCGGCAAAATTCACCACGAGACCATCTGGGGCATTGCCGACGAGGACTTGTACACCGAGGCGCTGGAGACGTTCGACACCTATCAGGCTAAGGGCCAACCGTTCTTCGCCCACCTGATGACCACCTCGAATCATCGACCCTACACCTACCCGGAGGGCCGGATCGACATTCCTTCCAAGACCGGGCGCGAGGGTGCGGTCAAATACGCCGACTGGGCGCTGGGCGACTTTCTCCAACGCGCCGCCGGTCATGCCTGGTTCGACAATACCGTGTTCGTGATCGTCGCGGATCACCAAGCCTCGGCGTCGGGCAAGACCGATCTGCCCCTGGCGCGTTACCGCATTCCGTTGCTGATCTATGCACCGAAGTTGATTCCGCCAGCGCGCAATGAACGCCTGATCGCCCAGATGGACATTGCGCCGACTCTGCTGGGTCTGTTGAACTGGTCCTACACCAGCAAATTCATCGGCCATGATGTGAACCGGCTACCGCCCGGCAAGGAACATGTGCTGATCAGCACTTACCAGACGGTCGGCTATCTGGAAAACAACCAACTGGTCATCCTCGAACCGGGCCAGCGGGTGCGCGTCGAGGCGGTGGACTGGAAAACGCTGACGACCCAGCCTGCCGCCGCCGATCCCGTGGCGATTAAAGAAGCGATTAGCGTGTATGAGGGCGTGAGTCTGGCGTTTAAGGCTGGACTGTTGCAGGCAGTGAGTCCGTAGTAAGCCTCACCCTACATAGGGCGCTTTAGTCGGCATGAAAAATAGTCTATATTAGCTAATATGGCTATTAAAAACGGAGATTGTCATGCTGAATGTCGCCGCGACTGAAGTGAAACAACGCCTCGGTCAGTATCTGGAAAGCGCACTCACTGAACCGGTCGTCATCGAGAAATCGGGGCGTCCGGCGGTGGTGATGTTGTCCATCGCCGAATATGAACGTCTGCAAGCGATGGAAGATGCCTGGTGGGGTGAGCGGGCCAGACAAGCGATGGAAGAGGGGTTCGCCGGACCGGAGGAGACCCTGCGCCAGCTTCAGGAGCGGCTGAATGCTGAGGCTTAACCTGACCCATGATGCGTTGTCATTTCTGGATACTTTGTCGGGTAAACAGTACAAGCAGGTGGTTGGGTCGATGTTTAACCTGCTCAAAAATCCAGAGCCGCATGATTCCAGCGCCTTGCGCGGGTACCCGTATCGACGGGTTGATGTGGGCGAATACCGCATCGTATATCAGGCGCAGGAAGATGAGTTGCAGGTTATGGTCATCGGCAGGCGGAACGATGATGCTGTCTATAGAAAATTGGCGAGGAAGGAACAGGCGCCATAGTCCAGCAGCGCCCGTCCGAGCGACAGCACAGTGTCATCAGGCTGAACCTGGAGTATCAAGCGCGGATGAACCCATGATGCTGTTTTTACCACTGGCAATTGTACCCAGCGTTCTGGTGTTTCAACCTAAATGAGTGCCTCTACACCCATCGCTGAATTCATCGCCGTCTGGCGCAACAGTACGCTGAAGGAAAGCAGCGGTTCACAGTCGCACTTTAATCAGCTCTGTCGGTTGCTGGACATCACGGAACCGGCCATCGCTGACCCGCACGATGAATGGTTCACCTTCGAGAAGGGCGCGAAAAAGCGCGGCGGCGGCGAGGGCTGGGCCGATGTCTGGAAGAAGGGTTGCTTCGCCTGGGAGTACAAGGGCAAGGGCAAGGATTTAGCGGCGGCGCTGCGGCAATTGCAGCAGTACGCGCCGGCGTTGGAGAATCCACCGCTGTTGATCGTCTGTGATCTGGAACTAATTGAGATCCATACGAACTTCACCAATGCCGTTCCGGCAGTCTATCGGTTGACCCTGGATGATCTGGCTGATCCGGGCCAGTTGCAAAAGTTGAAATGGGCGTTTACTGAACCGGAGCGGTTGCAGCCGACCCGGACGCGGGCGGCGGTCACCGAGGATGCGGCAACGCTGATGGGCGGTTTGGCGCAACGCTTGCGGCAACGCGGTCATGCTCCCCAGCCGGTCGCGCATTTTATGACCCGGCTGTTGTTCTGCCTGTTTGCCGAGGATATTGGGCTGTTGCCGAATCGCCTGTTTGGGGAACTGCTGGCCGAAGCGCGACAGACCCCGGCAGATTTTCCTAGTTTAATCAGCGGGTTGTTTGACGCTATGCGCCAAGGTGGGCGGTTTGGACTCCAGCGCATCGCCTGGTTTAACGGCGGGCTGTTTGATGACGATCACGGCTTGCCGCTGGAACGGGCCGATTTGGACACGCTGCATTCGGCAACGGCGCTGGATTGGTCTGCCATTGAACCGGCGATTTTCGGGACGCTGTTTGAGCGCGGCCTCGATCCCGATAAACGCAGTCAGTTGGGCGCACACTATACCGATGCCGCGTCGATTCGCCGGTTGATTGAGCCGGTGATTCGGGACCCGCTGTTAGCGGAATGGGCGGTGCTCAAGGCGGAGATGGAGCGGCTGCTCGGGGCAAAAAAGTCCAAGCGCACGTCTGCCGAACAGGCGTTGCAAGGATTTTTGGAACGGTTGCGAACATTCCGGGTGCTCGATCCCGCCTGTGGTTCCGGTAACTTTTTGTATCTGGCGCTGCGGACGCTCAAGGACATCGAACATCAGGTGATGTTGGAAGCGGAAGCACTGGGCCTGCAACGCGGCTTTCCAGCGGTGGGTCCAGAAGCGGTCATGGGCATTGAGATCAATCCCTATGCAGCGGAACTGGCGCGGTTGACGGTGTGGATCGGCGAGATTCAATGGATGTTGGGGCATGGCTATAGCCTGAACGATCAGCCGATTCTCAAGCCGTTGAATCATATTGAGTGTCGGGATGCGTTGTTGACCACCCCCAGCCTCTCCCCCACAAAGGGAGAGGGGCGTTGGGCGCAGGAAGCGATGTGGCCGGTCGCTGACGCTATTGTGGGTAATCCGCCATTTCTGGGCGATAAGAAGCAGTTGTCGGAACTGGGCGCTGAATATGTGGCGGCGATGCGCCAGGTCTATGCCGGGCGGGTACCGGGCGGGGCGGATTTGGTCTGCTATTGGTTTGAAAAGGCGCGGGCACAGATTGCGACGAGAGATGCACAGCGTGCTGGGTTGGTGGCGACAAATTCGATTCGCGGCGGGCAAAATCGCAAGGTGCTGGAGCGGATTCGGGGAACGACAACAATCTTCCACTCCTGGAGTGATGAACCGTGGATCAATGAGGGCGCGGCCGTGCGGGTTTCGCTGGTGGGGTTTGGGTGTGGTGGAGCCGGTGAGATTTTGAACGGCCAGCCCGTTACGCAAATCTACGCTGATCTGACCGGACAGTCGCTTGATGTGAATCGCTGTAGTGTGGATTTGACGCAAGCCAGGCGGTTGGTGGAAAACGCAAAAATATCGTTTATGGGGGTTACGAAATCAGGCCCGTTCGATATTTCTGGAGACTTGGCTCGCGTATGGCTAAAGCAACCTAATCTGCATGGAAAGCCAAACAGCGATGTACTCTTTCCATCCGTCAATGGCCAGGATTTAGCCCAGCGGTTATCCGATAGCTGGATCATCCATTTCGGAGAGAGAAATGCCGTAGAAGCTGCTTTGTACGAGGCTCCTTACAACTATGCGTTAGATCAAGTCAAACCTGAACGTTTGAAGAGCAAGACGCCAAAAAACAGAGAAATCTGGTGGCGCTTCGAGCGTGCGCGTCCAGAGATGTTCATAGCCTTTGGTAGGCAAGTTCGTTATATCGCTACCAGCATGGTGGCCAAGCACCGGTTCTTCGTTTGGCTAAATCGATGTGTAGTTCCAGAAAATGTGGTGATTGTCATTGCCCGTTCCGACGACGCCACCTTCGGTATCCTGCATTCCCGCTTCCACGAATTATGGGCTTTACGCCTCGGCACCAGTCTGGGACCTACTCCCCGCTACACGCCCACCACCTGCTTTGAGACCTTCCCTTTTCCCGAAGAATTGGGGCTTCATATCGCCGAAGCCGCCCGTACTCTCAACGAACTGCGCGAAAACTGGCTGAATCCCCCGGAATGGGTGGATCGAGTTCCCGAAATCGTACCGGGCTATCCTGACCGCATCATCCCCAAACCCGAATACGCTCCTGCACTCAAAAAACGCACCCTGACAAATCTTTACAACCAGCGCCCGACCTGGCTGATCAACGCCCATCGCACCCTCGATGAAGCGGTCGCCACCGCCTACGGTTGGCCGGTAGACTTGTCCGATGAGGAGGTATTGGGTCGGTTGCTGGCGTTGAATCAGGAACGGGCCGGAAAGTCGCAACCCAACCCTGGTCCATGAGCATTGCGAACTGGCGTGGAAAGAACAAGCGCTATAACGGGACAGCACCCAGGGATTCTTTGCCAGAGCCGGCGAATATGGCTGTTCAGTTTCCCCGGAAAGCGGTTAAGATTCCGGGCACTCAACTCTCCTTTGTTTCGCAACAGATTCCATCGATACCTGATTCCATGACTTATAAAGGCCTTATTCTTGCCGGCGGTTCCGGCACCCGGTTGCACCCGCTGACGGTTTCAGTTAGCAAGCAACTGATGCCGGTCTACGACAAGCCGATGATTTATTACCCGGTCGCTACCCTGATGCTGGCGAATATCCGGGACATTCTGATCATCACCACCCCGCGTGACCAGGAGGCGTATCAAACTCTGCTCGGCGATGGCCGGCGGTGGGGAGTGAACTTTCAATATGCCGTGCAGCCCAGTCCCGACGGGCTGGCGCAGGCGTTTCTGATTGGCGAACACTTCATCGGCAACGCCCCGGCCTGCCTGATTCTCGGCGACAACATCTATTACGGTCAGGGCCTGTCGGCAGTGCTGCGCCGGGCCACCGCCCGCCAGCAAGGAGCGACGGTGTTTGGTTACTATGTGCGCGATCCCCAGCAATATGGCGTGGTCAGTTTCGATGCCCAGGGGCGAGCGGTCGCGATTGAGGAAAAGCCGCAGCAGCCCAAGTCCAACTATGCGGTGACCGGACTGTATTTCTATGACAACGACGTGGTGAACGTCGCCAAGACCATCCGGCCCTCGGCGCGCGGCGAACTGGAAATCACCGATGTCAACCGGGTTTATCTGGAGCGCGGCGCGTTGAACGTGGAATTGCTGGGACGCGGCTACGCCTGGCTGGATACCGGCACCCACGAATCGTTGCTGGCGGCGGCCAATTTCATGCAGGTGGTGGAACAACGGCAGGGTCTGAAAATCGCCTGTCCCGAAGAAATCGCCTGGCGGATGGGCTTTATCGACGATGAACAGTTGACCCGGTTGGCGCAACCTCTGGCCAAGAGCGGCTATGGTCACTATCTGCTGGAATTGCTGGAGCGAGGAGTTGTGCAATGAAGGTCATCGAGACCCGCTTGCCCGGCGTGCTATTGCTGGAGCCGAAAGTGTTCGGCGATGCGCGGGGGTTCTTCATGGAGACCTGGCAGGCGGC
>Ga0209202_1001789_pt1 | contig 12495 bp, 13 predicted proteins | sample AD_UKC032_MetaG_FD_184416 | JGI IMG/M metagenome (GOLD analysis project Ga0209202, IMG submission 184416) | Active sludge microbial communities of municipal wastewater-treating anaerobic digesters from USA - AD_UKC032_MetaG (SPAdes) (version 2) | ecosystem: Engineered > Bioreactor > Anaerobic >... | reverse complement strand
GCCGCTGGAAGAATTTTTAGCAGACCCGGACGTTACGGATATTATGGTCAACAGCCGGGATGAGGTGTATATTGAGAAACACGGGAAGCTTCTTTTGACAAACAGAAAGTTCATGTCGGAACAGCAGATGAGGGCGATCATTGACCGTATTGTTGCCCCGCTTGGCCGGCGTATTGATGAGTCCGTTCCTATGGTTGATGCCCGGCTTCCCGACGGGTCTCGTTTTAACGCGATCATTCCTCCGTTGTCTTTGAACGGCCCGATGATCACGATCCGTAAATTCGGGGTTGAGCGCCTTTCGCTGGAGGAGCTTCTCAAGAAATATGAAAGTTTCTCGAAGCCCATGCGCGATTTTTTGGAAGCCTGTGTTATTTCTCGGCGGAACATTATTGTCTCCGGAGGGACGGGCGCCGGGAAGACCACCCTTTTGAACGTTATTTCTGAGTTCATTCCGGACACTGACCGCATTATTACGATCGAGGACGCCGCTGAGTTGAGATTAAAGCAACGGCACTGGGGGCGTCTGGAATCCCGCCCCAGCAACGTTGAAGGCAAGGGGGCTGTTACGATCCGGGACCTGTTTATCAATTCGCTTCGTATGCGGCCAGATCGGATCGTTATCGGGGAGTGCCGCGGGCCGGAAGTTTTGGATATGCTCCAGGCCATGAACACCGGCCATGATGGATCTATGACAACGCTTCACGCTAACTCGACGCGGGATGTGGTTGTCCGCATGAGCTCCATGATCCTTTTAAGCGGGATCGAACTGCCCGTGCGCGCGATCTATGAAATGATCTCTTCTGCGATCGACGTAATCGTCCACATCGCCCGTTTTTCAGACGGGTCTCGTAAGGTCACGGGTATATCGGAAGTGGCTGGGCTTGAAAAAGACTTTCAGCTTGATCTGCGGGATATTTTTACTTTTGAGCAAAAGGGGATGACCTCGGAGGGAATTATCCAGGGAGAGTTCTCGCCGACGGGTTATGTGCCAAAATGTTATGAAGACATGAAGCGTATGGGCATCCATTTGGATGAGAGCATCTTCGCTCGCAAAAAATAATCTTTCGTGAAAATCTTAAATACCACCAAAAGCACGGTTCTTGTTTTAAAAGCGGAAAAAGCCGACACTCCATTTTCTCGCATCAGGGGGCTTCTTGGGCGGGCGTCTATCGCCCAGGACGAGGGGTTGATCATTACGGATTGCAGAAGTATCCACATGATGTTCATGAAGTTCGCCATTGATGTGGTATTCGTGGACCGCCATCACACGGTGATCGGGGTGGTCAAAAACATCAGACCATTTCGCATGAGCCCTTATTTTTTAAGGGCGTCTTATGTTGTGGAGATGGCGCCCGGCCGGATCACAGAAAGCCGGACAGAAATCGGTGATCAGCTTAGGATCGAAGGCTCCTGATCAAAAACTATCCCAATCGATATTGTTGATCGTTTGATTAAGCTCATCAAGCCATTTGTGACAGAATTTGCAAATGTGCGCTTCTTGCAGGATTTTTTCACCGCAAAAAATGCAGGGTTTTTTGTCAATGCTGGGGTAAGGGACATCTAGAAGGTCATCAATGATGAATTGATTGCAGTGGTGGCAGCGGTTGGTGTGTTCGTCGAGATGTTCGTAACAGTAGGGACATTTGAGCATAACGGACTCCTGGAATGAGCGTATAATCAAAGTATATCACGGCAAATAATGCCACAAAATGGAAATTTTCAAATGTTTTATTTTGGACATTTGTGTTTGTAAGTTCTTTTATGGCTATGATATAATTAAACGTTCAAATGTCCAAAAAGGAATCTTATGGGAGTTGTTCACAAACTCACGCAGGAAATCATCGATTTTATTCTTTCGCAGAAGAAAGAAAGCCCTTCTCTGAGTTGCCGGTCCATGACTAGACTGGTTTCTGAACGATTCGGAATGGACGTTTCTAAATCTTCTATTAATAACTTGTTGAAAGAAGAACGCTTAAGCAGCCCTGTTGGGCGCAGATCCGCATCCTTACGTACGAATAAAAAGCAGTTTAAAATTCCAGAAACAAAAAGAAGCCAGATCCAGCTTGATCTTGCGTCCAGCTTTGTTCAACAATCAGCCATTGATGGGCCTGAAGAGAAAAACAAGGCAGAAAAGCAGGCGGATCTTTTAGATGGCGCCGGGGTTATTTTCTTAAGGGCTGCGGAGTGCGACTTGACCAGGGGGCCTGTTCTTGGGGAGATCCTCGATTGTGGCGATGAAGAGGAGAGGGCGTTTGTCAAGATTTTGAGCCTTCTTCATGGGTTTAATTTAGACTCTTTTGAAAAAATCCGTCAATATTCTGGAAAAGGGATGTGGAGTTTGGCGAATTTTCATCAAATGGGAGAAAGGTCCTTTGCGCAATGGCTTGAAAAAGGTAAAGACTGGAAACAGGCTTTGCTCAAATTTTCTGTAAAATCTCCAGCTTTTTTTACAAAAGTTTCATATTTTAAGCTTTATTTAGAAGATAAAAGCGTGTTATATTTGGATGCGCAGGCTGGGGCTGTTTGGTCAGAAAATGTCCAATCTGGACTATATGCTTCACTAGCCCAATCAACAGAAGTTCTTGCCCGGCAAATATTAAGCAATGTCCAATCTGTGGTTTTGTGTGGAATGTGTCCCAAAAAACAAGGACAAAAGACAACATCTGCTTTATATTTTCAAAATTTTATTGAATCTTTTGAAGGTATACACGGAAAAAAAATCGTGGCGATCGGGTTAATTGATGAGCAAGGCCGAGAATTGGCCCAGTTCAAATCGGACTTGAATATCCGCAGAGAGTTTATTGCGGGGGTTTGGCCTTGGCAAATCGAATTTCAGGGGCTGATGGAGTCAAAGCGGGAAATCGCCACAGGAAAATTGGCGATGAGCGATTTAACATCGGAGATCCATTTTAAAGAAATAAAAGCTTCAAATCTTTTTGGCGATGGGACCACGTTTAAAACGTTGCGCGGGTTTTTACTTTATGAGCCGTTTAATAATATTCCTTTTGCCGGGCTGCTTTCCAACCTTGATCCGCAGCAAGAAGCACAACGAGTCGTTGCGGCTTATGTAAGAAGGTGGCCGTATCTGACCCAGGGGGCTGTTTATCAAAGAATATCGTCGGGAGAAGCAAAAACGTTGCTGGGATCGGACAAGGGGGGGGCGGATACGCTTTGGGAAGGGCTTACCGAAAAAGGAGAGGCCTTTTCGGCCTTTGATCTGACTCGCAGTGTGGGTGAAATGTTAAATCGATACGTCCAATGCCGGTTTTTTCCCGCACAGTATCATGAAGCGGATTTTTACACCATGCACAATCGTTTTTACCGGTTATCGGGGTCTTTGGTGGAAAACAAGCAGGAATATTGTGTTGTTTTGGATGTCTCTTCGGAAAACTTGGCCTATAAAGAGGACCTTATTTTTGCTGTCCGGGCGGTTAACGAAGCATCGATACAGATGTCCCACCATAAGCCTATAAAGATATTATTAAAATAGTAAGACTTCAGGTTGACATTAATTTTATATTCATGTTATACTCTGGATATCAACAATTGATCTTTGTCTAATTCTCTGCCTAAGGTAGAGATTTTTCCGCGTAATACTTTGAGATACAAGTATTTGCGGAGGCCGTGAAGAGCGGCCATATATGCCCACTCGGTTTTCTGCTTTAAGTTGCAAAAAGCGGGCAACGGTTCACCTGTAACACATAAGAAACAGGCGCGGAGAGGCTTGAACATGGTTTCAAAAATGGGACAAAGTTTAGTTGAATATGCCATCGTCGTGTCCATTGTGGCGGCCGCCATGGTTGCCATGAGTACTTATGTGTTCCGTTCGGTGCAGGCAACGCAACAGGCGATCCATGAGGAATTCCGATAAAACTAAAAGAAGCAAACTTTAAGGAGGATTTAGTATGTTTAAAAATAAACTCTTGAAGCGCCGCGGGCAAAGCACATTGGAATATATCGTGTTGGTTACAGCGATCATTGTTGTTTTGCTCATCTTCTTGAATCCGAGCACGGGTAGATTTTCTACCTATTTGAACAGGGCCCTGGATTCAGCAGGCCAAGGCATGAATTTAATGTCTTGCCGTGTTTTTGCCAAGTAAATTTGTTATGGCACGGCACGCCTTGGGCGTGTTTTTGGCTCATAATGAATCTAAACGTTTAAGGAGGAAAAAACATGTTACAAACAATTTTAAAAAATAAAAGAGCGCAGCAGACCGCAGAATATGCTCTTTTGATCTCTTTGGTCGTTGCTGCTGTGGTTGCGATGCAAACCTATGCACAGCGCGCTCTGCAGGGACGCATCCGTCAAGGTGCGATTTACATGAAAAATCAAACGGATACTAAGTTTGATCCCACCGGTGCAGCCAGCACAAAGCTACAGTATGCGCCGTATTATTTGACATCAGAGTACCAGGTTACGAAAGATGAAAATACGGATGACTTTTATTCTAAGTCAAAAGGGTTTGGGATCGATCAGATTTCAAACACGACCAGAGACGCTGGCGGGTTTAAGGAAGAAAACTTCAACACCGGCGATACGTCAAATTGGTAATATTAACCAAAGAGCTGAATTTTTTAAGGAGGATAAATTATGTTTAAACGATTAAGAAAAAGACGCGCGCAAAGCACCTTGGAATACGCGGTGTTGATTGTTATCGTCATCGGCGCGCTTTTGACTATTCAAACATATGTCAAACGCGGTATCCAAGGCCGTTTGCGGCAAGCATCTGACGATATCGGCGATCAGTTTGATGTTGATATCAATATGAGCCGCAAGACGAAATTCCATTCCAAGACCAACGAAATTTACAATGTTGGGACTTTGAACAGCGTCTTGATCGACAAAGAAACAACAAACGTTGTTTATAACGTGATCTTTACTGGAAACATGGATTACACATATTGGGGCAAGTAATCCCTATATGTTAATTTGCAGCAACAACAGGCTTACTCGGTCAGCCCGAAATCGGGTCGGGTAAGCCTGTTTTTTTCCACAGCATCCAAGGACGTCAGGGGGCTGGAGTCATGTTCAGGCGCAGTAAAAAACAATATGCACAAGCCGGAGTCGACTACGTTCTCATCTTTTTTTTGGTGACAGCCGCCGTACTTGCCATGTCTACTTACGTTAACAGGGCCATCCATGGCCGCCATCTTATGGTTCGCGGGTTTATGTATGATCAGGTCAATGCTGTTTTTCGAGACACCACATTAAATCTATACGGAAATTTTGTTCGGGGTTACGACCCGTATTATTTAAAAGTGGAAAATGAACGCCGGCAGGATTCTGTGATCGTGGACACGTTGCAGGCCGGGGTTTATGGTGGGACGGTCCCTATAGCGAAGAAAGAATATTTGAACTATGAAACAGGAGCGGACTCTTTTTCTAACCAGCTTCCGCCAAAGTTTGCCAATTAAGCTTATGGAATATAAAGAATTAAAATATAAAGAAAGACAGAAGGCGCAGACATTTCTGGAGTATGTTTTGTTGTTCAGCATAGTTGTCGGGATCGTAATAGCGCTTTCTCCTTTGATGAAACGAGGGATACAGGCGACGGTGAAATCTGTGGCGGACCAGATCGGGCTTCAACAGTGCGCTGAACAGAAGGGCGGAGAGGACGGGAAAATTGATTTGGTTGATACGCGGGCGGACGTCAGAAAGAAAAAAACACGCATCGAGAGAGTGGGGAATTTAATGTATCAATATGATGACGCGACGATTGTGGCGTCGCAACAGCTCACAAATTCGGGGTTTACCAAAGAATATTGAAGGAAAAGGCTATGCTATCTCGAAAAGGACAGTCTGTGTTAGAGCAATCCATGATCTGGGTTATCATTATGGCGGCGATCCTGACCATCGGGGTTTATTTTAAGCGGGGCATACAAGGACGATGGAGGGCCGCTATCGACGATGTGGGCGATCAGTATGATCCGTATATGGCGGATACGAACCTTGTTTTTGGCGATCGCGCCAACGTGTTCACCAAGATCTTGACCATGGAAGACGGAAGCGGGTATTGGACGTTAAGGGAAGATTATACCAATTCTACAAGCACTAAAACGGGCTATGAATCTTTTGGTTCTTTTATACCGTAAGGCGCATGGCGAGCATTATGAAAAAAAGATCTTTTTTTAAAACCCGATGGTTATCCGCTCAATCAGCCGCGGAGTTGGCGGTCTTTGGGGCTGTTGTCATGTTCGTGATCGCCAGCCTTATTAAAGTGGGCCTGAGCATGTCCCAAAGAACGAATAATCAGCTGCGCGCGTTCCGTTTAGCACTCCTGGAATCTTATCGGACCTCGGAGGGGCGATACGGCGACATCATTGCAGCGCGTAATTCAGCCAGCATCATGATCCTGGAGGACCGGCTCACTGTTGAGCCTGGCAGCAAACAGGGCACGAGCAATCGCTTGCCATTCTTGGCCCAGGGGTCAGGCACGTTCAGCAAGAACATGTTATACCCTAAGGACATGGGCGAAAAAAGCAATTTCCCTTTTTATGATGTATTTATCAACGGCCAACGGTTCCCTCTTATTATGGCTGATTTTATTTATTTGAATATTTCCGTTGCCGGCCAGGTAAGGATCCAGCGGCGCAGGGAAGGCCAGGCCTTTGGGTCGTCAGATCTTAATCCGGTTGTTTTGCCGCCGTGCAATACGGTTACGCCGCGGGCATGCTGGAACACGGGCGGCGGATTTGCGGTCTTTATGCGTAAAAATTATAATTATCCGGCAAATGAACATTGGTGTTCCGGGACAGGAGGAGGCTCTTGCCCGAATCTTCCAGCCAAATGGAGGTTCGACCTGGACCTTGACGGGGATTTAACGGATGTTGGCAATGGATATGTTCCGGAAAATTATACGTTAGATGCAGCCAATTCCGTAGAATTAAGAGATGAATTCATGTGGCAGTGGATCGCTGTGGCGGCTTATCCGGTCCCGGAAGAAGGAACCCCCCCGACGGTTTCAGTAACGTTTAGAGATGAAGCGGGAAGTCCGTTCACGGTCAACGGCGTGCTCGCCCTTCAGGTTGGGGAACGGGCGGATGTGGATAGCGATTTTCAGGATGAGACCGTGCATACGTTATCTTATGCCGGGGCCGCGGCAGGCGTTTTGTTGCCGACATCTTTTTTGGTGATGGATTCTCAAGAAGGCGAGATCGATTTTTCCTGGGACAACAGAAGCGACGAGCAGCTTAAGGATTTGGTCGCCTGGTGGACGGCTCATTGCACGACCGTTCCTTTGCCGGCCGGTTGTTCCGCAACTCAGCCGGTCAAGCCGGAGGTCGGCCTGCAGAAAGACGTGCGGATGTATTCTTTCACGAAAGACGGCACGTATTTGAGGTTAGAGGAAGGGAAGCTGGTCATCCCGTCAACGAATCAGGTTGTCCGCAGCACGACCAAAAGGGACCATGTGGATATCATTGAAAGAATTTTTTTGTTAAGCAATGACACGGACCGTTTTTGCGATGAAAGCGGCAGCCGTCGCGTCTGGGGAGGATCGACCTGGGCTTATAATAATGGAGTTTTCGGGCTTCCCAATCCGGTCGAGGCCTGCAATAATTGTTTTTCGGCGGAGAACGTGCAGAATACCTGTTTTGATGAATCGAGCAAAATTTTATATATCCGCAGCCGCTTGGACGATGTGCGCGGCCGAAAGTGGCAGACGATCTACAAGTAGGAAGACGGTTATGAGATCAAAAAGAGCGCAGGTAACGCTTGAATTCACAATGGCGATGATGGCGACGATCTTGCTGTTTGCCGGAATGATACGGGTGTTTTTATGGATCGGAAAAAGCATGATCGAACAACGCAAGGCCCACGAGAGGGTTTTGATGACCGATTATAGCTCGGCTGGCGTGGCGGGCCCGCTGTATCAGCTTAAAGAGGATTTTTATACGCCGGCAACGTTTGATGCTGCGGTCAGCAGCGATCTGTTTAAACATTAAAGGACCGACCATAAAGGAATAAGCGTGATTCGATTCTTGCGAGAAACAATGTTCCATTCCATCCGGAAAGCGTCTTTCAGACAAGGAGCTTCATCACTCCGTTCACAGTCAGGGCAGATCGGGATCATCCTGATCCTGCTGGCCGCTTTTGGGTTGTTGTTCTATGCGATCACGTTGAATTTTAACCGGGCCTCTGACTTAAAGACCCGGACCCTGATGGCGGCCGAAGCGTCTTCCGCGCTCACGGCGTCTTATTTGGCCGGAACGGCGGAAAAATTATCCCAGGAACATTTAAAAGGAGAAGCGGGATATTGCGATTCGTCAAGCTGGTTGGAGGCGGTATTTAAGATCATCCTGCTGTCGATCGTCATTGTTATCGCCATCATCATTAATATTATTCCAGGAGTTGGTTCGCTTGTCAGCGCGCTTTTGTGGGCAGTCGTTGTCGGCGCTATTTTGGCCATTGTGTTTACGACGATTTCCATTATTTTGCAGATCACCGTGGTTCAGCCCGGGATCACGTCCATGTGGAACGAAATGATGGCCAAGACCTTTAAGGAGATCGAGGACCAGGTCATTGAGCAGGGCATCCAGATCGCTATTCAGAAACTGGTCGATGACCCGATCGAGCTTCCTGACACACTGGATTTTGACAATGACGGTGTTTATGTTGTTGTGAATGGCGGTGAGATCCAGGATGATGAAATTGTGGATTCATACGCGCGGTTCGCGCATTACAATACCCGCCGGCTGCAGGGGGTCGTGGGAACCCCGTCTTATTATGTGGATGAATTTTTGGCCCGCCTGGAAGACCTTGTTTATTTAATTCCGGGAGGGCCTTCGCCTACGGCTCCGGATTTGTGGGGGTTTGTGGATGGGCAGACCTTTATACCACCGATCGGAACATGCACGAACGATGCGTCTGTCTGCAATCCGTGCTGTTTTCCCGTGGCCGCGGCTTGTTGCGGCAGCTGTTCTGGCGATACACGCTGCACGGCCGGACTGCCTCCAGCGGATGTCCCGCCCTGTTGCGCTGTTGCGGCCTGCACGACAGAGGCGGATCAGGCGACATGCGCGACGTCAAGGCCATCGTATTGCGGGGCGGAATATCCAGCCAAATGTTATCAGCGGAGCTTTTTGTATGAAGATGGTGACGCGAATGACACTACGATCGAGGCATCGCGGGGATTACCGTTCATTTTTGATCCGTTCTATGAAGGGGCTGTTAACAATACAATGCACGCTGCTGGAGGCGCTGTTCGGATGATCTCATTCAGGGAATGGGTCGGCAGGGATGATGTGTCTGATGCGTATTATGTTGATCCCGAACCCAACGATTCAGTCAGGTGGCATTCGCTGCACGCGGCGGCGATCGCGGACAACCGTCAAAAGATCGAAGACGGAGTGGCGACGGCAGCGTTAGCGTTTACGAACAGATTCGTTCTTTCTTTGCAGGACCGCTTCCGGGCCCAGGACGCCAGTGGGTTTTATATTTCACGGGGTGACGATCAGGTCGGTGTTTTTCCGCTATTCTATCGAATGAGGGACCAATTGGAATTTCCGACTTCTTTTCCGGGTGCGCATCATTTAGGGTGTTTGTGGTGGAATATTGCGGACCAGGCGTGCAATTACCGCACACTGTTCCGTCCTGTGGACCAGTTCACTCTTCCGTATTTGATCACCGCGGTCATTCAATACGGCGGACAAACGCTCACGGACAGTCTGGGCACGCCGCTTCGTTACGCGGATTATGCGGGAGAGCACGCCTTCATCGATATGGGATTTTATAACGCGCCCGATCGGGTGCGAAAAGGAGCCATCAACAGGCTGTTTGCCGCTGATGCTGTCTGTGCTGAAGTTGCGGCCAGGCCGACAGTGACCATGGCTGCTGTATCAGCATCGCAGAACGCCCGGACAAATATTAATTTTCCCGGGATTAAACAAGGAGCGGATTTCTATTGTTCGGCCAATTATCCGTATGATGTTGGGTGTTTAAAGCACGGAACGGGTGGATGCACCAGAACGCTTTGGTTTGAACGGATCAACGATGCGACAGGGGCCAAGGAAATGTATAGCCAGGTGTTTCCGGTGGACTGCGCTTGCGGAGAAGCCGGGTCAGCGCCTGCCGATAAGTGGCCGGATGATTTTCTGGACGCGTTCCATAAAAAGATCACGGAACTTAAGCTTTTGACCGCGGAATTGAGCGGCCTGAAGATGCGCGGGCTTTTGGTCTCGACATTTTCTGATTGGTATTTAAAGATTGCGGACTGGATCGAGCCGGCCTATAACAAGGCCGCCTGTACCGCTAACAGCGCAAGCGTCGCGTGCAAAGAAACGGTGACGCGTAAGGAGCGCTGGGGCTACCTGTGGTCATTTCGAGAGCATTTTAGAGAGATCGCGCTTATTTTAAATGACTGGTTGAATGACCGGGACGAAGCAGGCGCGACGATGTCTTATCAGGCAGCCAATTGTTTTGATGCGTGGTGTTTACCCAACCCGGGCTGCACGATGCTGAGCGCCGAAGAGCGGCTGGGATATGATAATAACGGCGACAATCTTTATAATGCCAATGATAACGGGCTTACAGCTGTTATAAAATGTATGGATTGGGCGTCAACCGCTGTGACGAACGACCTTACGTATTCTGCAGCGGTCCCGCCTCCGCGAAACAACAATCCGCAGCTTTTAAAGGACGCCAGCGGCAATAATTATGTGGGGATCAAAGGGAAATACCAGGCGTGTCTCGAGAACTGCGGCACGCAATATTGCGATGATCTTCCGCGGCCGTTCGTTCCATCGTATGAGGTCGATAAATCGATCACTGCCGGAGCGGACTGGAGGATATTATCAACGCCAACGATCCCCGCGGCGGCCGGGGACGCTGTTTATTTGGGCACGTATAAAAAGTGCCTGCGTTCATTGACGGTCGCTCAGTGCACGGCCAACACGGCCGCGATCGACGAATGTCCGGACGCTCCCGGTTATATCGCGCCTGACGGGCAGTATACCGCGCTGATCCAGTCTTTGACGAATCTTTGCCCGACGGCGACCTTTGTTCCGACAACCCAGACCTGCCATGATGGAAGCACGTTGCTGGTGGACTGCACGACCCCTCAGACCCAGATCGATTCCTGCATGAGGCATCTTTTAAACTCTTGCCAGTGGATCGTGCCGGGACAGACCTCGCCATTTTATAACAATTTGATCGCTACAACGGATTGCGCGCAAGCCATTGGCGCCAACCCGGAGACGCCCTACCGGCAATGGTTAAAGGCCAATATCATGGTCGCGGATCCTTTTGTGAATAAACTTACTATGCGGAAAAACAGCCTGTCTTTGCGGAGGCTGCAGATGATCGAGGCCAGAGATAAATTTAATGAGGCTTACAATCGGATCACGGAGTTCCTTGATAATGGGACGCCTTTTGACACCCCCGCGGCGGATATCGCCCCGACCAATTGTCAGGCTGATCTGGGGGCCGGTTATCAGTTGTCGCTGTCCCCGACCCCGGCCGGGTATGCGCGGTCAAATTCTTTGTATACCAGCACAGTGGCTCCCTGCGCGCCGAGGTTTCCGTATAACCCGACGCAGACCATAACATATCATGACGCAAGCTTCACGGGCACGAATCAGGATTCTCCATCTGAGATGCTGATCGACGCGCAGGAAGCAGAGAAGACCTCTGACGCGCTTGCGGCCTTCGCGATCTATGTCTGGCGGGGAAATCCGGATGATGACCCTGATTGGTCCGATGGGGCGAATGTTCAGAATGACGGCCTTCTGCATGCCGTCAAAGTCGAGGCTAGGATCCCCCGGCGATGCATGGGGCTGTGTGATTACGCCGGAACAGGGCCGATGGATTGGCCCAAGATCGAAACATACACCACGGGGTTTTTGGGGAGCACGCGCTGTTATGAATTGCGGAATCATTTTGGGATGACCAAGGCGCGCGTCATACGGTTTGATCAATCACCGAACATCTCGAAATTCAAGCTGTTTAACAAGATCCCGTTTTCTCTGCCGAACTTCTCGCATCCGGCGGTGGTCCATGGGCAGAACATAACAGGCGGCGATATTTTTGATAAATGCGCGATGCATATTGATCCGCTGATCGAGGATTTGATCGCCCGGAACAGTCCGCCAAAGGTGCCGGCTGTGCCCATTTATTTGAGGCAGGGCTTCATGATCAATTGGCAACCGAAGTATATATTGACAGATCCGCCGGCAGGACCGCAGTATGAGCAGGACAGAAAAGAAAAAGCCTGCTGGGAAGCTGTCCATGAGATCTTGCGATACGGCGTGCAGAGCGCCAGCTGCGCGAACTATTACTGGGGCGGCTCAGGCGGGGCCCTTTACGGGAACCAGGGCATGCGGGTGAAGTTCACGTCGTGCAATCAAACGTTCATTGAGTCGGGAGACATGGTCGCCCCACACAATATTCCCGAATAAAAAATTAAAAGACCGGCCTTGTCATTACAGGCGGAGTTGTTATGATGATATGGAGAAAAAAAAGAAGTCGGCGCGGCACGACCGCCATTGAATACGCGGCTT
>Ga0209202_1001787_pt1 | contig 12499 bp, 13 predicted proteins | sample AD_UKC032_MetaG_FD_184416 | JGI IMG/M metagenome (GOLD analysis project Ga0209202, IMG submission 184416) | Active sludge microbial communities of municipal wastewater-treating anaerobic digesters from USA - AD_UKC032_MetaG (SPAdes) (version 2) | ecosystem: Engineered > Bioreactor > Anaerobic >... | reverse complement strand
TGCGGTCAACATCCCCGATAAAATCTCTTTTGCCGTTATTGACGATTCCACCATCAATCCTGTAAGCGATACCCCGGATAGAACGCCATTTATTTTTCTGCCGGATGAGCGGCGCGAATTCAATAATTGTATCATCCGCCTCGCCGATAAAGATCACATCGATTTCCTGATATGTTTGCAGTGTTTCTTCTACCGTAAATGATACATGCGGCCCGCCCATCATCGTGAGAATATCCGGATTGATGCTTTTTACATCGCGCAGAATTTGCTGCGCGTCATAAAAATTCATCGTGACCGAACCCGCGCCCACAGCGTCCGGCTGAAAGTCGGCTAGTTGCCTGGCAAGCTTTTCTTTGGAATAACAGGAGATGATATAGTCGAAAACTTGCACTTCACAGCCTGCCGCTTCGAAGGCTGCAGTGACATAAGCGATGCCCAGCGGTGGTGAGGGATACTCTTCCAGGGGATAAGGGGCGGCAATGATTGCAACGCGCATGGTCAATCTCCCCTGCGAGGGAAAAGCAACGATCTAAACCAGCCTGCCAGAGTGTTGCCTTTCATCATATCGCGATCAATCATTTCAAATTCTCCGGCCAGTTTGGCGGGATCAGAAAGCCACTCCATCCTGGTCTTTAAGGGTTTAGACGGATCCAAATATTTTATAACAGTTGCCGGGTTTCCGGCGGCAATAGCGTTTGCCGGAATATTTTTTACAACGATCGAACCAGCGCCTATAATAGCGTTATCACCGATAGTCACTCCCTTACAGATAATAGCGCTTTCGCCAAGCCAGACATTATTGCCAATACTGACCGCCTGCGTTTTACCGACCGGTAAACTGCGATCGTATAAATCATGCCAATCGGAATCGCTAATGCTGACATTTTGAGCCGTCATACAGCCATCACCGATTGTGACGGAGGTAGCTGCCATTATTCTTGTGCCTGGACAAATTAAGCAACATTGGCCGATTTCTATTTTTCCTGAACCCTTCCACACAGGCCAGACGGTAAATCGCACTTTTTTATCAGGGGCGCCAATAACCGTTGAATAATCTCCTAAAAAAACCGGGCCGCCGAATACTTCTACCTGCCAGGGTTTCATAAAAACCAAACCACGACCATAATATTCGAATTGAGGGGCCAGAAAGTATTGTGCATACCTCTTCTGAAACTTGTTATAGAAACGCTTCATGTAGTATGGACGATGATCCTTCTGCAAAGCATTCCTCTTTTCAAAATGATTTATCGGACAATTTCATTTACAAAATTAACCGTTGGAAAAATGCGGTAAGATTTTCAGAAAATTATGATTGCCGTTCTTGCCAAAAACGATGATTAAATATTTTTGCGGCCGGGGTGATGCCATTTAAGGCATCCCAAGCCATCAGAACCGCCGCCGCCGTCCAACCGGTTTTTTCTTCCGGCCAAATCACACTGTCGGGAAACGTCACACCCATCCAGTAAGAACCGTCAGAATTGCGTTTATCGCCCAGCCAGCTGAAAATTGTCCTTGCTCGGTTATCGTCTCCGATAGCTGCCAGCGTGAGGACGAACTCCGATGTTTCGGCTATCGTAACCCAGGGACGGTCACTGACGCAACGCACCCCCCAGTCGGGTACCACAAATTTATCCCAGAGATGATCAATCCGTTTCTTGGCCTCTTCGCCGCTGATAGCTCCGCAGAGAATCGGGTAATACCAGTCCATCGAAAAACGCGACTTGATCATATTAAAAAGATCTGGCCGATTGCGAATGGTTTCGCCCAGAAGCTCTTTGGCATTCTGCCAACTGGGTCGCTTAATCCCCAGCACTTCGGCCACGGCCAGCGCGCACTTGATACTCATGTAAATCGAACTGCATCCGGTCAAAAGCGCCATTTTATCTATGACGCCGTCCCGGTTTCTGGCCCAGTAGATTTCACCGTCAGGCGCCTGCATATTGATCGCGTATTGGATCCCGCGCAACACTGACGGCCACATGGTTTTGAGAAAATCAACATCACCCGTGATCAGATAGTGATGATAAACACCCACGGCAATATAGGCGGCAAAATTTGTTTCTTTCGTCGAATTGATAATGACGCCATCTTTGGTTTCCGACCACCAGCTGCCGTCAGCCAGCTGCGTTGAAACCAGCCACTGATAAGCGCGCTCGGCCTGTCTGAAATATCCGGCAATACTCAAACCCATTGCGCTTTCGATATGATCCCAGGGATCCGTTTTACCGCCGACAGACCAGGGAATCTCGCCATTGTCCTTTTGCAAGGCGGCGATAAAATCGGCGACTTTCTCTACCTCGATGGGTTTAATCGCTTCGCTTAATGATACGTTCAATTCCATAGTCTCAGCCTTTTCTCAAATAAAACACGATACTCTTACCGATCAGCGGATTCAATAATTCTTCCAGAATCCGTACCGAACGCGGCCTGCTCATAATATCCCATTCCAGGAACTTTCGATAATAGCGCACAAACACATTGCTTTCATTATTGGAACCTACCAGGCATTTAATCCACCAGTAGGGCGCATGCAACGCATGTCTGTAATTGATCTTCCAGCACCGAAATCCGTAATTTGCCAACATCTCTTTGAGTTTTTTCTTTGTATAAATACGGATATGTCCGCCTTCATTACTATGATACTCCGTGGAAATCAGCCAGCAGATTCTTTCGGAAAAATATCGTGGTACGCTGACGACCAGGCTTCCACTCGGTTTGAGTACGCGAACCAGTTCGGAAAGCGCTTTTTCATGTTCGGGAATGTGCTCAAGAACTTCCGAGCAGATCACACAATCGAACGACGCGTCGTCAAAAGGAAGAGCGTTGATATCCGCCTGCATAACTTGATAGTCGGCAGAAAGAGCGTCGGGCATATTTTTTAGGGCGACCAGCGCGTCTGCCACATCCTGAGCGTTACGGTCGATGCCGACAATTTTCAAGTCCGGCAGTTTGGCCAGAGCACGCAAATGCCTTCCGTTGCCACATCCGGCGTCCAGTACTGCAGAACCCGGTTTTAATTGCAGTTCATGAAAATCGACGGTAACCATTTATTGCCTCACGATAGACTTCGACCACTTCTTCGGCGGCTTTCTTCCAGCTGAAAACCGAATTGACGCGATGAAGTCCCGCCTGCGCATATTTTTTTCTTTCGTCGGGAGCATTCAACAAATATGTAATGGCGCCGGCCAGCGCTTTTGCGTCAGCGGGTGGAACAATCATTCCCGCATCTCCCACCACTTCCGGTAAAGCACCGCCGGATGTGGAAATCAGCGGCACGCCGCTGGCCATCGCCTCGGCGGCGGGAATGCCAAAACCTTCATAAAGCGACGGCACAACGGCAATCGTTGCTTGAGCGTAGTAATCTGCAAATTCCTCATTTTCAATACGTCCGGTAAAGTGGACAATGTCCTGCACGCCCAGTTTGGCCACCAGATTTTCAATCATGCCGTCCTTTTTGGGCTGGCCGATAACAGTCAACTTGATCGGTTGTTTCTTCCGAATCTCCGCTACCGCCTCCAAAAGAAAATTGAGACCCTTTAAAGGTGTGTCCGCGCTGTTGGTTACAATCAGCGAATTTTCCGGCCTCGGGCCGTTTTGTTTGGGATAAAAAAATTCATTATTGATACCGTTATGCACAACGCGGAATTTATTTTCGTCCAGGGAAAATTCTTTGGCTATGTCTTTTTTTGTGAATTCCGACACCGTGATGATATGGGAAAAGTTTTGCGCCACTTTCAGCTGCATATTGATAAACGAGTACCACCGGTGAACACGGAATTTTTGGCGAAGCGTTTTGGCTACTTTATATTCTTCTTGCCGGTCCACTGTGATCGGATGATGAATCGTGACAAGGGTCGGCATGACCTTTTTTGCGAGCCTCCCGATTCCATACGCAAGGCACTGATTGTCATGAACAATGTCATAATCGTTATTGTGCTTTTTCAGATAGGCATAGACCCGCTCGCCGAAAGTAAAAGGTTCCGGGAAACTACCCGTGCAGACATTTAAGAATTCATACATATTAATCGGATTAGCCAAATCGCGCAGTCTTTCCGGCCAGAAAAGATGATCCACAGAATAGAGGTCGAGACTGGGCATTTTAATCAGGCGCACATTATCGTCCAGGTGCGGATAAGGAGGCCCGGAAATAACATCCACCTGATGTCCTTCATCGGCTAATGCCTTGCTTAAATGCTTGATGTAAACACCCTGACCGCCGCATGTGGGATTACCCCGATACGTCAGCAGACAGATATTTAACGGCCTTGAACCTGAATTTTCCTTCACGCACAGGCCCTCAGAACAATCTTTTGAGAATTTTCGAACATGATGACGATTTCTTTCTCGGACAATCCCGCGCCACGGGCTATATTCGTGGCCATGTTACGGCCGACATAATCGCCCGGCGCATGGGCGTCGTTATTCAGCACCAGTTGCGCGTTACATTTTCTGGCCACTTGAGCGACATGGCCATTGCTGAAACTATGACCCCGGCGGGTGGTAATTTCAAGAAAGATGCCTTTCTTTGCAGCAAGATTAACTTCTTCTTCGGTAATCAGGCCCGGATGGGCAAGAATATCAACACCGGCTTTAATGGCCGCCAGATTGGTGCCGGCCGGTACGGGTTCGGTCAAGGTTTCCCCATGGACAACAACAATCTTAGCCCCTAATTTCCTGGCCTCAGTTGCCAGCAAGGCGAGATCGGAAGGATCAACATGCGTCAATTCCAGACCAGGCAAAACTCGAATTTTGCCTTTTTCCGTTATCTTTGCACAAACCTTAATCATTCTGGGAAGAATGAAATCGATATTGGAACAATCGGCATGATCGGTAATGGCTATCGTCTTATACCCGGCGGCATAAGCCCGCTGGGCTGACTCGGACGGAATAAGCTCACCGTCGCTGAAAATTGAATGGGTATGCAGATCAATCATTTCAAACATCTATCATCGGGATTTCTAAAATTCTAAAACCTGTGGTCACTTAGCAAATTTAGAACCGGGAGTCAATAAAGATCATGATAGGGTTACCCGATTAAAAGAATGCGTGTTCTTCGATCCGAAACGAAATATTCAAATACTGCTTTCCAATACAATCATTTTACCATCTGCCTCTGCTTTGCCGGGTCCGACAAATTCATCCAGAACGGCCCCTCTTCTCTCTACCTGCATGTTTTTCCTTGACTTTGGTAATATGATATTGTTACTTATTTTCCACTTGTTTCACAATAAAAAATAATTGCTTTAATCATCTTGTTCAATCAATTTCTACAAGGAGAGTATGTTATGGAAATTAATAAGGTTTGTGTTTTGGGCGCCGGCTTAATGGGTAACGGTATTGCGCAGGTTTGTGCTCAGGCGGGTTATGAGGTTGCCTTGCGTGATATCGAACAAAAATTTGTTGATGGTGGAATGAATACGATTAAAAAAAATCTAGGCCGCGATGTTGAAAAAGGAAAGATGACGCAGGATCAAATGAACACGATTCTGGCACGTATTAAGCCAACGTTGGATTTGAAAGAAGCGGCTACAGGGGCAGACATCGTCGTTGAAGTTGTCATTGAAGTCATGGACGTCAAGAAAAAAGTATATGCCGAACTCGAAGCAGTTGTCCCCAAACATTGCCTGTTTTTCACGAATACATCAGGGCTGAGCATTACGGAAATGGCGGCGGTGACGGGCAGACCGGACCGCTTTATCGGCACGCATTTTTTTAATCCGGTCCCGGTGATGCGCCTGCTGGAAATCATCCGCGGCCATCAAACTTCCGACGAAACGCTTGAGGTTGCAACACAGTGGGGTAAAAAGATCGGCAAAGACGTCATCATTGTCAAAGAAGCCCCGGCATTTGTTGTGAATAGAATTCTCTGCACGATGCTCAACGAGGCCTTCTTTGTTCTGGATGAGGGCCTGGCCTCGGCGGAAGATATTGACAAAGGCATGGTCTTGGGATGCAATCATCCGATTGGACCGCTGGCGCTGGCCGACCTTGTCGGCAACGAAACATTATTGCGCGTGGTTGAGGGATTGCAACGGGAACTGGGCGATAAATACCGTCCCGCACCTATTTTAAGAAAGCTGGTCCGCGCCGGAAATTTCGGACGAAAAACCGGCAAAGGGGTTTACGACTACAGCAAAAAATAATTTGTCCTCAGGGGGATGTTGCAAATGCCGTCACGGCGATCTTAATATTAAGGAGAAATTTTTATGGATTTCGAACTGACAGAAGAAATGAAAATGTTGAAGGAGATGGCCTATAAATTTGCCGTGACGGAAGTCGGTCCGATTTCGCAGGAATGCGACGAACATGAAAAATATCTGCCGGAAATTCGAATCAAGGCGGCCCAAAATGGTCTGGTCGGCGCATGGATTCCGGATGAATATGGCGGGTCCGGCGCCGGTATTCTTGGCAATACCATTATCACGGAAGAAATCTCCAAGGTGGATATGGGCATCGGCCTGAATATTGTTGCCTCGGGTTTCGGCTGCGAATCCATTCTCAATTACGGCACCGAAGAACAGAAAAAAACCTATCTGCCTCCGGTATGCGAAGGAACGAAAGTCTGCGCCGGTGCTTATACCGAACCGAATGCCGGCACGGATGTTTCCGGTTACAAAACCCGGGCCGTCAAGGACGGCAAGGATTATGTAATTAACGGGAATAAAATGTTCATCACCAACGGTACGGTTTGCGATTTTATGGTGGCACAGTGTATCACCAACCCGGAAGAAAAAAAGCATAACAGTTTCAGCCTGATTATTATTCCGGCGGACGCCAAAGGCATCACGCGCAACAAAATCCACGGGAAAATGGGTATTCGCGCCAGCGATACGGCGGAAATCGCCTTTGAAGATGTGCATGTTCCACAATTCAATCTGGTTGGGAAAGAAGGACAGGGTTTTCGCCAGCTCATGCACTTTTTCGACATTACCCGCGTGATGGTATCCGGCCAGGCACTGGGACTCTCGGAAGCCTGCCTGGGAACCAGCATTAAATATGTCAAGGAAAGAACGGCCTTCGGCGCGCCGCTGGGTTCCTATCAAATGACGCAGATGAAGTTGACCGAGATGGCGATTCGCATTGAAGCGCTGCGCGGCCTTGTTTACAAAGCCGCCTGGTTGATCGATCAGGGGAAGCCTGATTACACGCTGGCCGCCATGGCTAAATTCTATGGCGGTCAGACAGCGGTCTTCTGCGCCAATTATGCCGTGGAAATGCATGGCGGCTACGGTTACATTGAAGAGTATCCTGTTCAAAAATGGTATCGGGATGCGAAAATTCTGGAGCTTTACGAAGGAACCAAGGAAGCCGAAATTATGACGATTGGAAGGGCTTTGCAAACAAGATGATAAAAAGCCGGAAACGGTTGCATCGGACACGAGTCATTTTTCTTGGCGTTATTCCAAGATCATTCTACGTTAAGCTTTTTCGTCAAGGTAAGCGATAACACGATTTCGTCCCCCACTCTTTGCTTCATAAAGCGCTTTATCTGCTTTTTTGATCATAGATTGACTGTCGAAACTGTGCGGGTCGAGCCCCGCAACGCCAATACTGACCGTTATATGAATGACATCTTCTTGTTCGCTTTTCTCAACAGGCACAATCGTGGATGCCTCAACGGCCTTGCGCAATTTCTCCGCCAGGCTAAAAGTATCCGAGATTCGAGTCTGAATTGTCAGAATAACAATTTCTTCTCCTCCATAGCGTGCAACGACATCGGTAGCTCGAACTTCTTTGATCAGCAATGCGCATAAACTCTTTAAGACATGGTCACCAGTCTGGTGTCCGTAACGATCATTGACGGCCTTGAAATGATCAATGTCAATCATCATCATAGACAACGGCATGGCGTATTTGTGTGCTCTAATCGCCTCACTGGTAATTCTCTCGTCCAGATATCTCCGGTTATGGACGCCAGTTAAATGATCGACGATGTTTTCACGTTCAATATTGGAAAATCGAATAAATTCGGTAGCCGTTTCCAGTGCAAGCGTGCCTGTGAATAATATCATAACAGCCACAAGGAAAAACATTGCGGGTACGATCAGTTTGAAATTTTCATTTAATAAATCCATTGAAGTCAGAAAAATATAAGCCAAATAACAGAAAACAAAAAAGAGAATGAGCACTCTCAGGTCGTTCCACCTTCTTTGCACTGCTCCCTTCGGGATTTCTGCAATCAGGCGCCGGATGCGAAAATAAGAAACAAATATCAGACATGCGCCAACAAAAAGTATAATCGTGACAAAATGGTTTATGCCTAGCATAGCAAAAACTCCGCAACGTGTATTCTTTCCAGCACTGCGCTAGATGATTTATAATACTCTATTTCTTCTTTTTCGTCATCGTCTTGATTTTCTTCTCGACTGCTTTTTGCTTTTTCTTTGTGATCTTGCTTTTCTTCTTAATTGTTTTTTGCTCTGACTGAGCGGCGGCCAGTTTCTTGAAAGCTATGTCCCACTTTTCAATGATGTACTTAAGTTCACTGACATTCGTCATGGCACTTACCGGATCATCAACGATCTTGTCTTTGTGCGCTTTGAGCCCCTCTGTAAAAGCTCGAGTATCAGCTACCCACTCGTTTTTCATCTGCTCGTCCTTCATCATTTTCTCATGATTCCGGGCTGTAATATTGAGGTTCTTCCAGTCTTCTTCAAGGCCGGTAATGATTGCGTTCGCTTCGGCTGCGGCTATCTTCTTGCCTTCCTGAGCGTTGCCGGCAGCTATATCGAAGACGACCTTGGCCGTCACATAATTTTGTTTGGCTTCCTCATATTTCTTGTCTCTCATCTCGACTTCAGCGACACCCCAGATTTTCTTTGCGGCATCCAGAATGCGGGTGGCGTACTTGTCAGCGCCAGAGGCTACAGCGGCGTCCATGGCAGTCTTGGCAGCCGACCTCTCAGCCTCAGGGGGTTTTGTACAACTGACGAAAATCAGAGTCAGTGCAAGAATAATCATCAACGATAAGGATTGCTTGAAATGCGCCATAAATTTGCTCCTCTTTTGTAATTTTTTTATAGTTTACGATAAAATAATTTGACCGATGGTAAGACTAGGGGGTAATTGCCTCAGTTTTTTTCATCCTATGGCTTTTATGATGGCTTGATGACCTCTCTAGCGATGACGATGCGCTGAATTTCCGATGTGCCTTCATAGATGGTTGTAGCGCGAGCATCCCGATACAGGCGCTCGACCTTATAATCTTTCGTATAGCCATAGCCGCCATGCACTTGAAGTGCCATGTAGGCACACGAGTTGGCTGTTTCCGAGGCGAACAATTTGGCCATAGAGGCTTCTTTTGTAAACTTCAATCCTCTGTCCTTGCGATCAGCCGCAGCCAGGGTCAGCCAGGAAGCCGCTTCAATCTTTGTCGCCGCATCCGCGATCATAAATTGTATCGCCTGAAACGAGTTGATGGTTTTTCCAAACTGGCGTCTTTGTTGCGTGTAGGAAATAGCTTCATCCAGGCAAGCCCTCGCTATGCCGGTGGCCTGAGATGCAATGCCTATTCTCCCGCTGTCCAGCGCGCGCATCGCCACCTTGAATCCTTCACCGGGGTTGCTGAGCAGGTTTTTTACGGGAATTTCACAGTCTTCAAAAACAAATTCAACGGTATTGGACGCCCGCAGTCCCAGCTTTTCCTCTTTGCTCCCGATTTTAAAACCGGGCGTTCCTTTTTCGATGATAAAAGCGGAAAGTCCTTTTGTCCCCTTCTCCTGACCGGTTCTGGCGATCAGATTGATGATGTCGGCATACTGGCCATGCGTAATAAAAACCTTCGTTCCGTTAATAATATATTTATCCTTCTTCAGGATGGCCGTGGTCGTCATCGAGCCGGGATCAGAGCCCGCACCCGGTTCCGTCAGCGCAAAAGCGCCCAACAATGAACCTTCGGCAAGTCCGGTCAACCATTTTTCTTTCTGTTCCTTGTTGCCGAATTTAAGAAGCGGCTCCGTTGACAGGTTGGCAACCGACATGGTGACTGCGCTCGAAGCGCATGCATAGGCGATCTCCTGAAGCGCCAGAGAGTAGGCCACTGCGCCGGCTCCCGAACCTCCCAGCTCCGGCGGGACCATCATACCCAGCAAGCCAATTTCTCCCATCTTTTTTACCGCATCCATCGGGAAAATGCCTTGTTGTTCCCATCCGGTCGCCATCGGTTCCAGCTCTTTTTTAGCAAAGTCCTTTGCCATGAGCTTGATCATTTCCTGTTCGCTTGTAAGTTCAAATGCCATAATTGCTGCCCTTAAGGAATATAGAGAACGACGAGTAGTTCCGCTTTTTCGTCGGAAGGATTGCTCAATGCGTGATGCAGCGCCGAATTAAAATGGATGCATTCACCCCGTTCCAGAAGACTGGTGTTTTTACCCACCGCAATCGAGAGTCTGCCTTTTAATACGTAAATGAATTCTTCACCTTCATGGTGATATTCAACGCCCTCGTGAGCAGTGTTGGGCTCTATGGTGACGCGGTATGCGCCAAGATGCTTATCGGAGCTTGCTTTGGTCAGTTGCGTGTAGGCGTATGATCCCGCGCGTCTTTTCTGGCTTTTAACCCGTGACGAGGCTTTTCTGTTTTCGTCACTATCCAGCATTTCAACATCAACCTTCAGGGTTCGGCTTAACTGTAAGACAAGCGCTACCGGGGGAGTGGTTTCATCTTTTTCAACCTTTTCCAGAAGGTCGGCAGGATATCCGGTCTCATGAGCCAGGTCTTTAATGCTCAATTTTCTGCCTTCGCGATACGCCCTGATGCTTTGGCCGAATGACTTCTTTTTATCTTTTGCTTTTACCATGATTCCTTTCCCGAAAATTGATGTCTATATTCTTGCCGTTCAAACCCATCATTTTAACTAGATCGTCTTGGAGCATTATCAAAGGTTCGACGATCTACTTCAACTGTTTGGCATTGACAATCCTGAGAATCTTAGCAGCTTCTTTTTCCGACACAACGGCTTTTGATCATTTAGACCAATCGGCTATTCCGATTTCTTTGCATACACGCGCGACTTCCTGGGCTGTCACATATTCCGGCAGTTTCATTCTCTTCCCCTTTGTTACTTTGGTTTTATATCCATTTCAGGACACCCGCGAACACGATCATCATCAGGGTATCCACAACAAACAACGTTCCGATCACGACTCCCTGAACTTTCGGCTTCCAATCATAACACAAAAAGGACACGACAAAGAAGGGAATATAGACTGTGACAAAAACTGGCAGCGCTCCCCACCAGGGATAAACCCAATGAAAGGCGGGTGTCTTGGCCAAAAAGATTTCAATAAAGGAAAACAGGGCCGCGTTAATCAATGCAAAGAAAATGCGGTTGTTGATACCCAGTATTTTCAGCCGGGGATCTTCCGGCAAAATTTTACTCAATACAAGGCCGGCAATGGAAAACATCAGACTCAGCTCAATCCCGACGCCGACCAGCAGCAAAAATGAAGTGCCGGTGGGCACGGTCCAGAGCGCATGTCCGCTTGCATATTGAATCAGGGCATTGGCGATTTCAAAAAACCAGTGGACGAGGTAGAGCGAAAGGCCGGCGGCAATGCCTTTCCAATTTTTCTTGCTGATTTCATTGGTATAAACATAGATGACGAGGGCAAGCAGTGGAATGACATACCATTGAAAATGATCCGGTGAACGCAAAATGCTTAAAGCCTGCTGGGTTAATTCAGGGTGATTCATAAGGACTCCTTTAAGTAATGTTTTGAATCCGTTAAACTTCCTTTCCCGCCGATACGAGTTAATCGATCCGTCCGGCCTTCATCCCGCCAAGCATGATGTATTTCATATCACAAATTCAGATTTCACTTACAATATAATATTGTCCGGAGTCGCCAACTAATCTGCCTTAAGTAGTGTTGAAATGTTAGTTTATATATCAATAACGTCGATTAGTTTCAAGTTTAATGGAAATTTTAACACATAATCTTTTAATTGTATTTTTGAGCAAAATGACTTAGAGTCACGCAAAATACAGGTGGACAGTCTGCTGTTTTAGAAATAACCGCCGGGGAAAGATTCCCCGTCTCAATAAACAAGGAGAAATTTATTATGCACACATTTACACTCGAAAAGCCGGACAATCTGATTGACTGGTGGCAGGAAAGCGTCAACAAATTCGCAAATAGAAAGCTCTTAGGCACCAAGAACAAAGACGGTGTTTATGAGTGGGTAACCTATCAAGAGGTCGGCACCCGCATCAATAACCTTCGGGCGGGTTTAGCTTTGCTTGACGTTAATCCCGGAGACGTTGTCGGCATCATTGCCAATAACCGCGTGGAATGGGTCGTGGCGTCTTTTGCCGCCTGGGGACGGACCGCCCGTTTTGTTCCCATGTATGAGAAGGAACTCGTTCAAGTCTGGAAATACATCATCAATGACAGCCAGATCAAAGTCCTTTTCGTTGCGAAACCGGAAATCTATGAAAAGATAAAAGATTTTCCCAAAGAGATTCCCACCCTGAAACACATCTTTGTCATCGATGCCG
>Ga0209202_1001786_pt1 | contig 12512 bp, 10 predicted proteins | sample AD_UKC032_MetaG_FD_184416 | JGI IMG/M metagenome (GOLD analysis project Ga0209202, IMG submission 184416) | Active sludge microbial communities of municipal wastewater-treating anaerobic digesters from USA - AD_UKC032_MetaG (SPAdes) (version 2) | ecosystem: Engineered > Bioreactor > Anaerobic >... | reverse complement strand
GCAGCGTCGTTTTCCTTGACGGGCATATCATAAGGGAAGAGGAGATAAAAAACCGCATCATTGCCGGGGAGGTACTTGAAGCATTGCCGGTTGAAGAAGATTAAAAAGTTACCAGGATGAATATTGGAAATTTGTTGAAAGTAGCGCTGAACGCGCTTAAGCGCAATAAGATGCGTTCATTCCTGACTATGCTTGGCATAATCATCGGAGTGGCATCAGTCATAACCATGCTTGCCATTGGCCAGGGATCAAAGAAAAGCATCCAGGATCAGATAGCCAGCATGGGCTCGAACATGCTTTTTGTAATGCCCGGAACAATGAGAATGGGAGGGGTGCAACAGGGCAATACCAGTTCGCAGCGACTGACAGTGAATGATGTCCTAGCCATAAAAACCGGGTGTGATGCCGTAATCGCAGTGTCGCCTGAAGTGAGAAGCAGCGGTCAGGCTGTCTACGGGAATTCAAACTGGCCCACGACTATTTACGGAGGCAACGAGGACTATCTTGATATAAAGAGCTGGAAGGTCGTCAGCGGACGCAATCTGACTGACACTGAGGCCAAAGGATCAGCAAAGGTGTGTCTCATAGGACGTACCGTGGCTGATGAACTCTTTGGAGAGGGGATTGACCCTACAGGTGAGACATTGCGATTTAAAAACATCCCGTTTAAGGTCATCGGTGTACTTGAAAAAAAGGGGCAGAACAGTTTCGGACAGGACCAGGATGATGTGCTGATTGCCCCTTACACCACCGTTCAGAAGAGAATTCTTGCCCAGACCCATATACAGTCAATCCAGATGTCGGCCCGCAGCGCTGAGGAGTCCGCCCTGGCGCAGACACAGGTGGAAGAGGTGCTGAGACGCACGCACAAGCTGCGTGAAAATGATGACGATGACTTCATGGTCAGGAGCCAGGAGGAGCTGTCAACCACCATGACTTCCGTAACTGACATTCTCACAATCCTGCTGGGTGCCATAGCAGGCATCTCGCTCCTTGTCGGTGGCATCGGGATCATGAATATAATGTATGTCTCAGTCACAGAACGCACCAGGGAGATCGGACTGAGAATGTCTATCGGCGGGCGGAGTGTGGACATACTCCTTCAGTTCCTCATCGAATCAATACTGCTGAGCGTCTTCGGGGGGCTGATAGGGATATTGCTTGGCTTTGGCGCATCATCAATTGTGGAGGCATTCACATCATGGCCGATAACTGTAATGTGGAGCTCGGTGTTCCTTGCTTTCGCGGTATGCACTGTTATCGGTGTCTTTTTCGGTTGGTATCCCGCACGCCGGGCAGCCGAGCTTGACCCCATAGATGCACTGCGATTTGAATGATTGAACCGGATTGATTAGCTTTGATGATGATATGAAGAGTGATACAATAACACGGAAAAGGAAGGGGTTGCCTGTACTGCTTCATCTGACAGGCTGGATAATACTGTTCATCCTCCCGCAGTTCCTGATTTCAGGCGGATTGTTCAAGGATGAACGCACCACCAGAATCGTTCTTTTCAACACGCTGGTGTTCCTGATTCTTTTCTATACAAACTATCTGTGGCTTGTACCGCGCCTGGCGCAGAAGAAGAGGTGGTTCCTGTTCCTGTTCCTGGCGGCAGCCCTGATCGTGGCGCTCGGTTATGCCTCAGGCAAGTTTTACGAGAATCTCTTCTCCCCGCCGCCCGAGGTAAGGGAAAGGATCAGTGAGACGGAGCAGAGGCCGCCGCGTGACGATCACAACAGGCGCAGAGGCGGCGGGATGGCACTCTACAATTTCTTTATCACATCATTTCTCGTCTCCGGCTTTGCGGTTGGCATCAGGTATGCCGAGAGCGCCGTAAGGAAAGAGGAGGAGATAAAGGAACTGGAGAAGGAGAAGCTTAACTCTGAGCTCGCGCTTTTAAAAAACCAGGTCAGCCCCCATTTCTTCTTCAACACGCTTAATAACATCTATTCTCTCATTGAGATAAACGGGAAGGATGCACAGGAGGCCGTACTCAGCCTCTCGAAGATGATGAGATACATGCTCTATGAATCAGAACAGGGCAATACACGGTTGAGCCGTGAGATCGAGTTCATGAAGGGATATATTGACCTGATGAAGCTCAGGCTCAGTGACCGTGTGAGACTGACAGTCAGTTTTCCCGAAGATTACGCGGATCAGGACGTTCCGCCGCTGCTTTTCATCCCTTTTATCGAGAATGCCTTCAAGCACGGGGTCAGCGCTGCCGGAAGCTCATTCATTGATATAGCATTCGGAGTTGACGAAGGGATGATAACCTTCATAGCGGCCAACAGCATCGGCGGAAAGGGATCGGAAGGGCCACAGGCAGCATCAGGCATAGGACTTGACAACGTACGCAAGAGGCTTGCGCTGCTCTATCCCGGCCGCCACGACCTGAGAATTGACCGGCAGGAATCGGCCTTTACAGTTAAACTGACAGTCAGAAGCTGATACTGCAGGCAGATGACAAGGGTTGTTGCCATAGACGATGAGCCGCTTGCACTGAAGCTTGTGAAAGGCTATGTTGAAAAGACTCCCACGCTGGAACTGGCCGGGGCTTTCGACAACCCGGTTGAGGCAGTGGCCTTCATTCAGTCGGGCGATGTTGACCTGGTGTTCCTTGACATCCAGATGCCTGACCTGACTGGCACCGAGCTGGCACGGGTAATTGCCGGGGGTCCGAAGGTGATCTTCACAACGGCTTATGAGAAGTATGCCCTTGAAGGATTCAGGCTCGATGCCGTTGACTACCTCCTGAAGCCTTTCAGTTATGCTGAGTTTCTGAAGGCTGTGCAGAAGGCAGAAAAGCTGATTGCCGCAGAGCGAAGCCACCTGCCGTCACTGGAGGTGAGCAATGACTTTCTCTTCATCAAATCCGAAAGCCGGATCCGCCGGATTAACTTTTCGGAGATTCACTACATTGAGGGGCTGAAGGACTATGTCAAGATATGGCTGAAAGAGGAGAAGAAGCCTGTCCTCTCGCTCTCCACCCTGAAGGCGCTTGAGTCCAGGCTTCCGTCTGACCGTTTCATGCGCGTACACCGTTCATTCATCGTCAACCTTGAGACTGTGAAGGTCATCGAGCGGGGCCGGATCGTCTTCGGCGAGGTGCGCATCCCGGTCACCGAACAGTACATTGAGAACTTCCGGAAGTTCCTCGACAGGAACTTTATCTGAGTACGTTTATATCCCGCGGGAATACGGGCCTGTCATTTTCACCTCAGCACGAATATTACCGGTACCGAGAACCAGACAGGGACCGGAGTACCGTCCTGCTTGCCGGGCTTCCACTTTGGCAGGCTGCTGATCACCCTCAGGGCTTCTTCGTCAAGCAACGGGTTTGCACTGCGGGTCACCTCCACCCTGGTCACATCTCCCGTGGCGCTGACGACAAACCTCAGCAGAACAGTCCCCTGTATTCCGTTGGCAGCAGCATCAGGAGGGTAATTCACATGCTCCATGATGTACCTGAGCAATGCCTCGTTTCCTCCCGGGAAAGACGGCATCTCCTTTACCAGGGAATAGGGTTCGGGATCAACAGGCGCAACAGGATCCTCCGCGGTGAGATCCTCCGGGAACACCTCGGTGGCAGTTCCGTCAATTATTAAACTGTTTAGCTGGTCCGCTGACATAACCCCATCGGCGGATGCCAGCTCATCAATCACAATCTCCGGGGGCACAAACCGCAGTTCATTCAACGCCTCCACGGGTGCCTTCGGAACAGGAGGTGCCTCAGGCGGAGGGGGCGGTGTCAGCAGATCGGGGTCAGGCATTGCAATCACATCAATCCTGCCGCCCGGTACATATTCCGCCGGATCGTAAGCAAAATAGGGCACCAGGAAAAAGGAGGCGCCAATCAGCAGCCCGGCCACAAGCGAGATGCTCATCGTGGAGGCATACCGCCTGCGCAGATCATAGGCACCGTACTCCTTGTTACGGTCCCGGAAGATAATATCATCAAACCCGGGAGCCTTTTCAAATTTCCTCTTCATAATTCAAAGTTTAGGTTTAAAATATAAATGAAGAGGCGCCTCTTGAGTAATAAACATCAAAAATTGTACCACGATTGTTTAACAAAATACAATAATATGATTTGTATCATTTATTTGTGCACTCCGCACGCTATCTTTGTCAGCGATATGAAAACAAATGCATAACGAATAAAAGAAAGAAATGAAATGAAAACAAGATTTGTCACCCTAATGGTTCTGCCACTGGTTGCTTTTATGATTTCAGGCTGTGAGAAGGAAAAGGAAGATCCGTCTGTTACTCTCGGTGCACAGGCGAATGCAACCGTACCCGGATTCTATTCGGTTTCACTGGATAAAACATACACTATGAGCCAGGCAGCTGACAATACCGGAGTTATCGATATTTTATGTTTTTATGAGGCCGAAACCGGTAATAACATTGCCCTTGCCTCTCCGGGATCAGGAATCACAGGAATTTTCACGGGTGATGACATGCCTGATAATTGGGGCATAAAGAACACCACCTACTTCTTCCAGACAACACTGACCGGTACCCAGTTTGAAGCTGTACAGGACGGTGATGTACTCATCGAGACCTCCTTTGATACAGATAATGCCCGCAGGAAGGCAAAAGACGTACAGGTGGGACAGGTATGGGCGTTCAAAACCCAGAACGGCACTTACGGACTCCTTCTGGCCACTGCAGTGACTCAGGGTACCTCCGGTACTGTTACCTTCAAGGTCAGAACGAAGTAGTTTACCCATGGCAAAACGGATTCGGAGCATAGCGTTACTTATCATAATAGCCTTTGCCGGATGTGCTGAGAATGAACCTGAGACCACCCCGCTGATTCTGATCAGGTCGGGAGGTGCTTTTACTGCAGACGGATCGGCTGTTGCTCCGGGCGGAGCCCTCAGATTCGGACTTTCAGTTTCGGGAGGGGGCGGGGCCATTACCAACCTGATTGTCAAGAGAATCTCTGACGGCGTGACTGTCACTGAGACTGACAAAGGAATGTATGTCAGTTACGGTGGTCTGGACACCACACTGATTTACACAAGAGGCTATAGCCAGATCGAACGATGGGTGTTCTCAGTCATGAACTCATACCGTGATACGGCATCAGTATCACTCACAGTACTGAAAGGCGATGGTTCTGCCTGGGGTGAAATAAGCTATCACCCGTCGATAAGGATAGGGCTGCAGGACAATCAGGCTTTGCCCCATTTCGTTGATCTCCATTCCGGATCTGCCTGGGATGCTGCCAGCGTAACGGGTCACGAGCCAGATGTTGACATGGCTGCCTTCTGGTATCTTACCTCCGGCACCTCATCTCCCACACTCACCTCTCTTCGCTACATGGAGCGTAAAGAACCAGACGATGTATGATTACTATACATCTGACAACAATCTGGTGACACCTGCCCAGTTCGAGCTGGCTGACAATGACAGCCTGCTTGTCACCGCATACCGCCCCGGCAGCGTGAGCGGTCAGTCGAAGTTTGCCTGTACCGGCAAGGTTGTGCCATTCCGTACTGCCGATGGCAAATACGGCCTTATAAGGGTCATCCGTTCTGACGAGACAGCTTCGGGTGAGATGGAGATCGCCGTGAAGATCCAAAAATAATACCAGATAAAAAGTCAATAAGTGAAATTCTCAAGATTTATAATATCTGCAATACTCATTCTGGCCTTTGCTGCCGGTGTTTCTGCCCAGGGTATAATTACCGGGAGGGTCACCGGCGGCCCTGAAGGCCGCCCGCTCTCAGATGTTGCCGTGATACTTGACGGAACAAGGGGTGTGACCACCGGCAGTGACGGCAGGTTCATGATTGACAGGGTATCCCCCGGCACCCATACCCTTGAGGTAAGGATAATGGGATACACCACTCAGCATGAGACGGTTGGTATTAAAGACGGAGCTACCAGCTCTGTCAGCTTCCGGCTTGAAGAAGAGTTCTTTGACGCCGGGGCAGTAATAGTCACTGCAAATCGTGGTGCGAGCCGCATGGCTGACGTACCGGCACGTGTCACCCTGATCGGTTCCGCAGCCATTCAGTCAAGGCCGGTCACCAGCGTTGACGAAATGCTCTCCACGGTGCCCGGGATGAATGTCAGCCGTTCATTCGGAATCTTCTCCCACAAATCAAGTGTCACAATGCGCGGTCTCAGCGGCAACGAACAGGCCAGGGTACTGGTTATGATCGACGGGGTACCTGTCAACAAATCTGATGGCGGATCGGTCAACTGGAACCTGCTTGATCCGGCAAATGTAGAGAGGATTGAAGTGGTCAAGGGGCCGGCCTCATCGATGTATGGCAGAAACGCCATGGGAGGAGCCATAAACATCATCACCCGAAGGCCGGAAGGCGCCCTGTCGGGAAGGATAACTGCAGGATACGGAACATACAACACCTTCTCGGGGCGCGTCAGCCTTGGCCAGAACCTGAACCCGGGGAGTGACAGGGGATTCTATTACCTTCTCAACGGATTTTACCGCCAGAGCGACGGTTATATCACTCAGTCAGAGTTTGACCGTGCTGCAAATCCTTACATCGTGGCATCAGACATGCAGGAATACTCCGCCAGCGTTAAAACGGGCTACAACATAAGGAAAGGGGAATTTATCGAGGCTGATTTCATTGCCTACAATGACAGGCGAGGCACAGGTGAGCTTGTATGGCAACCGCATGGCAACACAACTGATCATGATACCTGGCAGTTCCGGACCCGGTACGGTGTTGAACGCGAACGCCTTTCGGCGGATGTGAGCCTCTTCTGGCTGAAGGAAGACTACAAAAAGGTCAACGAGTACCTGAAGGATGACTATACGTGGTATAATGTACTTTCTGAGCGACTTGACGCAGGACTGTTATCTTCTGTTACCTTGAAAGCGGGCAAGCGGCACAGGCTTACGGCTGGCACTGACCTTAAAGCCGGCAGCGTTGATGCGGCTGATGTTTACTACACTTCGACAGATATAGTTTATAATCGCGGCATGATGATTAGCGCCGGCCTTTATGCCCAGGATGCATTTTCAATTATTCCTGACCGACTGAACCTTACCGCAGGCCTCAGGTATGACCTCTCAGTGTTTCGCGACGGCGCCTTTTATATCGAGACCCCGTCAGCAGAAACGGTATTCATGCGGAGCATCGAGAACCATGACATGGATAATGTGACGCGGGGAGCGCTCAGCCCTAAACTGGCACTTAACTATACGCCATCAGCAGGCAACAGGATATATGTCTCAGCCGGCAGAGGCTTCCGTCCATCGGTGCTCGACGACCTCTGCAGGTCAGGACGAATCAAGGGCGGGTTCAAGCTGGCGAACCCTGACGCTGCTCCTGAATACCTTGCCAATATCGAGGCAGGAGGTGATTTCACTCTTGCCGGTAAATTGAAAACAACTCTGTCAGCCTGGTACTCACGGGGCAGGGACTTCCTGTATTACGTCAATACAGGTGATTCAATCAATATGGGTTACGGACTGAGACCCATACTTGTCAGGACAAATATCCCGATTGTTGAGATTACAGGTGTGGAGGCCGGGCTGGACTGGCCGGTCACACCCTCCGTAATGATCAGCGCTTCATACGGGTACAGTTATTCGGTTATATCAGATTACAGGCCCCTGGATGCCGCTGACCAGATTGACCTGACAGGCAATCATCTCACTGATGTGCCGTCATCAACTGTGTCACTGACTGCACGCTGGAACAACAGGTTTGTCAATGCGGGCCTGGTTGCCCGGTACCAGGGAGCCATGTGGGTCAATGACCAGAATATCTATGATGAGGTGATCGGAAGCGACCGTTACCCTGCATATGCCACAGTTGACATAAGGCTGTCAAGGGTGTTTGCTGAAAAGGTCTCTGTTGTCCTCGGGGTACAGAACCTCCTTGATGCCAAATTCTATGACAGCAAGGGTGCCGTCTGCCCGGGCAGGTTTATCAACCTTGAATTAGGATATATTTTTTAACGGGTGCCTGAAGCAGCTTACCAGGTGGTCATTTACAATTCCTGCTGCCTGCATGAATGCATAGCAGATTGTTGAACCAACGAAAGTGAATCCTCTCTTTTTAAGCTCTTTGCTGATCAGGTCCGAAAGCGGGGTACGTGCGGGAATCTCGCTCAGTGCATTCCAGTGATTTACAACTGGTTTACCGTCAGTGAACTGCCAGATCCAGGCATCAAATGTTCCGAACTCATCCTGTACCTTGCGGAAGGCAATTGCATTATTGATTGCTGACCTGATCTTCAGCCTGTTGCGGATGATTCCTTCATCACTCATTAACTCATTGAACCTGTCTTCATTAAAAAGGGCCACTTTTGAAGGATCAAAGTCTTCAAAAGCAATCCGGTATCCTTCACGCCGGTGTAGGATTGTCTTCCAGCTTAGGCCGGCCTGGGCACCGTCGAGGATGATATGTTCATACCATTTATTGTCATCATGAACAGGTACTCCCCATTCATTATCATGATAACTGATCATCAGGGGATCGCCTGACGGCCAGCTGCAGGTATTGTTTGTCATAAACCGAACCTGTATGAAAATTTAACGAGGAAAACATTGTGAGGCGTTGTCTCACCGAACAGTGACGCAGCCTGTGAACCGGTATCAAAAACCCCGGTTCCTGTGCTGTACTCGCGTGTCTGTGACCAGACGAGATATGCTGTTGACCCCGGCAGGAACTCCCAGCGCACTACAAGGTTATGAAGGAACTCACTTACTGTGAAGTCCGGGTTATCGAAATTATAGTCCGGAGCCTTGTCAAGGTTTTCATCGATGCTGTACACCTTGTCCTTTATTGCATATGAGACCATTCCGCCGTCAAGCAGCTCATAACGGCCGTCAAGGTCAGCAGCAACAGGATCAGTTATACGTTTGAATTCACTGTAGTCTCCTGCCCCGAAGAAGGGCTGGCCCCAGTATTGTATTGACAGGTCAGGGGTTATGTTGTAATCTGCCCTGAACGAGATGCTGTATATCTTCTGGTCTATTGAACCGAAAATATACCTCTCAGACTGATCGTTCATGCCCTCAAAATTCCTGAGGGTTACATACTGCATCATGTTGATCGTCCGACTCCAACCGGGTTCAATGTCGAGTGTCAGCGTATTAAACGGCCTGTACTCAAGCTCGAAACTCAGCTCACAACTTGTCAGCACATCATTGAAGGTTTTTGTTACACTGAACTCCACCTCACCTGACAATTTTTTTCTCCAGTCAGAATCGACGCTTGCCGAAAGATAAAGCTGACCGGGCATTTTCATTGCCGGACCCCCGCGAAGAAGATGATTGTCTGTCTCGGGACTGGTCAGCTGTGCGCTGAGGAAAGTCCGCCACTGATTCCGGAAGTTTGCCGTCCACGACTGTGAGACAGCCATTGCATTGGTTTTTCCGCCGAAATCCATCAGGTGTATCAGGTTGGTCCCGAAGCTCATGCTTTTAAATACGCTGAATGGCTTATATATGTTATAGTTGATTATTCCAACCCCCATATACATGTCAGCCATCATCATATAACCTATATCATTGATTTCAAAACCGGGTGACTTCCAGCTTGAGAGATATATAAACTGCCAGTTGCCTCCAAGCTTGCCCGCCATCAGGTTCCCCCCGAACCCGCTCAGTGATGTGCGGGTGATGTCATAATCGAGATAATCTGCATCAGGACGGGCAAAGTTATGAATGACTGATCTCTGGGTGCGGGCAATCATCTCATCTGTTCCGGTGACGTTGCTCACTGCGGTGCGCAGCCGGAAGATATAATTCATGTTCCCGAAATACCTGGTGAAGTCGATACCGGCTGCAGTGGCTGACTTGTGAAAGTAATCCATGGTCTCCGCATCGAGTGATCTTATCGTGCTTGTCACCATTCCTCCGATTATTGTTTTTCCTCCGCTGAAGTCCTTTTGTACCCGGCCCACAGTATAGTTGGTCAGCGGTTCGGCGGACTTGTATGTTGTTTCTTCCGTCAGGGGATCATATATCCTGGTATTCACCTTTGCGGTCACGGCTTCAATAAAACCTACCGAGAGTCCACCTGCCGATTTGCCGGTAAGTTTTGCGGACCCGATGATTGGAGTGAATGCAGGGGTAAATGAATATTCACCTTCCCCAGCAGAATGACTCAACCGTGGTTGCCTGCCTATTCTCCTGGAATAGAACATGTTGTCATTACCCCGGCCGCCGCTTCCAAGTCCCAGGTTGTAGTCCGTTATATTGTTCCCTTCAATGAAGAACGGCCGTTTTTCGCTGAAGAATGTTTCAAAGGCTGTGAGGTTAACTTCTGACGGGTCGGCCTCCACCTGGCCGAAATCAGGGTTCAGTGACAAACTAAGGATCATGTTGTTGGTCACCCCGATTTTTGCATCGAGGCCGATGCTTCCTTTGATATCAGATCCGTCATTGTACGGATTGTCCGTTTCGCCTTCGTAGGTTTCAAGTCTTGCCACACCGTAGGGAGTGAGGTCAAACAGCCTGCGTGGTCTGATGCCGGTCAGTCCTTTAAGCAGCCCGGCATTATGAACCAGCCCTGAAGCGTTTCTTGCAATGGGTTGCCACATATCTGTCTCATTATGGCGGTATATTTCCCTGAGAACCTCAAACCCCCATACCTGCTGGTCACTGCCGGAGAACCGGAGCTGTGTGAGTGGTATCTTCATTTCAGCGGCCCATCCCCAGTCATAAATGCCGGTCTTTGTGTACCATATAGGATCGAATGAATCATCCTCTGTCAGGCCGTCGTCAATCCACATCAGGTCTCCCTTTACGCCTGCCGCGCTCACCGTAAAGCCGAATGCTGTGCGCTGGTCAAAGTATGAATCTATTGCAACTGACACTTCATCACCTTCTGTATCATCGCGCCGGGTCATGCGTGCCACGATGCTGTCAGGGGCGGTATCATAGGCCTTTATTGCAACATAAATATTGTCATCATCATAAAGAAGTTTGAATTCCGTCTTCTGGCTTACGGGCGCCCCTTCTTCCGGAGTATACTGCCAGAAGTCACCCTCCCAGTTACCTTCGGTCCACGCCTCGTCATCAAGCTCACCGTTAATTACCGGCGGTGTAACAGTCCGGGTAGCGGTGTATGCTCTCTTTTCGTACTCCTGGGCAGGCATGACGAAGGTAAGGCATGAAAGTATAATAACCAGGACACTTTTCATTGCAAGGGATCTCAGGGACAGTAAAACTACAGCAAATTAAGCGAAAATAGCATCATTTTTTCTCTCGTTTAAGAGAAAAATATGAAGAGCGACGGATGGATACCCGTCGCTCTTCCGGACCTGCGATCAGCGGCTCTTACCGCAAACCGAAACGATATGTGAATTTCACCAGAAATACATCAAATGGCCTCTTCGAGGTGTAGAGATTGTCAAGGTTCTGACTGAGCGAGAAGGAACCTGTTTCATCACTGTAGCTCCGTGTCTGTGACCATACGAGGAACAGGGTTGACCCGGGGCTGAACTCCCACCTCAGCACCAGGTTTGAAAGGAACTGGTCATAGTTGTTGTCAGGATTATCGAAGGTGTAGTCAGCTGTTCCATCCCTGTCTTCATCAACAAGATACTTGTTGTCACCCGCATCGTACTCAATCTCATCATCGGCAATCAGGTGATAGCGATCGGCAAGCTTTGCAGCCCTGGGATCAGTTACAACCTTGAATTTGCTGTAGTCCATGGCCGCAAGAAACGGTTGTCCCCAGTACTGGATTGTAAGGTCCGGAGTTATATTGTAGTTCATCCTGACTGACATACTGACAATCTGCTGGTCTATCCGGCTCAGAATGTAATGCTCATCATCGTCAGTGCGGGTCACCCACTGGATTTCATTACGGTTTATCGAATAAGAGGGTTCAATGGAAGCTGTAAATGACTGTCCGGGCTTGACAGTGAAGTCCAGTCCTGCCGAATATCTTTCCGAAACATTTTCGGCTCCCCGTGATGCATTGGCATAAACGGATGCGGATACCTTTTTTGATTCGTTTGTGCCAAGATTAAACCAGCTGTTGACAGAGGAGGGATAAAGCATGGCCGGTCCCCCGCGGAGAAGATTGTTTGATAAGGAATTACCCTCGTAATTGCCTCCTATGCTTGTCCACCACAGGTTTTTGAACTGAACATAGATGCTCAGGTTCCCGCCTGTGAACAGATGGGTCCCTCCAAAATCCCATCCGGTCCAGAAGTTGGCGTTGGGCCTGATCTGCCTGAATATGCTGAATGGCTTGTCAAACCTGTAGGCAGACCACAAACCGCTGATTATTCCATCGGCGCTCTGGAGGTATCCCACATCATTAAAATCAAGCCCGGGAGATTTGAGGTATGTGAAGGCCATGAAATTCCAGTGTCCGCCTACTTTTCCGGCCTGAACATTGCCCCCGATGCCGTTGAGTGAGGTCCTGTCCGGGTCTACCTCAACATAATCCGCATCCGGTCTCTGAAAATAATGTACGGATGAGCGCTGTATTTTCTCTATTGCAGTTTTGCTCCCGCTAAGATTGCTTCCGCCCGCAGCGGCTGTTATGAAC
>Ga0209202_1001785_pt1 | contig 12517 bp, 4 predicted proteins | sample AD_UKC032_MetaG_FD_184416 | JGI IMG/M metagenome (GOLD analysis project Ga0209202, IMG submission 184416) | Active sludge microbial communities of municipal wastewater-treating anaerobic digesters from USA - AD_UKC032_MetaG (SPAdes) (version 2) | ecosystem: Engineered > Bioreactor > Anaerobic >... | reverse complement strand
GACCAGGGCGAAGATCACATTATGAACATCGGGGTGAAGCGGACAATAACTCTTGCAGTAAAGCCCGTCGGGATTCGGCCAGACATATTTCTCAGGCATTTTTACATGAGGGGTTTCATCAAATTCCGGGAAATGTGTCAGGAGCGCACCCAGATTGCCGGCCCACGACTGATGACCCAGCAGGTTTATCTGTGGTATTATCCTGATATTGTGATTTCTGCATGCTTTTACAATTTTCTTCACCTCAGCCTTTGTGAGAGCATCTTTGTCCCTTAACTGAGGATAACTCTGATATTTGTAACCATAATCTACCAGCAATAACAAAGTGTTCACTCCACGTGTTGCAAGTTCTTCATTCACGAATTTCAGGAAGCGGTCAACCTGTCCGGTTGCCGGAGCATTTATACAGAATCCTTTTACAGGGTATAACTGCTCAGTAGCATTCTGCGCGGGTAATGATGCCGCTATGCCGAGAAGGAGGATAAGGGTGATAAGTTTTTTCATATCTGAATGTTGTTAGTTTTTTATGTATTTAATTGTATTTGTGTAGTTTATGAAGCTGACAACTGGCAGTATTCGGTATTCGGTATTCGGTAATCGGTATTATTTAAGTTTTCCGGCAACGACATCGAGATATGGCTGAATGGGTTTACCGCCATCGTCAACAATGCCGAAAGCGCCCGATTTGTAGTTCCAGTTGGCATAGGCAACACCATATTCCTCAAAGATTGAGGTCATATCCTTATACCAGGCGAGTTTTGCTTCAGGGAAAAAATCTCTGAAAATCCCGAATTCTCCGCAATAGAGTTGAAGATTCAGTTTTGAAGCTACCCTGAGAGGCTTTTCCATCATCTTAACAAGGGTATCGCGGTTGTAAACACGAAGATGTTCGGGAAGGTTACTGTTCAGAACTATCTGCCCCGGGTAATTCACCTGTCCTGTGAAATCTTTAAGGTCGGTCCAGGCCGCCTGGTAATGAGTGAGGAAGAAAGGTTCATAGAAATGGTAACTGAGAATAATGTTTGTATCATTGGCGGGCACCCTGAGCTCATCAAAGGTTGTGGCTGATTGCCAGCGGTTTGAACCTATGACGATTACTCTTTGCGGTTCCCATTGTCTGATCGCAGTGACCACACGGGCAAGCAGGACATTCCATTCTTCGGGATCATCTGCCACAGGTTCGTTCATGGGCTCGTAAGCCACCATGGCAAGAGGCTGTTCCTTCAGAAAATCCGAAAGATCCTTCCATAAGGCAATAAACTGATCCTGCTCGGCCGGATCTGTCCACAGAGGCTTTACTTCTTCATTGAAATGGTGTGAACGCAGAATATGAAGGTCGATTATAACTCTCAGTCCGGCTTTCTGACACCAGTCAAGACAGTTTTTCATAAGTGTGAATGCATCCTCGTTGCGTTTGCCTGATTCATCCCACATCTGCTCCTCATCAATCGGAAGCCTTATGTGGTCAAAGCCGCATGAGTCGATGAATTTTACATCTTTTTCAGTAAAGAAAGTTTCCCTTTCAGATCCACGTCTCTGGCTCTGTGATAACCAATGGGCAATATTCGTTCCCCTCATTATCTCAAATGACTCATAAGGGAAGGAATCCTGATCCACCGGTTTTTTTTGGGTCCCGCATGACGATATGACTGAACCCGTAATTATTAGTGCGATAAATAATCCTGACAAATGTTTCATGATATTGTTGTTTAATGGTTGTCGGGTTTCAGGTCCGGATATAATCCGATATAAATATAAATAATTTCAATGGTTCTGATAAATTTAATTAATTATTATATTTCCCGGACTGATAGATTGGTCAAGTAAATATCTACGTAGTTAACTACGTTTTTTAATACGTCTTTTAATACGTTGAAACAGGCTCATTATTAAGAGCTAATCCCAGGTGGATTGTACGTTTGGGGATAATGCCCTTTGTCCTGTGAGGTACTGAGGCAACTGGATGGCAATGCTTTCGTCATTTATCGAATGGGGCATTAGTTTCTACCCGGGTTGGTACTTTGTCAATTTGATGGCAACCCACTCCGGGGTTGGAACTATAATGTTACCCCTTACCCGGGGCGGAATCCGGGCTATTGGAAGGCAATACCTCCGGCATTGTTCGAATGGGGATACTGTCATTTACCCTTGATCGGACCTTGCCTGGTGGATGAAAATGTCCCACTGGAGCGTGACAGGCTCTCCAGAATTGTTAGTTATGGGCGTATTGTCATTTTTCCGAATGCTTCCCGGGTATTGTAAAGTAATACCTCCGATAATGATTTGATGTATACCGTACCATCGACACCAGCGGTGTCATCCCCCAATAGCCCGGGTTCCATCCCGGGTCTGGAATGCCACCACATTTCCACAACCCCGGAGTGGGTTGTCTTCAAATTAATATCCGGATAATCCGATTTTTATTATTTTTATTTCTTTTGTAAGGAATTACCGTTGATCATGAAGCATCTTTCTTTCAGAACAAGGCGGATTATGGCAGTAATCATACCATTAATCTTTTCTGCTGCTGAATATTCGTCCGGCCAGGATCTGAAGCTTTTCGAACCTGTTCTTCCGAAAAAATCGGGGATTCAGTTTAAAAATTCGATTACGGAGACAGTAGACTACAATGCGCTTACCCATGAAAATATGTATAACGGTGGTGGAGTGGCAGTGGGAGATATAAATAATGACGGGCTGGATGATATCTACTTTGTCTCAAATATGAATCTTAACAAACTGTATATCAACCAGGGAGATCTGAAATTCAAAGATATTACAGCAAGTGCAGGAGTCAGTGGCCGACCCGGTTGGAAAACCGGAGTTACAATGGTGGATATAAACGGTGATAATCTTCTGGATATATACCTGTGCTACTGTGGCAAAGGAGATGTTGACTCAAGAAGGAATCAGCTTTTCATAAATAAAGGGAACCTTAAATTTGAGGAAAAAGCCAGGGAATACGGGCTGGATGATCCCACTTATTCAACTCTTGGTGCATTTTTTGACTATGATCTGGATGGAGATCTTGATATGTTCCTCCTGGCAACTAATGTGAAGGTCATTCGTGGACTTGAATTCGAACAGGCCAGAACGACAAATGATCCTTATGCCGGAGATAAACTTTTCAGGAATGATGGTGAAAGGTTTACCGATGTGACAGAGGAAGCAGGTATCATTTCCAACGGGCTGGGTTACGGGCTGGGGGTTGCCATTTCCGATCTGAACAAGGATGGATGGCCTGATATCTACATCACAAATGATTATATCGAGCCGGACTATCTGTATATTAATAACCATAACGGGACATTCACAAACAGGCTTACCGAGCAACTGCTCCATATATCACAATCGGCCATGGGGAACGAGATAAATGATTTTAACAATGATACATGGCCCGATATTTTTACAGCTGATATGCTCCCGGCCGATAACCGGCGGATCAAACTTCTTTACGGTCCTGAAAACTATATGGAATATGCACTGATGGTAATGGAAGGTTTTTATCACTCCAGCATGCGCAACATGCTTCAGCTGAATAATCAGAATGGAACATTCAGTGAGATCGGACAGATGGCAGGCGTTTCTAATACCGACTGGAGCTGGGCTCCTCCTTTTGCCGATTTCGATAATGACGGATGGAAAGACCTTTTTGTCACCAATGGATATTTTCGTGATTACACTGACCGTGATTTCCTGAAATTAAAATTTGATTATTATACCCAGAAGGGTGAATCGAGAACCCAGGCAGATACTTTTTACCTTGTCAGCTACATGAAATCGACACCCGTACATAATTATATATTTAAAAATAATAAGGATCTCACCTTTACCGATAAAAGTATGGCATGGGGATTCAGTAAGAAAATATTTTCAAACGGTGCTGCCTGGTCGGATCTGGATGCCGACGGAGATCTCGATCTGGTGGTCAGCAATCAGAATGAGACCGCTTCGGTTTTCCGGAATATGATCCGTGAGTCGGGAAATCCTGTAAATTATGTGAGCATAAGACTCAAAGGTGAAGGGAAGAATACCCGTGGTTTGTGCAGCAAGGTATATATTTACACACGAGATGGTGTCCAGTACCAGGAACAGATGCCGTCGAGAGGTTACCAGTCATGCACCAGCACAACACTTCTTTTCGGTCTGGCCGGTGATGAAGAAATCGACTCAATCAGGGTTGACTGGCCTGGCGGGAAAACTACGCTGCTAAAAAATGTACAGGCAAACAGGATCATTGAGATAAGTCAGGCTGAGGCTGAGGCTGAGGTTAAGGTTGAGGTTGAGGTTGAGGTTAAGGCTGAGGCTGAGGTTGAGGGTAAGGGTGAGGTTGAACCGTCACATGAGATACCGGAGAAGGGCATCTTTAAGCTTATCGAATCGCCCGTAAAATATACTCACACGGAATATGGATCAAATGATTTCAGCAGGCAGCCGCTACTTACATATATGCCATCTATCTGTGGGCCGGTAATGGCTGCAGCCGATGTGAACGGCGATAAGCTCGATGATATTTATGTCGGTGGCGTCAGGGAAAATCCGGGAGCATTATTTATACAGTCTGCAGACGGCTCATTCAGGGCATCACCCGATTTCGTCTATGCCCCCGATGTATTCTGCACCGACGCAGGCGCAATCTTCTTTGATGCTGACGGTGACGGAGATCAGGACCTGTATGTTGTCAGCGGAGGATATCACGATTACGGACGTGGGAACAAAGCGCTGCAGGACAGGCTGTATATTAATAATGGCAGCGGTATATTCGAAAGATCAGAGGGAAGACTTCCTCAGATGCTGGCATCAAAATCATGCGTTACGGCTGCTGATGTTGATCAGGATGGCGACGTTGATCTTTTCATCGGCGGAAGGATGATACCGGGCGAATATCCCAAACCCGTTGAAAGCTGGCTTCTTCTTAATGATGGTTCAGGAAAGTTCACAAATACACTGAATGACCTGATACCGGGGTTGGAATCAGGAGGAATGATAACCGATGCTGTCTTTACAGATCTGAATAATGATGAATGGCCCGACCTCATCACAGCAGGTGAATTTATGCCAATACGTGTTTTCCTCAACGAAAAAGGCAGATCATTCCCTGAAGTAACTGACAGATATTTTGAAACTCCCGAAACCGGATTCTGGAACAAACTGGCAGTTTCCGATATTGATAACGACGGTGATATGGATATAATTGCCGGTAACTACGGTACCAATTCCCAGATAAAAGGCTCTGAAAAAGAACCGGTAACAATGACCTTCAGTGATTTTGACAATAACGGCTCCGTTGATCCCATCCTTTCATATTATGTTGACGGTATATCCTATCCATTCCCCAGCCGGAATGAATTACTCACCCAGTTAAATACTCTCCGCAGGAAATTTCCCGATTATTCCTCTTATGCGAATGCAAAGCTGACCGATGTCTTTTCACCCGAAGACCTGGCTTCTGCTACTATATTGACTGCTACTGAATTAAGGACAGTCCTCTTCATTAATTCCGGAAGCAGGTTCGAAAAGAGGTCACTCCCGGTTCAGGCCCAGTTTGCACCTGTTCATGCCATCGGGATCCTCGATTATAATAACGACGGCAACAAGGACATGATACTTGCAGGGAATCAGAATGCAATGTGTGTAAGGCTTGGAGTTATGGATGCAAACTACGGCCAGTTGTATGAAGGCGACGGAAAGGGAAATTTCAGATATGTCCCCCAGACCGAATCGGGATTTATAATCGTTGGTGATGTAAGGTCACTGAAAACTCTTCCTGTCAAAGGGAAACTTCATCTTTTTATCGGTATAAATAATTTCGGTATTGCTGCTTATGTCCTGAACCCCGAATGAACAACTTAACCATCACGCACCCTCCAAGACCTATTCTTCCACTCACTTCACTAACTTTAGGCACTTTAGGCACTTTAGGCACTTTAGGCACTTTATGAACTTCAGGCACTTACTCAAGCAACCCTTCCCCCTGCACAATAGTAATATACCTGTCAGCCTTTATATCCCTTAGGACCTCCTTAACACCGTCAGACCATTCAATTTCAAGCAGGTCTATCTTCTTCTCTTTTCCGAGGCCAATATGAAGACGCGGATCATTATTTGAAAGATAACCTGTTGCCCACTGATTTATCAGCTTTTGCTTAAGTTGTCCCGCTGTAACCGTCACCTTTGCACTGATTGCCGGGCCGGGTCCTTTGGGACTCCTGAGGGTAACACCGAGCCAGTGGTTTCTGTTACCTCCGTCATTTCTCAACAATGCAGGTGTGGCTTCGAGATCGACATGTGAGACGATAATGTCAAGATCCCCGTCATTATCATAATCCCAGACAGCCATACCCCGTCCTGAGCGTTTAACCTTAAAATAATCGCAAAGTTTCTGTCCCACATCCGTGAAATGTCCTTTTCCGTCATTTTCGAGAAGAAGCTGGTACTGAAGAATAAGTTCCTCACCGTTTCCGTTTGCAGCAAAGATATCGAGATCTCCATCGTTATCATAATCGAAAAGGGCTGTACCCCAGGTTCCTTTTCCCGCCAGAGGCACTTCAACACCGCTCGAACGGGTAATATCCTCATAAAAACCGTTTCCCCTGTTCCTGTAAAGCGCTCCGTAATCAAGATCAGAAACAAGGATATCTATAAGAAGATCCCCGTCAACATCGCCTATGGTTCCATGCATCGACCCGGCTCCGACTCCCTTGCTGTTTGAAGCTACTCCCGCGGGAACAGCAATCTCCTCGTATTTCCCGTCCTTGTATTTGAAGAGGTAATTGAAGTGATGGTCATTTGCCTGATAAATATCAAGTATCCCGTCATCATCAAAATCAAAAACTGTCAGACCCATACAACGGGACTCGGGATACCAAAGATTCATTTCTCTTGTCACATCTTTAAAAGTACCGTCAGGCTGCTGTTTATAAAGCATTGAAGCCTGACCTCTGTATTGAGTAGGATGGGGCATAATTAAAGGAGATGAGGGAGATTCGACTGACTTGTCAAATGCAAGGAAATTGCCAACCATTGCATCAATAAGGCTATCACCGTTATAATCCCAGTAAACCACTCCTATACTCCATTTTGTAAAACCGTTGAGTTTTTCAGGACCCCGGAGCCCAACAATATCTGTAATATCCGTAAAGGTTCCGTTGCCGTTATTCCTGTAAAAAACATTTGGCCCGTAATTAAGCAGGTAAAGATCCTGATCACCGTCCTTATCATAGTCAACCGGGCCGGCCGCCATGCTCCAGGTAACATCATAAACGCCTGCCTCTTTTGTCACATCGGTAAATGTCCCGTCACCGTTATTTCTGTAAAGATTATCCGGTGTATCTTTAAAAACCAGTCCGTCGTCACTTGATATACCTTCAAGGTAAGTGCCGTTCATCATGAAGAGATCCATCAGACCGTCATTGTTATAATCAAACACGGTAACACCCGATCCGCTGCTTTCAATTATATTTTCGTAATGATGATCGCCGAAATTATATCTGAAACCTATGCCGGCATCGACAGTCACATCTGTATATTTAATATTTTCCCCACAGGAAATAGTTATGGCTGAAAGCAGTACAAAAATTACTGATCCTGAATTGATTGTTTTTAGAAAATTCATTTAGTCTGTCTAATATGTTCTTAATTTACTGTCTTCCTTTGTGTTACTTTGTGATCCCGTCCCGATAGCTATCGGGAGCTATCGGGACCTTTGTGTCCCTTCGTGGTGAAAAAAATTTAACCGCAAAGAGCACAAAGGATTACGCAAAGGACACAAAGGTTTTGAATTATTAAAGTGAGATTTTCTTATAAATCCGGCACCCAGGTTATTCATTCTCTTTCTCAGCCTCCGGGATCTTCAGTTCCCTGAAAGCTTTCATATAGCTTTCGCTTCTGACTTCACGGGTATTGTATTCACGAAGGTATTTCTGATGATCTTCATCATCGGGATATTTATCGCCATCTGCGGGAGGATAACTCTTTAAACCATGGAAGGGTAAGGGCAGCACCTCATTGCCGGTTGCTGTATTTATGTCGCCGTCTTTAACCCATCCCACGCTGCGGATAAGGAAATCTCTTTTCCAGCCATCTTCCAGCTCCGGCAGAATACCTGCATCAAATTCCATAGTGATCTCATCACCCGCATTTGTAATAACATATTTGCTGTCCGAATCTGTAAGAAGAGGTAAAACATCTCCGAACCTTGTATAGAAACCTGTAAGATCCCTCCATTTTGGTGAAGTTTCAACTTCGGAATAATCGAACCAGTGAGGGCCATACCGGCCTCCTTTCCTGTAAAGCCTTGAAAATCCCCGATAATGCAGATCGGCTGTAACGGGTTGCAAATTTGTGGTTACAAGCGGACTGTCGGGTTGTCCGTTGGAGAAAAATATCTCGTCCCAGTAAATTTGCATATTGGTCCTGATCCTGACGCGGTGATCTGATGAAAGGTACTTTCCGGTGAGATCGGCAATTACTGTTTTATCTTTCCCCATGGGGAAGCCCGGATTATCAATAACATTGACCCATTCTCCCTTCTGATCCTTAACCTGGATGACCGGAGCCATTGTCTTTATTGTTTCTGTCTGGGTAAGTGAGAAGTTTATACTCGCGTCAGTCGGGAATACCCATCCCTGCATGAAAAGAAAAACCTGTTTCCCTGCATCCATATCGCCCGGATCAAGTATAAGATCTTTCATTTCTGTTATCCCCTGGTATTTCTCATTCTCAAAATTTGAAATGTAATTATCATCTTTCCTGAGGATAAAAGGAAGAAGGTCATTTCCCTCTGCATCAACTGCCGAAACAGGATATATTTTATCTTTTACCTTGTATATTTTCATACCCGGGAAAGGAGGAGGTGTAAACTGTTCCTCAACATAAATATCAACTGATCCGGGATGATCAACTGCAACAAGCTCTATTTTATCCGTATAAATTGCTTCCCACAGCTCCGTTGTTACCTGTATTGAATATTTTCCTCCAACAGGTTTCATCAGCTCTCCGGGGATCTTTATATAATCGTCGGAAGCATCGGCGAACCCGAATTTCGTTTCACCGCCCATTATACCAAGAGGCATTCCGAGAGCGCTTCTCCAGAGGATATCCTTGGCAAATACATATTCATCTCCGTTCCAGGTATAAAGGAAGGGACATGAACCTTTCAGTATCTGGGCTTCAATTATCGACTGGTCGGTTTCGGGGAAGAACATATTCTGAGGCACACCATTTGTCCAGGTTATTCTTATCACATCGGCTTTCGACCTGTTGCCTATTCCGAAATGAATACTGGGATCGGTCACTATTTTAGTCTGGTAAAGGTCTCCTGCCCTGAGCTCGACCTTTGCACCAATCCCGAAGAAATTGTTCTTTGCACTTCCTGTCCTTAAACCCACAAGCTTCATATTTATGAAATGCCCAACATTCCCGCCATCATTTCTTAAAAGAGAAACGCCACCTGAAACTCCTCCCAGTACAATATCAAGATCACCATCCTCATTGTAATCAATAACCGATATATCGTTTCCGGCAATCATATCTCCGGGAAGCCGGTCAGAAGCATCTGAGAATATACCCTTCCCGTCATTAAGGAAAAGCACAACACCTTTGCTTCCTTTTACTGTTGTTTCACCGGTCACGAACAGATCAAGAAACCCGTCATTGTTAAAATCGATGAAAGCAGCATCATAAGCTGTCAGGTTCTGAAGCTTACTGTAAAGTGTTTTTTGCCTGGTATCCTTTTCAAATGTTCCGTTGCGAAGGTTCCTGTACAAGGAATTATTTCCTGCTTTCACTGAAAGGACAAACAGGTCGGAATAACCGTCATTATCATAATCACCGCAATCAACAGCCCTTGATCCTGCATCATTTTTCAAGCCCGACTGGTCTGTAATATTTCTCATATATCCCTGCCGCTGGTTTGAATAGAGAGTATTTCCTCCGCTTTCATTAACCACGAAAAGGTCTATATCGCCATCTTCATCGAAATCGCCGAAAACCGCATCGCTGCTTCTTACATTTCCCCCGGAAACACCTGCTTTCTGGCCCTGTTCAAGAAATGTACCGTCGGCATTATTACGGTAAAGTCTGTTTGTACCTGTTCCTGCCTCAAAAATATCCAGATCCCCGTCATGGTCATAATCAAAGAACAGAGCCATGGTCCCCGGAGTCTGTCCTCCCACTTTTGATCTGGCAGTAACATTTTCGAATGTTCCTTTTCCGCTGTTCCGGTAAAGCAGGTTACCTCCTTCGCGAAGTATATAAAGATCAAAGTAACCATCATTATCATAATCGGCGAATGCCGCAGAGAATTCCCGCCCTGAATGCTTTAGTCCGGAGGTTGATGTAACGTCCCTGAAACGTCCGAGATTATTGTTGAGCAGGTAATGATTGCACTGTGAGGATCCCGGTGGGCAACTGCTTACATAAAGGTCAACATCACCGTCATTATCATAATCACAGGTCACAACATTTGATGCATATTTTAAGTCGCCGGCTGCACTTCTCCCTGATGATTTTAAGATATCAAGTCCTGCAGATGAAGTGGCATTTGTAAAATGAACGGCTTCGGCTGTCTTCCCGACATCGGATGTCTGAGAAATTGTTGACTGGTCGAAAGTTATAAGAGGAAAACCGACGAGGGAACCGCCCGGACCTTTAAGATCCATTATTCCTGCCTGATACGGAGCCGATACCTTGAGGAAGTTATTGAATATTGTAAAGGATGTAACTGCATTTTGCTCGTCTTTCGCCCTGAGCAGCTTCAGAGTACGTGTGTAATAATCTCCCGCCTCAGCCGGAAACTCCGGATACTGTTTTTTAAGAATCTCCATCTGTTCGACAGCGCTGTCAAAATCACCTTTCCTGATAAGCACATCGGTCAGATTAAGTCTTGGTACCACATTTGCCGGAGCGCTTTCGGCCAGCTTTTTCAGATATATCTCCCTCTGGCCGGCAGAATTTGCATCAGTCATTGTAGCATATACCTCAGTTATATTATACAGGGTTTTTACATGTGAAGGAGAATACCTGAGCGCCTCCTTCATTTCCGAAATGGCCAGATCCTGTTCATTATTCATCTGGTAAACAGTGGAAAGTATCAGACGTGTATCAGGATCTTTCGGATCGATCCTTATGGCTCTCTGAAGCTGTTTTTTTGCTTCCGGATATTTTCCCATCCTGAGATATGTCAGCCCAAGATTTGCATATCCCAGCTTTTCCTTCGGGGCCAGCTTGATAAGCCTCAGGAACTGCTGTTCCGCCTCTTCGAGCTTGAACTCCTCAAGATAAGCCAGACCAAGGGTTCTGACTGTGATAAGTTCCTGTGCCTTCTCCTGGTCACGGCTCTGTGACCAGGTGCATCCGGTAAACAGAAAGACGAACATCGTACAAAAAAAACCCGCCTTGATTATCTGCATCAGATTAATTCTTTAAAGAATAGTAATTCTGAGCAAATTTAGAAAATAAAAGCTTTCCCTTCCCTTTTACCTTTGTCATCAAAACGGATCAAACCCGTTATCCCATTATAATTCGTCTTGTAAAGGGCTTCCTGAATTTTTTCCCGGTCAGGTGACCCGGCCTTCAATATGGCATTTATCAGTACATTAGCCATATCAAATGAAAAAGAGGAAACCAATCCGGGATAAACCCCGTACATTTTAAAATATTGCCTGGAAAAGTTGGTTTCACCGTATTCCGGGTTGATTGTTGAAATAATATGAATTTCTTTTTCAACCTCATTCATTTCATCCTCAGAAAGGATATCTTCATTCAGGATGATGAGTGATCCGAACAATTGAATTTCAGGATTTATTTTCCTTACCGCCCTTAATATTGCCAGTGTATTCAGGGGATCACAAAAAAGTATAAGACAATCAAATCCCCTGTTTAAAACCTTTTCTTTAAGATTTCCGGCATTATTTTTAAGGTTCCCGCAGGAAAATTGTTCCGGCGGGATCATACCTTTCAGTGTAGTGATCTGTAGCAGAGCTTTCAGCAAAAGGCCGGAGTCATAGTCGTTATCAGAAATAACAGCTATACTGTTGTACTTCCGTTTTTCATAAATTTCTCCTGCAAGTGCTTCGGCCTGCCGGTCATAATTTGGAACACAGTTGAAGAACCAGGGAACAAATGCCTGGGAGAGTGTCGGATCGCCTGACCAGGCGGAAATAAAAACAACAGTTGATTTCGTTGCTGCCTGTTCCACAAGATGTGCATTTCTTCCGTCGTGTGATCCTAGCAGGGCCCATACCTTCTCATTAAAAATAAGGTCAACAGCCTGTTTGGATCCTGTTCCCCATGGGCCTTCCATCGAACGTACGACCAGGCTGAAAGGATTACCGTTCATTCCGCCTTTTTCATTGACTGACCTGACAGCTATTTCCGCTCCCCTGATCGCCGATCTGCAACTGCTGTCCTGCACCAGTAAACCTATCTTTACCGGTTGGCAAAATATGATCGTCCTGGTTACAGAAAAGATTATTATAATGATCAGGAAGATTCTTACAAGGGGTTTCAGCCCAAA
>Ga0209202_1001782_pt1 | contig 12535 bp, 9 predicted proteins | sample AD_UKC032_MetaG_FD_184416 | JGI IMG/M metagenome (GOLD analysis project Ga0209202, IMG submission 184416) | Active sludge microbial communities of municipal wastewater-treating anaerobic digesters from USA - AD_UKC032_MetaG (SPAdes) (version 2) | ecosystem: Engineered > Bioreactor > Anaerobic >... | reverse complement strand
CGAAATTATGAGCTTGCCCTGATTTATGAATATGCTGTTTTTCAGATATCTGACCGATTGCTTTTGCGTACATTTGTTTCCCAATTTTACCGGGAGCTTCCAGAAACTTTTTCAAAGGAACAAGAGAGATTCCTTTAAGCTTATCTTCGAGTTTAACGGTAAGCGCAACATTTCCATTAGGATCATTAAATTTGTTAATAAATTTATCCCCTTTTTCAGTATCAGGATAAAGATTCTTAAGCAAACGAAACTCAGCTACAGCTTCACTCGAAACAGGAGGCATTTGGGATTCGATTTTTAACGCTTTTTTCAATGCTTCGTCAAATTTTACCTGTACGCCAAAGCTTACCTGTTTTTGATTTGAATTAATAATCATACTTTTCTAACTCCTAAACTAACATGCTAACTGTTTCTTCTAATATTTACTTGAAAGCGCGTAAAAAAAAAAGTTAACGAATATTTTTAAAATATTACGAATTGTAAAAACTTTTCTGTTTTTTGAATCTGTTTAAGCAATTATTACAGGCAATATATTTTTTATATATATATCAGATAGAACACTTAAATCTTAAACATTTAAATTTTATTTACTTCTTTAAATTTACTCATAATAGAGAAAATTTATTATATTGGAGGACAAGAATGAATATGTACCCTTATTCTCAAATGCAATACCCGCAAACAAACAGTATGTATGGAATGATGCCTCAGCAAAGTATGAGCATGCCAATGAATTTCGGAATGATGCCTCAGCAAAGCATGAGCATGCCAATGAATTTTGGAATGTCTCAGCAGAACAACTTCATGGCTCAGCCTCAAACACAATCATATTCATACCCGTCTTCTCAAAGCGGCGTTAATAATATTCTTAATATGTATTATGGAAATGCGTATGGATCTCCAAACCTCGGAACACAAAGCGCAATGCCTGGAATGACAAGCGGAATGCCAGGTATGACAACTATGCCGGGAATGATGGATCCGTCAGGATTGATGCAGGGAATGATGCAATCTATACAAGGTCTTTTTACTTCAATGATGCAAATGATGATGTACAGCATGATGAATCAAATGATGAGCCAAATGTTCTCCGGCATCACAGATTCAACAAATTCAACAAATCCATTCCAATCGATTTTAGACATGTTTAGTGGAATATTCAATCCGCAAACTAATACAGATACGGATACGGATACGGATACGGATACGGATACAGACACAGATACCGACACAGATACCGACACAGACACAGAAGACCCAATAGACGACCTTATTGATATAGTAGATAATCCTGATTCCAGCGAAGTATTAGAAGATTTAATCGAATGGATAAATGATAACCTTTTATCCGGCTCCTGGGGCGACCCTCATTTTAACGTAACCAATGAAAACGGATCAGTAAGCGCATTTGACTTTCAGGGAAGAAATAACACTACCTATAACATGATTGAAAATGATGATTTTACTTTAAACGCTAATTTTAATAATACCGGCGATTCAAGAGAAACTCAATCCAGAATTATTACAGATCAAACTCTTGATTTAAAAGAAGCCGGAGTAAAAGTTAACTCTCATCAAAACGGCAAATTTGAAATAGAAGGGCTTAATATCCCTGAACTCAATGAAGACGGCGCGCAAAAACTCGATGAAAACGGCAACCCTGTATATAAAACAATAAATCAGGATAATTATCAAGATGAAGCTGTACAGACAGCTTTAACAGAAAAAGGCATCGGCGTAACCTTTGACGCAGAAGACAGCAACATGTTAAGCGTAACCTATAAAGACAGAGAAATTAAACAAAAACTTCTTGGAGATGTCCAAAACTTGACAAATATAACATCTGACGACTCAGGAATGTTATCGCAGCAAGTAGGCTCTCTTGATACAGACGGCGATTTAACAGACAACAAAGCTTTAATTGATATAAACGCAAACGGAACAATAGATTTTGAAGACATAAACGGCAATGGCGTAAAAGACGATGATGAAAATTATACAGAACAATTTAATTACACTTCTATTAAACAGGCTCTTTTACAGACTCAACTTTCAAATACATCAGCTCCGGTATTATTAAAAGAAGGTGAAACCGCTGAACAAATTGCAACCGACTTCTTAACTACCGCCAATAACGCAACATATATAGCCCGAGTCTTTGACGGAGCATTTGAAGGAGCAGAAGAAATAATATCTTCTGAAGACGCAAGATTAAATATACTGGAAACTGATTCAGAAGGCGCAAAACTTGCTAAAGCCGCAATGAAAGCAACTCTTGAAACAGTTGAAGGCAAGAAAACAAAAGAAGAATCAACAGCCGCAGTTGCCGAATGGACACAACACGCTACCGACGAAATTAATAAAGATTCCGAAGACACAACATTAGGCGACTCAAAAGCTTCCAGATTCACAAAAGATGACGGCTATTCAAAATCACAATGGAACGAATTAATCGGACACAAATTATTCGCAGTTTCTTAAGACATACAAATGCAGTAATCTTATACAAAACCACCAGATCAAGACCTCAAAAAAACAAAAAGACCGGAATTAAAGCCTCCGGTCTTTTTATATTTCTGTAAAAGTTTTATACCTATAGCCCGCGCCGCCCTGCGGGCGGCACGGGCTGAGCAAGTGTATAACGGTCGTTTCGGCAGAGCCGAAACGACCGTAAATTAAAGATTTATAAAAACCCTCTTTTTTATTTGCCTATTTCTTTTTAATACCAAGTTGCAATCAAAAGAGTATTATTTTTTGATAAGGGTTTTGCCGGCATAGCCGGCAAAACCCTTATCAACTCTTCTTCCCCTCCCTTGGGGAGGGGGCAGGGGGAGGGAGATTTAATGCTACATTGATTGCAACTTGGTATAAAATCACTATAGCTGTTGTTTTGCCTTCGCCAAAATGCCAAAAATAGCCTTACTCCGCTTTTTAAAAAATTTAACGAATCTTAACCCATGCCGCTTTACGCATGCGGACGTTTTGAGGAGTAATTTCAAGCAATTCATCTTCTGAAATATACTCCATACAGTCTTCAAGAGATAATTGTCTTGAAGCAGAAAGAGTTACCATAATATCAGCGCCGGAGCTTCGCATATTTGTAAGCTTTTTGGTCTTGCATACGTTAACGACAATATCCTGAAGCTTGTTGCATTCGCCTACAATCATGCCCCGATAAACTTTTGTTTTAGGCTTAACAAAGAATACGCCTCTATCTTCAAATTGTTGAAGGGCATAAGGTATTGCCTCCCCGTCTTCAAAGGCAATTAAAGACCCGTTTCGCTGTTTTGGAATATCTCCAGCCATTGGCTTATATTTGTCAAAAACATGGTACATAATGCCATCGCCTTTTGTAAGCCTTATAAACTCAGTTCTGAAGCCGATTAATCCTCTTGCCGGAATGGAGAATCTCATCATTGTCCGTATTCCGTTGGAGTTCATATCAAGCATTTCGCTTTTTCTTGGAGCTAAACGTTCTATGCATGAACCGGAAAATTCATCAGGAACGTCAATTATAAGATTTTCAAACGGCTCATGCTGCATGCCTTTTATTGTTTTAAAAATAACTTCCGGCTTGCTCACCTGAAATTCATAACCTTCACGTCGCATTGTTTCGATAAGTATTCCAAGATGAAGCTCTCCACGCCCGCTGACTTTAAAAACATCCGTGCTTTCAGTGTCTTCCACTTTTAAACTTACGTTTTTTTCCAATTCAAGATAAAGTCTTTTTCTTAGCTGTCTTGAAGTTACAAATTTACCTTCCTGACCTGCAAAAGGTGAATCATTAACGGAAAAATTCATCTGCAATGTGGGTTCATCAATATTAATCAGCGGCAATGCCTGCGGATTCTCAACAGAAGCGATGGTTTCCCCTATCTGAACATCCGGAAAACCTGCAATTCCAACGATATCTCCGGCATAAGCCTCGCTTAATTCTATTCTTCCCAATCCGCTAAAGCCTATTAATCTTGTAATTTTGCCTCTTAAAACATCGCCGTTTCTGTTTATCAGGCTGACCTGCTGATTATTTTCCGCTTTACCGTTTACAATTCTACCTATCGCTATTCTTCCAAGATAATTGCTGTAGTCCAGAGTTGTTGCATGAAACTGTAAAGAGCTTTCTGCATTACCTTTTGGCGACTTTATATTTTTTATAATACACTCAAAAAGAGGTTTAAAGTCATCATTGTCTTCTTCAACCTCATTTTTTGCGATTCCCGCCACTGCGCTGGTGTATACAACCGGAAAATCAAGCAAGTCTTCATTATCAGTAAGTTCTACAAACAATTCAAACACTTTATCCAACGCTTTATGCGGGTCTGCGCCGTTTCTGTCTATTTTATTAATCACAACAATAATTTTTAAGCCAAGTTCAATTGCTTTGGATAAAACAAATCTTGTTTGTGGCATAGGTCCTTCTGCCGCATCGACAATCAGCAATGCGCCGTCAACCATTCCCAGCACTCGTTCAACTTCGCCGCCAAAATCAGAGTGTCCAGGCGTATCTACTACATTTATACGGTAATCCCCATAGTTGATGGAAATATTTTTTGCAAGAATAGTAATCCCTCTTTCTCTTTCAAGATCGTTAGAATCCAGGACTCTTTCCTGTATAACTTCATTATCCCTGAAAATTCCGCTTTGTTTCAACATACAGTCAACAAGGGTGGTTTTTCCGTGGTCAACGTGGGCTATTATCGCTATGTTTCTTAGTTTTGAAATTTGTTCTGCGCTGCTCATAAATTATGTTTATTCTTTCTAAAAATTTATATATCTGCCTTAAAATACAATTGTAAATTAAATCTAACAAATAATCAGTTAAATTACAAAATATCTTTAAATATACAAGTATTGAACACAAAAAAAGTTTCTTTTTTTAATTATAGTGATCTTAAAAAGAAACCGGCAAATAAAAAAGACGGTTTTTATAAATCCTTAATTAAGTAGGTAACAAAAAGTTTTCAGGTTTTTATCTACCCAACCCCAACCCCTTCCCTTCAAAGGGAAGGGGCTTTTGTTATTTTTTTGCCTCACTCGCTTTGCTCGTTCGGCAAAAATTAATAAACTTGAATTGCTAAATAAATAATTTTATATTTGGCGTAGCGGCTGGCTTCGCCAGCCGCTACGCCGTTTTAAGGGCATGCGGCTCGCAGGCTTTGCCTGCGAGCCGCATAAAAAATTAAAATAAAATTTCAATCTATTTCAGCGTTTCGACTAATTAGCAATTCGAGTTAATAAGAGTTGAAAATTTTTTGTTTGTTACTTGCGGGTGTTTTGCCTTCGGCAAAACACCCGCTCTACCCTTACTCAGCCCGCGCCGCCCGCAGGGCGGCGCGGGCTGTAGGTATCAGCTTTTTAACCAATTAACGAAAACTTATTTGGATTGGCATAAAATTTTACAAAAACCGTTTTTTTTATTTGAACAAATCATTTATCCGTCAAAAATTATTCAGCGCTGTTTTTTTACTATATACTGAATTTAATCATATTTTTTATACCTGATTAAATAATTTTTATAAAAATAAAATGAAAATAAAAAGACTAAAAATTTATCAACAGCTGTTAATAGTTTTTTTTGTAGCTGTTTTGCTTCCATTATGCATTACCACGTTGGTTATTACTAATGTAAACCAGCACGCTGTCAGGGCGGAGCTTAAGTATTCAGCGGTTCTCACCACGGATAGCGTTTATCAAAGGCTTAAAAAAAGTATTCACGAAAAAAAACTCGCAATTCTTGTTATTGCAAAAAGTTTAAATTATATAAAAACCGATGAAAAAATAAAAAACTTTCTTCGTGAAATTTCAGAATCCTCTGACAGCATAACAACGGTTAACTTGATTGATGGCGATAAAAATATTAATAAAACAAATGTGAATAAGTATTTTCAGGCAACAGAAGTTGAAATTTTCCCTGAGCACAAGAAAAATTCTATTTTAATGTATGTAAAATTAAATAACAACAGGTTTTTAAAAAAAGAAATTAAGATAAATACCCTTGAAAGTGAACTTTTTAAATATATTGTAAATGATACCAAGCAAGTCTACGTTATTGATTCGCAAAACAAAGTCATAATGTCATATAATCATGACCAAAAAATGCTTAATAAACTATTGCCTCAAATTCCGGAATATTTTAACGTGGATGAGCCTTTAATATTTGGAAATATAAAAAATCAACCTAATGTTTATTTAAAAATTAAAGAGCCTGATTGGTCAATTGTTGTGGCAACGCCAAAAAGTCTTACAAATTATGGGATAATTGATGCCCGAGCTAAAATAATAACCGCCATTGTTGTTGCCGCAACCTTTATTATAATATTGGGAATGCTTTATTCATATTCTTTAAACGCCAATTTAGCCCAGCTTTTTAAAGCGGTTTCCGCAATAGCGGCAGGCAATTACAGACGAAAAGCCAGGTTAATCAAAGATTTCTTTACTCCTTACGAATTTGTCTATCTTGTAGAAAAATTTAATGAAATGGCGCAAAAAATTAACGAAAGCTATAATGAGCTTCAAAAAGCGAATGAAGAGTTATCCAAACTGGATAAATTAAAGTCAAACCTGATTGATACGGTAAGCCACGAATTCAGAACGCCTCTGACGAGTATTAGAGGATACACTTCAAGGCTTTTGCGGACTGATATTGCTCTTGATGAAGAAACAAGGATCAAATCCTTAAAAATCATAAAACAGCAAGCGGAACGATTCAGCAGACTTGTAGACGATCTTTTGGTTATACCGGAGATTGAATCTTCTTTACTGCGGGTTTTTCCCGAAAAAATAACTATAAATGATATTCTTAAAGACTGTATTTTATCAATCCAGCAAAAACAACAGCGTCAGTTTATTTTGCAAATCGACGAAAATTTCCCTACCATTTATGCTGATGCTGACAGGCTTGTTCAAATTATTTTAAATTTGCTTGATAATTCAATTAAATATTCTCCCGAGGATTCTAAAATCAACTTAAACATTACTGCTGAAGGCAATTTCGCTGTTATAAAAATCAAAAATGAATGTAATCCTATATCAGAAGATAAGCTTGATTGGTTATTTGAAAAATTCACCCGAGTTGAGGACGAGCTTACAAGAACCACTCGTGGCACGGGCTTAGGCTTGTTTATTGTAAGAGGATTAGTAAAAACAATGGGGGGAGAAATTTTCCTGAAAGCGAATGAAGGATTTGAAGTAAGCTTTACGATTCCTTTAGCGGAAAATTAACTGCTTAAAGCCTCCAGAAGCCCTCGATGATTTTGGTAAAGCCTTAATTAGCCCGCTCCGCCCTGCGGGGCGGGCTGTACATATCAGCTTTTTAATCAATTAACGAAAACTTATTTTGATGGATATAAAAATTTACTGCCATGCCTGCTTTCGTCTTTTAGCGGTCAGTTTACTTTTTTTTGTTTCTTTTTGATAAAATTTGTTTAGGGCATCATAAGCATCATCCAAAAGATTTTCAGAATTTTTTTTTTGATTTACACTTTCTAATTCATCGATGTTAAATTCTCTTGACCAGTTTGATCCTCCGATGTTTTTCAAAATCATCATTCTCCTGTTTAAATCCCTATACTACTGCTTTTTTAATTATACTTATTTTTTTATCGGTTTTTAAGAGTAAAAACTTTAGAGATTTAGCGCTCTGTTAAGTTAATTTTATGGAATTTATGACCGATAATATTTTTTATGTAATTTTTTAAATAACTCGAATTGCTAAATAACTCGAATTGCTAATTAATTTTTTAATCGTCATTCTGAGGGCTTTAGCCCGAAGAATCTCCTGTTTTTGACAATTGGTTGCGATCCTTCGCTCTGCTCAGGATGACGATTTCGGCTAATTAGCAATTCGAGTTAAATAAATAATTTTATATTTGGCGTAGCGGCTGGCTTCGCCGTTTTAAGGGCATGCGGCTCGCAGGCTTTGCCTGCGAGCCGCATAAAAAATTAAAATAAAATTTCAATCTATTTCAGCGTTTCGACTAATTAGCAATTCGAGTTAGATAAGGGCTGAACAAGAATACAACGGGGTGTTTTGCCTTCGGCAAAACACCCCGCTAATTAAAGGCTTACAAAATTATATATTTTTAGACAGAAGGAATTTTTAAGTCGAGAATTTCTGCAATCTCGTTAAAAATATCGTATATTTCCTTATCTCCGTCAATGTTGGTAATAATACCTTTTTTTGTATAATACTCAATCAAAGGCGCTGTTTCTTTTTTATATGTATCAATACGCTTTGTTGCAGTTTCCACATTGTCATCGCTGCGCTGAACCAGCTCTCCTTCACAGATGGAGCATACTCCGTCAACTGTTGGCGGGTTAAATTTCAGGTTGAATTTATATCCGCAATCTTTACATGACCTTCTGTACGCCATTCTGTCGATTAAAACGCTTTCATCAAGATCAATATTGAATACAAAATCAATCTTTTCGTTTAATCCTTCTAGAATTTCGTCCAGACCTTCTGCTTGCTGAATGCTGCGTGGGAATCCGTCGAGAATAAAACCGTTTTTTGTGTCAGGTCTTGATAATCTATTTTTTACGATCCGTATAACCAGCTCCGCAGGAGCAAGTTGTCCCTGACTCATATATTTTTCCGCTGTTTTACCTTCTTCAGTTCCGGCGGCGATTTCTTCTCTAAGCATGCCGCCTGTGTCGATATGCGGGATTTCCGCCGCTTCAGCCACTTTGTCCGCCTGAGTTCCCTTGCCGCTGCCGGGAGGTCCTAAAAAGATCATTCTTTTTTTCATTGTTTTAAAAACCCTTCATACTGTCTTGCTAACAAATGTGTTTTTATCTGATTTATAAAATCAAGGGCAACACCAACCATAATTATAAGAGCCGTCGCTCCAATCCCCTGTAAAGGGGTTATTCCTGTGATACTGGTAGCCAATCCCGGGATAAGAGCTATAATGCCAAGCCCCATCGCCCCAATAAACGTTGTTCTTGACAATATTTTTTCGAGAACGTCTGCTGTAGGCTTGCCGGGCTTGATTCCAGGAATTGAACTTCCATATTTTTTAAGATTCTGCGCAATTTCTTTAGGCTGCATATTAGGCATTATTGACGCATAAAAGAATGTAAGAGTAACTATCAAAAGGAAATATAAGATATAATAAACAAAACCGCCCGGATTCAGCAGGTGAACAGAAGCAAATTCTATAATATTCTTAAATATTCCCTCAGGGATATTTGCCTGACCCGCCACGCTAAGGATTGTGGTCGGAAACAAAAGTATCGCAACCGCAAAAATAATAGGCATAACGCCGCCCGGATTAAGCTTAAAAGGGATATGAGTGTTTACTCCGCCGTAAACCTTATTTCCTACCTGACGTCGGGCATTTACTATAATTACTTTTCTCATCGCTTCCTGCATTATGACGATTAAAACAATCGTAGCCAGGAATACGAGGAGCAATAAAACAAAAGCTAATTGCATTGCCGGTTGACCAGCAATAAGCTGACCTGTTCTTTCCATATAAAAAGGGATGCCGGCTATAATTCCGACAAAAATCAATATAGAACCGCCGTTTCCAATCCCTCTTTCTGTTACAAGCTCAGCCAGCCACATTATAAAGATCGAGCCTGTTGTAAGAGTAAATACTGATCCTAAAAAAGTTAACGAAAAAATGCTGTCAACCTGTAGGGCATTGATTCTTGTTAAATAGGTCATAAGCACAAACGACTGGAAGAAAGCCAGCGCTGTTGTGAATAATCTTGTGTACTGGGATAATTTTCTTCTTCCGTCTTCTCCTTCGTCCTTTTGCAGTTTTTCAAGAGAAGGAATCGCCGCCGCTAAAAGTTGCATAATAATTGATGCGGTAATATAAGGACCTATTCCCAATGCAAAGATAGAAACACGTCCTAAAGCTCCGCCTGAAAACAAATCAAGAAATCCGATTATGTTTCCGCCTTGCCCGCTTTCTATTATTTGTTTAAAAACGCCTGTATCAATTCCAAATAAAGGAATATGAGTTCCAAGCCGGAAAAGAGCTATAATTAAAAAAGTAAATATAAGTTTATCTTTTAAGCCTGATACATGCCACATTGAAGCAATATCCTCAATTGTGGGAACTTTCATTTTCGGATTCATTTTGTTTATCTCCTCATTAATTCATTTTGAAGTTTGTATAAAAAAATTTTTACATACTTTTATTGTATTCACTAATTTTTTGGATTAAATAGGTAGGATGATTTTTAAATACATAACTTTAAGTAATAATTAACAAATTCTAATAAAAACATTAAGATTAATAAAATTTGTATCAATATATGAGTTAATTTTAATTGTATTTTAAAAAAAGGAGAATGTTCAAATGACTCAAAATTGTAATTGTGGTGAATATGAAGAAATTATGAATGTATGCGCATGTTGTCCCAGACTAGGCGAAACAGCGCCTGATTTTGAAGCGGACACAAATCACGGACGCATTAAATTTTCAGAGTTTAACAAAGGCAGTTGGGTAATTTTATTTTCTCACCCCGCCGATTTTACCCCCGTATGTACTACTGAGTTCAGCGGATTTGCTCTTAAGCAGGAAGAATTTGAAAAAAGAAACGTTAAACTTCTCGGTTTAAGCATAGACAGCGTTTATTCCCATATTGCATGGATTAAACAAATTGAGGAATTATACGAAGTTAAAATCAAATTTCCTGTAATTGCAGACCTTGGTTTTGAAGTATCGCATCTTTATAATATGATACATCCTGCTATCAGCGAAGTTCATGCGGTTAGAACGATTCATTTTATTGATCCTCATGGAATCATAAGAGCCTCAATGACATTCCCGATGGGAGTAGGCAGAAATGTTGACGAAATTATCAGGATGGTAGACGCAATGCAGCTTGTTGACAAAGAAAACATCGCAACGCCGGCAAATTGGAGACCTGGCGATGAAGTAATTATTCCTCCGCCTAAAACTTCACAGGAAGCGGACCAAAGAGTTCATGAAGGGCATGCCGGCTGTAAATCCTGGTTTATGTGCAAGAAATCTTTATAAATCTCAAAAAATACTTTTTTATAAAGCCTTAATTGGCGGGCGTTTTGTTGCGCAAGCGGGAGTTTTAACTCATTCATGCGCCGAAGGCAAAACGCCCGCCATCTCTTTACTCAGATTTTTAACCAATTAACGAAAACTTATTTTGATTGGCATACCTGTTTTAAAATTTTTTATAAACCTAAATATCCTCTGCTTAAAGGTTTAAGCTGTATTTAAAGTTAAAATAAAAAATTTTTTAAAAAAAGTGTTGACAGAACACTTCTTTGAATTAAAATAATTATTGAAAGTTGTTAAACAATTGAAATCAATGAATTACATATAAATTTTTTACATACACATAAACTCAAAGCGGAAGAAGAGAACATAAGAAAGCAGAGATGATTACACCACCGAAAGGTGGTTTTTTATTTTGCGCATTATACCAATCATTAAAGCTACGCCTTCTAAAAGACGGGCTATTTCTCCATTTCGGCTAATTAGCAACTCAAGTTGATTATAACCTGGTATAAGAAATTAAAAAAAACCGTTTTTTAAAAAAACGGTTTTTTTTAATTTGCCCTGAGCCGGACTTGAACCGGCACGAGGTTTGAGCCTCATCGGATTTTAAGTCCGACGCGTCTACCATTCCGCCACCAAGGCATATAAAAGTTTATTTTTTATTAGATTATATATCATATAATAAATTATTTTTCTCGTCTATATTTGATAGGCAATTTTATAAATTTACACGAATTTAATAATTATAAAATTAATATAAAAGATAGGGTATAAAATGCAAATAAGAGAATATTCTTGTAAAAAAACAGATTTAACTTTTGGCGCTACCCGCATAATGAGAACAAAAATCATTGACAAGGAAAATGAGCGGCTTGTTGACGCATTTATTACAAGCTTTGACAGAAAAGACCCAAAAGATTACAAAATTTTAAAAAACATAAAAGATGAATGGAAACAAAAAGGTTCTGAATATATGAATAGCCTTATTGATTCAGGTGAAGAAATATTAGGGCTTGAACTTGCGGGCAAAGAAACTAACCCGATAAAAAAGTTTTTAGGCTTTGTATCAATAGGCAAAGACAGTTTTAATATATTTCCAAATTTTATAGAAGCAAAATATATGGAAGCGAGCCCTGAAGCAAAAGCCAGCGTATTTTCAAAAGAAGTTTATAATTCTGACAGGAAATATTCAGGAGTGGGAACAGAACTTCTGGCGGCTGTCGCAAGACTTGCAAAAGAAAGAAAACAGGAGGGAATAGTTCTTTTTTCAGCTAATGACACTTTTTATGATCATATTAAAATGACGATGGAGCGTTACGGGCATAGATTTTTTTCAGGAAAGAAGCTTGATGATTTTATAAAACAAACTGAAGCCAAATATAAACTGGAGCCTGATAAAATTTTTATAAGTAGGTAACAAAAAGTTTTCAGGTTTTTATCTACCCAACCCCAAGGGGCTGTCTAAAAAGTAAATTTTAGCAACCTCTTTGTATAAAAAAAATAAATAAAACTGGCTCTATGCAACAGCCAGTTTTTTCATA
>Ga0209202_1001779_pt1 | contig 12561 bp, 10 predicted proteins | sample AD_UKC032_MetaG_FD_184416 | JGI IMG/M metagenome (GOLD analysis project Ga0209202, IMG submission 184416) | Active sludge microbial communities of municipal wastewater-treating anaerobic digesters from USA - AD_UKC032_MetaG (SPAdes) (version 2) | ecosystem: Engineered > Bioreactor > Anaerobic >... | reverse complement strand
TATCAGGCGATCCTCGCCTATTCCAGCCAGGCCGTCATGGCCTGGCAGCAGTCCCGGCGCCCGGCCAATTGAAAACGGATCGGGAAATCCCGATCCGTCATTGCTCGTGGCCGGTTGCGGTCGACCTCGAAAAACCGCCTATTTCTGGACAATGACCCCGCAAGCCTGACGACCGCCGGAATTGCCGGTCGGCTGCGTCTTGTAATCATCGGGGGCGGCATGAATGATGACGCTGCGCCCGATGATGCTGCCCGGCCCATCGGTGAGCGTCGGACCTTCGACGTAAGACAACTGGCGAGCGACACCGTTGGCATCGGCCACCAGCTGCGTCAAATCGCCGGCATGATGATCGGCATGCGCTGGATCGCCGTGCGGCTTGCCGGAAGGATTGAAGTGGCCACCGGCACTGGTGCCGTCAGGCGCGCTGCAATCGCCCTTTTCGTGAATGTGAAAACCGTGCAGGCCGGGCGTCAGGCCGCTAATTTCGGCGAACACCTTCAGCTTGTCGCCGGACTGGACGAAGGTGACCGTGCCACTGGCCTTGTTGCCCTGCGTCGGCGCCATCACCGCTTCCGCCTTGTCTGTTCCCTTTGCCCCCATGCCGCCTGCACAACCGGCGAGCAGGCTACTGATTCCGATAGCACCAACAAGAATGAACTTCTGCATTTTTGATTCCTCTACTTGTCTGAAAGTGTGCGAAAACCCATAATCGGCGGCTTGACTCAACAGCCGGTTTCATTCTGAGGCCGAACACCCAAGCCTGACAAACCATGCAAAACGAAACCCTGAGGCCGGAAACGACGCCAACCGGACTGAACCACTTCAGTCCGACCGTGGACACGACGTTGCGTTCCCATCCCGAAGGCGTTTTGGTCGACAAATACAATCGCCGCATCACCTACGTGCGCCTGTCGATCACCGATCGCTGCGATTTCCGCTGCACCTACTGCATGGCCGAGGAAATGACCTTTCTGCCGCGCCACGAAGTCATGAGCCTGGAAGAGTGCCTGCAGGTCGCCTCGGTTTTTGTCGGCCTCGGCGTCACCAAATTGCGCATCACTGGCGGCGAGCCGCTGGTGCGCAAGGAAGCGATGTGGCTGATCGAGCGCTTGGGCGCCCTGCCCGGCCTCGACAATCTGGTCATTACCACCAACGGCTCTCAACTCGACCGCTTCGCACCGGCGCTCAAATCGGCCGGCGTCAAGCGCATCAATATCAGCCTCGACACCCTCAAGGCCGACCGCTTCAAGGCCATCACCCGCATCGGCGATCTCGGCAAGGTGCTCAAAGGCATCAAGGCCGCACAGGCAGCGGGTTTTCGCCGCACCAAGCTGAACGCGGTCATGATGCGCGGCATCAACGACGACGAGTTCACCGACCTGGTACAGTTCGCGCTCGATAACGAACTCGATATTTCCTTCATCGAGGAAATGCCGCTCGGCGAAATCCATGGGCGCAGCGGCACCTACATTTCGTCCGAAGAGACGCTGGACGCGCTACGCCAGCGCTTCGAACTGATTCCCTCGACCGAATCCTCCGGCGGCCCGGCGCGCTACTGGCGCATTCCCGGTGCCGAATCGCGCATCGGCTTCATTTCGCCGCACAGCCACAATTTCTGCGACACCTGCAACCGTGTGCGGATCACCGCCAAGGGCGAGCTTTACCCGTGCCTGGGCCAGAACGACGCAATGCACCTGCTGCCCATCCTGCGCGACTATCCGGGCGAGGATGCACCGCTGCGCCAGGCGATCATGGACAGCATGGGGATCAAGCCCTATGGGCACGACTTCACCAAGCAGATGGATGCGCCGCAGGTGGTGCGCTTCATGTCGATGACCGGCGGCTGATTTTTTCCTGTTTTTGGCGGTCGACCGCAACAGGCGACAAAAAGGCGACCCGCAGGTCGCCTTTTCTATGAGCAAAGCCTGAAATTACAGGCCGCGCACCGCGCGCTTGCGTTCGATTTCAGTCAGGAAACGCTTGCGCAGGCGGATCGACTTTGGCGTCAGTTCGACCAGTTCGTCCTCGTCGATGAATTCGACGGCAGCCTCCAGGCTCAACTGGACCGGCGGCACCAGGCGCACCGCTTCGTCGGTGCCGGATGCGCGGACGTTGGTCAGTTGCTTGCCCTTGATCGGGTTCACGACAAGGTCGTTCTCGCGGCTGTGGATGCCGATGATCATGCCTTCGTACAGCTTCTCGCCCGGGCTGACGAACATGCGGCCGCGATCCTGCAGCTTCCACAGCGCATAGGCCACGGCTTCGCCGTTGTCCTGCGAGATCAGCACGCCGTTGCGGCGCTCGGCGACGGAACCTTCCTTGGTTGGGGCGTACTCGTCGAAAACGTGGCTCATCAGACCGTTGCCGCGCGTCAGGTTCATGAACTCGCCCTGGAAGCCGATCAGGCCACGGGCCGGAATGCGGTATTCGATACGGACGCGACCGCGGCCATCCGGCACCATGTCCTGCAGTTCGCCCTTGCGCAGGCCGAGGCTCTCCATGACGCCGCCCTGGGTGTCTTCTTCCACGTCGACAGTCAGTTGCTCGTACGGCTCGCATTCGACGCCGTCGATGATCTTCTTGACGACGCGCGGGCGGCCGACGGCCAGCTCGTAGCCTTCGCGGCGCATGTTCTCGAGCAGGATGCCAAGGTGCAGTTCACCACGACCGGCCACGTCGAAGACGTCGCCGTTCGGGGTGTCATGAACGCGTAGCGCCATGTTGGTCAGCAGTTCCTTGTGCAGGCGGTCGCGAATCTGACGGCTGGTGACGAACTTGCCTTCGGTGCCGGCCAGCGGGCTGGTGTTGACCATGAACTGCATCGACAGCGTCGGCTCGTCGATCTTCAGCAGCGGCAGCGATTCCGGCTGTTCCGGATCGGTCACCGTGCAGCCCAGCACCAGATCTTCGATGCCGGTGATCTGGACGATGTCGCCGGCCAGGCCTTCGGCCAGTTCGACCTTGTTCAGGCCCTTGTAGCCCAGCACCTGGCCGATCTTGGCCTTGACCGGGGTGCGCTCGTGTTCGGCCGCTTCTTCTTCGGTACCGAACATGACCAGCACGTTCTGGCCGGTCTTGACGCGGCCGCGATTGATCTTGCCGACGCCGATACGGCCGACGTAGGAGGAATAATCGAGAGCGGTGATCTGCAGTTGCAGCGGCGCATCGATGTCGGCATCCGGTGCCGGCACATGGCGCAGGATGGTGTCGAACAGCGGCTTCATGTTCTCGCGCGGCTGGTCGAGTTCCATCGCCGCCCAGCCGTTCAGGCCGGAAGCGTAGACAATCGGGAAATCGAGCTGCTCGTCGGTGGCGCCCAGCTTGTCGAACAGGTCGAAGGTCAGGTTGACGGCGTTGTCGGGATCGGCGCCGTCGCGGTCGACCTTGTTGACCAGCACGATCGGACGCAGGCCAAGGGCCAGCGCCTTCTTGGTCACGAAACGGGTCTGCGGCATCGGGCCTTCGGCGGCATCGACCAGCAGCACCACGCCATCGACCATACCGAGCACGCGCTCGACCTCGCCGCCGAAGTCCGCGTGGCCCGGGGTGTCGACGATATTGATATGAATGCCTTCATACTCGACCGAGGTGTTCTTGGAAAGGATCGTGATGCCGCGTTCCTTTTCCAGGTCGTTGGAATCCATGACGCACTCGACCAGTTGCTGGTGGGCGGCGAAGGTGCCGGACTGGCGGAGCAGCTGGTCGACCAGCGTGGTCTTGCCGTGGTCGACGTGGGCAATGATGGCGATGTTGCGGATCGGGCGAGCGGACATTGGGAAGGCCTGAAAAATCAAAGGCGTGATTCTATCATCTCGTGCTGCGCCGCAACATCCCCAGCGGCAAATTCAGCGTTCCGACGACAACGCATCGGGTCGGCCGCCGCTAAACGCCGAGGTGACAGGGCACGACGGCTGTCAGTATCATCGCGCCCTACAGCCAGCCATTGGAAATTTGCGATGCCCCTCGACCATACACTGCAGAAGCATCGTGCGCCGACGTGTATTCGCGATCGCGCCGCCTTCGCTTTCGTGAAATTTCTGCGTTTCTTTGCCGATGTCTTTTTCGCCCGGCGCTATGGGCACCGTGCCGTCGTGCTCGAAACGGTCGCCGCCGTGCCGGGGATGGTCGGCGGTACGCTCCAGCATCTGCGGGCCTTGCGGCGCATGGAAAGCGACCGCGGCTGGATCCGCCAGTTGCTCGACGAGGCAGAAAACGAACGCATGCACCTGATGACCTTCATCGAGATCGCCCGCCCATCGCGTCTGGAACGGCTGTTGATCGTGCTGGTGCAAGGCAGCTTCTACAATTTTTTCTTTCTGCTATACCTGGTTTCGCCGGAAACCGCTCACCGCATCGTCGGCTACCTGGAAGAAGAAGCGGTCTACAGCTATACGGAGTACCTAGCGGGCGTCGACGACGGCACCTACGCCAACGTTGCGGCCCCCAGGCTTGCGCTCGATTACTGGAAGTTGCCCGCCGACGCGCGTTTACGCGACGTGATCCTGGTCGTGCGCGCCGACGAGGCCGAACACCGCGATCTCAATCACCGGTTCGCCGACGTACTGACGGCTCAGCGGAACTGACCCGACGCCACGGCGGCCGGCCTGCGCTATCAGGCCTGCTTGTTGCGCATGAAATCTGCCGTATTGAAGAAATTTTCGAGCAGTTTCGCCCGTATGCCCTCTTCGATGCCGACATCCTCCATCGCCAGCACCATGCAGGCGACCCACTGATCGCGCTCGCGCGTACCGATCTCGAACGGCATGTGACGGGCACGCAGACGCGGATGGCCGTACTTTTCGACAAAAAGATCAGGGCCGCCAAACCAGCCGGAAAGAAACATGTAAAGCTTGTCGCGCGAGCCCTGCAAATTTTCCGGATGCAAGGAACGCAGTTCCGCGAACTGTGGAACGCTACCCATCAATTCATAGAAACGATCGCAGAGCTTGGCGACAGCGGCATCACCGCCAATTTTTTCGTAGGTAGTTGTTGCGGCAGCCGGTGCATTCATGGCGGAAACTCTTCAATCCAAAGAGTTGAAGTTTACCCGAGGCCTTGCGGCTTGCCGAGTGCGACTGTGCGTGCAAGTGCTTCACGCCTCGGCTGAACCGCATTCGACACGCAGGATTCCGCCCCTTCCCTGGGCGGCCTTACTGCGATACATCGCCTTGTCGACCGAAGCGATGACGGCTTCAAGATCGCCACCATGCCCTGAGTAGTACCCAACGCCGATCGATACATTGAAATCGATCTGGTTCTCCCTGGCCCATTCGTTGACCGCACGACGGATGCGCTGGGCGACGACTTCGCCGCCTTCAGGTGACGTTTGCGGCAGGATCATCAGGAATTCGTCGCCGCCGTAACGAGCCACTATGTCGAAACTGCGCACGCTTTCGAGAATGCATTCGGCAACGGCGACCAGGACCCGATCGCCAACGTGGTGGCCATGGGTGTCATTGACCTTCTTGAAGCCGTCAAGATCGGCAAAAAGCACGACGGCCTCGCGCCCTTCTCCCTTGGCTGGACCGAACAACTGCATGACGCGTTCCTTGAGCGCTCGCCGGTTCAGGATCCCGGTCAGGGCGTCGACATTGCGCTCATGTGCCAGCTTGGCCCGCGCCCGCTCAATCCGGGCGGTCAAGGAAAAAGCGTAAACCACGATGATCGCGAAGAAGACGAGGAAAAAGACGGCGCTCACCGAGAACTTCTCCAGGTAGTCGGGCAGTCGAAGCCAGATGATGATGATCGATGCACCAAAACAACCGATGACCGCCTCGCCGAAGCTTTTCAGGCCGTAGCGCATGCCGTTCCCGAGAATGACCATCAGGAAAACCAGGAAAGCCGGCGTGCTGAGCGTGGCGTCGGCCAGGGCGCAAAAGCTTGCTGCGGCAATATCGACCCACATGGTCAGATGCTGCCGCCAGGACACATACGCATGACGATGCGCATGCCACATGAACCCGAGAATTTCTACGCCGTACAGCGACATCACGACATTGACCAGCAGCAGACTGGCCCACGGGCGAATCTGCGATTCGCCGCCGAAATTGAAATATGCCAGTGCCAACCCGCAGAACAACAGGCGGGTCAAATATTGCGAACGCTGATCTTCCCAGGTCGGAATATGTTGCAGGCCACGCAGCAAAGACAGGTCGACCTTGCCGCCGTGCTTGTGCCGCCGGTCACCTACCCGGCGATCGAGTCCGCGCCTGTCATCGTTCAACTCGTTTAGCATCTCCACTCCCGACGTCACCCGCACCAGCTTTCGACACACACTTACGGAGAACCTCCGGGATAGCCAGTGTATTCGTCAAGCGGATCGATCCATTTTTTTCGGACTAGTATCAACAGTTCCGAAGATGACGTCAAACCCGAATGGGATTATTTCCCCGCCCGACGCTGCGGGTTACGCCGCGTCGGGCGCTGTACGCCAGTGTTTACGCGCATCGTCGGTTTCGATGCGGCTGGGGCTGTGCCGGCCGGCTGCCAGGCCGGGATCAGCTGCTTCTTGCCGTTGCCGATCAGGTCGGCGCGCCCCATTTCCTTGAGGGCTTCGCGCAGCAGCGGCCAGTTGGCCGGGTCGTGGTAGCGCAGGAAGGCCTTGTGCAGCTTGCGCTGGCGGCCATTGCGCACCGCCCCGACAACTTCCCCGCCCTGCCGGTGCAGCTTCTTGAGCGGATTCCTCTCGGTATGGTACATGGTCGTCGCCAGCGCCATCGGCGTCGGCAGGAAGGTCTGGACCTGGTCGAGTCGGAAATTGTTCTTCTTCAGCCACAAGGCCAGGTTGAGCATGTCCTCGTCCTGGGTGCCGGGGTGGGCAGCGATGAAGTAAGGGATCAGGTACTGTTCCTTGCCGGCCTCGCGCGAGAAGCGGTCGAACAGCTGCTTGAAGCGGTCGTAGGCGCCCATGCCCGGCTTCATCATCTTCGACAGTACGCCCTCCTCGGTATGCTCGGGCGCAATCTTCAGGTAGCCGCCGACGTGATGCGTCACCAGTTCCTTGATGTATTCGGGCGAACGCACCGCCAGGTCGTAGCGCAGGCCGGAACCGATCAGCACCTTCTTGACGCCTTTCAGCGTGCGCGCCTTGCGATACAGCGAGATCAGCGGCGAATGGTCGGTGCCAAGGTTTTCGCAGATGTCCGGATAGACACAGGACAGGCGGCGACACGCCGATTCGATCTTCTCGTCCTTGCACTTGAGGTGGTACATGTTGGCGGTCGGCCCACCGAGGTCGGAAACAATGCCGGTGAAGCCCGGCGTCTTGTCGCGCATTTCCTCGATTTCGCGGATCACCGAATCTTCCGAACGGCTCTGGATGATGCGCCCCTCGTGCTCGGTGATCGAGCAGAAGGTGCAGCCGCCGAAACAGCCGCGCATGATGTTGACCGAGAAACGGATCATTTCCCAGGCCGGAATCTTCGCCTCACCGTAGGCCGGGTGCGGCCGGCGGGCATAGGGCAGTTCGTAGACCTGGTCGAGCTCTTCGGTGGTCAGCGGAATCGGTGGCGGATTGAGCCAGACGTCGCGCTCGCCGTGCGCCTGGACCAGCGCCCGAGCATTGCCGGGGTTGGATTCGAGGTGAAAGGTGCGCGAAGCGTGGGCGTAGAGCACCGGGTCGTTACTGACCTGTTCGTAGGACGGCAGGCGGACGACGGTGTGGGCGCGTTTATCCTTGAGCGCCGCCAGTCGTTCAGCGCGCGAAACGATACGCACGGCGTGTTCGCCGGAGGCTGTTGCGGTCGACGGCGAATTTGGGCCATTTTCCATGGCATAGGGGTCGGCATGTTTGACCAGCGGCCCCGGCGTGTCGACCGAAGTCGAATCGATCGCCTCCCATTCGTCGGAAGGCAGCCAGCCGGCCGGCACCATGAAAGCGGTGCCACGCAGGTCGCGGATGTCGGCGAGCTTCTCGCCTTTGGCCAGGCGGTGCGCCAGTTCGACGATGGCGCGCTCGGCGTTGCCAAAAACCAGCAAATCCGCCTTGGAATCCGGCAGTACCGAGCGCCGCACCTTGTCCGACCAGTAGTCATAATGCGCGATACGGCGCAGGCTAGCCTCGATTGAGCCGATGACCACGTTGCTGCCCGGGAAGGCCTCGCGGCAGCGCTGGGCATAGACGGTGACGGCGCGGTCCGGCCGCTTGTTGGCCTCGGCGTTTGGCGTATAGGCATCGTCGGAGCGGATCTTGCGGTCCGACGTATAGCGGTTGACCATCGAATCCATGTTGCCGGCGGTGACGCCAAAGAACAGGTTGGGCTTGCCCAGCTTGCGGAAGTCGGCGGCGGAATTCCAGTCCGGCTGGCAGATGATGCCGACGCGGAAGCCTTGTGCTTCCAGCAGCCGGCCGATCAGCGCCATGCCGAAACTCGGGTGGTCGATGTAGGCGTCGCCGGTGACCAGGATGATGTCGCACGAATCCCAGCCCAGGGCGTCCATTTCGGCGCGCGACATGGGCAGGAAGGGCGCCGGGCCGAAACGTTGCGCCCAGAACTTGCGATAACCGAAGAGCGGCTTGGTGATTTGCTGATTTGAATCCATGGCGTATTTTACCTGAGGCGCCCATCGGCCCACGCGTGGCATAATCGGGCGGACATCCAGTAACGGCGGCATTTCCGTCGACAACAAACGGAGCGCCAGATTCCTGACAACCTGAAATCTTTTATTGTCGCGCTGTTTCAGGCCGGTCGCGGGCGTACGCTTCCCCTGTTGTTCCTGGCACTCGCTGCCCTTGCTCTCGCTTACCTCGACGCGACTCCTCTCGCCAGCCTGCGCAACGCCCAGTTCGACCGCTACCAGCGACAGATGCCCCGCCTACGTGACGGCGAGCCGGTCGTCGTCATCGGTATCGACAGCGAAAGCCTGGTCAAATACGGCCAATGGCCGTGGTCGCGCGAGATCATCGCCGATTTGGCGACGCGCGTCCTGGCCGGGCAGCCGCACGCGCTGGGTTTCGACATCGTTTTCGCCGAACCGGATCGACTTTCTCCCGAAGCGCTGACCCAACGTTTTCCGACACTGCCCAAAGGCACATTCGCCAGCCTGGCGGGGCCGGACGACAAACTGGCACAGGCGCTGACTGGCAGCCCAACGGTGCTGGCGGTCATCGGTGTCGCCAACAGCCTGCCCGGCTCACGCCAACCGCAGCGACCGTTGCCGATCCTGATCAACGGCAACCCAAAAGCGCTGCACGCCTTGCCGACCTTTCCCACCGCCATCGCCAGCCTGCCAAAGATCGAACAGAGCGCCGCCGGCGAAGGTCTGATCAACGCGTCGCTGGAAATAGAGAAGCCAACCACGGAGCGAGGCGTCCTGCGCGGCGTGCCGACCCTGGCGATCGTCGGCGATCAGCCTTTCCTGTCGCTTCCGCTGGAAATGATGCGCGTCGCGCTCGGCGACGCCGGTCGCGTGGAAATCGATACTGGCCGGCTGGGCATGAAGGGTATCCGGATCGGCGACTACGCCCTGCCCACCCGCGCCAACGGCGAGCTGCTCCTGCACTATGGCCGCTCCTCGGCCAGCTACTACCTGTCCGCAGCCGACGTGCTGGCCGGCGTCTACCCGCCGGAAACCTTCCAATCACGTTTCGTTCTGGTCGGTTTCAACAATTCCAGCCTGCAGGACACCATCGTTACCCCGCGCGGCGAACTTCTGCCGGGCGTGGACATCCATGCCCAAGTCATCGAAAGCCTGCTGGCCGGTACTGCGCTCAGGCGCCCGGCATGGATGTCGAGCATCGAAATGGCCGCGCTGCTGCTTTGCGGTTTGCTGATGATCGCTACGGTGCCCAGCATGCGCCCACGCAACGCGACGCTGATATTCACGGTGCTGATCATGGCCTTGATGGCCGCCGGCCACCTGGCTTTTGCCAACGGGCGCTGGCTGTTCGATGGATTGTCGATCATTCCGCTGCTGGCCCCGGTCTTCATCATCCTGCTGAGTATGAATCTGATCGCCGCCGACACCCGGCGGCGCAAGGCAGAAGCCCAACTGCAGCAAAGCCGCGAGGAAAGTGCGCGAACCAAGGGCGAAATCGATGCCGCCCGCCGCATCCAGATGGGTCTGCTGCCCGACCCGGCGCGCCGCTTCGCCGATGAAAAGCGCTTCACTGTCGGCGCGCTGCTCGAACCGGCGCTCGCCATCGGCGGCGACTACTACGACTGCTTCATGCTGGACGACCACCGACTCTGCCTGGCGATCGGCGATGTTTCCGGCAAGGGCATTCCGGCCAGCCTGTTCATGGCCATCACCAAGACCCTCGCGGGCACCCTGGCGCGGCGGCACGACGATCTCGGCCTGGCCGTGCGCGAACTTCAGCGCGAACTGGGTCGCGAAAATCCGGAATACCAGTTCGTGACCACCTTCATCGGCATTCTCGATGCCGATAGCGGCGCCCTTGAATTCGTCTGCGCCGGCCACGATGCGCCATTGCTGTTGCGCGGCGACTCGGTCACGAGAATCGAAACCGGCGGCGTTTCCGGCCCGCCGCTATGCGCCGCGACAGATTACCCCTACCGCAGCGGGCACCAGCAACTGGCAGCCGGCGACATTCTCTGCCTGTTCACCGACGGCGTCAGCGAAGCCACTGATGGCAAACAGATGTTCGGCAGGGAGCGGCTGGCCGCCGCCTTGCTGGCTGGCGGCCGCGAAACGCCGATGATGACCCGGGCGTCAGCGATCCGCGATGCCGTCCGGCAATTCGAAGCCGGTCAGCCGCCCTTCGACGATCTGACCCTGCTGCTGGCCTGCTGGCACGGTCAACCGCCTAGGGCGTGTTCACAGTAACCGGCGGGACTGCGTTTGCCGGGGCGGGAGGGGCGCCAAGGCGCGAGGTGCAGGGAATGGTCGTTCCATTCCCAAGCCGAGCAACGCTGGCGACCGCCCCCCCCGGCAAACCCGGAGGGCAAGGTTCTGGCGGGGCGCATTGCCGCGTTGCCGCTCGCTTGTGCAGATCACTGCACCGCGCGACCGGCGCCTTGCACTGCCTCCCCGCCAGAACCTTGCGCAGCCCGTCGCTTACTGTGAACACGCCCTAGCGAACGCTGATTTCAACCCGCCTGTTTTTGGGTTCCGCAACCTCGTCGCCACTCTTGACCAGCAGTTCGCGTTCGCCGCGCCCCGCCGTCTCGATCTTCTGCGCCGGCACCCCGGCTGCCACCAGAATCTCGCGAACCGCCGTCGCCCTCTTCTGCGATAGCTTGTCGTTGGCGTCCGTACCGCCAACCGTGTCGGTATGGCCGATGACCATCACTTCCGACGCCGGCCGCTCGGCAATCTCACGCTTGATCGTTGTCAGCTCGGCCGCCGAATCAGCCGTCAAAAGCTCGCTGCCACCTTCGAAATAAAGGATGAAACTGCGCGGTCGCTTGGGTTGAGCCGCCAACGCGGCACCGAACTTGGCTTCGACCTCGGCTTCCGACGATTTAAGCGCCTTGAACTCGTTGCCCCTCCGCTCGACGCCGGCGAAGGGTTGGTCGAGAACGACCTCGCCACGCGAATCTCGAACGATGATGGCAGTCGGCCGACCATCCGGCGCCGGCAGCAGCACGACGCGTTCGCTGACGCAGCCGCCAAGCAGCAATATGGCCAGCGCTGTCAGACTCCATCTGGCGGGGTAGTCAGTCCTCATCGCCAGCCTCCGTTTCGATCACGAACTCGGTACCGTGCACTCCGATCACCGAGGTAGGCGTCCGGAAATCGACCGACTCCGGCTTTTCCTTGGCTATCTTGCCGGTCGACACCGCCAGGGTTCCCTTTTTTACGCCGACCGATACCGCGCCTTCATACGTCGTGCTGTTGAAGGCGAATTTGTCGATTGCGAAAATGGAATTCGGGCCGGCCGAAAGCAGGGTGTTGTCACGCAAAGTCACACCGACCGCCCCGTCGGCGCCAGTCTTGATCCTGTCAGCTACCAACACCGGCGTTCCGACAGGTGCTGGAATTCGCTGGCCTGCCCGTTCGATCCCGACTTCGCCCTTGCTTGTTTTCACCATGCCCGCCGGCTCGGCGGCAAAGGCAGGTGTGTTAAGCCAGAGGACAGCCAGAATGGCTGCCCCCGCGTTCCGATTCAATGTCATCGGCGCTCTCCATGACTTTCGTTATAGTTGGGTCATTCTACGCCCTTCGACCCCGATTCCCGCTCGTCTAGGCGGGAATGCAGAACTCAGGCGCCAGCTCGCAACGCCAGCAGGGGTGGTGTTTTCAACAATTGGCGGACAGCCAGCCAGCCGATCGCCACGGCGGCAGCCGCGCCGGCGAGGCTGGCCAGCGGAAACAGCCAGAGGTCCAGCGGCATGTCCAGCAGGAAGACCTTGTGCGCCAGCACCTGACCCAGTGCCGATGCGCCGGCAGCTGCGATCAGACCCGCGATGCCACCGACGACAGCAAGCTCCGCCAGCAGCGAATGGCCGAGCTGGGCACGACTGGCACCCAGCGCCCGCATCACCGCAAGCTCGTAGCGCCGCTCGTCGAAAGCACTGAGCAATGCCGAGACCAGGACGATCGCCCCGGCCAGCAGGGTAAACAGGAAGATGAACTGCACCGCCTGGATCACCTGCCCCA
>Ga0209202_1001778_pt1 | contig 12568 bp, 10 predicted proteins | sample AD_UKC032_MetaG_FD_184416 | JGI IMG/M metagenome (GOLD analysis project Ga0209202, IMG submission 184416) | Active sludge microbial communities of municipal wastewater-treating anaerobic digesters from USA - AD_UKC032_MetaG (SPAdes) (version 2) | ecosystem: Engineered > Bioreactor > Anaerobic >... | reverse complement strand
ATAAGAATAGTATAATTGCAAAATTATCGAATTAATTGGTAAAGTGCTTCATCTGAAAAAATGCCATGATTGAAATTCCAATCTTTTTTGATTCCCACACAGTGAAAACCAAATGTAGTAAAAAGAGAAATACTGGCTTGATTAGAGGTCGCAATAGTAGCAAACAATTGATGTAAGAGCAAATGTTCAAAGGAATAATCTATCAATAATTTCAATGCCTGATGACCAAAACCGTGGTGTCTGTTTTCAGGATTTTGAATTAAGATACCTATCCCTGCCCGTTGATTTTTAGGATCGTAATCGTACAAATCAATTAAACCAATAGCTTCAAAGGAATCATTCTTACAAATCGCTAAACGCAATTGCTTCGCTTCATAAATATCTTGATGAGCATTATCTAAATAGTGCCGAATTAAAAATTTGCTGTAAGGTGTTTGTGTCTGACTGATTTCCCAAACCGAGGTATCATTTTCTAACGCATAGACAAATTCTAAATCTTCCGGTTCTAATGCTCGTAAATAAATATGTTGTCCTTGAAGTGAATTCATTTTTATAGGGTTGCTAAGTCAATTTCTCCACTAAATACAAACGTAGCCGGTCCGGTTAGAAACACATGAGTGTAATTTCTATCCTCTTTTTCAAAACGTACCTGAAGTGATCCGCCTTCTACCAATAACGAAATGTCGTTGGAAGTCGTTTTGCCAATCACATTCATCGCAATAGCAACTGCAGTTACGCCGGTTCCACAAGACAAGGTTTCATCTTCTACTCCTCGCTCATAGGTGCGAACAGCAAAAAGTGTTTCGGATAAAGGTTCTACAAAATTTACATTACTTCCGGCTTGTCCATACAAATCACTGTACCGAATTTGGCTTCCAAGTTCTTTCACGGGAACCGATTTTACATCATCGACTAAAGTAACATGATGTGGCGAACCGGTATTCATAAAAACGTAATCGGAGGCTACTTGAATAGTTGTAACATCTTTCATCTGTAACGAAACTAAACCAGCGGTTGTAAATTTTGCAAAATGCTCCCCGTCAACTGCTATAAAGGTGGTTTCTTGTTGAATAATTCCCAATTGTTCAGCAAAAGCAACAATACATCTTCCGCCATTCCCACACATGGAACTTTCGTTTCCGTCTGAATTGTAATAAACCATCCGAAAATCTGTATTTTGATCATTTTCCAGTAAAATCAAACCATCGGCTCCTATCCCAAAACGGCGATCACACAACTTTTCGATAAGATTAGTCTGCTTTTTTGGAAAATTCTCCAAACGGTTATCTACCATGATAAAATCATTTCCAGTCCCTTGATATTTGAAAAATTGAATCTTCATTTTTATTTTTGTGTCTCACAAAAGTACAATTATTTTAAAGAAAAGTTAAAGATTGTTAAGGTTCGTTAAACCTATTTTAAAAAAACAATAAATCGTATAATTTTACATTTGTATAACTAATAATAGATGTAAACAATGAAAAATGCAACCAATTTATTTTTAGTATCCTTATTAAGTGGCATTACGACAATAGGGGCTTACAAATTATTTATCGAAGATACAACTTCTTCAAAAAACATCATTACAACAGCTAATGCTTTATCTGCCAAAACTGTCGGGCTTTCTCCCGAAACAATTGATTTTACAGAAGCTGCCGAAACAGCATTACACCAAGTTGTCCACGTTAAAAACGTATCTTATCGTACCGTTTCCAATCCAATTATGGAATTCATGTATGGCTACAAAGGAGGACAACAACAACAGCAAATTGGAACAGGTTCAGGGGTAATTATTTCAGAAGATGGCTATATCGTCACGAATAACCACGTGATTAATGAAGCCCAGGATATTGAAATCACCCTAAACAATAAAAAAACATACAAAGCCAAATTAATAGGAACTGATTCTAAAATGGACATAGCTTTATTAAAAGTAGATGCCGAAGAAAAGTTACCGTATGCCGTTTTTGCTGATTCTGATCAAGTGAAAGTAGGCGAATGGGTATTAGCGGTTGGAAATCCATATAATCTCAATTCAACGGTTACAGCTGGAATTGTTTCGGCAAAAGCCAGAAATTTAGACACTGGTGGAATTCAATCTTTTATTCAAACTGATGCGGTGGTGAATCCCGGAAACAGCGGAGGGGCATTGGTAAACACACAGGGTGAACTAATCGGAATTAATACGATGATTTCATCTAATACCGGTAGTTACGTGGGCTACTCGTTTGCCGTACCTTCAAACATAACCCGGAAAATTATTGAAGACATCATGGAATTTGGAAATGTTCAACGTGGCATTTTAGGTATTGAAGGATATGAATTAAACGGAAATGCGTCTAAAGAATTAAACCTTTCAGAAACACAAGGTTTTTATGTAAATAAGGTAACAAAAAATTCGGGAGCGGAAAAAGCAGGAATAAAAACAGGAGATGTAATAACTAAATTGGACAATCAAAACATTACCTCCTTTGCTGAACTTTCAGGATATGTAAATACAAAACGACCAAATGATGAAATTAAAGTAGCGGTCAATCGTGAGGGAAAATCACTGATTATACCGGTGAAATTAACCAAAAAAGAACTCATTAACTACGAATTTTATGGGTTGGAAATAGAAGATTTAGACGCTGCTGACAAAAAACAATTCGGCATTAAAAGCGGCGTAAAAATTAAAAATATTACAAATGAAAAACTGGTTCCTTACAGTGAAGAATTAAAAGGAAGTATCATTTTAAGCATAGATGGCATAAAAGCGACTGATGTGGAAAGCATCTCCAGAAATTTGGGTAGTAAATCTGAAAAACAAGGTGTACGAGTAGAACTGATGCTTAAAAACGGACAAGTAATGAGAATCATAATATAAGTTGTATAGTTAGTTTGGGGTAAATCCTGCAAAGTCTACGGTTGGACTTTGCAGGATTTTTTATTTTTAAAAAAACCAAAAAAAAGTTTACGAAAACGTTTGAAATCTATACTTTTGCACCAAAATAAAACAACACTAACCAATTAAAACGCATGAAAAGTAATCCATCTTTATACGAAAAAGAACTTTCGTTTCAAGCAGACCGTCGCAGAGCCGGAGTTGAATTTATCAAAATCATCAGTGATTTATGGTATGACAAATCCATCGAAGTGGTCTTGTTCCGAAACCAATTAATCGACAAAAATGTATCTGAAATTCTAAACTTGCATGAATATGCCGGTGAATTTGTGGGTAAACCAATCTCTATTTTTGATTCCGTGGAAATCGCACGGGAAATGTTGTCACTAGACTTACCACCATCCAAACTGGATATTGGAAAATTAACTTTCGAGTACCACTTAGAAGATGATAAATACCATAACACCAAATCATTTGTAATAGATAAATTACGCAAAGCCAAAGATGTTGACAGCATTAAACCAAAAGATGTTGTGTTATATGGCTTTGGTAGAATCGGACGATTATTAGCCCGTGAATTAATGTCTAAAACCGGAAAAGGAAACCAATTACGCTTGCGTGCCATTGTAACCCGTGATAAAAATGATGCGACGATTTTAGAAAAAAGAGCTTCCTTATTACGGTATGACTCGGTGCATGGCGATTTTCAAGGTTCTGTGAGTGCCGACGTTGAAAATAATGCATTAATTATCAACGGTACTACCGTACACATCATTACGGCCAATGGTCCGGAAGAAATAGACTATACAAAATATGGCATTAAAGATGCTTTAGTTATTGACAACACCGGTGCTTTTACCAACGAAGAAGCCTTAAAAAGACATCTGGTTTCAAAAGGAGTCTCCAAAGTGCTATTGACAGCTCCCGGAAAAGGAGTTCCAAATATTGTATATGGCGTAAACCATAACGACCATAATCCGGATAAAATAGATATTTTTTCAGCAGCTTCCTGCACAACAAATGCCATTACACCTATTTTGAAAGCGGTGGAAGATACGTTGGGAGTTGTAAAAGGTCATTTAGAAACGATACATGCTTATACCAACGACCAAAACTTAGTGGATAATATGCATAAAAAATACCGCAGAGGTCGTGCTGCCGCATTAAACATGGTGATTACCGAAACCGGAGCAGGCAGTGCAGTGGCAAAAGCATTACCTTCACTGGCCGGAAAATTAACATCGAATGCAATACGGGTACCGGTTCCAAATGGTTCACTAGTCGTATTAAATTTAGAAGTGGGCAAGGAAACTTCAATCGCGGAAGTCAACGAAATAATGAAAAAATATGCCTTGGAAGGGGAATTAGTGGAACAAATAAAATATTCTTTGAGCAACGAATTAGTTTCTTCAGACATTGTGGGCACCAATGCACCTTCCATTTACGACAGTAACGCTACTATTGTATCAGGCGACGGGAAAAATATTGTACTTTATGTGTGGTACGACAATGAGTTTGGATACAGCCATCAAGTAATTCGATTAGCTAAATACATTGCTAAAGTAAGACGGTATACATACTATTAATAGTTAATAATCAAAATATTATCATCCGTTTTATGTTTCATGAAACGGATTTTTTTATCTTTAGATTCTAATTATAGCATGATGAACTATTTTTATTTATGTTTTTTGTTGATTTTACCCTGTTCGGGAATTTGTCAAATACAACCGACTCCAAAATCATATCATAAAATTAAATTTTTATACCAAAAAAAATCAACCCTACGATTGGATGAAAAAGGAGTATATGCAGACACCCTTCAACTGAAAAAAATGTTTCCGGATGTTGAATTTGAAAAAATAAAGCTCTCCGAAGAAAATAATAATACGGTAGTTGGCTTCGTTCCAATTGAAAAATTGAATGGGATTCATAAAAACGAAATTTTGAATCATCTTTCCTCCAATAATTGCCTGATTTATGGAACGGCCTATCCCAAAAAAGACCTGATTGATTTTACTGTCGATTATAATTCACCGGAAACTGCTCTGGCTTATTATTTATTCGGAAAAACACAAACTCAATTCAGCCATACGTATTCGTATACTTATTTAGAAAAAAATGCACGGCTAGAAATTAGTTCTTCAGGAACTAAACAAGCAGTAGCAATAACTAAAAATCAATTGACCTGGATAAACAAGGACCAACTGACTGGAACATTTTTAGTAACTGAAAAACCAAATACCAAAAAAAATCAATTAATTCAAATAGAGAAAAATTTACCCCGTTGGATTTCGCCAATTCCTTTTTTTGAAAATGTTCAAATGGGCATAAAATCAATTTATGATGTAGAATATGACTACCTACTGATTACTGTTTCGTATGAATAATGGTTTTTTAAACGCTATACCACAATAGTTTATACTTTTTAGAGTTATAGGTAAGTACTCTAAAAGCGTACAAATAACAGATTTACCCAAAATCGTACATGAAAAACCTACTCCTTCTGGTGATATTCACCACACATTTGTCTTTTGCTCAAGACAAAGTTTCCACTTATAAATTTGGCCAAAATGGCATGGAACTGATTGCTCGTTCACCATCCGGAACTGTTATCATTAGTACATTCAATGCAAAAATGACCATTCGACAAGACATTGCTCGAAAAATTTATGACTTGTACAAAGACCACAAAATCTCTGGGAATACTAGGCTAACTGTATATGGCAAAGAGGCTAATGTAATGGGAAAATGTTACATAAAAACCAAAAACAACCTAACATCGGTTGAATTTTATTACGAAAAAGTGAGTTGGAATAACGGTTTGGTAGAGGTATATGAAAACATAAAAACTTCACATGAAGTAGTGGCAATGAAAACAAATTAAAGTTTATAAAAAACAAACTCCCGATAATTCGGGAGTTTTCTATGTTAAGAAACGTTGAATTAAGCTTTTTCGGCTGCATGAACTGGCTATAAACTGGCTCTGCAAACCGAAATAGATTTAGCAAATTTTTATTAATCAAGAAAACAAGGTCCAATTCAAATGATACTTTACATTTCTACCATCACCTGCTCTTATCAAAGCTCCAATTTCAAATAAAAATTGTAAATCTCGGGTTGCCGTTGCTTTTGAAGTTTTGGTGATTGAAATGTATTTCTTGGCTGTCATTCCTCCTTCAAAACCTGACTTCCCTTTTTCAGTCATTTTTTGCAAGACTTTTGTTTGACGTTCATTCAATTGATGATGATAACGTTTAAAGAATAGGGCCTTTTCAACAACATACAGCACTGTTTCTTTTACTTCTTTTTGTGCTTCAATTAAAATTGTAAAAAAATAACGTAGCCAATCACTAACATCTTGTTTTCGTTGTGCTTGTTTTAGTGTCTCATAATAGGCTTGTTTGTTTTCTTCAATTTTCTTGGAAAGACTAACTAAAATTGGCTTTTCAAGTGTTTCTGCCAATGCTTTTTCAGCTAAAGCTCTCCCTATTCGTCCATTTCCATCTTCAAAGGGATGTAATGTTTCAAAATACAAATGAACTAATGCGGAACGTAACATAGCTCTCCCAATTTGACCAATTTCATGGTAAGGAAAATGGTGATACCATTTTTCAAAACCAGTTAAAAGGTTTACTAATTCAGTAGATGGTGGTGCTTCAAAATGCACTTCAACCTTCCCTGTTCTACCGGAAATAATTTGCATCGGCTCTGTGCTGCTTCGCCATTCTCCCTCTTTCACCGTTTTGTCAAACTTCATTAACGTGCGATGCCATTCCTTTAACATAGCTAAGGAGAAAGAATGTTGATAATCCTTTCGAACCTGCAACATCAATGTTGAAATGGCTTGTGCTCTTTTATCTTTTGAAACAATAGGTGCATCTAAAATACCTAATTGTTTTTGCAAAGAGGACATGACAGCTGCTCGACTAAAGTATTCGCCCTCAATTTCAGATGTTTTTAAAGCTTCCGACAAAACAACTTGTAGCAATAGTTCGCTTTTATCTTCTTCGGATACATTTACAAACAATCCGTTAACTTCGCCAAATTCTGTGGCAAATTCTTGGATTTGACTTATAAAATCATCTACTTTAAATTGAAAATTAGGAAAATCAGTCTGTTGCCAAAAATAATCCATGAGCCGTTTATTTTTACTATTCGGCTCAAATATACAAAAAAAATGAGCCGATTAACGGAATTAATCGGCTCAAAATAACAAATCTATAACTCAGCTAACAGCTGCTGAATTTGCTTAATTTAATGTATCAAGAAAACGAATTGAAAACATGACCATTTTTTTTACTGTTTTAAACCCGTTAAGCTTAAGTAATACAAAACTGATTTTTTAAAAATAGGTGATTTCACCTTTCAAACAAATTCAAAAGTGAGTATCAACTCAATTATTTTGCATAGCCATGATTTTCTGTACTAAACTAAACAATCTGCGAATCTGCAGCTAAAATTACCTATAACCATTAATAAAAAGGTTATGAATCTAATACCTTAATGATTAAAAAATATACAATTTTACAATCTTAAACAGTGTAATTTGTTGCTGAAATTATAAAAGAGGATAAAGAGTATAGCTAATTTAATATAACAAAAAACTCCCGAAAAAATCGGGAGTTTAAATATTGAAGTATCTTGTACAATTAAGCTTTTCCGGCGGCAATTAAATTCAATGCAGAACCGGCTACAAACCAACCTATTTGACTTTCGTTATAGGTATGATTGGCTAAAATGATATCCTTCGTTCCATCAGCATGAACAAACTCAAGGCTTAATGGTTTACCCGGAGCAAATTCCGTTAAGTCCAAAAAGTTAATGGTATCATTTTCCTGAATTTTATCATAATCCGCTTCGTTGGCAAAAGTTAAAGCTAACATACCTTGTTTTTTCAAGTTTGTTTCATGAATACGGGCAAATGATTTTACCAATACCGCTTTTACACCTAAGAAACGGGGTTCCATAGCCGCATGTTCACGTGAAGATCCTTCACCGTAATTGTGATCGCCCACAACAATCGAAGGAACACCGGTTGCTTTGTAAGCCCGTTGAACAGCTGGTACAGCATCATAAGTTCCGGTTAATTGATTTTTAACTTTGTTAGCTTCCTGATTGAACGCATTAACAGCTCCAATCAACATATTATTAGATATATTATCCAAATGACCACGGAAACGCAACCAAGGTCCGGCCATAGAAATATGGTCTGTCGTACATTTTCCAAAAGCTTTGATTAACAATTTTGCTCCGGTGATGTTATTTCCATCCCATGCCTCAAAAGGAGCAAGCAATTGCAAACGGTCGGAAGTTGGCGAAACAGCTACTTGAACACTACTTCCATCTTCCGCAGGGGCTTGAAAACCGGCATCCTCTACGTCAAATCCTCTTTTAGGTAATTCATCACCAAAAGGAGTTTTCAACATTACTTCTTCTCCTTTATCGTTGATTAAAGCATCCGTAAGCGGATTAAAATCCAATCTGCCTGAAATAGCTAAAGCAGCAACCATTTCCGGTGAAGTTACAAAAGCATGTGTATTGGGGTTTCCATCGGCACGCTTAGAAAAGTTTCTGTTAAACGAATGCACAATCGTGTTTTTTTCTCCTTTATCTGCTCCTTCTCTGTCCCATTGACCAATACAAGGTCCACAGGCATTGGTAAATACTTTTGTACCCATTTTTTCGAAAGTGGCAATAATTCCGTCTCGTTCAATGGTAAATCTAATTTGTTCGGAACCCGGATTAATACCGAATTCAGCTTTAGGCGTAATACCATTATCTACCGCTTGTTGAACGATAGAAGCAGCTCTCGCCATATCTTCATAAGAGGAATTGGTACAAGAACCGATTAATCCCCATTCTACTTTTAAAGGCCATCCATTAGTAGCGGCTTCCTCTTTCATTTTAGAAACCGGAGTTCCTCTGTCCGGGGTAAACGGTCCGTTAATATAGGGCTCCAATTCTGAAAGATTGATTTCGATTAATTGGTCAAAATAACGTTCCGGATTAGCATATACTTCATCATCTGCCGTTAAATAAGAAGCTACTTTATCTGCTGCATTCACAACATCTTGACGACCGGTAGCCGCTAAATATCTTCTCATGGAATCATCATAACCAAAAGTGGAAGTAGTAGCACCAATTTCAGCACCCATATTACAAATGGTTCCTTTTCCTGTACAAGACATAGACGTGGCTCCTTCGCCAAAATATTCAACGATGGCTCCTGTTCCTCCTTTTACAGTTAGAATATCGGCTACTTTCAAAATAACATCTTTAGGTGCTGTCCAACCTGATAATTTACCGGTTAATTTTACACCAATTAATTTTGGAAATTTTAATTCCCAAGACATACCGGACATGACATCAACGGCATCAGCTCCACCAACACCGATGGCTAACATACCTAATCCTCCTGCATTAACCGTATGAGAATCCGTTCCTATCATCATTCCTCCCGGAAAAGCATAATTTTCTAAAACAATCTGATGAATAATACCGGAGCCCGGTTTCCAAAAACCGATTCCGTATTTGTTCGAAACGGAAGAAAGAAAATCAAAAACTTCTTTTGATTGTGAATTAGCTAAAGCTAAATCTGATTTCGCACCATTTTTAGCAAGAATTAAGTGGTCACAATGTACCGTGGTGGGTACAGCTACAGTCTTTTTTCCGGCATGCATAAATTGCAATAACGCCATTTGAGCCGTTGCATCTTGACAAGCTACCCTATCCGGAGCAAAATCTACATAATCTTTTCCACGGGTAAAAGCGGTGGTGGGATTTCCGTCCCAAAGGTGAGAATATAAAATCTTTTCAGATAACGTAAGTGGACGACCAACTAACTCACGAGCTTTATCTACACGAGTAGCCATGGTTGCATACACTTTTTCAATCATTTTAATATCAAAAGCCATGGTATAAAAGGTTTATTTTGTTTGTGATGCGAATTTACGAAAACGTTAGAACATTGGAAAATTAATAGCAAAATATATCTTTTGGAATTGATTTTTTACAGAAAAGTTATTTTTTGAATCTTATTTTCAATAAAAGCTAAAATAAGGGCATAAAAATGCAAATTTGACAATTTTAGAGCACAAATTACTTGTCCCGTAAATCCGTCATCGGCTTTTCGTAAAATTTATACAATAGCGTGCTTAAGAAAAAGGTTATAATTAAATAAATAAAAGTATAAAAATGCAATTGATGGAGAGATAAACCCTCCGTGTTAAAGTAATGTTTCATAAGTTGTAAAACGACACCATAATGCAATAAATAAACTGAATAGGAAATGACGCTGATAAAAACAATTGGTTTTCGGATAATAGCAAAGTGAACTGTTTTCCATTCCGCTAAAAAAGGAAGAAACAAAGCAAACGTTAAAGAGGTCAAAGGCAAATAAAAAATAGCCCAAAAAAGAGGAAATGAAGCAAACGTAAGTTGAAAATAGCCAACTCCGGCAAATAAAAATCCAAATAAAAACAAGCCCAAAACAGCCATAACAAACTTACCCTTTTTCCAAAAAGCAGTAAAATTTAAACTGATCCAACTAAATAGAACCCCTAAAAAAATGGCATCCAACCGATAAATAACCACCGCTTTTAAACCAAGGTTCCATTGATTGATATCTGAAGGTGGTGTGGTGAAAGCATACCAGACTTTGGTGAAGAAAAAAAAGAAAATAAACCCTATAACTACATATAAAAAAAAACGGGATTTGTTAATCGGTTTAACTAGTCGCGTTTTTAAAAACAAGGCAATTGGAAAAAGCAAATAGGCAAACTCTTCTACGGAAAGACTCCAGGATTCCGTAAAAAAAGGAAGCATGGGTGAAGCAAAATTTTGCAAAAAGAAAAAATATTTCCAACCCTCCTGAATCGAATAACCAACAATAAAACTAATAAGAATAGTAATTAATAAAACTAGATAATAATTGGGCAACGTTCGAAACCAACGTCGTTTTAAAAAATATAAAACACTTGAAATAGTAAAATCATCCTGTAAATAAAGTCGGTAAACAATTCGGCCAATCAAAAATCCGCTGAGTACAAAAAAAATTTCTACGCCTAAATAACCAAACAACTGAAAAACTTGCGAAATAATGCCATTATCTGGCGGATAAATCCACAATAAATGAGAACTCAACACCATTAAAATAGCAACCGCTCGCATCAAATCTAATCCGAATATTCGTTTTTCAGAATGGAGGTGTAAAAGAGACATTAAATGATGTATTTTTGAATTAAAATTCGGCAATTGGCTAAACCAAAGATAATAAAAATCACATTACTTTTAATAGTGCTCTCCTTGGCAGGCGGGGTCATTTGGTATGCCCAATTATCTAATCGGCACAAAGCGATTGTGAAAACTACTTTTTTACACAAAACGGGATTAGTTGATAGTGATTGGAAAATCGAAAAAGCGAATAAAGAATACAAAATGCTGTCGCCCACATTTATTGTAGACAACATCTACAAATCAATGGAGGGGCCAAAAGCAACCAATACAGTAATGCTGTCACAAGATGCTACTTTGTTGTGGATTACCGGTTTTAAAGTGGTTGCTCAAGACGCTGATACAGAAAAAAGGATATCAAATGATTTTATTTGCCACATGAATGTGGATATTAATGATGCAAAATATTACTCCCATTTTGGTTTAGAAAACCGCATTGGCAAACAATACCCTAGACTGACTTCCCTTTCACACGGAATGGAATCATTCGAATTCCCGAAGGGTTTTGGCATCCCCATGAAAGGAAATGATTTGCTGTTTGTGACCACACAAACCTTAAACCACAACCTGAAAGAGGTCTATAAAAAAGTAAAACATAAAGTAACTATAAATTATCAGGACAAGCCTTCGCTATTTCCTTTAATGAGCAAAACAGCATTTATCATGCTTCCGTATGATCAATATGACCCATATAAAAGTCCAACAGACCCCGGAACTGATTTTTGTATTCCGGTGGAAACCAAAAACCATAGTTATGAAGATGGAAAAGGAAATAAACTGTCCGGTCATTGGGTGATTCCAAAAGGGAAAAACACCTATCGGAGCGACATCAACCACCAATTAGAAATCAAAGACAGCCTTCGTTTACATGCCGCAGCAATACACGTGCATCCGTTTGCCACAAGAATCATGCTCTACAACAAAACCACTCAAAAACCGGTTTTGGTAAGCAAAATTACGAACCATAAAAACAGTATTGGACTGACCAACATTGAAAATTTTTCCTCTACAGAAGGAAAATGGCTTTATGCAAATCAGGAATATGAAATAGTACTGGAAGTTAATAACACCTCCTTAGAAAACCAAGACATGATGGGAAGTATGTTCCTCTTTTTTTATGATTCAGAAATGGACGAAATCCTAAAAAAATCATCCTCGCAGTCAGCTAAACCAGCTTCGCAATAATCGCTTCCACACTCAGTCCTTCAGCGTCCGCTTTGTAGTTTTTCACAACACGGTGACGCAAAATCCCTTCAGCAACCGCTTTCACATCTTCAATATCGGGTGAAAATTTACCATTAAAAGCAGCATTGGCTTTAGCAGCTAATATCAGGTTTTGAGAAGCTCTGGGACCTGCTCCCCAATCGATGTAGTTTTTAATAAAATCTGTTGCTAAATTACTGTCCGGACGGGTTTTAGTAACCAATGTAACAGCATATTCGATAACAT
>Ga0209202_1001770_pt1 | contig 12621 bp, 10 predicted proteins | sample AD_UKC032_MetaG_FD_184416 | JGI IMG/M metagenome (GOLD analysis project Ga0209202, IMG submission 184416) | Active sludge microbial communities of municipal wastewater-treating anaerobic digesters from USA - AD_UKC032_MetaG (SPAdes) (version 2) | ecosystem: Engineered > Bioreactor > Anaerobic >... | reverse complement strand
CGAAAAGAACAGGTTCGATATGCTTGAAATAGTTTCTGAGGCTGTAAAATCGATGAGTGAAGGAGAGCTCCTGCAACTGCAGAAGGCAAGGAAACAAAGCATAACTGAAGAAGACTATTTCAGGATCATCAAAAGCAAAACGGCAGCTCTTATCTCTGCCTGTACTGCCTGTGGTGCACGGGCAGTAACAGACAATGCAGAAACAATAATGCTGATGAAGGAATTCGGAGAAAATATCGGAATTGCTTTTCAGATCAGAGATGACCTTCTTGATTATGAGAGTACAGGCCTGACGGGCAAAATTGCAGGTAACGATATCAAGGAGAGAAAGATTACCCTTCCGCTTATCCATGCACTCAAACAGGCTTCTTTCTTCCAGAAAAAACATGTTCTTTCAATTGTTAAAAGCAGGAAGAAAACTAAGGCAGAAATAAACGAAGTAATTGATTTTGTTGTAGATAACGGTGGTATGGTATATGCTGAAACCAGAATGAACCAATATCGCGACAAGGCACTGGCCATACTGGATTCCTATCCTGATTCCCCTGTTAAAGAATCACTTAAGGAATTTGTGCATTATACAACAGAGAGGAAAAAATAATTGCTGCTATCAGGCGGCGACCATTTCAATCTTAGTGACTTTTTCCATATCCTTCTCATAATACCGCGAACCCAGGAAAAACAGCACTGAACCTACAAGTAGTACAAAGGGAAGAAAATCAAGTGCCATCTGGATACTTGCCAGGTCATATATTTTACCAAGAACAACAGGAGCCATAGATGAACCCAGAAGGTTCTGGATAACAACTGATATTGCATAAGAAGTTGCCCTGAGTCCGGGATGTATAACGTCCTGAGTAACTGCTGCCGCTCCCGAAATAAACATTAATACAAGTACTCCGAACAACAAGAGAACAATATATTGCACCGTGCCCTGCAGAAGCACAAGACCTATAAAAAGCACAATGGCAGAAAGCAATGTTGTGATAGCAGGAAAAAGAAGACGTGCATTAGCTTTTTTCTTATGCCACTTATCTGTAAGTATTCCGCCTACAGGAGCTCCTACTATAGCCAGCATCATTACAATGCTTGCCATCTGCCCTGCTTTGTCCTGAGGAACATCTCTTACTTTTTCAAAATATGTTGGAAGCCAGGTAAGCATTGCTGAGGTCACAAAGACTACTGCTGTTATACCAAAATATGTGAATATTATTGATGGTCTTGTAATGAATTCCCTGAAAATGTCCCTCTTCTCCATTTTCACTTTGTTATTGCTCTTATCAACAAATGACAGATCTACAGTCTTGTAATCCTTTACAAAAAGGAACAAAATCGCCACAATCAAACCCGGTATAGCAACGATTCCAAAAGCATGTTTCCAGCCCAGCTTAACGGCTATAATTCCTCCCAGGAGCACTCCGATTGCTGATCCGAGAGGTATTGAGGCATTCCAGATACCAATCATCTTAGCCCTTTTATCAAGAGGATACAAACCCGAGATCATTGCACTTCCTCCTGGTGCATAGCCTGCCTCTCCAACACCAATTAGCAAACGGGCCATAAAGAGCTGAACATAATTTCCAGTCAGGGCACATAATGCTGTTGCAAGGCTCCACAGAATTGCCATTACTCCTATTGTCTTTGTCCTGCTCCAGCGGTCAACCAGAATTGAAACAGGAAAAGTAAGAATAACTATTGCCCAGTAAACTGCAGAAACCAGCAATCCGCTTTGAGTGTGAGTAATACCCCAGTCCCGTTCAATCGAGGAAAACATTGATGTAACAACCATCCTGTCTATATAATCGAACATATAAAGCAGGAAAAGAAGAATAAATACATAATTTGAATATGCTCTCGAAAAGAGATATCCCTGGGGGATTTCCTGTTTTTTCATTAGCTGGTTGAGTTTTGATCAGGGTTACCAAGTAAATAAAAAAATATTTTACTTATCATTTTTTGTACTACTTTTAAGTGTTTATACCCATAAAACTGAAAAAAATGGCATCGTTAAAACAGATTGAAAGTTTTGTTGCAACAAGTCCTGTTGCAATGGCAGGAGTCTCGAGAGATCCGAAAAAATTCGGTTATGCCGCATTTAAGGAACTCCGTCAGAAGGGCATGGACCTGATCCCGGTAAATCCTTTTGCCGGAGAAATATACGGTATGAAAAGCTATAAAGATCTTGCATCTCTGCCTCCGGATGTAAAAGGATTAATAATTATGACAAAGAAAAACGTTACCGCTTCGGTTGTCCGAGAGGCTAAGGAAAAGGGAATAAAACAAATCTGGATACAACAGCATGCAGAAAGCAGGGAAGCCCTTAAGGAACTTGAAGGCACAGATATAAATTATGTTACAGGAGAATGTATTCTTATGCATTATAATCCAAACGGAGTACATAAGTTCCATAAAGGTTTGAGAAAATTCTTTGGATTATTTCCCAAATAGTTATTTTTAGCATCTGTTTTAAGAAAAGAAAATGGATGATAATACTTTCAGGCTCGAATTAAAAGTCAGAGATTACGAGTGTGACCTTCAGGGAGTTGTCAACAACGCAAATTACCAGCATTATCTTGAACATGCAAGGCATGAATTTCTTACAGAAAAAGGCATAAGTTTTTCAAAATTGCATGATGAGGGTCTTGATCTCATTGTCACAAAAGTTGAAATCGAGTATAAATATCCACTGAGAAGTCATGACAGGTATATTGTGACTGTTGATATCAGAAGGGAAGGAAACGTAAGACTGGTCTTTATTCAAAGCATTTACAGAGTTCCTGACAACAAACTTATAGTTACTGCCAGGGTTACAGGAGCCGCTACAAGAAACGGAAGGCCTGTACCTCCTGGTAACCTTATTGAATTACTTGGATTACAATAAATTAATAATTTCATATTGTTATGCCCGGGAAATTGAACAGAAGGGAATTTATTACCAGAAGTGTTGGTGCCGGTGCCGGATCGATTGTTTTGGGGAAGTCTGTTCTTGACATTGATCAGCCGGCTGTATCATCAGTAAAAGATCCTTTGCACAAAGCGTCCCTGGGAAATACAGGAATCACGACTTCATTTCTTGGAATGGGGACGGGATTTAACGGATGGAACAGATCTTCAAATATCACAAGAGCCGGTGTGGCCGAATCTCTTATCAGGCAGGCCTATGAAAAAGGCATAAGGTTTTTTGACTGTGCTGATACCTATGGCACTCATAAATATGCTGCTGCCGGTCTTAAAAACTTCCCACGAGAGAAATACACACTTGTAACAAAGATGTGGACAGGACAGGGAGGACTTCCGGAGCCAGATCGCCCTGATGCCGCAATTACGGTCGACAGGTTCAGGAAGGAATTGAATACTGATTATATCGACCTCGTTCAGCTGCACTGCCTGACAGACGGAAAATGGACAGACAGCCAGAAAAGCTTTATGGACTCACTCGAAAACCTGAAAGCCAGGAACATAATCCGTGCACACGGAGTCTCTGTGCATTCTCTGGAGGCAATGAAAGCAGCTGCTGAATCTGATTGGGTTGATGTGATACATGTAAGAATTAACCCGTACGGAGAAGCGATGGACAGCAATAATCCTGATGAAATCATTCCTGTTATAAGGAAGATGCATGAATCAGGGAAAGGCATTATCGGAATGAAACTTATAGGAAACGGTAATTTCAGGGATGATAGTGAAAAAATAGATAACTCTCTCAGATTTGTCCTTAGCCTTGGCACAGTAGATATGATTACTGTAGGTTTTGAAAAGCCGGAACAGATTGATAATTATCTTATTAGGATAAAGAATGCAATAGTTTGATTCTGAGACAAATAACGAAAGACATGAAGAAAACTGGTATTTGGGCACTTATTGTACTTGTGTCGGTTTTAACCGGATTCAGGCAGGATGGACTTGATAAAATATTAACCGATGGAGCGACAGTTGAAAAGCTCGCTGAGGGATTTTTGTTTACAGAGGGTCCTACTGCCGATAGCGAAGGTAATGTCTATTTTACAGACCAGCCAAACGACAGGATTATGGTCTGGAGTGTCTCTGATAAACTGAATACCTTTCTTCAGCCCTCAGGTCGCTCAAACGGGCTGGCATTCGACAATAATGGAATTTTGTGGGCATGCGCCGACGAAAAAAATGAAATATGGTCTGTTGACAGAAGCAGAAACATAACAAAATATCCTTTCAGGTATTCGGAAAAGCTGATGAATGGACCTAATGATCTGTGGATTGATTCAAAAGGAGGCATTTATTTTACTGATCCTTTTTACAAAAGGCCCTGGTGGTCACATACCGGGCAACCACAGGAAATACAGGGAGTTTATTATATCTCTCCTGATAAAAAAGAAATAAAAAGAATAGCTGCTGATCTTAAGCAACCAAACGGGATTGTTGGTTCGGAAGATAATAAGTACCTGTATGTTGCGGATATTGGCGACAGCAAAACTTACAGATACGAAATAGCCGGAGAAGGAATTATTACAAATAAGATGCTTTTCTGCGGAATGGGTTCAGACGGTATGACAATTGACAGCGAAGGAAATATTTATCTTACAGGAAACGGTGTATCTGTTTTCACTAAATCGGGTGAAAAAATCGGGAATATTCCTGTTCCTGAGCCATGGACAGCAAATGTCTGCTTTGGAGGAAAAGACCTTAAAAGCCTGTATATAACTGCCAGCAAAGGCCTTTACAGGATCAGTTTAAAGGTCAGAGGAACAAGAGGTTAACAGACAATATTTACGAAGTTAACAAAACTTAACTTATTGCTGATCCCGGATTATTTTTTTATGATATTACTTTGCATCGTAAAATTTAAGAATATTCATGTTTGATATAAAGCAATTTTCTTCAGAAAATATGAATGGCACAAGAAGGGCGGATGTAAAACCGGGTATTGAAGTACTGGTTGAACTTGCTGAAGATAAGCGCACAGGAAGGCTTACAGGAGGAATAGTTAAAGAAATACTTACATCTTCACCAAATCACCCGCACGGAATTAAGGTAATGCTTGAAAATGGCCAGGTTGGCCGTATTAAACAGATCAAGTAGAGCCCCTATTCTACATTAAATCATATTTTTACTTATATTTGGCTCTGACGGAACACTCTTGTTGTTTGTCTGAGCATAGTGTATTACTAAATATAAGTGAAATGAAATTCGAGGATTTTTTAGTCAGTTCTCTTGGCAAATGCAATGTAGAATCTCCGCTGAAAAATAGTCACCGGGAAGACAGTCCTGTATACAAATTTGTCAGGGATGAGGAAAGAATAATTTATGATACCTCTCTTGAGAGTTACATGAAATACAGGGAAAGCGGGGAATTGCCTGTTTCTTTCGAAAAAGCCGGTCCGCGCGAAAACCTGTTTTTTGAACCAGCAAAGACCAAAGTGGCAGTAGTAACCTGCGGAGGACTTTGCCCCGGACTTAACAATGTTATAAGAAGCCTTGTAAATGAACTTCACTACCGCTATGGGATCAGCAGGATAATCGGTATAAAGTATGGTTATGAGGGTCTTGTCGCTAAATACAATCACCCGGTTGTTGAGCTGACAGCCTCAATGGTCAGCAATATTCATCTTATTGGCGGATCAATACTCGGATCATCACGTGGAAATCAGGAAGTAGATAAAATTGTTGATACTCTCGAGATAATGAATATCAATATTCTTTTCTGCATTGGCGGTGATGGTACTCTCAGAGGGGCGCATGACATATTTAAGGAAATTGAAAAAAGAAAGCTGAAGATAAGTGTTGCAGGCATACCCAAAACAATTGACAATGATATCGATATGATACAGAAGTCCTTTGGTTTTGAAACCTCATTCTCAGAAGCAAGAGATATAATCAGAAATGCTCATAACGAAGCTGCCGGAGCATATAACGGAATAGCCCTCATAAAGGTTATGGGTCGTGATTCCGGTTTCATTGCTGCAAGTGCTGCTCTTGCTGTCCAGGAAGTAAATTTTGTACTGGTACCCGAATCTCCCTTTGATTTGTATGGAACAAGAGGATTTCTCAAAGTACTCAGAAAAAGACTTGAAGACAGAAAACACGCTGTAGTAGTTGTTGCAGAGGGCGCCGGACAGGATCTTTTCGAAGACTCCGGCTCGGAAAAGGATGCCTCAGGAAATATCAAGCACAAGGATATTGGTATCTATCTGAAAGACAAGATAACTGAAGAATTTAAGAATAAGAATTTTCCACATTCAATAAGGTACATTGATCCCAGTTATATTATCCGAAGTACTCCTGCAAATGCCAATGACAGCAAGTTCTGTAACCTGCTTGCCCAGAACGCTGTTCATGCTGCACTTGCCGGAAAAACAGACTTTGTTGTAGGATTCTGGAATGATCAGTTTACTCTTATGCCAATTCCTATGGTAACATCAAAGCGCAAAAAAATTGATACGGAAGGAGAATTATGGTGGAATGTCCTTGAAGCCACCGGCCAGCCAGTCAGCATGAAAAATCCATGAAATGATAAGGAACATTATTTTTGATCTTGGTAATGTACTTATCAGCTTTAAACCGGAAGAATTTCTGAAATCAGGAAATTATCCTGAAGAATTTACTGAAAGAGCACTTAATGATGTATTCCATTCAAAGGAATGGCTTCAGCTTGATAACGGGGATATAAGTTTAAGCGATGCTATCAGGTCAATTTCCCTGAAGTCTTCTCTGAGCAGTGAGGAAATCACCGGAATTTTCAATCTTCGGACAAGGGTAATGTTTTCCCTTGACCATAACGTAAAAATACTGCCAGAACTTAAAAAAAGAGGCTTCAGCCTGTATTATCTCTCCAACTTTCCTTCCGATATTTTTCCTGATATAAAAAATGCCAACTCCTTCTTTGAGTATTTTGACGGAGGAATTATATCCGCTGATGTCAGGTTTTCAAAACCACAAAAAAGGATTTATGAAATCCTGATCGAGAAATATTCTCTCCTTCCTGAAGAATCTGTTTTTATTGATGACATTAAAATAAATGTTGAAGCAGCTCTTCTGACAGGAATGTATGGTATTCATCTTCCGAATTCTTATGACCTGAATACTCAATTGGAAAATTTTCTTTTACAGGAATTGTGAAAAGAGCACTTTTCATGGCTTTCAGGCTTTAATTTCAGTGCACCACCCTGCGTTTAGCTTAAAATATTCGATTCTGGCGAAGTTAAAAGAAGAGATAATACATCTTATATGTCTATATATCAATTCTTTAAATCTTTTTTAAGCATCTTATGTTCCACGTGGAAATCAGGATGATTTCCTGAAAAATTCGCGGATAATACTGCTTTTTGATTGCCCTACGAGCTTTTTCAGTTCTTCGTCTGAAGCTTCTTCTATTTTGCTGACAGATTTGAAATGTTTTAATAAAAGTTCCTTTGTAACAGGTCCGATACCTTTTATATCGTCCAGTCCGGATTTAATCATCCCGGAAGATCTTTTATCCCTGTGAAAACCTATACCAAAGCGATGAGCTTCATTTCTCAGTTGCTGAATTATTTTCAGACTTATTGAATTCTTGTCGATGTAAATTGGAACACTGTCTCCGGGAAAATAAATTTCCTCCAGCTTTTTAGCTATTCCTATTACTGTCAGCTTGTCACGCAAACCAAGTGAAGTTATACTTTTCATTGCTGAGGACAATTGCCCTTTACCCCCGTCAATAATTACAAGCTGAGGTAGACTTCCCCTTTCCTCAAGAATGCGCTTATACCGCCTGAAAACGATTTCTTCCATTGAACTGAAATCATCAGGCCCTGTAACTGTCTTAATATTAAAATGCCTGTAGTCATTTTTTGAAGGTTTTCCGTTCTTAAATACAACACAGGCTGCCACAGGATTTGTACCCATCATATTTGAATTGTCGAAGCATTCAATATGAACCGGCAATTCAGACATATGAAGGTCGTTGCGCAGTTTCTCGAGGTTTTTGCCGGTCCTTTCCTGGGGTTTATCCTTATCTGAACGCTTTTTCTTCTGTTCAAGCTTATAATATATGGCATTTCGCTCAGAGAGTTCAATAAGTTTAAGCTTTTCCCCTGATTTTGGTATAGTATATTTTACCTTATTTAACTGTATATCAGGTAAAAAGGGTACAAGAATCTCAGGAGAATCGCTGCCCAGCCGCTCCCTGATTTCTGTTATTGCATAACCAAGAAGAGACTCCCTTTCCTCTTCCAGCCTTATTTTCATTTCGAGCGTAAATGCCTGAATTATAGCTCCTTCTATGATTTTCAAATAATTAACATAGGCATAATCTGTCTCCCGTGTAAATGTAAAAACATCTACATTCCGTATCGTATTACTTACAACTGCTGACCGGTTTCTGAAACCTGAAAGTATTTCGATCTTTTCTTTGAGCAACTGGGCTTCTTCAAATTTCATTTCTGAAGCAAAGCTGTTCATCTGCTTTCTCAGGTTTTCAATAAGGGAAGCTATGCTGCCTTTTAGAATATCCTTTATCTCAGCAATATTTTCCTCATAATCCCTTCCCAGCTGTAAGCCTGTACATGGCGCTTTACAGTTACCAATGTGATATTCAAGGCAAACTCTGAACTTATTTTCAGCAATACTTTTAGTTGTAAGATTCAATGAACAGGTCCGAAGCTTATATGTCTGCCTGATAAGATCGAGCAGGGTTTTGACCATCAGCCCGGAAGTATAAGGCCCAAAATAGACTGACCCGTCTCTTATTGTATTTCTTGTACTGAATATCCTGGGGAAGTTCTCTTTCTTAATACAAATCCATGGAAAAGTTTTATCATCCTTCAGAAGTATATTGTAACGAGGCTGATACTTTTTTATTAGGTTGTTTTCAAGAAGTAATGCATCTGATTCATTATCCACAACAATGTGCTTAATGTCGACAGCTTTCCGTAGAAGAAGTTCTGTTTTGCCTGACTGGTTCCCGGAAAAATAGGAAGTGACTCTTTTCCTTAAGTTTTTTGCTTTTCCCACGTACAGAATTGTCCCTACAGAATCGATGAACTCGTAGATTCCCGGCTTTGAAGGTATAAGAGGCAGCAGGGATTTCAGCCTTTCAGGGCCATTCATGAGGTGTGGATTTATTGTTGTTCTATGGAAAACTTCATTTCAAAAACAAAGGAACCGGTTTGAAGGATCTTACATCAAACAGGCCCCTGTCACCTATTTTCAGTTCAGGTATTACCAATAAAGCCATGAATGCCAGCGTCATAAAAGGAGCTTTCATTGTACAGCCCATGTTCCTGACAATATTATTAAGCTTCTCATATTGTTCCGCTGTATTTTGGCATGTATCTGTAGACATTATTCCGCCGATACCCATCTGCAATGAAGAAACTTGTCCGTTCAGAGAAGCACTTAAGCCACCTTGCATGGCAATAACCTTGTTTGCTGCTGACAAAATATCAATATTATTGGATCCAACGCAAATGATATTATGACTGTCGTGTGCCACAGAACTTGCAAAAGCCCCGTTCTTTAGCTTAAAACCTTTTATGAAACCAATTTGCAGTGGCTTGTTTTGATACCTGTCTTTTACAATAATTTTCAGATAGTCATTCTCCGTATCAGACTCCATGAATTTACAATCTCCTGCCCCGGCAATTATTTCATGTGTCAGAAGTTCACCCTCAATTGCATCAATGACACGGAACTTATTTCCGCCTCTCCTGATGATAAGATCTTCCTCTTGAATACTATCACAATTAAAAACATTTACAGGCTCCTCAGGCGCAGGGCTGAAATTCACTTTATTATTACCGAAAACCTGTACACCGTCAATCCAGGTTTCCAGGACATTTAGTTTAAAAAGGTCGTCAACAATTATGAAATCGGCCGGATCCCCTTCTCTCAGCACTCCGGTACCCAGACCATAATGTAAAATCGGATTTAAAGTTGCAGTTCTTAATACATCGAATAAATCATATCCCTCACATATTAATTTGCGAACCAATCTGTTTATATGCCCTTTTATTAACATTTCAGGATGAAGATCATCGCTGCACAGCATTACCATATCAGGATCTGTTTCTATCAAATACTTTAGGCTATCCAGATTTCTGGCAGCACTTCCTTCCCTTATCAGTACTTTCATTCCGCCGGCAATCTTTTCAGAAGCCTCTTCCAGAGTACTGCACTCATGATCTGTTGAAATTCCTGCCTGTATATATTTAGTAAGATCTTTACCTGATAAACCAGGAGCATGACCATCAACTTTTTTTCCTGCTGCTTTTGCTGAATTTAATTTTTTAATAACATCAGGATCATCATAAATTACACCCGGAAAATTCATCATTTCAGATAAATAAAGGAAATCATCTGATTTTATCATTCTATCAACATCTTCTGAACCAATAGTCGCTCCGGAGGTTTCAAAAGCAGTTGCCGGTACACATGACGGAACACCAAAATAGAACTTTAAAGGAACCCTTTTCCCGCTTTTTATCATGAATTCTATTCCTTCTTTTCCGCAAACATTTGCTATTTCATGAGGATCAGAAACAGTAGCAACTGTTCCATGTCTTACTGCTTCTGCTGCAAATGCAGAAGGTGTAACCATAGAACTTTCTATATGAATATGCGAATCGATGAAGCCGGGTAATATATAATTCATACACTCATCCTGAGTTTCTCTTACTTCCTTTATAATACCATCTTGAATTTTCAGAATAGAATTAAAAATTCGTCGATTCACTACATCGATGTACTTTCCTGAAATTATCATTTTTTATTTTTTAATTAATTGTTCCACGTGGAACAATTTATCTTCCCAGATACATTAATAAAATATTGACATCGGATGGAGAAACTCCGCTAATTCTTCCTGCCTGTCCGATATTCTTAGGACGGATCTTATTCAACTTTTGTCGTCCTTCTGTTGAAATTGAGGTTAATTCAGAATAATTAATATCATCCGGTACCTTCAATGACTCGAGTCTTTTTATCTTATCAGCAATTCCTTTTTCTCTGATTATATATCCTTCGTACTTTATTTTTATCTCAGCAGACTCCAGAATTTCTCCATATCTGTTATTTGACTTTATATCTTCAATTTCTGAATCATTTATGACCTCCAGGAATTCTCTTAACTGAACCTGTGGTCTGGCTGCAATGTTTATTGCTTTTTGTTTTTGACTAATTTCATTGGTGTCCACTTGTTCAAGATACTTATTAACATCATCAGGCACTAAACTTGTATTCTTAAGAAATTCCAGTAGCTTATTAACATTTCTTTCCTTATCATTATATCTTTCTAATTGCTCCTTACTGACAGTCCCAAGTTTAAAACCTTTCTCCGTCAATCTTTCATCAGCATTATCCTGGCGCAATAAAATTCTGTACTCAGCTCTGGAAGTAAACATCCTGTATGGTTCATCGACTCCTTTTGTAACCAGGTCGTCAATCAGGACTCCAATATATGACTCATCTCTTCCCAGAACAAAGGCTTCTTCATTTCTTATTCGTTTAACGCTATTGATTCCAGCAATTAATCCTTGTGCTGCAGCTTCCTCATATCCTGTAGTACCATTAATCTGTCCTGCAAAAAATAAGTTCTTAATTCTTTTTGTCTCCAGGCTTTCCTTCAACTGCGTAGGCTGGAAAAAATCGTATTCAATTGCATAACCAGGCCTGTATATTTCCACATTTTCCAGACCTTTTATCTTACGCATTGCGCTAAGCTGTACATCAAGTGGTAAACTGCTTGAAAAACCATTAATATAATATTCTACTGTATCACTACCCTCCGGCTCAATAAACAACTGATGTGAATCCCTTCCACTGAAAGTAACAATTTTATCTTCTATGCTCGGACAATATCTGGGACCTCTTCCTTTTATCCTTCCGGTAAACAGTGGACTGAATTCTAAACCCTTTTTTAATTCTTCATGTACTTCCGGATTGGAATGTGTGATAAAGCAACTCTTAGGATCCGAAATTATTACTGAGTTATTTGAATAAGAAAAACAACGACCATCTTCATCACCTTTTTGCTCAGTCATTAAAGAAAAATCAATACTCCTTCCATCTATTCTTGCACTTGTTCCTGTTTTCATTCTTTCCACAGTAAAACCAAGCTGTATCAATTGCTCACTTAATCCTTCTGATTCCTTATCGCCAGAACGTCCTCCTTTAACCTTTTTAAAACCTACATGCATCAAGCCGTTTAAAAAAGTACCATTGGTTAGAATAACTGCATCAGAGTAAAATTTGTTTCCAAATGAAGTTTCCACACCTTTAACACAACTATCTTCTACAATTAATTTTACTGCCTGCTCCTGCCAGATATTCAAATTTTCTGTACGTTCTAGAATTTTTCTCCACTCAGTGGTGAATTTCTGTCTGTCGCATTGAGCCCTGGGTGACCACATGGCTGGTCCCTTTGATTTGTTCAGCATTCTGAACTGAATCATACTTTTGTCAGTTACAATTCCGCTCATCCCCCCCAACGCATCTATTTCCCGGACAATTTGCCCCTTTGCTATGCCTCCCATGGCCGGATTGCAGGACATCTGTGCAAGCTTTGTCATGTCCATTGTTATCAGAAGTGTCCTTGCTCCCATTTTTGCTGCAATGTGGGCTGCTTCACATCCGGCATGACCACCACCCACAACTACTATATTATATCTGAAT
>Ga0209202_1001763_pt1 | contig 12656 bp, 9 predicted proteins | sample AD_UKC032_MetaG_FD_184416 | JGI IMG/M metagenome (GOLD analysis project Ga0209202, IMG submission 184416) | Active sludge microbial communities of municipal wastewater-treating anaerobic digesters from USA - AD_UKC032_MetaG (SPAdes) (version 2) | ecosystem: Engineered > Bioreactor > Anaerobic >... | reverse complement strand
TATTTATATATATTTTCGATATTTTTTCGTCTATATCGTATTTCATTCCCCTAAGCAACGCATTTTTAAAATGTATTTGCAATTTGTAAATGACTGTATTACTAACGGCCAAGATTTTACTTATTTTGAGTTGTTCAATATTCGCATTCGAGGTGATTATATGCTGAAATTTTTCCGCACGCACGCGAGGGGCTGGTTCATGCTTGTCTTCATGGCCATCATTATTTTTGTTTTTGTTCTTTATTTTGGAACAGACAGAGGTTCACGGGCAGCCAACGCTCTCGCCATCATCGATGGCGTTCAGATCAGCGAATCTGAATATTATAATGAATACTCAAAAATGACGGATATGGTGAGAGCACGTTACGGCGGCGCTTTGACTGCGGATATGCTCAAGCAAATGGATCTTAAAAAGGTATCATACGACAACCTGATCAATCGCCAGATCATCATTGCCAAAGCAAATGATTTAAAACTGCAGGTATCCGATGATGAGTTAAAGCAAATGATCATGGCCATGCCCGCCCTGCAAACAGACGGCAAATTTGACAACTACAAATATCAACAATTATTACGTTACAACAAGTTAACCCCCGAAGATTTCGAAGCCGGCCAGAAAGTTAATCTGGCTGCCGGTAAAATTGAATCCATTATTCGCGAAGGAATCAAAGTATCCGATCAGGAAGTGCTGGATCTATACACTTTGCAGAATCAAAAAATTAACCTCGATTTCGTTCAAATTTCCGGCGCCGACATAACCACACAGGCCAATCCGTCAACCAGTGATCTGGAAACCTATCTCAAGAATAACAGTAATGCTTTCCGTGTTCCCGAGCAGGTAAAAATTAAATATCTGTATTTTGCCACCGAGATGTTTTCTTCCGCCGAAATCAGCCCATCCGACATCAGGGATTATTACAACCGGCGCAAAGATAACTACAAAAGCAAAGACGGCAAACCCATGGGACTGGATGAAGCCAAACCGATGATCATCAAGGAGTTGAAGCAAGGCCGAGGAATGCAAAATGCATTTACCGAAGCCAAGAAAGCACACGATACGATCTACCAAGAAGACAATTTTGACGCTTACGCTACAAAGAATAATCTAAAAGTTCAGATTGTCGATTTTTTCCCGCTCAACAAACCGCCGCAGGCGTTTGCTTCTGTGAAGGATTTGGCTGAGCAGCTTGCGGGTTTGCAGAAAAATGATATCAGCAAAGTCCTGACCGGCGAAAACGGCTACTATGTGATCCGCATGGACGACAAAAAGGCCGCCTACACACCCAAACTTAAGGATATTGAACATGACGTTCGGCAAAGCTATCTGAAGAACGAACAAGATAAAATCGCCGAAGAGGAAGCCGCAATTATGGTGGAGAAGCTGCGAAAAGGAGAATCTCTGGATAAACTTGCTCAGCAAAAAAGTTTCAAAATTCAGGAAACCGGTTTATTTCAACCAGGCAATGTTATTCCGAAACTTGGCTCTCATCCGGAGGCTATGGAAATGATTCTGTCTCTCTCCTTGAACCATCCCTATACGGAAAAGCCGCTGAAAATCAATAATACGCATGTGATTTTCAAGCTCAAAGAGATGAGCACGCTGGACATGAAAGATTTCGAAGCAAAAAAAGAGATTTACAGAAAAGTAGCGGTGAACCTCAAAAAAGAAGAAGCGATGAAATCATGGTTGGAAGGAAACAAAGCGGCGATGATTAAAGCAAAGCGGCTGAAAATCAATAAAGAGGCAAAGGACTTGTAGAAGGCTGAGTTTCAGTTCACTGCGTTCCTGAAGAAAAAAGAGGTGTCATTAATCCCTGCTCGCCTCGCTCGCGGGATAATTCGACTAACAAGTTTCAGTTCACTGCGTTCCTGAAGAAAAAAGAGGTGTCATTAATCCCTGCTCGCCTCGCTCGCGGGATAATTCGACTAACAAGTTTCAGTTCACTGCGTTCCTGAAACTTGAGTCTCATTAAAAAGGGAAGAACACGATAACCGGGTTCTTCCCTTTTTATTTTTTTGGTGGAGATGAGCAGGATCGAACTGCTGGCCTCTTGAATGCCATTCAAGCGCTCTCCCAGCTGAGCTACACCCCCAATAATACTTCTTGAATTGCGCTGCCCCTTTAACATGCGTATTTGTGGCTGTCAACAGATTTTAGCTTGACATTTTGTACCCCGTCTATATAATCGCGCGCGTGCCGGAGTGGTGAAACTGGTAGACGCAGGGGACTCAAAATCCCCCGCTCGCAAGGGCATCTCGGTTCGATTCCGAGCTCCGGCACCATAATAATATCAAATATTTACAAGAAAAATCAAAGGGTTTGAAGCTTAAAAAGCTTAGCCCTTTTTTCTTTGCCGAGTCAAAAATTCCCACTATGTTGCCATCTCGGGAAGTATTACGACAAAAAACCCCTACAATATGACAGGTTTTTTCCGCATCCGAGAGATTGCTTCAAGATTGAATTCTTTAACCCTATTGCTTAATTTGGGTTAAATACCATTTGGGATTTTAGATGCCATCATTTTTTTCCGGGATAGTTTGCGCCCATCTACGATAAATGTACCGTCGCCGACGGCGTGAACAGTTCGTCTCTCTTTGTGCGAGGTGTCAAAGTAAGCCGCAACGGTTTCAAGAATGACAATGTTGTGTTTTTTGACGATGTCGACGACTTTACACTCGATATTAGCGAGGCATTCTTTTATCAACGGTGCTTTTACTATTCTACCTTTTACGGGAGTGAGCTTGAATTTGGTAAATTTGTCTGTATCGGCACCGGAGCATGTTCCTATTCCAACGATTTTATCAAGCATATCAAACGTGGGAATTGAAATAACACACTCCTTTGTTTTCCGAAGAGCCGTAAAAGAATAATTCCATTCTCCAGTGGTTATGGCAAAGACCGGTGTGAAATCCACAACCATTGTCCATGAAATCGTCATGATGTTGTTTTTCTTTCCGTCTTTCGTTGTAACAAGGACAACGGGCCCGGATTCCATCAACGTGAAGGCTTTGCTCATATCCAATTGCTTCATGTGTACACTCCTTAATACATCCTTTTTCGCCTAACAAGCCTTTGGTAATTTTTTATGCATCATCCGCCAAGTGCTGTTTGCCGACTTCTTTTACAGGCTCGATGTAGGAAGTAGCCGGATCTGAGCAATAGGCAGGATTTACTTTGTAATTTTTCAACTGTTATCAATTGTAATGTAACATAAAACGGCAATATTAGGGAAACAACATTTCAGGGAAAACATCACGGGATAAATCCATCATCGATGTTTTAATTTTCGGAAATGGTCATGTCTTGCATCATCCACCTCTTAAGAAAAAAATTGTGAATGAATATTTTTATAATTTGTATTTGCAATATTCGCATAATCAATTACACTCCCGCCTCCAAGCGGTGGCATTGGAAGCCATACAAACATAAGGAACGAGACATGAAAACTAAAAACAGGAGAAAATACGTGAACAAGTGGATGATCGTCGTCAAAGCAACGGTTGTAGCAGTGATTCTGGCAGGTGCTAAATTCGGCATACACACCTTAAATCTTGAATTTATGCGTCTCGATTCCCTTATTTCAGCATTGATAAGCGGCGTAATCTTTACAATAGCAATTTTATTAGCCGGAGTAATGACCGATTTCAAGGAAAGCGAGAAAATTCCGGGAGAATTGGCAGCAACTATAAAGGCGCTTCACAAGGACTTTGAGCTTCTGGAGTTTACAGCAAAAAAGGAAACCGACAATGCGCTTTCACATCTCAACAGCTTAATCAGCGTGATCATTAACCAGTTTGAGTCGAACAAGTGGAAGCAGACGGAAATCGCTGAAATAATCGAGAAAATAGATGATGACATCCATGCAATGGCGGCAAAGAACATGGCGCCACCGTATGTAATAAAAATGCGAAATGAGCTTAACAATATAGAAAAGATCTCAAACAGGATCGACACCATAGAAGAAACCAATTTTCTTCCTGCAGCTTATGTGTTGTCGCAAGTAGCGGTTTCATTGGTTGTATTCATACTATTGTTTTCCATGATTGACCCCTACGTGATAGGAATGGTCATTATTTTTACAGTAACTTTTCTTATCACGGGAATTTTAGTGCTGATCAAAGATATGGATAATCCATTTGAAACAGGCGGCACGGGCAGTGCTGATGTGGATTTATCACATATTTATAAGCTTGATCAGTATCTAAAAAGTCATGATGAGGTGAGGCGATAAAATAAAATCCAATTAGTGGTTTTTTAAAATATACAAAAAGACAGAATTGCAGACCACACCCGCTACTGTTAAGTATAGAGCAATTAACAGAATTGATGATTACCATTCACATTACTGCCAGGGCGTCCGAGACGGCTTGGAGTATTTCTACCACGGTCTGTTCGCTGATGAGCAGGCTGGGCCTGAAAACAACGGAACAGCGCGCCACGTCGCCGGGACAAACCAAGAGGCCCTTCTCCGCTGCGGCCCTGCAGAAAGCTAGCGCCGTATCGGCGGTCCCCATGTCTATGGACAGGAGAAGTCCACGGCCGTCTAAGGACTTTATCGTGTCGGGATGAGAATTACTGAGTATTTCAAGACCTTCCCGTAGCTTCTTTCCGGCCCGGGCCGCATTGTCCCAAGGCTTCAGGCGTTCATATTCCTCCAGGGCTTTTTGTGCAACACGGCATCCCAGGTCCGATCCCCCGAAAGTGGAAAGATGGATCATGGGATGGGCATTCATGAATCTGTTCAGTCGCTGGGTGAACACAGTTGCCGCTATGGGAAACACGCCGGCACCCAGGGCTTCGCCAATGACCAGCACATCGGGGATGATGCCGCTTTCCTCGAAGGCAAATTTTTTCCCCGTGCGGCCCATGCCACTCTGTGTTTCATCGAGGATCAGCAGGGCGCCTTTTTTTGCACAGAACTTCCCTAGGGATTGGAGGTATTCTCTTCCTGCCTGACGGCAGTTGTTCTCGGCCTGGACCGGTTCAATGAATACCGCCGCTGTGGTTTTTGTGATCATTTTCCGCGCTGCCTCGATATCTCCAAAGGGAAGCTGGCCGACATTAGGAATAAGGGGGCCGTACATCTCCCTGTCTTCTCTGTCGGAAAGACTCATGGCGAAACCTGTCTGGCCGAACCATGATCCGTCCACAGCGAGAAGCTCTTTTCTGCCCGTGGATCCCCGGGCCAGCTTGCAGGCGAAATCGATGCTTTCTCCACGGATGACACTGAACACGGTGCATTCCAGTTTTGCCGGAACGAAGCGGGAAATTTTTTCGGCCAGGGTGGCTTTTTCTTCTGATATCATGGGGAAATTTCCCTGGTCAGTTTCCTGGATTGCTCTCCGAAGTTCCTCGACGATGGCCGCGGGCCTCCTTCCCAGGTTGTGAATGGAAAGGGATGATATGCAATCGATATATCGTTTACCGTCCAGGTCATAGATGTAGTCTCCTTCCCGGCGGTCTTCAACGATGGCGTGACCTCGGTTTTTCAGCACCGCGCGATGTGAGGCGGAGAAGTACATTTCATACTTGTTAAGAATCTCTGTCGTGGTATGGTTCATTGAGCGCTCCTTTATTTTCGATTAAATCGGCTAAAAAAATCCTCTAGGGACCGTATCCAGTTAAACACCACAGTCTGGACCCTTTCACTGTTCAGCAGCTTTAGCACTCCCGGTATCTTGGCCGCTGGGAGTGCGATGGGAAGAAGCATTTTCATGGATTCCACGGACCTACCAATGGCCTGAATCACCTCGTCGACGTCCTCGTCGGCAGCGGTGATGGGAAGCATGAACCGCATCACCTGCGGGGCATTGCCCGAATAGGCGGCAAAAATGCCATTTTTCGCCAGTGCGTCGGACATCATCGGCCCTAGGAACTCGTGGATGTATTCGATCCCTACCATCATGCCGATGCCCCTCACTTCCCGGATGATTTTCGGATTCTCTAGGCGTAATTTTTCCAGGGCACCCTTAAGCTTCTTGCCGTTGCGTGCTGCCCGCTCCGGGAGATTGTTATCCATGATGTAATCTATTACCTTAAGCGAAATGAGGCATCCCAGGTCCGAGCCCCCCGTGTAGGTGGGGTGGAACTGCGGGTTGCAACCTACAAAATCCACCAAGATGTTCCTATCGCGATACAGGACCGCACCGTTGGGAAATATACCGCCGCCGATGGATTTCGCCATGGCCAGTATGTCGGGGATTACGCCGGAATGCTCGCAAGCGAAAAATTTGCCAGTCCGGCCAAAGCCGGTCTGAATCTCGTCGAATATGAGGATGATATTTTTTTCGTCGCAGAGATGGCGGAGACCGCGCAGGTATTCTTCCTTGGCCACGAATATTCCCGCCTCCCCCTGTACCGGCTCAATGATGATGGCGGCCGTGCTATCGGTCACGGCCCTGCGAGCGGCTTCCAGGTCATTGAAGGGGACAAAAGAAAACTGCGGCATGAGCGGTTCGCAGTATTTGCGGTAATGCTCCTTGCCATTGGCGGAAAGGGCGAAGCCCGTGTGCCCATGATAGGCCTTCACCGTGGAAATGATATGAGAGCGTCCCGTGGCCCCGCGGGCAAGCTTGATGGCGCAATCGATGGCGTCACCGCCGCCCGAAGCGAAGAGGACCTTGTTCAGGTCGGCAGGGGCTATACTGGCAAGCTTCTCGGCTAGGGCCACCTTGTGAACCGAGATAAGAGTCGATGTTCCCATGTCCAGGGTTTCCAGCGCCTCCTCCATGGCTTTCTTTATCACTGGATTACCCCTTCCCACGTTGAAACATCCCGCCGACGTGAAGCAGTCTATCATGACCCTTCCGCTAACGGGGTCTATGAAGCGCACGGACTGTCGCTGCGTTTCTAGAACGTCGAGATGTCCTGCCTTCAGGTATTTGACCTGTCCGCTGTTTATATGCCGTGAGAAGACCTGGACGATATGTTTTTTTTCATTCTGGCTCATAGAGGTGGTTTCTTTTCCTTCGCTGTTCACTATATACCCCTTTCATAAGTATGACTGAGTTAATAATAATCCAGGAATTTGCGATCTCTTGAGCAACTGGCCTGTGGAAATCAATCAGGCCTATCTGAACCTGACTCAGGTATCTTAAATCCTAATGCAACACAAAAAGCTATGGACGGAGGTTTTGAAATTTGCCGAGCTGTTTGATCACTATAAAATTACTTTTTTTGAAAAAATATTTGTTCGCTCAACATATTTTTTTGATCAGATATTATTTTGTGATGTGGAATTATAAGGAGCACGGCTTGGTATGTCAACGAGAAACTGACCGCAGAATGTATGGTCACGTCTTGCATCATCCACCTGCTCAGTGTTTGTGTGAAGATGTCGATAGAACTGAAGATTAACGGTCAAAATATGCATAAAAGGCAGGGCCATTGCTGACCCTGCCTTTCTCAATCACCCAAGAAACTGATTTTGTGAGATTTAGTTTACATCCCTATAGTTTTCAGACCTTCTTCCCGTCATTCAATCCCCTCTTTGTCGAGGATCAGGCGGGCGGCTCGCCAACCGTTGACTTGGCCGGCACACACACCGTGCCAGGCCTGTGTCCAGTTACTGGCGATGAATACGTTTTTAACGGGCGTCGTGTTGGGTATCTTTTCCCATTGTTCGGGGGTCATCTCGAAACCATAGACCACGCCTCCCTTGTTCTTTGTGTAGTCCTCGATCGTCTTTGGTGTATAGCCTTCTTTGATGATAATATTTTTCGGGTCTTTGAGTTCAGGGATCACGTTAGATGCCAGCACGATAAGTTCGTCCACCTTTTGTTCCTTCAACTTGAGATAGGCCGTCCGATCCTTGGGCCAGACAGCAATATCGGAATAGGCATCCAGCTTGACTACGGACTTGCCTTTGGGAGCGTAGATGGGGTCGTCCAGGTTGGAGTAAACCGTGATGGCTACTGCACCCTTCGCGAAGTCACCCTTCATCATAGCTTCATAATTTTTTGTGCTGTCACGATAGGTGCTATATAAAATTTCCGTATCGGTAAAACCGCGTTCTTTTAGGTCAACATTGAGCCCCAGAGAAACCCCGAATAGGGAATTACCCGGTTTCATAGATTCCAGTTTTTTAATATAAGTATCGGGCATATTTTCCTTGCCGATCAGTGTATAAGCGAGCTGGTAGGGGTCCGTATTAGCCACGATGTAGCGGGAGGTGAATTTTTGGCCGTCCGCCGTTATGACACCGGTCGCCATGCCGTTTTCGATGACGATTTTTTTCACGAGCATGCCTGTTTTCACGGTGCCACCCAATTCGCGGATGCGTGCAGCGTAACCGTCGGCGAGTGCTTGCGACGTTCCTTTCACATGCCAGGCCCCATCACTTAAATAGCTTTCCGTTGCCGACATGAAGAGGAGCGCCGATGCCTTTTCGACAGGAGCACCGTAATAAACCCACAGTTGGGAAACTACCGCTTTGAGATCCTCGTTTTTAAAACAATGATCCATAAGGTCTTTCACCGTGCGGTTCTTCCATTTGAAGAAGGTGCTCTGCCGAAGCGGCACCATGACCTTTGTGGCAGTCGCACGCAGGCCGCCATAGCGGAAAAGATCACGAAGTTCCATAGTGTCGGCAAAAAGTCCCGCGCACAGCGTATGGAACAAGTCGATGTTCTTGGACTCTTCAGGCCATTTCTTCTTGAGTTCGTTTTTAAATCCCGTCCAGTTCGGGGGAAGCGTAATATCCACACCGGGGAAGTAAGAGCGGTAAAAATGCGGGACTTCATAGAGTTCGACCTTTTTGTCAACACCGGTTACCTTGAGGAGCTGAAACAAGCCGCGGTCAAGCTTGCCGGGACCGCCGCCGGCCATCTCGTGGAGCGCGGTATCGAAAGTGAACTCGCCGCGTGTGAATTTTGAAGTGCTGCCGCCCACGACGTTGTGCTTTTCCAGCACAAGCACCTTCTGCCCTTTCACGGCCAGGTGCGCTGCGGCGGAAAGCCCACCCATACCGGCGCCGATGACGATCACATCATAGTCAGTCTTATGTGACGGCAGCTTTTGTGACGCACACCCGCCGATGATGAAAACCATGAACGCTAGGAGAACAATCAGCGTAATGTATTTTATTATTGTATGCTTTCGATTCATCAGACACCTCCCTGAAAAGTTTGAACAAATAGAACCACGGAAGGGTCTGCTTGTCAAGCAGACGACTAGGGTAGGGGGACATCCCACCACATTATTTACTTCACGTTATTGATTTTCGTTTGAAACCGAGCATAAATGAAGAAGTGCATTTTCTCTTTTAAAAAAAATAGATCGTGCTACTATAAAGTTAAAATCGCCTGAAAAAACGAAGTTCGTATCTTAATTATCGGACGGCGAAAGGACGAAATTGAAGACATGAATAACAGCCACATTTCGCTTATGCGTTGGGGCACCATAACGCGTCACCACCCATCCGCATTCCTTCTTGCCGCCCAATTGCTAAGTCTGGCGCTTTATGTTGCATTGGAAGGCCTCCCGAGCAGCCAGTTTCTTCTCGGTGCTTTTGGAATGCTGATACTCCTTTTGGTGGTTTGGGTCGTCATCCGCAGCCCTGCTATCAACTGGATCGCATGGATAATCGCAGGCCTGGTGATTATACTGTCACTCCTGTCATGGTTGTTAGTCAATCCTACTTTGTTGGTATGGGCAACGCTTCTGGAAGCGGCGTTGTATTTTTACGGAGCGGGCGGTTTAATAACTTATATGATGGGGGATGACCGGGTAACTATTGACGAATTGTTTGCCATTGGCGCCACATTTACTCTCATTGCATGGGGATTCGGCTATCTGTATATGGTTTGCCAGGCGTGGAGTCCGGGATCATTTACAGGCGGCGCACACCCCAAAGAACCACTGACTTTCATCGAAATGCTGTTTTTGAGCTTCTCCAATCTTTCAGCGACAGGCCTTAGTGATATTGTGCCAATCACTTCATCGTCGCGTGTGATTGTGATGCTTGAACAATTCACAGGCGTCGCCTACCTCGCCGTGGTGGTCTCCCGGTTAATCGGGCTGACGATAACTCGTCATCAGGACAAGGGAACATCCTAACACCCTTGTTCTGCCGGAAGCTGAAGTTCCGTTCGTTCAAAAATGAAGCAATTACTGGCGTGGTCAATACCTCATTTCTAATAAACACTTTTCATGCGCTACAACAAACGACACGATATCCCATATTTTGTGGCCAAGATATTCTTGACAATAAAGGTTGTTAATGAACATGATGACAAGAGATGATGTTTTGAGGAATTACAATGCGGTGGGGAGACCCCCGATAATGAGCCGGCAGTTGAGCTAATTTTCCCTAAATATCATTTCTATCGATTGATAATTTCCAAATTTAAGGAGGTAATCTATATGTCTAACAAAGAAGTAGTTGTCCCGTCACCAAACCTTGATGCAATTTACACCAAACCCAACAACCTGGTCGATCTCTTTGAGAGTTCTGCGGCCAAGTTTGCTTCCTGCAACTTGTTCGGGACTAAAAACAAGACGACCGACAAATATGAATGGGTTACTTACAGCGCTGTAGCCGAGAGGGTAAACAACCTCAGAGGAGCTTTAAATAAACTGGGATTGAGCAAAGGCGAAAAAGTCGGAGTAATCGTCAGCAATTGCGTGGAATGGTTTGTGTGCGCCAATGCCACCCACGGCCTGGGCGGGGTTTTCGTCCCCATGTATGAAAAGGAACTGCAGAAGGTCTGGCAATATATCATTCAGGACGCGGCTATTAAATATCTTTTTGTCCGTGATCAGAAAATTTATGACGCCATAAAGGGGTTCCAGAAAAATATCCCAACCTTAAAAGATATATTTATCCTTTTCGGTGAGGGAGAAAATACGCTTTCCGCGCTGGAAAAAATGGGCAAAGCCAATCCTGCGCCTTCCTACAGGCCACATTGGTCGGAGACGGCTTTTATTATTTACACGTCCGGCACCACCGGCGATCCGAAAGGCGTGCTGCTCCATCACGGCAACATGACACACAACGCCAAGGAGTGTCATGCAACTTTTGATGAAGGGTTCAAGGATGAAGTAGGTTTGAGCATTCTTCCCTGGGCGCACAGTTTCGGCCTGACCGCCGATCTGCACACGTATATTTTTGGCGGCTGGAGTCTCGGATTTGCCGAATCCGCGGAAAAACTGGTTGCCAATTTCAGTGAAGTCAAGCCCACCCACATGTCCGCCGTGCCGCGTGTCTTCAACATTATTTATGACAAAATCCAGCAGGGCGTGGCGGCCGATCCGGTCAAAAAACAGTTCTTTGACGCCGCCTGCGCTGAGGCCGTCAAGAACCGGGGGCTTGCCGAGAAAACAAAAGACTTCCAGGATCTTGACGCCCTGGTGTTTTCACAGATCCGGGCGATCTTCGGCGGAAGGTTAAGACATGTTGTCACCGGAGGGGCGATGATGAAGCCTGAAATCGCGCTGTTCTTCGCCGACGTCGGCGTGCCCACCTACGACGGTTACGGTCTGTCGGAAACCTCGCCAGTCATTTCCAATAATTCACCCGGCCGGGGCAATAAATACGGCACGGTCGGCAAGGCCTTCAAGGACACAAAGGTGGTGATCGACAAATCCCGCGTCGGAGAAGACAGCCCGGATGGCGAAATCGTGGTTTACGGCGCGCAGGTTATGCAGGGATACCATAACAAACCGGCCATCACCAAGGAAGCCATGATGCCCGATACCTGGAACGGTTTGCCCGGTGTCAGGACGGGAGACCGCGGCTGGCTGGACGAAGAAGGATACCTGCATATCACCGGCCGATTCAAAGATGAATACAAGCTGGAAAACGGCAAGTATGTGCATCCTGAATCCATCGAAGGCGAAATAAAATTAGTCCCCTATGTATCCAATGCTTTGGTTTACGGTGAAGGCCGCCTGTACAACGTGGCATTGGTTGTGCCGGATTTTGAAGTGCTTAAAACTAATTCCAAAACATCCGCATGGGCTCAGGGCACTCCGCAAGAAACCATTGCCAACAAAGAATGCACGGATTTTATCTCTCAGCAGATAACCGAACATCTCCGTAAATCTTTCGGCGGATATGAAATTCCGCAGAAGTTCCTCTATATTGCCGAAGATTTCTCCGTGGCCAACGGTATGATGACTCAGACGATGAAACTTGTTCGCCGTAATGTGATGAAACAATACGGAGAACAACTGAAGGCCCTTTACAATAACTGATAGATTGATGGGGAAGAAAAGAAAAATCCCCCTGTCTTAGAATTTACGACTTACGCCGGCGGTAATTTAAAATGCTGCCGGCGTGAGTGTTTTTATGAGTGGTGCAGATGATGTTATCATTTTCCGCAGTCCACCCCTCGTTTTACTTTTTATATGGCAATCCCGATATTCGGTTAAAATCCATCCTTAACCGTTTTTTTAATCGGTCTCGTATTTTTTCAGAAAATTGACAAAGGTTTGATGATGCGGGCGAACATCGAAGGATTTAAGATAAATCAAATAGAATTTTCTTTCTATCCTGCAGGTGTTGATGGGAATTTCATACAGGAGTCGCGACGCCAGTTCCCGCCTGACCGCGTGAATGGAAATGACCGAAACGCCAAGACCGGCAATCACCGCCTCTTTGATAGCCTCGGAACTGCCCAGTTCTCCGCAGACATTTAGCTGAGACAAACTGATC
>Ga0209202_1001761_pt1 | contig 12658 bp, 10 predicted proteins | sample AD_UKC032_MetaG_FD_184416 | JGI IMG/M metagenome (GOLD analysis project Ga0209202, IMG submission 184416) | Active sludge microbial communities of municipal wastewater-treating anaerobic digesters from USA - AD_UKC032_MetaG (SPAdes) (version 2) | ecosystem: Engineered > Bioreactor > Anaerobic >... | reverse complement strand
CTTCCATGGCGATCGGCACGAGGCCCGGGTGGGCGACCCAGCCGCCGTCGAAGCCGTCGTTGGCGTCGCGCGTCTTGTCGTGGCGGATGCCGGCCAGCGCCTTTTCGTTGGCGACCGGATCGTTCTTGATCGGGATCAGGGCCGACATGCCACCCATCGCCGGGGCGCCGCGCTTGTGACAGGCCTGCACCAGGGCCAGCGAGTAGGAGCGCATGAAAGGCACTTCCATGGTGATCGCGCCGCGCTGGGCCAGGCAGAAGTCCTTGTTCTTCTTGAATTTCTTGATGCAGGAGAAGATGTAGTCCCAGCGCCCGGCATTGAGGCCGGCGGAGTGGTTGCGCAGTTCGTAGAGGATTTCTTCCATCTCGAAGGTGGCGAGAATGGTTTCGAGCAGCACGGTGGCCTTGATGGTGCCTTGCGGCAGGCCGATGTGGTCCTGGGCCATGACGAAGATGTCGTTCCACAGGCGGGCTTCGAGGTGGCCTTCCATCTTCGGCAGGTAGTAGAAGGGGCCGGCACCGCGCGCGATCTGTTCCTTGGCGTTGTGGAAAAAGACGACGGCGAAGTCGAAAATGCCGCCGCCGACGCGCTGACCGTCGACCAGCACGTGCTTCTCGTCGAGGTGCCAGCCGCGCGGACGGATCTGCAGCGTGGCGATCTTGTCGTTCAGCTTGTATTCCTTGCCGGCTTCGTTCTTGAAGCTCAGTTCGCGGCGGATCGCCTTGTACAGGTTGATCTGGCCCTGGATCTGGTTGTCCCAGTTCGGGGAATTGGAGTCCTCGAAGTCGGTCATGTAGGAATCGGCGCCCGAGTTGAAGGCGTTGATGATCATCTTGGCTTCGACCGGGCCGGTGATTTCGACACGGCGGCAGTGCAGGGCCGGCGGCACCGGGGCGACTTTCCAGTCACCTTCGCGGATGTGCTTGGTCTCCGGCAGGAAGTCCGGCATTTCGCCGGCATCGATGCGCGCCTGGCGCGCGACGCGGGCCTTCAGCAGTTCCTGACGGCGGCCTTCGAAGGCGCGGTGCAGCTTGGCGACCAGGGCCAGCGCATCATGCGTCAGAACGGATTCGTAACCGGGCTTGATCGGGCCGGTGATTTGCACGCCAGCAGGCAGGTTCAGGCTCATGGGATCTCCAGATAAAAGGTGAATTGGTGCAACGCCACAAATTCTATTGATATTCCGCTTCGACAAAAAGACGGCTAGAATCAATTCATCTTTTACATTAAGTATCAAATGGATCGCCTGAAACAGATCGAAGCCTTCGTTTCGGCCGCCACGCGCGGCAGCCTGTCTGCCGCCGCGCGGGCGGAGGGAGTGACGCCGGCGATCATCGGCAGACGCCTCGATGCACTGGAGGCGCGGCTCGGCGTCAGGTTGCTGCTGCGCACCACGCGCAAATTGACCATCACCTTCGAGGGCCAGGCGTTTCTCGAGGATTGTCAGAAAGTGCTGAACGAGTTCGCCAATGCCGAAGCCGCGGTATCGCTGGGCGGCGTCCGGGCGACCGGGCAGCTCCGGGTTTCGGCGCCCCTCGGCTTTGGCCGGCGGCATGTTGCGCCGCTGGTCGGCGAATTCATGCAGGCCAATCCGGAGGTGACGGTGAGCCTAGATCTCAGCGACCGTCTGGTCGATTTGCTCAATGAAAATATCGATTGCGCGATCCGCATCGGTGAATTGACCGATTCCAGCCTGGTCAGCGTTCGTCTCGGCGAGATGCGGCGGATGGTCGTCGCCAGCCCGGCCTATCTGGTGGCGCATGGGGTGCCACGTGGGCCGGCCGATCTGGCCACCCACGAATGCCTATCGCTCGGACAGCAGCGCGGCTGGATGTTTCGCGATCCGCAATCCGGCGAGGTCGATACCGTCAAGGTCGGCGGCAGCTTCGAATGCAACGACGGCGCGGTCCTGCACGAGTGGGCGTTGGCCGGCCGAGGCTTGGCCTGGCGTTCGCTGTGGGAAGTCGGGCAGGATTTGAAGGAGGGCCGGCTGACTTCGGTGCTCGATGCCTGGCAGGTGCCGCCGATGGGAATTTATGCCGTCTTTCCGCAGCGCCGGCACCTGCCGCTGCGGGTTCGCCTGTTCATCGATCTGCTGAAGGAAACCTACGGCCGGTCGAGTTACTGGGAATTGCGGTGAAGGTGCCCACCTACCGCGTGCTTGGTGCGCTCTGCGTCGCCCTCGGCGCTGTCGGTGCGGTGCTACCGCTGCTGCCGACTACACCCTTCCTTCTCCTCGCCGCCTGGTTCTTCGCCCGCTCGCATCCGGAGTGGGAGGCGAAACTGCTGGCGCATCCGAAATGGGGGCCGGCGATCCTCGCCTGGCGCGACCACCGCGCCATCCCCCTCGTCGCCAAGCGTCTTGCCACGTTGCTACTGGCAATCAGCGCCATCGGCGGCTGGCTGACGCTGCCCGAGCCGTGGTGTTACGTGCCGGCGGCAGTCGGTGTGCTGGTCCTGTCGTGGATGTGGACGCGGCCGAGCGTCTAGTGCTTGAGCGCGTCGGCGACGGCGCGCCAGGCCAGCAATTTTTGTTCGAATGAACGCCCGGCGTGGGCCGGGCTGGTCGACGGCAGGCGGGTAAAGGCGATTTCCCGTTCCGGCATGGCGAGTTTGATGTGCCGCCGGAAGCAGCTATCGGCCTTGGCGCCGTTGAAGAAGACGTGACGGATCGCCGGGTGTCCGGCGAGAAATCCGGCCAGATCGTTGGCGACCAGTGTGTCGTCTTCGATGGCCGAATCCAGGCTGCCCTGGCGGCGGCAGGAATGCAGCACGTCCCATATGGCAATGCCGGCGGCAGCCAGGGCCTTGGTCCGGGCTGGATAATCGAGTGCGGCGTCGAAGCCGAACAGTGTCGCCATGATCGGCCAGAAGGCATTGCGCGGGTGCGCGTAATACTGGTTGGCGGCGAGCGAGGCCACCCCCGGCATGCTGCCGAGGACCAGGACGCGGGCGTCGGGGGCGGCGATGGGCGGAAAGCTGCGGGCGCGGTCGGACACTGTTCGGGGGAGCGGAAGGAAGTTAATGGAAAACGGGCCCGAAACAGCCGTCGACCGCGGCAAGTGGAATTTTTGTCATGAATTGCCGCCAAGGCCGGCCTGAAACTGTTCGATGGTTCCCGGCTTGCCGAAATGGAACCCCTGGAAGGCCTTGCAGCCGCAGGTGATCAGCGTATCCCGCTGGGCCGGGGTTTCGACCCCCTCGGCGATGATGGTCAGATTGAAAAAGTGGCCGAGGGCGATGATGGTTTCGGCGATCGCGGCATCGTTGGGGTTGCTGTTGATGTCCCGGACAAAGCTGCGGTCGATCTTGATCTGGTCGAGCGGGAGCTGTTTCAGGTAGCTCAAAGATGAATAGCCGGTGCCGAAATCGTCCAGCACCAGGCCGACGCCCAGCTTTTCCTTAAGCGGTCGCATGTGTTCGATGGTGCCGCCGATATCCTCGAGGAGCAGCGATTCGGTGATTTCCAGCTTCAGGTGGCTGCCCGGTGCGCCCGATTCGGCGATGGCGCGCGCCACGCTGTTGACGAAATCGCTGTCACGGAATTGCAGCGCGCTGACGTTGACGGCCAGCGTCAGGTGCGCGGTGTCGGGATGTTTCTGCCAGAGCGCAAGCTGCCGGCAGGCCTCGGCCAGGACCCATTGCCCGATCGGCAGGATCAGCCGGCTTTCTTCGGCAATGCGAATGAATTCGTCAGGTCCGACGAGGCCACGGCTCGGGTGTTGCCAGCGGATCAGCGCTTCGGCGCCAAAGACCTTGCCGGCGCTGTCGACCTGGGGCTGGAAGTAGAGTTCGAACTGACCCGCCTGCAGCGCATTCCGCAGTTCGCGCTCGACGGTGGCCCGCCGTTCGATTTCGGTTTGCATCGACGGGTCGAAGAAACGCAGGGCGTTCTTGCCGGCGGCCTTGGCTTTGTACATGGCCATGTCCGCCGATTTGAGCAGGCTCTCGACCGTTTCGCCGGCATCCATGAAAGGAATGGCTCCGATGCTGGCGGTGCAGTGGTAGGAAACATCGCCAAATTGATAGGGTTTATCCAGCGCTTCCAGCATGTTCTGGGCGATCAACTTGATCTGGGCGATCGCGCCGTGGATGTCCTGGCTCAGCTCTTCGAGCAGGATGACGAATTCGTCGCCGCCCTGGCGGGCGACCGTGTCGTTGGCGCGGACCGAGGCGCCCAGACGCTGGGCGACCTGACACAGCAGGAGGTCGCCAATCGCGTGACCCATCGAGTCGTTGAGCATCTTGAAGTTATCGAGATCAATGAACAGCAAGGCCGCGTAGCGGTGGTGGCGGACGCCCGAAAACAGCGCCTTTTCCAGGCGTTCATTGAGCAGGCGTCGATTCGGCAAGTGGGTCAGCGGATCGTAGAAGGCGAGGAACTGGATCTGTTCTTCGGCCTCCTTGCGCTGGGTGAGGTCGAGGAAGGAGGCGACGAAATGGGTGGTTTCACCCTGGGCGTTGCGGACGGCGGAAATGCTCAGCCATTCCGGGAAAACCTCGCCGTTTTTCCGGCGATTCCAGATTTCTCCGCGCCAGTGTCCGTGCGCCTTCAATGCCGCCCACATTTCCCGGTAAAAACCAAAGTCGTGGTGGCCGGATTTGAACACGGCCGGCGTCTGGCCGATCACCTCCTCGGCCGCGTAGCCGGTAATTTCGGTAAAGGCGCGGTTGACCCGGAGGATGCGCGTAGCGGCATCGGTGACGAGCATGGCTTCCTGGGTTTCAAAGGCGATGGCCGAGATGCGCATCAGTTCGTCGGCCCTGCGCGACTCGGAAATGTCGTGGAAGACGACGACTGCACCCTCGTTGCGCTTGTCGCGCATCGGCGTCACTGAATAGCGGACCGGAAAGCCTTCCCCGTTTTTCCGGAAGAACCATTCCTCGCCCTGCCGCTTGTGGCCGTCGTGCAGGGTCAGATAGATCGGGCATTCGCTGTTCGGGTACGGCGAGCCGTCGGGACGGTGGTGGTGGAATAACAGGTGCTGATCGGAGCTGACGACTTCCTGCCGCGTCAAGCCGAGAATTTCGAGGGCTTTGGGATTGATGAAGCTGCAGTGTCCGCGACGGTCGATCACGTAGAGCCCTTCGCCAAGGCTGTCGAGCAGCGAGGCGCGTTCGCGCAGGGTGGCGGCGACCTGGCGTTTCGAGCGAATCAGGTACACCACGGCCAGCAGCATCAGGATCAGCAGCAGACTCAGGCTGGCAACGACTGCGGCGGAATATTTCGCGATGATGTCGCGGAGGCTGAAATACGCTAGGCGATTCGGGTGGGCGTTTAGTTCGAGCAACATCGATTCGAGTGCGCCGTAGTCGGTAGGGGGCGAGAAGCCATAAAATTTGCCGGCCAGCGCCGCCGGATCGTCCGGTTTTATTTGCAGCAAGGCCATGACCACCGCCTTGATCAACGGCTCGGGAACATGACCTGACGCCAGGAATGGCCACTCGGGATAAAGCGCGGTAGAGCGCCGCAAGGGAAAGCCCGGATCGTCTTGCGGGTTGATTACCTTGAGGGCGCCGGCGTCGAGCTTTCCCTCGTCGACCATCGATTCGATCAGACCGGTACGGACAAAGCCGACGTCGACCTGATTGTTCAGGACCTGCCTGATGACCTCGTCCTGCGACTGGCCGGTGAAGCTCACCCCTTTCAGGTCATCCGGCACGTGGATGCCAGCCTGCAAAAGCGCCCATTGCTGGACCCGATAGCTGCCGAGCGAGTTCTGGTGTGCGGCGGCGACCGTCCTTCCCCGGAGGTCGGCAAGCTCGCGGATGTCCTGACGCCCGGCACGGGTCACGATGACGCCGCCGAATCGGGATACCGGGTGCCCTCCGGCGAGCGGCATCAGGGTAGCGACAGCCGCCAGGCCATGGCGTGTGCGCAGCACCACGTAATGCTCGGGCTGGGTCAGCACGAAGTCGATATTCCCGGCCTCGACGGCACGGTTCAGGTCGTCCAGATGGAGCGGAACAAACTCGAAGCGCTTGCCGGGAATCTGCCGGTTCAGGTGCTCGGCAAGGGGCGCCCATTGCTGCCGGGTGGCTTCGATATCGCGAAAGGAGAGAACGCCAATCCGTACCGCGTGATCACTCGCGCCAGCCGGCGCGGAGAGCCAGAACGCCGCGATAAAACAAAGACGCAATAATGCGAAAAACGCGCCTGTTGTTTTTGGTAATGCCTGCAATTCCTGCTCCTGATGAAGCCGTTGGCGGCGCCGAAAAGACGAATGTCCTAATACTTTATCAGCATGGCGATATTTTGCGGCCTGGGCCAGGCGCTGTTCCGCCAGAATTGCAGGGTATCCCGTGTTTCCGGGCGACAAAAAGGCCGGCGCCTTGTGAGCGCCGGCCTTGTGTTGCTGCCGGGTGAGGCAGCAATCAAAACGGGAAGGGTTCTTAGTGGAACTGTTCTTCTTCGGTCGAGCCGGTAAGCGCCTTGACCGAGGAGGAACCGCCCTGAATGACGGTGGTGACGTCGTCGAAGTAACCGGCGCCGACTTCCTGCTGGTGCGAAACGAAGGTGTAGCCCTGCTCGCGGGCAGCAAATTCCTTTTCCTGCACCATCTCGACGTAATGCTTCATGCCTTCGCCGTTGGCGTAAGCGTGGGCGAACTGGAAAGTGTTGAACCAGTTGATATGGATGCCGGCCAGCGTGATGAACTGGTACTTGTAGCCCATGGCCGAGAGTTCGTCCTGGAACTTGGCGATGGTCTTGTCGTCGAGGTTCTTCTTCCAGTTGAAGGACGGCGAGCAGTTATAGGACAGCAGCTTGCCGGGGTTGGCGGCCAGCACGGCCTGGGCGAATTCGCGGGCGAAGCCGAGGTCGGGCGTGCCGGTCTCGCACCACACCAGGTCGGCATAGGGGGCGTAAGCGACGCCACGTGAGATGGCCTGCTCCAGACCATTCTTGACGCGGTAGAAACCTTCCTGGGTACGCTCGCCGGTCAGGAACGGCTTGTCGTTCTCATCGTAGTCGGAGGTCAGCAGGTTGGCGGCTTCGGCGTCGGTACGAGCCAGGATCAGCGTCGGAACACCCATGACATCGGCGGCGAAGCGAGCGGAGATCAGCTTTTCGCAGGCTTCACGGGTCGGAACCAGCACCTTGCCACCCATGTGGCCGCACTTCTTGACGGCAGCCAGCTGGTCTTCGAAGTGCACCCCGGCGGCGCCGGCGGCGATCATGTTCTTCATCAGTTCGAAGGCGTTGAGCACGCCGCCGAAACCGGCTTCGGCGTCAGCGACGATCGGCAGGAAGTAGTCGATGAATTCCTTGCTGCCCGGCTCGATGCCGCGCGACCACTGAATTTCATCGGCGCGCTTGAAGGTGTTGTTGATGCGACGAACCATGGTCGGCACGGAGTCGTAGGCATACAGCGACTGGTCCGGGTACATGGTTTCCGAGGTGTTGCCGTCGGCGGCTACTTGCCAGCCGGACAGATAGACGGCTTCCAGGCCAGCTTTTGCCTGTTGCATGGCCTGGCCGGCGGTGATCGCGCCGAAGGCGTTGACGTAACCTTTCTTGGCGCCGCCGTTGACCTTTTGCCAGAGCTTCTCCGCGCCGCGCTGGGCCAGTGTGTGTTCGATCTGCAGGGAACCGCGCAGACGGACGACGTCAGCTGCGGAGTAACCGCGCTTGACGCCCTTCCAGCGGGGGTTTTCAGCCCAGTCTTTTTCAAGGGCGGCGATTTGCTGTTCGCGAGTGCTCATTATGAATTCCTCAAGGGTTTGATTTCAGGTTGGAAAAAGGCGCCGGGGTTTCGGTCCTGGACGATGGGGGAAGTATAGAGAGTTTTCCGCATAGCAGCAATAGTCTTATATAAGACATAAGACAATATTTTAATCAATAAAAACAGTATGATGTGCCTTGTGTTTCATAATGTGAAATGCCGTTTGCGTTCGTGAAATGCCGTTCCCTTGCGTCAGCGCAAAGGCTTGCCGCTGACCAGGATGCCATCCTCGTCGACGTAGATGTATTCGCCCGGATGGAAGGTGACGCCGCCGAAGGTGATCGCGATGTCGCGGTCACCGACGCCCTTCTTGATGCTTTTCTGCGGGTGCGTGTTCAGGGCGCGGATGCCGATGTCGATGCCGGCGATGTCGCCCGAATCGCGAATGCAGCCATAGACGATGACGCCTTCCCAGCCGTTCTTCCGGGCCAGAATGGCCAGCTGATCGCCTACCAGTGCGCAGCGCAGCGAGCCGCCGCCGTCGATGACCAGTACTTTGCCGGCACCGCTTTCGGCGAAGGCTTCGCGAACCAGCGAGTTGTCCTCGAAAATCTTCAGGGTGACGATCTGGCCAGAGAAGCTGGCGCGGCCGCCGTAGCGCTGGAACAACGGGGCGACGACGCGGACGCTCTTGCCAAGTTCGGCTTCGAATTCATCGCAAAGATCGGGGGTCTTGAAGGTCATGGTGGTCTCGCTCGCAAAAAAAAGCCATGCATCGCATGGCTTGTTGGAATGTGATTCGAAATCTAGACGACGGCCTCGGTCTTCTCTTCCTCGAAGTTGAGTTTGATTTTGCCCTCTTTGTCGAGGTCGACCGTGACATGCCCGCCGTTGGCCAGCTTGCCGAACAACAGTTCGTCGGCCAGCGCCGAGCGGATGGTGTCCTGGATCAGGCGCGCCATCGGGCGCGCGCCCATCTGCGGATCGAAGCCCTTTTCGGCCAGCATTTCCTTGACTGCCTCGGTGATGTGGGCTTCCACCTTCTTCTCGTGCAGTTGTTCCTCGAGTTGCATCAGGAACTTGTCGACGACGCGCAGGATGATATCGCGGTCGAGCGACGCAAAGGAAATCGTCGCATCCAGCCGGTTGCGGAACTCCGGGGTGAACAGGCGCTTTATTTCGGCCATTTCGTCGCCGCTCTGCTTCGAACTGGTGAAGCCCATGCTCGATTTCTGCAGGTCGGCGGCGCCGGCGTTGGTGGTCATGATGATGACCACGTTGCGGAAATCGGCCTTGCGCCCGTTGTTGTCGGTCAGCGTCCCGTGGTCCATGACCTGCAGCAGGATGTTGAAGATGTCCGGATGCGCCTTCTCGATTTCGTCGAGCAGCAGCACGCAGTAGGGCTTCTTGGTCACCGCCTCGGTCAACAGGCCGCCCTGGTCGAAGCCGACATAGCCCGGCGGCGCGCCGATCAGGCGTGAAACCGCATGGCGCTCCATGTACTCGCTCATGTCGAAGCGTGTTAGCTCGATGCCCAGGCAGTAGGCGAGTTGCTTGGCAACCTCGGTCTTGCCGACGCCGGTCGGGCCGCTGAACAGGAACGAACCGATCGGCTTGCCCGGATTGCCGAGGCCGGAACGGGCCATCTTGATCGCCTTGGCCAGCGCGTCGATTGCCTTGTCCTGGCCGAAGACGACAGCCTTCAGGTCGCGGTCGAGGTTCTTCAGGGCGCCGCGGTCGTCCAGCGAAACATGTTGCGACGGGATGCGGGCAATCTTGGCGATCACTTCCTCGATATCGGTCTTGTTGATGACCTTTTTCTGCTTCGATTTGGGCAGGATGCGCTGCGCGGCGCCGGCCTCGTCGATGACGTCGATCGCTTTGTCCGGGAGATGGCGGTCGGTGATGTAGCGGGCGGCAAGTTCGGCCGCCGACGAAATCGCAGTCGCTGAATACTTGATGCCGTGGTGCGCTTCGAAACGGCTTTTCAGTCCCTTGAGGATTTCCACGGTTTCGGCGACCGACGGTTCATTGACGTCGATCTTCTGGAAGCGCCGGGAAAGCGCGCTGTCCTTCTCGAAAATGCCGCGGAATTCGGTGTAGGTGGTGGCGCCGATGCACTTCAAGCTTCCCGACGATAGCGCCGGCTTGAGCAGATTCGAGGCATCCAGCGTGCCGCCGGACGCAGAGCCGGCGCCGATCAGGGTATGGATCTCGTCGATGAACAGGATGGCGTTTGGGTTGTCGCCCAGTTGCTTGATGACGCCTTTCAGCCTTTGCTCGAAATCGCCACGGTACTTGGTGCCAGCCAGCAGCGAACCCATGTCCAGCGAATAGACATTGGCCTTGGCCAGAATCTCCGGGACGTCGCCTTCAACAATCCGCCGGGCCAGGCCCTCGGCGATGGCTGTCTTGCCGACTCCCGCTTCGCCGACCAGCAGCGGGTTATTCTTGCGCCGCCGGCACAGGGTCTGGATGACGCGCTCGAGTTCCTTGTCGCGGCCGATCAGCGGGTCGATCTTGCCCTGCAGTGCCAGCGCGTTGAGGTTGATCGTGTATTGCTCGAGCGGCCCGGCCTGTTCCTTTTCGCCTTCGGTTTCCACTTCCCCCTCGGTCGGCGTCTTCTGCTGCGGCACCTTGCTGATGCCGTGCGAGATGAAATTCACCACGTCGAGGCGGGTGATTCCCTGTTTCTGCAGGAAGTAAACCGCGTGCGAATCCTTTTCGCCGTAGATGGCGACCAGCACGTTGGCGCCATTGACTTCCTTCTTGCCCGAGGACTGAACATGCAGGATGGCGCGCTGGATGACGCGCTGGAAGCCAAGGGTCGGCTGGGTGTCGATGTCATCCTCGCCGGAAACGACAGGCGTGTGTTCGTTGATGAAGTTGGTCAGATCCTTGCGCAGCGCATCAGGCTTGCCGCCGCAGGCACGCAACGCTTCCGCCGCCGACGGGTTGTCGATCAACGCGAGTAACAGATGCTCAACGGTGATGAACTCGTGGCGCTTTTGTCTCGCTTCGACAAAAGCCATGTGCAGACTGACTTCGAGTTCCTGGGCGATCATCAATTTTCCTCCATGATGCAAGCTAACGGATGCTGGTACTGGCGGGCAAACGTGCCCACCTGTTCAACCTTGGTCGCGGCGATGTCGCGCGGGAACACCCCGCATACGCCACGGCCCTCGTTGTGAACTTTGAGCATGATTTGCGTCGCTTGTTCAGTACCCATCGCAAAAAAACGCTGAAGCACGACGATCACGAACTCCATCGGCGTGTAATCGTCGTTCAACAGCAGCACCTTGTACATCTTTGGAGGCGTCGTCTTGGCACGTTGTGCTTCGAGCAGACTCCCATCCTGGGACTTTGTAGCCATGAGCCGGATTCTATACAGTCCGTTCCATTGTGCAACTGCCGGATGGGGTCAGCGTTGCTCGTAAAGTGCTGAAATTTCTCGACTTATGTTGCGGCGCGTCATTAAAAGTTGTTGACGCCATTTCGTGACGAGGGTAGAAAGCGCTTGTGTTCGGATTCGCGTTGCATCAGGGTTGCCGCAGGCACCGGGTTGCCGAGTTCAAACAGGGAGTCGGGGAGACCCGTAAATTTTTTTGTTTTTTGTATGAAAGTTGCAAACATGGCACTCGGTACCGTCAAGTGGTTCAATGATTCCAAGGGTTTTGGCTTTATCACGCCGGATGATGGCAGCGAAGATCTCTTCGCCCACTTCTCCGCCATCAACATGAGCGGATTCAAGACCCTCAAAGAAGGTCAAAAGGTTTCGTTCGATGTCGTGCAGGGCCCCAAGGGCAAGCAGGCTTCCAACATCCAGGCCGCCTGAACCACGGCCGAGCAGGATATGAAGCCCGCCTGAATCAGGCGGGCTTTTTTATTTCACCTGCCCCGATGTGACGGTACTGGTGCCAGCCGTTGCGGTTATGGCATCCCTTGCGGATGTCGAACGCATAATTGGTTTCGGCCAGGCGTCATGATCAAGCGGTTGGGCCACCGGCCACCCAGTGTCCGGATTTGCCACCTGATTTCTCGAGCAGACGAAGGTTTTCGATCCGCATGCCGCGGTCGACCGCCTTGCACATGTCGTAAATGGTCAGCAGGCCGACCGAGGTTGCGGTCAGCGCCTCCATTTCGACGCCGGTCCGGCCATGGCACTCGGCAGTTACACGGCAGTGAATCGCATTTTTTGCGTCGTCGATGGCGAAATCAGCGGTGACGCGGGTCAGCGCGATCGGGTGGCAGAGCGGGATCAGTTCGCCAGTCCGCTTTGCGGCCTGGATTGCGGCAATCCGGGCAATGCCCAGAACATCACCTTTTTTTGCCGAACCCGACTGGATCAGCGCCAGCGTTTCCGGCTTCATGAAAATGCTGCCCGCGGCGCGGGCGACGCGCGTGGTTTCGGACTTGCCGCCGACGTCGACCATGTGGGCCTGGCCGGTAGCGTCAAAATGGGTAAGAGTTTGATCGGTCACGATTTGTTACGCTTGGTTACGACCAGCACGCCGGGTGCTGCGATCGCCTGCGGTATCATAGCATCATGCAGTTTGCCCGACGTTTCCTCGCTGGAGTGTTCGCCTGCGCCTTGGCGGCGCAGCCCTTGCGTGCCGAAGACCTGCCGGAACTGGGTGATGTGGCCAGCGAAGAATTGTCGCTGGCGGCCGAAAAGAAGATCGGCCAGCAGATTATGGATGAGATTCGCTGGCGCGAGCCGACCTATCTGGATGATCCGGATGTCGAGACTTATCTCAATCAACTCGGCGGTCGCTTGGTTGCGGTCAGCAGCGATCCCGGGATCGGCTTCTATTTTTTTCCAATCAACGATCCGGCGATCAACGCCTTCGCCATGCCGGGCGGCTTTATCGGCGTTCATACCGGGCTGATCCTGTCGGCGCAAACCGAGTCCGAGCTGGCCGGGGTGCTGGCGCACGAAATTTCGCACGTGACGCAGCGCCATATCGCGCGCCAGGTCTTTCAGTCGAAAAAGC
>Ga0209202_1001756_pt1 | contig 12678 bp, 13 predicted proteins | sample AD_UKC032_MetaG_FD_184416 | JGI IMG/M metagenome (GOLD analysis project Ga0209202, IMG submission 184416) | Active sludge microbial communities of municipal wastewater-treating anaerobic digesters from USA - AD_UKC032_MetaG (SPAdes) (version 2) | ecosystem: Engineered > Bioreactor > Anaerobic >... | reverse complement strand
AAGGTTGTTTGACTGCTTACGTTTCATTGTGCAAGGGAGTTCCCATGTTTGGTCAGTGTGAATTTAGCACCAAAAGGGGATAATCGCAATCACTTCTGCTGTAGAAGTATAAATTGGATTATAATTGGTGAATCAGCGATTCATGCAAAACAACATGCGCCGGCTGATAAATGGAACACGGATTAATATTTTTATGATACCTGGTTACTTGTATCTGTAAAACTGTTATTTTTGTTTCGTCATTTCCCGAAATGAAATGGAAGCAAAGCAGACGAGAAAAAAATATTACACCTCTGATCAGGAAAAACTGGCAAAGTATGCCAAGGCCCTTTCTCATCCCGTAAGGGTGTTTGTCATGGATTTCCTGGCAAACAATCTCGACAAGTGCTGTTACAGTGGCGATATGGCGGAGGAGTTGCCAATTGCACGGTCTACTCTTTCCGAGCATCTGAAGGAACTGAAGAAAGCCGGTCTGATCCAGGGCGAGATAAACCCTCCCTATATCAAATACTGTATCAACCGTGAAAATTGGGATGAGGCGAAGTTATTGCTGAATAATTTTTTCAACAGATAAAAAATTTAAATTAGCATTTCGACGTTTTACGAAATAGAAGGAGATTATAAAATGATGGACATAAAAATTCTGGGACCCGGGTGTCCCAAATGCAAAGCCCTGGAAAAGCTTACACGTGATGTGGTGGAACAGAGTGGCATTGATGCAATTGTCACCAAGGTTGATGACATTGTTGCAATTATGAACTACGGGGTGATGTCCCCTCCGGCACTAGTAATTGACGGGAAGGTGGTTGTGAAAGGTCGGGTACCGTCGGCAGAAGAGATCAGGAAGTTAATAACCAACTAATAATATACTGCAATGAAGAAAATTTTGCCTGTTTTGGCTGTTGTCGCTGTTATAGCGGCAGTAATTGCGATTCTGGCTTTCAGGAATGGTGATTCCCGTGAGGAAGAGGTTACCGCCAGCGTGTCGGGAGATAAAGTGGAGGTTCTCTATTTCCATCTGACACGTCGCTGTATCACTTGCCAGGCTGTTGAAAATGTGTCAAGGGATGCCGTAAAAGAACTATACCCCGCTGAGGTCGAAAAGGGTACCGTTATTTTCAGGACGCTTAATATTGAAGATAAGTCCTCAGAGGCTGATGCCTCAAGGGTCAAAGCCACCGGACAGTGCCTTCTTATTGTCAGCGGAGACAAGAGGTTTGATCTCACAAGCGAGGGATTCCTGAATGCACGAAACAGCCCTGAGAAACTGAAGGAACTGATAAAGAAGACTGTTGACCCTTTGCTTGTTGAATTGAAGAATAATTGATGGAGTTACTGCAGAAGATACTGGAAAACTCGCAGTACTCATTCATCACGGCGGCGATCCTGGGACTGATGACAGCCATCAGTCCCTGTCCGCTTGCAACCAATATTTCAGCGATCGGCTTCATCAGCCGTGACCTGGCCGACAGGAGGAGGGTTTTTCTCAACGGGCTTGTCTATACTCTCGGAAGAGCCATTACCTATGTAGGTATAGCCCTGATCATTTTCTTCGGCGCCGGCCAGGTGGATATCTCAGGCTGGTTTCAGAAATGGGGTGAAAAGGTTCTTGGTCCGTTACTGATTATAATCGGTCTGTTCATGCTTGATATTATAAAGCTGAAACTTCCGGGAGGCAAGGGATCTCTGGCTGAGAAGCTGGGAGAGAAGGGCAGAAAGAGTTACCTGAGCACCCTGTTGCTGGGGATATTATTTGCGATGGCCTTCTGCCCATACAGCGGAGTTCTCTATTTCGTCATGCTTATTCCGATGACAGTGGCAAGTGCCGAAGGACTCTATCTTCCATTGATTTTTGCCATAGCAACCGGCATTCCCGTGATAATCTTCGCCTGGCTTCTGGCTTATGCCGTTGGTAATGTAGGCAGGATGTACAGCCGGATAAGGACATTTGAACTCTGGTTCAGGAGGGTGGTTGCCGTCCTGTTTATAGGTGTCGGCATATGGTATATACTTTCAGTCTGGTTTTGATTTTTCTTATTTGAATATTTCGGGTTTTTGCGAAATGATAACTTTAATCTGATATGGAATTAAAGAAAGAGATAAAGGTCCTATTGTGGATCATTGCAGTATTTGTTTTTGCATTTTTCATGCCGATTGAGAGCACGCGTTTCAATACGGCAATTGCGGCAACCCTGGACCTTGTCAAGTGGTATGCGAGGGAGCATGTGATCCTGTGCCTTCTGCCTGCATTTTTTATTGCCGGGGTGATATCTGTGTTTGTAAGTCAGGGATCCGTAATTAAATACTTTGGAGCCAATGCTAAGAAATGGCTGGCCTATACTGTAGCCGCCGGGTCCGGCACAATCCTGGCAGTATGCTCTTGCACTATCCTTCCGCTTTTTTCAAGCATTCACAAGCGCGGTGCAGGACTCGGGCCGGCAATAGCCTTCCTCTATTCAGGGCCTGCGATCAATATCCTGGCTATCATTCTAACTGCCAGAATACTTGGATTTGAGATGGGGGTTGCGAGAGTCATCGGAGCAGTCTCATTCAGCATTATAATCGGTTTGATGATGTCGCTGATATACAGGAAGGAGGAAAAGATCAAAAGGGAAGAGCAGATGAATGTTATTCCGGAACCGGAAAAGAGACCCATGTGGCAGACAATGACACACTTCTTTACGCTTGTTATAATACTTGTCTTTGCCAACTGGGGAAGTCCGTCAGCAAATGATACCTCAAGTGCATGGTACTATATCTTTACATACAAATGGTACATAACTGGATTTTTCAGCCTGGTGCTTGCCTGGTCACTTATAAAAATCCTTAAGATTAAGTGGCAGTGGGTATTAGCCGCAGTAGTTGTTACAGTCGTGTCGGTATTGCTTTCCAATGCATTTATTGAAAGTGCAAAATTGAGGCCTCTGGTACCAATGGCAGTCGGGATAGCTGCTCTCAGCATAATTACTCTGCTGGACAAGAGGGATGAGGAAAACCGTGAGTGGACACTCTCTACATGGGGTTTTGCCAAACAGATTATTCCCCTGCTGGGAATCGGAATAGTGATTGCAGGTTTCCTTCTTGGTTCAACGCATGATGGTCAGAGCATTGCCGGCGTTATTCCCAATGAATGGATTGCAGCACTGGTGGGAGGCAACTCCTTGTTCTCCAATTTCTTTGCATCATTTGCAGGGGCGTTCATGTATTTTGCTACCCTTACAGAAGTTCCTATAATCCAGGGATTGATTGCTTCAGGAATGGGCAAAGGTCCTGCACTGGCACTTCTCCTGGCAGGACCTTCACTATCATTGCCCAATATGCTGGTGATCAGGGGCATAATTGGAACCCAAAAGACTGCAGTATATGTCAGCCTTGTTGTTGTGATGGCAACAGTTTCAGGCCTGATTTATGGTACAATCTTTTAGTCCGGCAAAAAAGCGTTAAGGCTTACTTTTTCACTGTGCCTGAATGACAACTGGCAGGAGTACAAGCAGTATCCGGGCCGGTTTTTGTGCAACTTTCCTTGCATTCCTGATTGCATTTGCCATCCTTGTGCATCGCCGGGTCACATTTGCCATCCTTGCATTTAGCCGGATCACAGTTAGTGCCGGAATGTTTTACCTGGGATCCCGGGACCGGTGCTTCGCCGTTGGCCATTCCGCATTCAGCAGCAGAAGGGCATTTTGAACAATCCTTTGCTGCTTCTGTTTTGGCTTTTTTATCCTTCTTTTCATCGCCCTGGGCATTGACTGTCGTCATAACAACGAATGCAAGTATTACAAGGGCTGAAATTCCAAAGATGACTTTCTTCATGACTTTAAGAGTTTTTGTTTGGGTCAAAATTAAGGAGACAGTTCTGTAATCAGGTTATACCCTCGTTAAATCGTGTTATACCGATGTTAAATCATCATCCGCAATTTGAAATCTGTGTATTTTTGAGCTCATGAAACGGTCACGTAAACAGTTTATAATACTTACTCTTGCCTTTGGAGCCCTGCTAGCCCTCGCCGCGATTCAGTTCTCCTGGATACAGAAGGCAGCCCGGATGCAGGAAGCCCAGTTCAGCCACAGTGTCGAAATGGCAATGCAAAGGATTGTAGAGACACTTTCAGGAAATGAGGCAATTTGCAGCGAGGTAAATAATTGTCTCAGACAAGGAAGGAACGAGTCATGTATGATAGTGATGAAAACCAGGGAAGAGTGGGAAAATATGAAATCCATTATCAGTGAGGATCTTGGTTACTATGGTATTGGTTTAGACTTTGAGTTTGATATTATTGATGCCGGACAGGCAACACAAATCCCTCATGCAAGGAACACTTACCTCAGCGAAAGTCTTGAAGAGATGCTTGAAAGATCCGGATATAAATTAATCCTCAGGTTTCCCGAGAAAAGTGACTTCATTCGTGCACAGATTGGAGATATGTTCATTTTCTCCCTTTTCCTGCTGCTGCTGATTTCACTCTCCTTTATAATTATCTATAGCTTTTACAGGAGGGAAAGGATTATGTCGGAGAGCATTGTGGATTTCATTAATAATGTAACCCATGAGTTCAAAACTCCCCTTACAAACATTTCTCTTGCCAACAGCATGCTCTCAAGAAATGAAAAGGTGGAGAAGGATGAAAAGCTGTCATTTTACTCGTCAATAATTAAGACTGAACAGACAAAACTGAATGAGAAGGTTGAGAAGCTGCTGAAGACAGACTTTGCCGGAGTTGATAAATTTCAGTCTTCAGAAGAGATAGATGTCGAAGCGGTTGCGAATAATATTGCTGATACATTCAGGGTTCAGGTTGAGCAAAAGGGCGGTCAGATCAACATTGAAAAGGCTGGTAATAGGTTCATTGTTACAGGCAACCTAGACCTGTTGCATATTGCTCTTGGTAACCTGGTTGATAACGCAGTTAAATATTCTGGTCAGACGCCTGAGATATTGATCAGACTGACAACATCAGACAATAAGCTGATTATTGAAATTGAGGACAATGGTCCTGGTATTCCGCGAGAATTCAGGGATAAGGTTTTTGAGAAATACTTCCGGGTACCCTCAGGGAATACTCATAGCGTGGACGGCTTTGGACTCGGACTCTACCAGGTGAGAGGTATTATCTCAGGAATGAGAGGCAATATCAAAATCTCGAACAGGAGGGAGGGAGGTCTCGCTGTGATCATCGAACTTCCGCTGGCGAAATAGTATGGTTGACAACTTCAAAAATACACGTATCCTCCTTGTGGAGGATGATGTCAATCTGGGGTTTTTGCTGGTTGACTTCCTTGAGTCAAACGGTTTTGAGGTGAAACTTTATCGGGACGGCCAGTCTGCTCTTCAGGGATTCTCGAGAACCGGAGCCGACTTTTGTCTGATTGACATAATGCTTCCCGGCATGGACGGGTTTACACTGACAGGGAAAATCAAGGAGATTAACAAGGATGTCCCGGTAATAATTCTATCTGCAAGGTCACTCAAGGAGGACAAGATCCTTGGATTTCGCCTTGGCGTGGATGACTATATCACAAAACCTTTCGAGGAGGAAGAACTGCTTTACAGGATCAGGGCCGTACTCAACAGGCTTATACATCCCTTAAGAAATTCCGATGGAGAAACTTCCGTCAAAAGAATAGGCAAATTCACTTTTGATCCGCAGAATCTTTTGCTGTCAATCAGCAACGAGTCGCAGAGAATTACGCTCAAGGAAAGCCGGATACTTAATAAGCTTGCCATGTCATTGAACAATGTGGTAACCCGCGAAGAGATAATGATTGAAGTCTGGGGTGAGAATGATTACTACACAGGGAGAAGTCTCGACGTCTTTATCTCCAAGCTGAGAAGCTATCTTAAAAAGGATACCTCAGTACAGATAATTACAATTCCGACACTTGGCTACAGGTTAGAGGTAAGAAGTTAATCTCACATAAGTGTCATCCCTGATCTTAAGTTTGTTACAGTTTTGTAAAATTTGTATTTTATATTTCGCAAATTTACGAAATGATTATCTTTGTGAGGGACTTAAGATTAAGACCTTCAGTTTTAAGACCTGAGGCATAAGATAAACGCTGATAACATATGAAAATACTGATTCTTTGCACGGGAAACAGCTGCCGGAGCCAGATGGCACACGGCTTTCTGCAGTCGTTTGACGAAAAGCTGCATGTGAGGTCCGGAGGCACCGAGCCGGCTGCCCGGATAAACGCCACAGCTGTTGAGGTAATGGCTGACCTCGGGATTGACATAAGTCACCATACTCCGCACCTGGTGGATGAATTCCTTGATGAGGAGTGGGATTATGTGATCACGGTCTGTGATCATGCCAATGAAACCTGTCCGGCATTTTTCGGCAAGGTTAAGCACCGGCTCCATCTCGGATTTGAGGATCCGTCACATGCCACCGGAACACCTGAGTTCATCCACAATGAATATCTGCGTATACGTGACCAGATTCACGAAACATTCCTTAAGTTTTATAACGAGAACCATAAAAACTGAAAATGGAACCTTCTGACTTGAAATTATTTGTTCAGGAAAAATACGGAAAGATAGCCTCATCTGACGAAGCTGATTCCGGTTCATGTTGTTGTACCCCCGGGTGTTGTTCGTCCGAGGGTCTTACAACTTTCAATGAAAGCTACAATCACCTGGACGGATATGTTCCTGCTGCTGACATGAGCCTCGGGTGCGGTGTTCCGGTTGATTTTGCAGGTATCAGGACCGGTGACCGTGTCCTCGATCTTGGTAGCGGCGCGGGGAACGACTGCTTTGTTGCAAGAGCACTGACAGGTGAGACCGGCCATGTTACCGGCCTTGACTTTACGGAACCTATGCTCCGGAAGGCCGAGGAGAACAGGGAGAAGCTTGGTTACACCAATGTCGGATTTATCAGGGGTGACATAGAAGAGATGCCCCTTCCGGACAGCAGTTACGATGTTGTGCTTTCAAACTGTGTGCTTAACCTTGTTCCGGACAAGCAAAAGGCATTCAGTGAGATAATGAGGGTCCTGAAGCCCGGCGGACACTTCTGTGTGTCAGATGTGGTTGTAAAGGGAGCGCTCTCGGAAAAGGCTCGTTCAGACGCTGAACTGTATGTTGGCTGCGTTTCAGGTGCCTCAACATTGGATGAATACCTTGGATTTATCCGTCACAGTGGCTTTTACGACATCAGAATTCATAAGGAGAAGAAAATTCAGATGCCGGATGGTGTGCTTGATACAAATGACGGTCAGATTGGCAATGGTGTATACAGCATAACTGTATCGGCAAGTAAGCCCTGAATAATCGTTTGGGCTCAGGCCGTCAACCCACACAATTAAGTCAGTCACATACTTCATAATTCGCCATTTGCAACTCAAACATAATAACTCGCCATTCGCATCAGGGGAAATCATTTTTCGCTAACTGAAAATTTAAAATTATCAATTATGCCTTCAAAAAAGCGTCTCAAATTACTCGACAGGTATCTCACCCTGTGGATAATTCTTGCAATGCTTACAGGGGTGGTTATCGGATGGATAAGCCCTGAGATAGCCGGTTTCTGGAACAGTCTTTCGAGCGGCACCACAAACATACCCATTGCCATTGGCCTGATAGTCATGATGTACCCGCCGCTGGCGAAGGTGAAGTACGAGGAGTTGCCTGATGTCTTCAGGAACACAAAGGTACTTGGACTGTCTCTTTTGCAGAACTGGGTAATAGGACCTGTACTGATGTTTCTGCTCGCCATCCTTTTCCTGAGGTTCAACGTGGATTACATGTACGGACTGATTCTGATTGGACTGGCGCGTTGCATTGCCATGGTGATTGTATGGAACGACCTGGCAAAGGGAGACACACAGTACGCTGCAGGACTTGTCGCTTTCAACTCCATCTTCCAGGTGCTCTTTTTCTCTGTCTATGCATATCTATTTATTGCAGTCCTCCCTGGCTGGTTCGGACTGCCGGTTAACGACGCGGTTGAACAGATCACAATAGGGCAGATTGCCGAGAGCGTATTCATTTACCTTGGAATACCATTCCTTGCCGGGTTCCTGACGCGATTCATCCTCATAAGGGTGAAGAGCAAGGAGTGGTACCACTCGAAATTCATTCCGAAGATCAGTCCGCTTACTCTCATCGCACTGCTTTTCACAATCTTCGTAATGTTCTCATTGAAAGGCGAATATATCGTTAAGATACCTCTCGATGTAGTCAGGATAGCCATCCCGCTTGTTATCTATTTTGTAATCATGTTCTTCGTCTCGTTTTTCATGAGCAGGAGGGCAGGAGCAAACTATGAGCAGACCACAACGCTGTCTTTCACAGCGGCCAGCAACAACTTTGAACTGGCAATAGCAGTAGCCATTGCTGTTTTCGGCATCAATTCGGGGGAGGCATTTGCGGCCGTGATCGGGCCATTGATAGAGGTGCCGGTGATGATCGCCCTGGTAAACGTGGCTCTACGGATGAAAACAAAATATTTCAGCCAGGCCGAGGGATGATTATTTTTTCCTGAAGAGCCGTGGGATGAATTTCGGCACCTCCTTCTGGTAGGTTGAGTAATCAGGGTACTTGCTGCTGCTGATCTTCTCTGTCATGACTGAGCTGCCGATAAAAAGGAGCACAAGCAAAACAGGTCCCAGCAGTGTGAAGTTGATCCAGTTGCCCGAAGCGGCCACTCCGAACAGGTAGAAGCTGATCCAGATGGCCTGTTCCGAAGCAAAATTCGGATGACGGACATATTTCCACAATCCTTCTGTCAGAAAGCCCTTCCTCAGAGATTCGGTAAATATGTCTGCTTCAGCCGGCATGGAGCGCTTAATAGTCTGGAACCTGAACTGCTGGTTGTCTGCCACAGTTTCTGTTACCAGGAAAGTAAACATGAGCAGCGCAGCAATAACATCGGTGATGCCCAGTGGAAGTCCGTTATGGAGTGCAGCCAGCAGAATTGGAGTCGTGAACAGCAGTATTATCAGGTTCTGGTAAAACGAAATGAAGAAAAGGTTGAATATTCCAAAGCGAACCCTCCCCCTCAGGGCGCTGGTATCACGCAGAATCTTCCACCTGTAATCCTCTTCACCTTTCCAGGGGATGATGTTGTATCCGCCCTTGCGGTGGAAGTTATAGCTTAGCCTCAGTCCCCACATTGTCACAAGCAGCGCCATAATCACCGTCCTGGCCGAAGGAAAGGCGGCAACGGTAATCCAGCTGTAGGCCGGGGGCAGCAGGCTCCACAGCTTGTCAACCTGGCTGTAGTTGCGGGTTATCTCGCTTACGATGAAGCAAAGAGCTGCGACTGTAAGCATGAGAGTCATCCAGAGAGCCACCAGGCTCTGAAAATCCGCATCAAAACCTGAAAGCCATGAAGCAGGAAGAATACACAATATCATAATTACCCCCGTTTTTATAAATTCGCCTTAAATATTATAAAAAAATCGGAGATGAGACACTTCATGACAATTCTTGTAATGTCAATAATGTTCTGTAACATGAATGCAGGCAACGTAACAGCAGGCCCCGGGACAGTTACGCGGGTAAGCCTGTCGTCTTCAGAAACAGGAGACACGAGGAACATTGATATATGGCTTCCGGAGGATTATGACACGACGAAAAAGTATGCTGTAATCTACATGCATGACGGTCAGATGCTGTTTGACAGCACATCAACATGGAACAGGCAGGAGTGGGGCGCTGATGAAGCTGTCTCTCTGCTGATGGCCGACAACCGGATTAAGCCATCCATTATAGTCGGTATCTGGAACAATGATAAAGTAAGGTATCCTGAGTACTATCCTGAAAAGTCTATTAAATACCTGGGGAAGAGGCACCAGGCAAGGCTGGCACGCAAACAGGGTCTCGGGCAGGGGATGGCAGACAAATACCTCAAGTTCATTGTCAGGGACATTAAACCATACATCGATTCACACTATTCTACCTATACTGATGCGTCAAATACAATAACAATGGGTTCGAGTATGGGTGGCCTGATATCACTTTACGCACTCTGCGAATACCCTGATGTATTCGGAGGAGCAGGCTGTCTCTCAACCCATTCACCCATGAAGGGGGTCACTCTGTTCACCAAAAGGGACAATCGTCTGGCACGTGCATTCAGGAAATACCTTTCAGAGAAGTTGCCTGACCAAAGAACCCATCAAATCTATTTTGATTACGGCACAGAGACACTCGACAAATTCTACGAGCCGTACCAGAATAAAATTGATGCTGTCATGGAGTCAAAAGGATACAGTTCCGGTACGAATTGGAAGACAATCAAATATGAAGGAGACGATCACTCTGAACGCTCATGGTCGCGCAGGCTGGACGTGCCGTTGATCTTCCTGCTCAGGAAACTGCCGGTATAGGATGTCTTGCAGAGTGCAAGTTGTTCCGGTGTGCCTTCAAAGACTACATAACCTCCCTTATCTCCTCCCTCCGGTCCGAGGTCTATTACCCAGTCGGAGCACTTGATCACCTCCACGTTGTGTTCAATGAGGAGGACTGAATGACCGTGGTCTACAAGGGCGTTGAGCGATTTCATCAACTTATTGATGTCGTGAAAATGGAGGCCGGTTGTGGGTTCGTCAAAGATGAAAAGCATTTTTGCCTCGCTCTTTTCCTGGCTCAGGTAAAAGGCAAGCTTCACGCGCTGGCTCTCACCGCCCGAGAGGGTTGACGAGGATTGCCCGAGCCGCACATACCCAAGGCCAACATCTGCCAGTGGCCTCAGCTTTGCGGCAATCCTGCCGCATGTCTTATCCTTGCTCCGGCTGAAGAACTCAATAGCCTCATCGATAGTCATATCGAGCACTTCGTAAATATTTTTACCGCTGAATTTAACATCCAGGATATCCCGTTTGTATCTCATTCCCTTGCAAGCCTCGCAGGTGAGCTCAACATCTGCCATGAACTGCATCTCCACCCTGATGACTCCTTCGCCCTGGCACTCTTCGCAGCGTCCTCCTTCGACATTGAATGAGAAGTGAGCCGGTTTGAAGCCGGACTGCACGGCAGCCTGTTGTTCGGCATACAGTTTTCTTATGTCGTCAAATGCCTTGAGGTATGTAACCGGGTTTGAACGGGTTGATTTGCCGATGGGATTCTGATCAATCAGTTCAACGGCGGTGATGCTGCTGAAGTCGCCTTCCATCGCTGTATGCCGTCCGGGTTTTGTTTCATTGCTGCCAAGCTTCACAGCCAGGGCGTTGAAGAGTACATCATGCACCAATGTGCTCTTCCCCGACCCGCTGACCCCTGTTACAGTTGTGATTGTGTGAAGCGGGAACTTTACATCGATATCCTTAAGGTTGTTGGCACGTGCACCCCTGATTCCTATATAACTGTGCCACTTGCGGCGAACTGAGGGTTGCTCAATCCGCATTGCCCCCGTCATATATGCTGCAGTGAGGGATTTGTTCTTCTTTGAGAAGTCGACTCCGCCCTGGTAGATGATCTCACCGCCGTGTGAGCCGGCAGCAGGTCCCATATCAATTATCATTTCGGCAGCCCGTATGATCTCCTCCTCATGTTCAACAACAATCACGGTGTTGCCAAGGTCGCGCAGTTCCTTCAGAACGTTTATCAGCAGGTTGGTGTCACGCGGATGCAGTCCTATGCTTGGCTCATCCAGTATGTAGAGAGAGCCCACCAGGCTGCTTCCAAGGGAAGTAGCAAGATTGATTCGCTGGGACTCACCTCCGGAGAGTGTGTTCGAGAGCCTGTCGAGTGTGAGATAGGAGAGTCCCACATTCACAAGGAATCCCAGCCTTTGCTGTATCTCCTTCAGCAGGCGGCCAGCGATCTCCTTCTCCTCTCCGTTCAGAACGATATGCTCAAAGAATTTATGAGCCTCGCTTACCGGCATACGTGTTATCTCATTGACGGAGCAGCCACCCACCTTGACATACCCGGCTTCCTTGCGGAGTCGTTCTCCATTGCATTCCGGGCAGGTTCGCTTTCCCCTGTACCGGCTGAGCATGACCCTGTACTGTATCTTGTATTTCTTCTCCTCGAGGTGCTCGAAAAAGCGGTTCAGACCGAAGAAATACCTGTTGCCGCTCCACACCAGGGCTTTCTGCTCAGCGGTGAGTTTATACCATGGCTTATGTATCGGGAAGTCGAATTTGTCGGCGCTGTAAATCAGTCTCTCCTTCCACTGCTTCATTGTCTCTCCGCGCCAGCAGGCGATGGCGTCATCATAGACCGAAAGGTTCTCGTCGGGGATGACGAGGGCTTCGTCTATGCCGAGCACTTTCCCGTATCCCTCGCAGACGGGGCAGGCACCCAGGGGAGAGTTAAAGCTGAAGAGGTGCTCCGTCGGTTCCTCGAAGGTGATGCCGTCCTCCTCGAACTTGTCAGAGAACATGACAGACTGGGTCGTCTCCTCGTCGGTCACGGTGAGGGAGATATGTCCGCCACCGGTCATGAATGCTGTTTGTACTGAGTCGGCCGCCCGGCTGAGATCCTCAGTGCTGTTGCCGGAAGCGAACCTGTCAATTATCAGGTCCAGTTTCTTCATCGGGCTTACCAGTTCAGCCGCTCCAGGTTCGTCGAGGCGCACGATTCCCTTTTCGGTGCTGATGCGATTGTATCCCTGCTGGATAAGGAACCTTATAAACTCTGCCGGTTCAACATTTTCGGGCACGTCAAGAGGAGCAGAGAGCACGACACGGGAACCGGAAGTGAGGGTGGCCAGGTAGTTTACGACG
>Ga0209202_1001751_pt1 | contig 12702 bp, 10 predicted proteins | sample AD_UKC032_MetaG_FD_184416 | JGI IMG/M metagenome (GOLD analysis project Ga0209202, IMG submission 184416) | Active sludge microbial communities of municipal wastewater-treating anaerobic digesters from USA - AD_UKC032_MetaG (SPAdes) (version 2) | ecosystem: Engineered > Bioreactor > Anaerobic >... | reverse complement strand
TTTCCACGATCCGCTGATGCTATTCCGGGTCTGGGAAGGCGGCATGTCGTTCCATGGCGGCTTTCTGGGCGTATTGCTGGCGATGGTGCTGTTTGCCCGCAAATATCAGAAACCGTTTTGGGTGACCGTCGATTTCATCGCACCGCTGATTGCTCCCGGTCTCCTGTTCGGACGCATCGGCAATTTCATCAACGGTGAGTTGTGGGGGCGGGTGACCGATCTGCCTTGGGGAATGGTCTTTAGCCAGACCGGCGATCACCTGCCGCGCCATCCTTCGCAGTTGTACCAGGCGGCGCTGGAAGGCGTGGCGTTATTCCTCATCGTCTGGCTGTTTTCCGCCAAGCCGCGCCCGACCATGGCGGTGTCGGGCGTGTTCGCCTTGAGCTATGGCGTGTTCCGGTTTCTCGTGGAATTTGTCCGCCAGCCGGATTCACAACTGGGTTATCTGGCGTTTGGCTGGCTGACCATGGGCCAAGTGTTGTCCGTGCCGCTAATTGTCGTGGGCATTCTTTTGCTGGCGCTGGCCTATCGGCGGCCAGTGGTCTGACGCCGCGTCAACCGCCCTTGATCCGCTCCCATCCGGCCAGGGCTTCGGCCCGGCTGGCGGCGAAGTCAAGGATCGGCGCGGGATAGTCCAGTTTCGACGCGCAGTTCCACGGTTGATGAATGACCGTGGTCGGCAAGGTCGCCAGTTCGGGAATCCAGCGACGGATATAGGCCCCGTCCGGGTCAAACTTCTCACCCTGAACAAACGGATTGAACACGCGGAAATAGGGCGCGGCATCGACGCCGCAGCCGGCAGTCCATTGCCAGCCGAGCGTATTGCTCGCCAGATCGGCGTCTACCAAGGTGTCCCAGAACCAGCGGGCGCCCTCCTGCCAGGGAATGCGGCAATTTTTGACCAGGAATGAAGCGACCAACATCCGCACCCGGTTATGCATCCAGCCGGTTTGCCAAAGTTGCCGCATCCCCGCGTCCACTATGGGATAACCCGTCCGACCCTGCTGCCAGGCATGCAATAACTCTGCATACTCCTTACGCCACGGATAGGCGGCGAAGCGTTCCTGAAGTGGCTGCTCCGGGGTGTGCGGCCAGTGATACAGCACATAATGAGCAAATTCCCGCCAGCCGATTTCCCGCAGATAGGTTTCCGCGCCCTTGCTGGAGAGCGGATCACCGCCCGTCGCGTCCGTCACCGCCGCCCAGATTTGCCGGGGACTGATCTCGCCAAAATGCAGGTGTGGCGACAACCGGGATACGCCTTCCCGTCCGGGCCAGTCGCGCCCCTGGGCATAGCTGGTCAATGCCGTTGCGCAGAACGATTCTAATTGTGCCTGCGCCCCTGCTTCGCCAGGTCGCCAGGCCATCGCCAACCCCGCATCCCAGGGAATGCGTGGCAAGAGTTGCAGCGCATCGAGCGGCAGCGAATCCGGCCACTGTTCCGGCCCGGTCAGTTTTGGAACGGGCAACGGTGCAGCGGGCGGCAATTTCCGCAGGCAGGCTTTCCAGAACGGGGTAAAGACCTGATAAGGCGTCTCATCGGCTTTCAGCAGAGTCCACGGCTCGATGAGCAACGCCGCTTGCGCGCTTTCAGCCACGAAACCTTCAGTGCGTAATGCCGCCTTGATCGTGCGGTCGCGAGCGATCACCGCCGGTTCATAGCGTCGATTCCAGTACACCGCCGTTGCGCCGGTTTCGCGCAGCAGTTCCCGCAGCACAGTCAAACTGTCGCCCTGACGCAGAATCAGCCGCAAGCCGCGCTGCCGTAGCTCGGCGTCCAGCGCCGCCAGACTGTGATGCAACCACCAGCGCGAGGCCGCGCCCGGCTTCCAGGACGCTTCCTCATGCGGGGCATGAAGGTAGACCGGGATCACGCATTCATGCGCCTGCATTGCATGATGCAGGACCGGGTTGTCGGCCAGCCGCAGGTCGCAGCGAAACCAGATGAGAGCAATCGACATGGTGAATCCGTTGAATAAGGGGGGTTGAAGGTTGGCGCTGCCGCAACCAAACTGCTTACAGGCAGTCTTTATCATGCATTCAAAAGCTTTAACCGGGAGGTCCACACTGTGTATTTGTGCATCTGCAAGTCGGTTTCCGACCGGCAAATTCGTGAGGCCGTCGAATTGGGCGCACGCACCATTGGCGATTTGAGCGTCCGTTTGGGCATAGGCGTTGAGTGCGGTAAGTGTATCGACAGCGTCCGGGAATTTCTCGATGTTTGTCTGGCGACGCCGTTACCGGCAACCACGGACTCTGCACCACCCTCATCAGTAGCGGTAACCGCCTCCCCACCACCCCCCGCTGCGGCGAAGCCTGCTCCAGCGCAGGCTGCTTGGTTTGCGGTCGATCTCTAATCCTCCAGGAGCAAGTTCCCATGAAAGGTGACGCCAAGGTGATCGAGTACCTGAACAAGGCGCTCAAGAATGAGTTGACCTCCATCAATCAATATTTTCTCCACGCCCGCATGTTTGATCATTGGGGGTTCACTCAACTCGGCCAGCATGAATATGACGAATCGATTGATGAAATGAAACATGCTGACCAGTTGATGCAGCGGATTTTGCATCTGGAGGGCCTGCCGAATCTTCAAGACCTCGGCAAACTGTACGTCGGCGAGAACGTTGAAGAAATTTTCCGTGGCGACCTCAAGCTGGAGCAACTTGCTCACCCGCTATACCGGGAAGCCATCACCTATTGCGAGAGTTGCAGCGACTACGTCACCCGCGATCTGCTGTCCGCTATTTTGGCCAGTGAAGAAGAGCATATCGGCTGGCTGGAAACCCAGTTGGGGCTGATCGAACGCCTCGGCTTGCCTCATTACCTGCAAGCCCAGTTATAACTGCTCGCCGCTGGCGCAGCCATCAACCCTGGCTGCGTCATTTACCGGTGCTGGCAGTCATAGCTGCTGTCATCAGCGGTTTCGTGATACGATTCTACGAATTTATGTTGTTCAAGCCCGAGCGCTTTGCCGTGCCTGAATTAAAACAAAGAACCCAAGGGAGTCGCCGATGATTGTTTACAACCTCTTTCCTTTGCTAGCCGGGCCTTGCAGCCAATGGGAAACCCATCTTCAACGCGCCGCTGACATGGGATTTGACTGGATTTTCGTCAATCCCGTCCAGAAACCCGGCTACTCGGGCAGTTTGTATTCCATTGTTGACTATTTTCAGTTGCATCCGCTGCTGGCCGACCCCGAATCCAAGCTGTCTCTCGAACAGCAGATCAAGGCGACACTGGCGCAAGCTGGGAAGCTGGGCCTCCAAGTGATGGTGGATTTGGTCATCAACCATTGCGCCTTCGATTCCGAGCTGACCCGCCAGCATCCTGAATGGTTCGTCCGTGAGGGCGACGGCAGCATCGCCCATCCGTTTTGCATGGAAGACGGCCACAAAGTGGTCTGGGGCGATCTGGCGCTGTTCAATCACCAACACACCTCCGATCCAGAAGGGCTTTATCGCTACTGCTACAAGATCGTCGAATACCTGCTGGATCTGGGCTTCAAGGGTTTCCGCTGCGATGCCGCCTATCAAATTCCCGGACCGATCTGGAAGCGGCTGATTCATGAAATCCGCCAGAAGTATCCCGACACGCTGTTTACCGCTGAAACGTTGGGTTGCACTGCCGACCAGACCAAGCAAACGGCTCAGGCCGGTTTCGATTTTGTGTTCAACAGCTCCAAGTGGTGGGATTTCAACGGCCCTTGGTTGATGGAGCAGTATCAACTGGTGCGCGAGATCGCCCCATCCATCAGCTTCCCTGAAAGCCATGATACCGAGCGGTTGTTTCAGGAAGTCAACGGCAACGTAGCGGCGATGAAGCAACGGTATTTGTTCTCCGCCCTGTTCTCCGCTGGCGTAATGATCCCCATGGGCTTCGAATACGGCTTCCGTCGCCGGATGCATGTGGTGAATACCCGGCCCAGTGATTGGGAACAACCCAATATTGATCTGTGTGAGTTCATTACCAGCGTCAATGCAATCAAGCGTCAGTATTCGATTTTCCGTGAGGAATGCCCGACCACCGTTTTACCCTACCAGAATCCGAATATCCTGCTCATGTGGAAAGCTTCAACCCGCACTCAGGAAGAAGCACTGATTATCCTGAACAAGGATCCGTGGAACCATCAGTATTTCTACGCCGAAAACATCGGTGCCTATATTCAGGCAGGCGCGCCTTTGCAGGATGTGTCACCTGAATATCCGCTGGAATATATTCCGCGACCGTTTTCCTATGACTTGCGGCCCGGACAGGCATTCGTGATGGTCGCCAGCCGCGATCATTTGCCGCAGCAATAAAACCACCGGGGCGCAGAGGTCGCGCTCCGGGCCTTCTGGATGAAGGCGCTCTGGACTACCGCGCCCGCGCCCGCACCCGACAATAAAGGACGGAAGTTCATGTATATCGTACAAATTGCTCCAGAATGCGCCCCTGTCGCCAAAGTTGGTGGATTGGCTGATGTGGTTTTTGGCCTGACTCGGGAACTGGAAATTCGTGGCAATGAAGTCCATATCATCCTGCCAAAATATGACTGCATGCGCTATGACCAGATTTGGGGCCTGCAAGTCAGCATAAAAGATTTGTGGGTGCCGTGGTATAACGGCGCGATTCATTGCTCAGTCTGGTTCGGTTTTGTGCATGGCCGAAAATGTTTCTTTATCGAACCACATTCCCAGGAAAATTTCTTTAATCGTGGGCATTTTTACGGCTTCTCGGATGATGTCAGCCGGTTTGCGTTTTTCAGCAAGGCAGCCATGGAGTTTATGCTCAAGGACAATCGCCGACCCGACATCATTCACTGCCACGACTGGCAGACTGGGTTAGTGCCGGTGCTGCTGTTTGAACAGTACGCGCAGGGTGGAATGCATTGGTCACGGGTTTGCTATACGATCCACAACTTCAAACACCAGGGCATGACCGGTGAATACGCCCTCTGGGCCACAGGCTTGACCAATATCGCCCACTATTTCAATTACGACCGCCTGCGCGATAATTTTAACCACAGTGCAGTTAATTTGATGAAGGGCGGCATTGTTTATTCAAATTTCATCACTACGGTGTCGCCAACTCATGCCCATGAGGCGCGCTTTACTGATCAGGGTAGTGGATTAAGCCACACCTTGAATGTGCATCACAACAAGTTCGGCGGGGTGTTAAATGGCATTGATTATGACATTTGGAATCCTGAGGTTGACCCGCACATCCCCAGTCGCTACGGCATCGAAACCCTCGACCAGAAATATGTTAATAAGGAAGCGCTGCGCGACCGGCTATGGCTGAGCAAGGAGTACAAGCCGATCATTGCCTATGTCGGCCGGCTTGATAGCCAGAAAGGCGTGAATCTCATCCATCACGCTATTTTTTACGCACTGCGTAACAACGCCCAGTTTGTACTGCTCGGCTCCAGTCCCGAACCGCAGATTAACCAGCACTTCTGGAACCTGAAGCGACATCTCAACGATAGCCCGGATTGCCATCTTGAACTGGGTTTTGACGAGGAACTGTCGCATCTGATCTATGCTGGTGCCGACATGGTGGTGATGCCCAGCCTGTTTGAACCCTGTGGTCTGACCCAAATGATTGCCTTGAAATACGGCACAGTTCCCATCGTGCGGGCGGTTGGTGGACTCCAGGATACCGTCTTTGACAAAGATTACGATGGCCGACCATGGGAACAGCGCAATGGTTTCATCTTCCATAACGCCGATCATGCCGGCCTCGAATCGGCCATGAACCGCGCCATTGCCCTGTGGTTTGCCTACCCCGAGGATTTCCGGCAATTGATGATCCATGGTATGAGTTGCGACTATTCCTGGTGCCGACCCGGTCAGGATTACCTGAACATCTATGAACTGATCCGTTCCAAGTAATCCGGGGATAGGGAGACAGAGAAAGTTTCCTGTTCGCTATTTCCTGATGACCCCATTGTTTTTGCCACAATGAATGATGATTAATCGCTGCTTAACTACCTTACGGGAGAAACCTGCGTCATGAGCCAGCTTCCGGAATACGTCGATGGCCTGCCCAATATCTGCGGCTCGGAATCCCTGATTGATCAGACTTTGCGCGCCAGCCACAACCACCCCGTGTTCTTGCCGGAGAGCCGGGTCGATTTTGGCCATATCCGCGCGGCTTGCGCCATCGCTCTGCATATGCACCAGCCACTGATTCCCGCGGCCGGCCACGACCTGTACACAGCCGGCATTATCAGCAACCTCAAGTACATGATGGATAACCAAGGCATTGGCGATAACTACAATGCTCCAGTTTTCCATTGGTGCTACAAGCGCATCGGCGAATTCGTCCCGCAGCTCATTAATCAAGGTAAGGAACCGCGGGTGATGCTGGAGTATTCGGGAACCCTGTTCCACGGCTTGCGCGATATGGGGTTGCATGACGTTTTTGATGCCCTCAAGAATGCAACGTGCCATCCGGATTATCGACGGGGAGTGGAGTGGTTGGGTTGTCCATGGGGTCATGCGGTGGCGCCCTCGACCCCGGCGCAGGATTTCCGTTTGCATGTCAAGGCTTGGCAGCAGCATTTCGCCAGCATTTTTGGCCTGGAAGCGCTGGAACGGGTGCGCGGCTTTTCGCCTTCAGAAATGGCGTTGCCCAACCATCCTGATACCGCCTATGAGTACATCAAGACCTTGGTGGACTGTGGCTATCAATGGCTGCTAGTGCAGGAACACACGGTGGAACGTCCGGAAAATGGGTGGGGGCCGGAGAAGAAGCACCTGCCGCATCGGCTGGTCTGCACCAATTCTAAGGGCGAAACCGTCAGCATCATCGCCATCATCAAGACCCAGGGCAGCGACACCAAGCTGGTGGCGCAGATGCAGCCCTATTACGAAGCCAAGAGCTTGTCGCGCTGGGAACTGGCTGGAAAATCTGTGCCGCCGCTGGTGACCCAGATCGCTGATGGCGAGAACGGCGGGGTCATGATGAACGAATTTCCGGGTATGTTCTTCCAGGTGGCGAACGAGGCCGCTGGATCGGATGTGCCGATGATGAACGCGACCGAGTATCTGGAGCATCTATTTGCGCTGGGCATCAAGGAAGCCGATTTACCGGTCTTGCAGCCGTTGCTCCAAAAGCGGATTTGGGATCGTTTCAAGCCGGGCGATGGACCGGAAAAACTGGAGAAGGTCATTACGGAACTGAAGCAGGAAGACGGACGTTTCCACATGGAAGGCGGCAGTTGGACTAACGATATTTCCTGGGTGCGGGGCTACGATAATGTCCTTGGCCCGATGGAAAAGGCCAGCTCGCAATTCTACGAGAGGGTGCTTAAACCGGGCGTGGCGACCGACGATCCACGCTATCGCAATGCGCTGTTCCACCTGATGTGTTCGCAAACCAGTTGTTACCGCTACTGGGGGCAGGGGCTGTGGACGGACTATGGCCGCGAAATTTGCCGGCGGGCCATCGCTATCGCTGAAAACATTTAGCCGCTCCGGTCATGCAGCCAGGACCGGTTCCGAATTATCATGATAAAAATACCGGATGAGCAAAGTGTGATCCTGACGCTGCATCCGCTCATCCGATCACAGGAGGAGGCTCAATCATGGCGGACACCCTCTACCATGCCCTGGTGCTGAATCTGCACCAACCGCACGGTAATCTGGAACACCTGCTACAGCATAACGAATGGGAAGCTCGGGAAATTTTATTCGCCATGGACCGGATTCCCCGTTCGTTGGCCGACTATCCTGACGTGGGCCGGGTCCACCTGGCCTTGTCCGGCACGCTGCTGGAAACCCTGACGGATCCGGAATTTCAGAGCCGGGCCTACGGCATCGTCGATTGCAATGCTCTGCTGTGGAATCTGCGAAATACCCAGGCTATTGACATGGTTGGCACGGCCTACTATCACCCGGTCATGCCGCTGATTCCGCCGACTGATTGGGAGGCGCACATCGAGCGGTGGCGAGGGATAGCGCGTCGGCTGTTTTTCAATAGTGATTTCCAGGGGTTCTGGCCACCGGAGATGGGATTTTGCATGGAAATGATCCCGCTGCTGCGCCGGATGGGCTACCGCTATGTGCTGGTGGATTCCGAACATGTCCAGCCCGTCGAGCCGATGCGCTGGGAGGAAGTGCGTTACCGACCGCATATCGTCCGCTATGGCAGCGAGGAAATGATCGCTATTGTGCGCGATCGTGATCTATCCAACGCTCAAGAGTCGGGCATGGAATTCGCGTGGTTCGACCGGGAAGTCCGGGAACGCATCAAGAACTGTGACTTCCCGCCTTTGGTGACGACATGCAGCGACGGTCAAAATGGTGGCTGGTTCCGCAATGTCACGCCCGGCAGCAATTTCTGGGATGTTTTCTACAAACCGCTTATGGATCAGGCGCGGAGCAATCCAGGTGCGGTTCAGCCGATCTTTATCAAGGACTATCTTGATCGATTCGGTGTCCGTGGTGAGATCACGGTGGGGCCTGGCGCATGGAACACCGGTTGGCATCATGGTCGGGATTTCGTGCAGTGGACGGGTACGCAGGCGCAAAAGGACGCCCTGACCCGCGTCGACGAGGTGAGTCAGGCCGTACACGGCGCGATGAGCAACGCTACGCATTTTGGCGCGCAAAACCCGGAACTGCCCGCTCTGCTGGAGGAAGCGCGCTGGCGGGTGTTGCGGGCGGAAACCAGTTGCAATTTCTTCTGGGGCGACGCTTGGGTGATGCGTTGTCATGCAGATCTTGACCAGGCCTGTGAGTGCCTGGAGCGGGCGAGCGCCTGTTTTCACTGACCGTCATCAGTGGTCAGTAGCCATCGACTGCCCACTGTTCACTCGCCTTAAAGCATCGCTTTAATCGTTTCGCGTAGTTTCGGCAGGTCCAACAGCCCCAGCCGATACTGCACGATCCCGCCATCCGGTGAAATCAGTACTGTGGTAGGGGTTAACTGCACGTTGTCGAATCCCCGGGCGATATGCTCCTGGCTGTCCAGCACAATGGGATAGGGAATCTGCCGCTGCTGGGCCATCGCCCGCACCCGGTCGGGTGAGTCGTAGCTCATCGCCACGCCGATAATCTCCAGTCCTTTCGGATGCAATTCCCGGTAAAGCTCCATCAGGTGGGGCATTTCTTCAATGCAGGAGGGACATGTGGTGGCCCAGAAGGTGACCAGCACCGGTTTGCCGCGAAACTGCTCCAGCGTCAATGTGCGGCCATCGAGAGTCTGACCGACCAGGGGTGGCGCTTGGCGCAGACCGGCGGGCATGAACCAGATCGCGGCAAAGGCGAGAACTACCGCCAGGGCGACGCTGGCGATGAGCGTTTCTTTGTTGAGCTTCACGAGCTAAACCTCATGGTGGATTGAAATTAGGCGGTGGTTGCCGGCCCGGTTCTTCTGAGACCCTGAATGCCGCCGAATGTAACCCAGCTTGCGCTGAATGGGCGGCATCGTATGATGCACAAATTTTCAACAGTTGAGCGTAGGGTGGCAACTATGATCAAGGCAGGCATTGTTGGAGGCACCGGTTATACCGGAGTGGAATTGCTGCGGCTATTGGCGGCCCATCCGAACGTGGAATTAACCGTCATCACCTCGCGCGGCGAAAAAGGCGTGCAGGTTAGCCAACTGTTTCCCAACCTGCGTGGTCGGGTAGATCTGGCGTTTGTTGAGCCGGACGATGCACTGTTGAAAAGTTGCGATGTGGTGTTTTTCGCCACGCCCAACGGTACGGCGATGCAAAGTACGCCGGTGTTGCTGGAGGCGGGCGTCAAGGTCATCGATTTGGCTGCCGATTTCCGCCTGCGGCAGGCTGACGAATGGGAACAATGGTATGGGATACCGCATGCCTGCCCGGAGTTGCTGGCGGAAGCGGTCTACGGTCTGCCTGAGGTGAACCGTCGGGCTATCCAGACCGCTCGATTGGTCGCTAATCCCGGTTGCTACCCGACGGCGGTGCAACTGGGGTTTTTGCCACTGCTGGAGGCGGGCGTGATTGACCGGCAATCCCTGATCGCCGACGCCAAGTCCGGAGTCAGCGGCGCCGGGCGCAAGGCCGAGGTGGGCATCCTGTTAAGCGAAGTCAGCGATAGCTTCAAGGCGTATGGAGTACCGGGGCACCGCCATCTACCCGAAATCCGCCAGGGGTTGACCGCGGTGGCCGGACAGCCGGTGGAATTGGTTTTTGTGCCGCATCTGACGCCAATGATTCGCGGTATTCACGCGACCTTGTACGCAACGCTGGTGGATTCTGACGTGGATTTGCAGGCGTTGTTTGAACAGCGCTACGCAGCGGAACCCTTTGTGGATGTGTTGCCGCCGAAATCGCACCCCGAAACGCGCAGTGTGCGCGGAGTGAACCAGTGCCGGCTGGCGGTGCATCGCCCACAGAACGGCAAAACGGTCGTGGTGCTGTCGGTCATCGATAACCTGGTGAAGGGCGCGGCCGGTCAGGCGGTGCAGAATATGAATCTGATGTTTGGCTTGCCAGAAACCGCTGGGCTGGAAGGCATTGCGCTGCTGCCTTGAAGCTAATTCTTGACCTTGGCAGTCAACAATCAGACACTAACTGACTTTTTGAAAGAGGATTAAATCATGGGCGCTACCGTTGAAACTTTTACCCCTGCCGACTCTCCCTTGCTGTTCACCGACGCTGCCGCGCTGAAGGTTAAAGAATTGCTGGAGGAAGAAGCGAATCCCCAGTTGATGTTGCGCGTCTTCGTTTCCGGTGGCGGTTGCTCTGGATTCCAGTATGGTTTCACCTTCGACGAAACCCTGAGCGACGGTGACACCGTGGTGGAAAACTGCGGGGTGAAACTGCTGATCGATCCGATGAGTTTCCAGTATCTGGTCGGCGCTGAAATCGACTATTCCGAGGGACTGGAAGGCGCACAATTCGTCATTCGCAATCCCAACGCCGTCACGACCTGCGGCTGCGGCTCTTCATTCTCCGCCTGACAGTGTTCGGCCAGCGGGAGATCAATCCCGCTTAGGCCGATTCGATCTATCCTAAATTGTTCGTCGAATTTTGCGCTCCGGCGACCTAGTCGCCCGGAGTCGTTGGTATTTTGAGGAATGTCCATGCATCCGGTTGAAGAATCGCTGAAACTGATTAAACGTGGCGCAGTGGATTTGCTACTTGAAGAAGAACTGGTCGAGCGGCTTAAAACAGGCCGACCCCTGCGGGTCAAGGCCGGTTTTGACCCGACCGCCCCCGATCTGCATCTGGGGCACACTGTCCTGATCAATAAGCTTCGCCAGTTTCAGGATCTCGGCCACCATGTCATGTTCCTGATTGGTGATTTCACTGGAATGATCGGCGATCCAACCGGCAAAAATATCACTCGCAAGCCACTGACCCGTGAGGAAATTCTGGTAAACGCCGAAACTTATCGGGAACAAGTGTTCAAGATTCTCGATCCTGATCGAACCGAGGTGTTGTTCAATTCCGCCTGGTTCGACCGTATGACGCCTGCGGACTTTATTCACTTGGCGGCCAAGCATACGGTAGCCCGGATGCTAGAGCGGGACGATTTCGGCAAGCGTTACGCCAGTGGACAATCCATCGCCCTGCATGAATTTCTCTATCCTTTGGTGCAGGGTTACGACTCGGTCGCCATGTGCGCCGATGTGGAGCTGGGTGGCACGGATCAGAAGTTCAACCTGCTAGTGGGCCGCGAATTGCAAAAGCACTATGGCCAGCCGCCGCAGATTGTCCTGACCATGCCCATTCTGGAGGGGCTGGATGGGGTGCAGAAGATGTCGAAATCGCTGTGCAATTATGTCGGCATCCGCGATGAACCGAACGAAATGTTCGGCAAACTCATGTCGATTTCCGATGATCTGATGTGGCGCTATTTCGAACTGTTGAGTTTCCATCCGATCGGCGAGATTGCCGAATGGCGGCGGCAGGTGGATCACGAACATCTGAATCCCCGCGATGTGAAGTTCAAGCTAGCCGAGGAGTTGGTGGCCCGTTTTCATGGCGTCGAAGCAGGCCGCCATGCCCTGTCAGCGTTCATCGAACGCTTCCAGAAGGGTGCGCTGCCAGAAGATCTAGCCGAAGTACAGGTTCGATCTCGTGATGGCCGATTGCCGATTGCCAATCTGCTCAAGGAGTCCGGGCTGGCGGCTAGCACCTCGGAAGCCTTGCGCTTGATCCAGCAGGGCGCAGTGCGGATCAATGGCGAGCGGGTTGACAGCCGTGATTTGGAACTGACTGCTGGTAGCCGCCATGTTTACCAGGTGGGCAAACGGCGGGCCGCTAAAGTTGAGATCGTATGAAGAAAATTTGAAAATCGCGTGAATGAAGTATTGACAGGAAGGTTTCGAACCCTATAATGCGCAACTTCTTTGGTTGCAGTGAAGTTTCTAGGGAAGACAGCAGCCAGTAGCAGGTATAGCGCAGAAATTGGTTAGAAGTTTGCAAATTGGTTGTAACGTGGTATAATTAACATCCTTTCTCGCTTGGCGAGAGAGGAACTGCAAATCAGCTCTTTATCAATAAAAAAAGGTTGTGAGGGAAGAAACTTAAGGCTCTTATAGGGCTGGCAAGTTTTTTCTGAACTGTGAAAACAGGTGAGAGAAGCTTGCGAGGGATTTTAGAGTTTAGAGAGATTAAACTGAAGAGTTTGATCCTGGCTCAGATTGAACGCTGGCGGCATGCTTAACACATGCAAGTCGAACGGGGGCAGTAATGCCTTAGTGGCGGACGGGTGAGTAAAGCGTAGGGATCTGCCTGGC
>Ga0209202_1001747_pt1 | contig 12716 bp, 15 predicted proteins | sample AD_UKC032_MetaG_FD_184416 | JGI IMG/M metagenome (GOLD analysis project Ga0209202, IMG submission 184416) | Active sludge microbial communities of municipal wastewater-treating anaerobic digesters from USA - AD_UKC032_MetaG (SPAdes) (version 2) | ecosystem: Engineered > Bioreactor > Anaerobic >... | reverse complement strand
GTGACCAGCACGCGTGCGCCCTCACCTCGTGGGGTGGGGTCACCTGCTGGGGCTTCAACGACACCGGGCAACTCGGTGACGGAACGACCACGTCGCGAAATTCTCCACAAGGTGTCGTTGGGTTGACGGCTGGCGTGGCTGCGGTCGCTGCCGGAGGCGGCCACTCGTGTGCATTGACGACGACCGGTGGTGTCAAGTGCTGGGGAGGTAACAGCGCCGGGCAGCTTGGGGATGGGACGACAACAAAGAGACTCTCCCCGGTGGACGTGGTCGGCCTTTCCTCGGGTATTGCATCGATCACGGCTGGCTACCAACACACGTGTGCGCGCACAACTGCGGGTGGAGTGAAGTGTTGGGGCCTGAATGATTACGGTCAGCTTGGTGACGGGACGACTACGAACAGGAACACGCCTGTCAATGTGTCGGGGTTGGCTTCAGGTATCGCCTCTGTCAGCGCGGGGCACCAGCACGGGTGTGCGCTTACGTCTAGTGGCGGGGGGCGATGCTGGGGGCGTGGAACTCTCGGTCAGCTGGGTGATGGAGCCGGGACATCAAGCAGCACCCCGACCTTTGTCACCTACTACGGATCGTCGGGGCTCGCGAGCATATCTGCAGGGGGCAACCACACTTGCGGAGTTACTGCATTGGGCGCCGCCAATTGCTGGGGGCTGAATCAGATGGGACAACTGGGGGACGGAACGACGGTGGGCGGTCGACTCGTTCCCGTGAATGTTCTCGGTTTCAGCAACAATGTTTCATTCATCGTGGCCGGTTTTAGACATTCCTGCGCACTGACCACGTCGGGGGGCGCGAGGTGCTGGGGATACAATCACTATGGGCAAAATGGCGACGGAACAACGAACGACGGGAATACCCCGGTGAACGTGAATTCTCTGGCTGCTGGCGTTGCAACGATGGCTTCCGGCTACGATCATTCCTGTGCGATGACAACGTCAGAAACAATCAAGTGCTGGGGGAGCAACGTGTTCGGGCAGGTAGGGGACGGAACCGCCAACACTGATCACGTTCCAGTAGATGTTGTCGGCTTGACGTCCGGCACGGCCTTCGTTTTCGCCGGCTACGAGCAAGAATGTGCAGTGACATCAGGTGGGGGCGCCAAGTGCTGGGGAAACAACCAATTCGGCCAGCTAGGCGATGGGACCAAGATAGACCAACAACTTCCTGTGGACGTGTCGGGACTGACGTCTGGTGTTGCCAGCGTTGCGTCCGGCATCTACCACGCTTGTGCGCTGACTACTTCAGGAGGGGTGAAATGTTGGGGTGCGAACCCATTTGGTCAACTCGGCAATGGGACGACGACGGATAGTGTTGTCCCGATAGATGTTACCGGCTTGACATCGGGGGCTGCGGCGATTGCAGTCGGCCTCAATCACTCATGCGCGCTGACGACAGCGGGTGGAGTGAAGTGTTGGGGCCTGAATGATAACGGCCCGGTTGGCGATGGGACGTCCACCGATCGATATACGCCGGTGAACGTCTCAGGCTTGACGTCTGGGGCCGCTGCCATCTCAGCGGGTTTCTATCATAGCTGCGCGCGAACGACCTCGGGTGGGATCAAGTGTTGGGGTTACAACGGGTTTGGCCAGGTCGGAGACGGGACAACGATCGACAGGCACACTCCGGTGAACTCTACCGGTATGGCTTCCGGCGTAGCAAAGCTTGCAACAGGCGCTTATCATACGTGTGTAGTCACAACTTCGGGAGCGGCCCGTTGTTGGGGCAACAATGATTATGGGCAACTTGGGGATGGAACGACAACCTGGCGGCACGTTTTCGTCGCCGTTTCTGGCCTACCCTCCGGTGTCGCCTCAATAGCCGCCGGTCTCGAGCATACATGTGCAGTCACGACCTTAGGCCAAGCAAAATGCTGGGGACTCAACAGCTACGGGCAACTCGGGGATGGGACGGCAACGTCTCATTATACTCCCGTGGATGTCGTTGGACTGTCTTCGGACGCGACTACCCCGACAGCAGGAAACTACCATTCGTGTGTTCGAACCACCACTGGTGGGATCAAGTGCTGGGGATTCAGCGAGCATGGGCAGCTTGGTGACGGCGCAGCCTGGTATACGACCCCTCGGGGTGTAGTGGGATTCTGAGGACTAGATTGGATGGTCGAGATGGACTCGGTGCTTACAAAGAAGTGGGAGCAGGCGATTCGTGATCCTTGTCGGAAATTGTGTCTGAAATTCGGAAACGGTGAGCGCCACGAAGGCTGGCTGACCCACCGCCCGGCTGTGGCGCCTGCTGAATGGTCAAGCTCGGATAGGGTGTACATTTCAAGAACGCGGCCAACCGAGCCGGACCAACGGAAGCAGACGAGTGAGTGGCAACCGAGCCATATAGGAGATCCGATCGTTGTTGGCCATGTGATCGACGTCATTCTGTTGTAGCAGTCCCGGGGCTCGGAAGACGTCGAATAATATAGGGGGTCGGGTCATCACATGTCACATTTTATCCTTCCCAAGGCATTCAGCTGGCCAGATGTTCCTGGCAACATGTGACCTATGAGGGCTTGATCTCGCGCGCGGGTCTGCGATTGGCACGCGGGTCCGAGCGTTCTCGTTGCGGGCGGGAATGAACTGGATAGTGGTGCCGTCGGCGAAGTGAGTACATAAGCTGAGTTGTAGACTCGCTTTGGGCAACGGCAGGTGGCCTTTGTGGTTCCTACGCGCCGCTGGCCCCGTTCGACCTCTGCCAGCACTGCGGGATCCTGTCGCGGCCCGAGGTTCGCGTGATCACGAGCTCGACAGACGCTCTGGTGGCGCACACGCGGCAGATGCTCGAGGCGCGGCCAACGATCGCGCGTTACTTCGCCCAGGGCTGCGAGCGCGTCACGGTCGTCACGTGTAGGGACTGCGGCGGCATCCGCGGCCTCCTCGCAGGGTAGGATGCCGCCGTCTCATCGTTGCGCAGCAACGCCGGTCTGCGGCGCGGTGACCTCGGCGGCCCCCGCGTCGGTCCTTGGCTTGGGGTGTCGCCTGCATGTTCGCCATGAGGGTCGTCAACCTGCTCGAGGCCCTGACGACCTCGACCTGGCGCATGGTCGGCCGGCGCTCGCCGATCCCGGCCGCCGAGACAGACCGGACGATAGTCACGCGCAGCACGCCGGCACCCGTCGCTACGATCTAGCCACCGCCGCTCGGGCTGCTTGCGGGCTCCGACCACGCCCTCCAGGAGCACCCGTTGGTGTCCTGACCACGTCGTCCGATAGCCGAGCGTTGACGCCGCCGCGGATCCGGCCCCAGCGCCGAAGAGACGCGCCGCGGCAACTTCCCCACCCTGCCCTCCCGGTAGCCCGCTGCTCTTCACGTCCGACCGCTCCCGCCCGTCTCCGCGACTGACCTCGACTCGGCCGTTGCGGACTCCACCGGGCTGTCACTGCGCCTGCCTCCGGCACGCTCGCGCCAGCCTCGGTGTCGTTCACCGCACGGCCTTCGCCGCGGATCTGCCGCTCCGGCGATCGCTCGCTGCTCCTTTTGCGCTCCGCCCGCCGTGCCCCGCGGCTTTGGCGACGGGGCCACGGGGGCTCCGCAGCACAAAGGAGCTACGGACATGGAGAGCATCAAGAACTACGAGTTGCGGGTCAGGCGCGTGAAGCTCGCCGAGGCCGGCGCACCCTACGGCGATCCGGTCCGCGAGCCCGCCGATGTCGGCCGCATCGCCCAGGTGCTCATAGGCGACACCGCGCAAGAGCACTTCTGCGTTCTGATCCTCGACGTGAAGAACAGGCTCATCGGTTTCACCATCGCCGCGGTCGGCGCGATCGACTCCTGCCCGGTGGACCCGCGCACGGTCTACCGCACTGCGGTCGCTCTGGGCGCCAGCGGGATCGTAGCCAGTCACTCCCACCCGAGCGGCGACCCCACCCCGAGCCGGGAGGACATCGAGCTGACCAAGCGTCTCAAGGCCGTCGGCGATCTCCTCGGAATCGAGCTCCTCGACCACGTGATCGTCACCGACACCGCCACGGTGAGCCTCCGCGAACGGGGGGAGCTTTAGGCGGGGTGGAGGCGCCTGTCTCCAGCGCCAGCGCAGCTCGCGGAGGCGAGGCCGTGCTCTCTCCGGCAAAGCTCTGCGCCGCACCTCCGGTGCGGTTGATCTTTCCGTGTGCCATCGGGGCCACATTGCAGCAAGCCCGTCGGACAGGCTATGGATCAACGAGGGTGCCGCTTTGGAACCGATTTTTAGGATCGACAGCACTCGATAGCTACGTCGGCTCACGCAAGGGGGTGGTGATGTTCCGTACTGTGGTATTTGTTTTTGTCGGTCTGCTGTCGTCGCCCGCTCTTGGTGCTCCTGCGCTGAAGGACCTCATTGGCAACTGTGCCGCTCTGGCAGCCCAGCAGCGTCTTGGATGCCTCTTGTCCGTTTCCAGCTCGCTCACGCAGGGCGGGAAGAAGAAGCTGTCGAAGGGAGATCAGACGGTGCTCGTCGACGCAGTCGCGGCCACCCTCGATGAGATCAGCGACCCCAAGGTCAAGTTCGGCAATATGCCGATACTGTCGCGGTTTCCCCCAGACCCGCGTCTTCAGAAGAAGGTGGATGCGTTGTGGGGCGAGGCCATCGAGTCCTGCGCCCAAGCTGCCGGCCCTGGAGCCCTGTCATGCCTCACAGAATTGAATGCGGTCGTGAAGGCCAACAAGAAGGAATTCTCCAGGCAGCAAGAGAAACGGGAGATTGAGATTGGCGTCCAGGCCCTTGCTGTCCTTCCGGCCACCTCCCCCGAAGATCACACCAGGCGTGTGGCGTCGGCTCAACAGCTCGTCGCAATGTTTCCCAAGGAGAAGCGTTTTGAGACCGCTCTTGCCGAATACAAGGCCGCGATGGACGCTGCCGACCTGGCGGCTCAAGCGAGTTGGGTCTACCAAGACAAAGAGGATCCGATGGCTCGAGAGTGGAATCGCTGGTTCGACATCTGCCGGCCGGCACTCTCGAAATGGGAATCCGCAGGCGCCCCCACGACTAAGGACGACGTCAGAGCGCTGAGCGATATGCATACCCAGTTCCAAACGGCTATCAGGGGAGCGATCCATCGCCCGGGTATCACTATTGACCGTTTGAAGAGGCTGACCGAGTTGGTGAACCAACATTGCGGACTCGTCAAACACAGCATCTTCGTCCCCTGGCTCTGGACGGGCCTGTTGCCGACACCCTGTAGTTCAGAGGGTGCACACCGGTGCCCGGACGGCATGACTTGCATCATCAAGGCAGGCTACGAAACCTTGGCGGAGTGCAAGATTGCCGATTGATCGGACATGAAGCGAAAAGGGGTCAACCCGAAGTCCTGGTTCTACGGCTTGCGCGACACGCTCGTCAGCGAGCGGAATCGCCCATGTGTTTTTGCAGGTGCCGCGTGCGAGCAGTGGCTGAACGGCGAACTCTTTCGCGTCATTGCCCACGGCTTGCGCGGCACGCGGTTAACGGCCTACCCGGAGTGGAATGGCCGACAGCACGATGTCGTCGTTATCCCACATGGCCCGAACGACCCGAGAGCGTGGCGACGCCCTGTCGCCGTTGTCGAATCCAAGATTCTGTATCCAAGTTACTCCCTGGCCAAGCGCGCTCAGTACATCGAGCGTCTCATCGAGCAGCTCTGCGTGCCACATGTCGGCATGCCAGTACGGGTGGGCTTCCTAGTAGGCGTGTTCGCCTACTGGCCTGAGCACAGGGCCTTAAAGGAAACGTTCGGTCAGTTTCGTCGCTCCATAGGGGCGCTGCTTCGTTCCAGGGTTAAGAAAGGCACGGCGGGATTCGCCATCGAGGTGGATCACAGCGGAGCGATGGAGACCTTCTTGGACGAACGCAAGTCCAAGATTGGCGCCGCCCAGGTCGTCGTGGGGTGCGTTGCCCAGTACGTCAAGTTGGTTGGTAAGGGCGCGTAGCTCCGCTGGTGTTCCGGTGCGATCCTGCGGAATCGTTTGCCCTTCAACTCAATCGCGGCGACCTTAGCCCGGACCGTTGCAGTGGGTCTCGAGACGTCCATCTGTCGTTCCTGTTCGTACCGCGTCCTGTCCAGAAACTCGGCCGAGCTGATTTCCGGGCTGCGGTGAGCCCCGACCACACCGTGGGCGGCGACGTGCGAGCCGCGCTTCGATCGATGACCGAGCAGACCCGAGATGGTCTACGACGCCATAACCGGCCGGAAAGGCGCCGCGACGCTAGTCCCTGCCATCCCCGGATAGTAGAGCAACCGTCAAAGTGAGGACATAACTACAGTTGTAGACTCGCTTTGGGCAACGGCAGGTGGGCTTTGTGGCTCCTACGCGCCGACGTGTCCGGGGTTTGTGCAGGCGCCTGAGATTGGCGACCCGATGGCGCCGGCGATGTGGCAAGCGATGGCGAAGGTGCATGCGGCCGAGCAGATGCTAATGGCAGGGGACGTGCAGGCGGCGAAGCGGGAGTTGGAAGCGGCGAAGGAGTTGGCGGCTGGGCGTGATGCGGGATTGGACGCACAGATTCAACGGCTTGAGGCGGCGTAAGCCACATACGACTCGCTCGCTGAATGTGGAAGTCATGATGACCAATCGCGAATAGGCCGCCCGCCGTCATTCCGCATGCCGCGCCTTCCGAAATGTCCTGATTCCGCCGGGCTTTCGATACACTGACATGCAACAACAAGGGTCGAATCGTATGCAACCTATGTTGCATCTGCCTGATATCGCTAGTTTTTCCTTGTCATGCCGATCGCGACTATGCCAGCATCGTTCTCGCGCAAGCCAGCGAGGGGCGGGGGCCCGGGGGTTTGGGGTTGCTGGTGGGCGCAAACAGGGGTGGGCGTGCAAACACAGGCAGTTTGCGCAAGGGCTCAGGCCGGTCGCGGTGATGCGGCGGCTGCGGGTTTGTCAGCGCCAACCTGTTGGCGAGCATCGCAGTTAACCGATCACGAGAATGGAAACGCACCGCGGGGTGTGTGGAGGACGGGCATGAAGAATGAGACAGCCAACAAGATGTCAACAACGGCGTGCGTTTTTGTTCGGTCAACTGGGGGCCGACGCGGTTGGTCGCTCAAGGCGGCTGGACTATTGTCGTGTCTGTCCTTGTTTGGCGTCGCTTGTCAGGCCGAAAAACCAGCGACTGATCCTGTCACAAACGCGCCGACCCGCGCCGTTCCAGATGAGTGGCGGTCAGCCGACCCTGGACTAAAGCGCGCCTCTCAATACTTCTCAAAGAACTCGACTGACACCCACCTTGCAGACGCGTCGCTACCCGAGTTGTTGAAAATACTGCGCAACGAGAGGGATGAACCCAATGCGCGGTTGAAGGCGGTCGAGATCCTTGGTCTTTCTGACATCCGCGGAATTGCAAAAGACGATGCGCTTCGTAGTGAGGCCATTGCTGAACTGAAACGATGTCTACAACGGAAAGATGAGCTGGGTGTTGAGGCGGCGCTCGCGTTGTACCGTCTTGGAGAAGATGTCACCCACGCCATTGCGGCGATTGATGAGGCGTTGATGAGCGGTGGCCGTCGGGTGTTGTTGCAGCGCCTGGTGATGGTTGAAATGGATCCCACGAGTGGTATCGCCATTCCGAGGGGCCTGTACAACGAGGCCGGCCGGTCCCTCTTGAAATCGGCTGACAAGTACGACGATTTGACTCGTGGGTATGCGAGTATCGAACTCGGTCGCCTTGGCGAAACAGCAGCGGCCTTCGAGATTGGCGCGCGGTGCCTTGAAGATTGCAAAGGCAGTGAGGCACGAAGTGCGGCCCTCGTGGGCGTTAACACGGCAAGGGTGGACCCTGTACTTCGCTCCAGAGCGCAGAAAATCGTTGACGACGCGACTGCGGACTTCGATGAACGGGTAAGAAAACGCGCCCGATACCTTGGGGGCCACTCGGCTGTCACCAACGAAAATTCCGGCACGCTGCCGCTGCCCAACGAAGGGAGGTAGTCATGGCTGCAGCCAACACTATCCGTGTTCTACTGCGTCTTGTCGCTGTGCTGCAGATCTGCCTCCCCACAACCGTCGCATTTGCCTACGACCGGTTGGCCGCGCGCGCCTATGCTCTTCGGTATGGAGGCGACTTCAGGAACCCAGCTTATGAGTCGTACCCGAACGACTGCACAAACTTCGTCTCGCAGTGCCTTCGTGCAGGCGGTATTCGCTTTACGTCAGAACAGGGCTATCTCGACGCCTACCAGTCGCTGGTCCGCGCAGCAGAGCTTCCAGAAGCGCTTACTCAGTTTCATGGCGCGTACTCATCGGTGCTGCGGTTTCCCTACGACCAATACCCGGCGATGTTGTCCGGCATGCCGGGTGATGCGATCGCCCTCTCGGTTGACGCGGCGAACAACTTCCATTCGGTGACAATAGATACGAGACTGTCAGAGACCGAAATATATGTGTCCGCGCATACCAACAATCACCTTCACCGCGCCCTGTCCGACCTGCTTGTACTGTCCTACGATGCCAACGCAAATGGATCTATTGAAGACGATGAATACCCAATAACCTTCTCGTTTTTACATATAGCCGATTCGCCGGTCGTGATCAGTACCACGCTGCGTACTTCCAGCGGTGTGGCATATCTTGGCACCCAGAACCCGGACCTATTCCACGACAACCCGAGCATCGCGAAGAGGCTTCCAATCGGCCCTGGTTTTGTTGATGTTGTCGTCCAGTTCGACACGCCGATCCCTGACGCCAGTGGTTTCTCGGCGACATTCGGTTCCGAACCGCCGTTCCTGCAGAATGCCTTTGGCAACGGGACGTGGTCGGAAACGAAGTATCCGCAGGACACGTGGGTGAGTTCAGTTGAGATCAACACCGGGATGTCATCAGGGAAGTACCAGATCCGCGTGAGTGCGCAAGGGCTCGACGGATCTTTGTTGGACGCGGATGAGGACCTCTCCGTGTACAACCCGGGTCCGGATGTGTCTCACTTATTTTTCGTGGACACGGACAGACCCTCGCTGGTTGGGGAGTTCCCTCAAGGTAGCGACATCGACTATCTCACTAATACCGTCTCGTTTCAGCTGACAGACCCCGAGGTAAATGGCGTTGTATCAGGTATCGATCTAGCTAGCGCCGCCGACGCGGCCAAGATTTTGCCGACGATTGATGGGTATTGGAATTTTGTTCCACGCGAGTTTGATGTCGATGCTGAATTTACAGTGTTGGAACCACTTACTCCGGCAACTACCTATACTGTGACCGTATCCGATGTCCGCGACCTCGCCGGCAACACCATGGAGCCCTACTCCTGGTCTTTCACCACCGAGAGCTGCCCGCCCTGTACCGACTGGAACGCCGACAAGAAGGAATGCGAAGCTCGCAAATGCCAAGACCCTGAAATCGTTGACGTCCCCGGCGAACCCTGTGAGGGCGCGTAGGAGCCACAAAGCCCACCTGCCGTTGCCCAAAGCGAGTCTACAACTGTAGTTATGTCCTCACTTTGACGGTTGCTCTACTATCCGAAAGGCGTTGGGCAACAGATACAAGGCCTGTTCGGCGGGTACGCCAGCATCGAGCATTTGGTCGATTGCGTTCCAGGTGGATTGTGCCGAACGCATGAATCGCTCGTGCGCTTGCGGACACGACGCCAACAGGCTCGGCACAATCAGGTCGGGCGACCCTGACAAGTATTGGCGCGCAAGGATGGGTCTTGAGGCCGGCGTCATCCGATGACGTTGATCCTGTGAGTCTGCGGAGTGCGACAACTTCTTGGCAAACGTGTAGTGCGCGTGAAACAGCGTCCGCCCGAGTTTCGTCATTGTCGTGGTTCGCAACGCCTCAGCCAAACTCGGATTCTCGCGCGGGGACAACGCCAAGGCCAACGCTCGGTCGTCGGGCAACGCGTCTTGGCGCGTAGGAGCCACAAAGCCCACCTGCCGTTGCCCAAAGCGAGTCTACAACTGTAGTTATGTCCTCACTTTGACGGTTGCTCTACTATCCGGCAGGCCGGCCATGGCGGCGTCGACAGCATCGAAAGCATCCTCGGCGCAGGCCGGTCCGGCCGTAACGCTGGCCGTCAAATCGTAGTGCGTATGGTCATTGGTGGTGGGGGTTGTACCACCGATATAGCGTGAGATGCGCGCCAGGTACGTAGCATTGGGCCGGGTAAAGGCCTCAACCTTTTCGGTGGCGTTGTTGCTGACACTGGTGTCGGCATGGCGGTCGGTGTTGACGGTTTCGCCTGCGAAAAACGGCCCGTACAAGACCAAGTCCAAGTCGCCTTGGAACCCCGTGAGCGTGATGACCAAATTGCTGTTGGCCGGCGTGTTGACCAGGAAGTAGTCCACGGGCGCGTAGGAGCCACAAAGCCCACCTGCCGTTGCCCAAAGCGAGTCTACAACTGTAGTTATGTCCTCACTTTGACGGTTGCTCTACTATCCGGCGAGGCGCGTAGGAGCCACAAAGCCCACCTGCCGTTGCCCAAAGCGAGTCTACAACTGTAGTTATGTCCTCACTTTGACGGTTGCTCTACTATCCGGCGCCACGGACCCAAGGTTCAGTGGCAGGGTGCTCTTTGGGACAAATACCTAAGCGCCGCGCTGCCCTCACCGGCCAGCCAAATGGCCTGTTTCAAGTACCTGTTGTCCCAAGGGGTAAAAGAAGGACTCGTGGCTCGACCCGAGGAATGGCCGGGCATTCATATCGCCAAACAATTGGTGGGAGGGTCACCGCTAACGGGCACGTGGTTTGACGGCACGGCGTTTGCGGTCGCTAAGGCCCACGAGCGCCAAAAGCTCGTTCCTGAGCTTGCGCGCATCAGGCGCGAGAAGTTCGAGCACACATATACCGTGAAGATCGACAAGCTGCCGAGTTGGGCGACCGACACAGACGATGAGTATCGCGCTCGGGCTGTAGGTCTGTGTGACGAGATTGTTCAGGAGGCGCACGTTGCACGCGCAGGCAAGCCTGTGTTGGGCGTGCGCGGCATTTTGGCCACCCCCATCGACAAGCAGTTTAATCTGCACCTGCCTTCATGGGCAGAAGGGCGGCGCCACAAGACTTGCTGGGAAGCCACCGACGGTGGCGAGACCGCAGATTACGTGGAGGCCTATTGGTCGTACCAACGGGCTTATCGGTTAGCGGCAGACGCCTATCGTGCGGGCAAACTGGACGCCGTATTTCCTCCCGGATCCTTCAGGCCGCCGGTGTACGACGCACACCTACGACGCCAACGCGTTGGTGAGGCGTTAGCTCCCACGGGTACTGGGTGATATTTCGGTAGCGCCACGCCTCGCCTACACCCGCACCCGATTCTGCAGCCGCATCACTCTGTCATGACGCGATGCTGTCGTGTTCTAGGCCGCCAAACTGCAGCAATCTTACTTGGAACAACCGTGTCTCCCGCTCCCAATTCGCGGGCTACAGGGCCGTTTGAGGGACTTGCGAGCAGCGGGTGTCGGCGACGACAGCATGGGGGTGGTGATCGGGCCGATCATGTTGCTGGTCGATCACCCGCCCGTTTTGGCAAGGTCGACTCCCCGCTCGGTCCATACGGATCCCGCGGGTTGCCTCACAGATCATGTCCACACTGTTCGCCGCCAGAACTATTTTCGGGACGAGGCCCGCGAACAGCTACCCCCTCTTCAGGTAAGCACCCGGTCTCGGTTGATGGCGTGACAGAGCGTGAGGGTTTTGGTATTGGCGAGGCCATGCGGTCTTACGGCTGAAGGCGGTTCAAGCCCGGGTTCGATTCCCGGCGCCTCCACCACTTATTGTGGCGATATTATTGGGGAAGTGTTAGGAGCCTTCAACGAGGTCCCTGACCAGGTCCCTGGCAGCAGGTTGGGGAGAAGGAGAAAGAGACATGAATCGAGAATCAGTCTTGTTGGCCGCGCTTGCGGGCGTGTTACTGTTCGTTCAAGGTTGCGCAGGCACGATATCCCATTTCCAGAAGAATGGACTGGAACGCGCCGCATTCGAGCTGGAATGCCCCAAGGACCAGCTTGCTGTCACGGAACTCAGCGGAAACACATTCGGTGTGACCGGATGTGGAAAGAAGGCCGTATACATGTACTCGCATGCTGCGAGTGCGTATGTCAACAACGCGTACATCCAAGACGAAAAAGACAGATAGGTCAGCCACCGAAGAGCCTCGCCCACCGCGCCTCAACAAGCGGCTTCGTCTGCTCGACCTGGACGTGCGTGTATCGCTCGGTAGCCCCGCTGTCGGCGTGGCCGAGAAGCTTCGCAATCATCTTCTGGCCCACACCCATGACGGATAGTAGAGCAACCGTCAAAGTGAGGACATAACTACAGTTGTAGACTCGCTTTGGGCAACGGCAGGTGGGCTTTGTGGCTCCTACGCGCATCGGCTGCTGTATGGCGCATCGTTTCGGGCAGATCTGATCACACTGTTGCAGGTGCGCAACCGGCCTAACTCAGGCCGAAAGTTGGCCGACCTCATAGCCGCAAACCGGTCGACGGTGTCGCGGGTGTTGAACGATTTGGAGATCTGCGGGGCTCTCAAGCCAGACGGCAGGTTCAAAGGCTCGGCGCCGCAATTGGCGGGCCTGTTCGTGTCAGCAGAAACTCCAGGGCACGTTGCCGAAATTCTCGATGCGGCACAGGCTAGCGATGCTGATTTGCGGCGCGCCATGCTGCCGACGATCGACGCCCGGCTCGACGGCCTGGGCTCGCGGCTTGCCGGCTCTCACTACCTTTGACCCCCGCGTTCTCACGAGCATTGACCCCGGGGTCACCCATCTGCGTAACGCATGTACAATCTCTCAGTTCGCCTTT
>Ga0209202_1001743_pt1 | contig 12734 bp, 20 predicted proteins | sample AD_UKC032_MetaG_FD_184416 | JGI IMG/M metagenome (GOLD analysis project Ga0209202, IMG submission 184416) | Active sludge microbial communities of municipal wastewater-treating anaerobic digesters from USA - AD_UKC032_MetaG (SPAdes) (version 2) | ecosystem: Engineered > Bioreactor > Anaerobic >... | reverse complement strand
TTTAATTTTTTATGCGGGTCGCAGGCAAAGCCTGCGACCCGCATGTCCTTAAGAAGGCGTAGCGGCTGGCGAAGCCAGCCGCTACGCCAAATATAAAATTATTTATTTAGCAATTCGAGTTAATTAGCCAAAGCCGTCATCCTGAGCAAAGTGAAGGGTCCCATGGCATGAATACAACAAGATTCTTCGGGCTGAAGCCCTCAGAATGACGAAATTGCAAAACCTTAGAATAACGATTAGCAGCAACTCGAGTTATTTACACAAATTAACAGGCTTTATCCAGTCAATCATAGGATCAACAGGAGTTCCGTTAACATAAAGCCCCCAATGTAAATGGGGTCCGGTAGCAAAACCTGTCTGCCCAACTTCGCCGACTTTCTGGTCAGCTTTTACAAACTCACCGGGCTTTATAACGATTTTTGATAAATGAATATAAAGCGACATAACGCCATGTCCGTGATCTACAGCCACACTTCCTCCGTGAAGCCTAAATTTTTCGGCGAAAATAACTTTACCATCTGTCATAGACTTAACAGGTTCGCCCGTCGGAGCTTTTATGTCAATTCCTTTGTGATAATCACCTGAAAATTTGCCGTTATAATACCTTCTAAGCCCGAACTCAGAGATTATACATCCTTTGGCGGGGCTATTATACGGATAACTTGAGCCATACATTTTTTCTGTAAGTAAATATTTTGCTTTTCCAATTTGATTAAGCTCGTGTTGCGTTGCCGTTAAACCAGACATTTTTTTTGTTACAGTAATATTTTGTATGGGATATTTTTTTATGACGACGTTTATAAAAGCGTTATCATTAAGATTTCCGGTTTTATCATACATAGAAAGCTTGTATTGAGCCGGCTTTTCCATGGTATTTATCCCTAACATGCCGAAATACTGATTTTCGGCTATTTTGAAAATTTTGTATTCTTTGTCTTTAAATCTAAAAACAGGATTTTCCAATTGTTTGGCGGTTTTTATGTTAATAAAAATTGTTTGACCTTGAATCACCTTGTCATGAGGTTTTATTGAAATTTCTTTATTAAAATTAATTTGAATATTTTGCTCTTCTTCTAAAATTTTTTGAGCAACAGAATCATTTTTAAAAATAAAAATAATTGAAACAAAAAATATTATTAAAATAGAAAGTAAAAATTTTTTCATAAATTATCCCCCAATTTCCTCTTTAAAAAAATTATAGAATATTTGATAAAAAATTTTTACTTTTTCGTAACATTTTTAATCAAATTAATTACTTTTTGTAATAAAGTTGTATGAAACTTGTCTGATTTCATCAAAAAACTGTCTGATTTTTGCAAAAAAATGTCTGATTGATGTATGGTTTTTAACGATTTTGGAGAAATAATTTGTTTTAATAAATCAGGCGAAGCATCCATCATTGACTTGGAAACATCCCCGACTGACGCCTTAAGAGGCAATCCCAACTGGGCTTTCAGGCTTTCATCAGCTTTTTTAGCAGATACTTTAAGTATTTCTCCCCAATCGGCATTTTTAGGCAAATTTGACTTAACGGACATTCTTCTTCTAACTCCTTCAGTAAAGACTGTAGTCGGTTTTTTATAGCCATAAGGAGCTCTAGTCTGATTATACACAAATTTAACGTCCATAAATACCTCCCTACAATAAAACCACGGTTTTAAAAATTCCGTGGTTTTATAATTTATGTTTAAATAAAATTAAAATTCTATGCCATTTTCTCTTGCAGCGTCTGCAACAGCGGCGATACGTCCGTGATAAAGATTGCCGCCTCTATCAAAAACCACTTTATTTATGCCTTTTTCTTTAGCTCTTTGAGCAATTAGCTTTCCAATCACCTTAGAAGCTTCTACATTGCCGCCATTATTCATTTCAGCCTTGAAAACACTCTCAACAGTTCCCGCTGAAGCCAACGTTAACCCCTTTGTATCATCAATAACTTGAGCATATATATGTTTATTGCTTCTAAATACGGCAAGTCTTGGTCTTTCAGCGGTTCCTTCAATCTTAAGCCTTACTCTTTTATGTCTTTTTTGGGTGTCAATTTTTCTTATTTTCTTCTTAATCATTATATTTCACCTGGATTTATCTACTTTTATTTCTTTGCTTTACCGGCTTTACCGGCTTTTTTGCGTACATATTCGCCTTCATACCTAATACCTTTGCCTTTATAGACTTCCGGCGGACGCTTATCACGAATTAATGCTGCAATATCACCTACAAGCTGCTTATCAGCGCCTGATACAGTAATTTTATTATTTCCTTCAACTTTAATTTGTATGCCTTCAGGAGGTTCTACTTTTACAGGATGGCTATAACCCAGCGTTAAGTTTAAATTTCTGCCATCAAGCGCCGCTCTGTAGCCTACTCCTTGAATTTCAAGTTTTTTTTCAAACCCTTTGCTTACTCCGATGACTAAATTATTAACAAGAGTTCTGCTCAAACCGTGCAGTGATCTTGTTTTTCTGTCATCGTTTATTCTTTTTACAACGAGCTTATTATCCTGTTTTTCGACTTTTATAACAGGCTGAAGCTCAACTTTTAAATCCCCTAAAGGTCCTGTTACCTTTACTAGATTTCCTTCTATTTCCACTTTTACTTTATCCGGTATTTCAACAGGAGCTAAACCAATCCTGGACATTTTAAACGATCTCCATTTGTTAAATTAATTATTACCATACATAACAGAGGACTTCGCCTCCGATATTTTCTTTTCTCGCTTTTCTATCAGTTAATAAGCCTTTGCTGGTGCTGATAATTGAGATTCCAAGCCCATCAAGCACTTTTTGCAAATTTTTAGCTTTTTTATAAATTCGTAAACCCGGTTTGCTTACTCTTTGAATTTTTCTTATTACCGGCTGTTTTTCTGACTCATATTTAACATCAAGTGTTAAAATTTTAAATTTACCTTCTTCTCTTACCTTATAGTCAATGATGTAACCTTCTTCTTTTAAAACTTTTGCAAGTTCTACTTTTAATTTTGAAGAAGGCATTTCAACAGTCTGATGATCTGCCTTTCCGGCATTTCTTAAACGTGTCAGCATATCAGCTATTGTGTCTGTATACATTATCAGAAATTCCTCTCTTATTAGTTTTGTTTATTATTTTTCTCTATATTTTTGAGCTTACCAGCTTGATTTGGTAACTCCAGGCAATAATCCCTGAAGGGCAAACTCTCTTAAGTGTATTCTGCAAAGTCCGAAATCTCTGTGATATCCTTTTGGTCTGCCACAAACTTTACATCTGTTGTGCAGTCTTACTTTGGGATATTTACCGGCTGCCGCCAGCGTTCTTCTTTTTTCTTCCTTTACTATCATTGACGTTTTAGCCAATTTTTTATCTCCTTATTATTTTTAATTTCAGTTTAATTTTGTTTGGATTCTTTTTTCCTGAAAGGCATACCCATTTCTGTAAGAAGAACTTTTGCTTCTTCATCTGTTTTTGCTGTAGTTACGATAGTAATATCCATCCCTTTTACAACATCAACATCATCATATTTAATTTCAGGAAAAAGCATCTGCTCTTTTAATCCCAGAGAATAATTACCTCTTCCGTCAAAACTCTTCTCATTTACTCCTCTAAAATCCCTGATTCGTGGAAGTACAATACAGATAAGCTTTTGTAAAAAATCATACATTTTTTGACTTCTTAGTGTTACATTAACACCTATTGGAACACCTTTTCTCAGCTTATATGTTGCAATAGATTTTTTTGCCCTGTTTACAATAGGTTTCTGCCCTGATATTTTTGTTAATTCAATAACTGCTGTATCAATAATTTTTACATTTTGCACAGCTTCACCCACACCCATATTTACAACAACCTTAACCGGTTTTGGCACTTCATGAATGTTTTTATAATTGAACTTCTCTTTAAGAGCAGGTATTACATCTTCCTGGTATTTTTTCTTTAGGTCTTTAGTTACTGCCATTTTTATTTATAACCTCTTTATAGTTACTTTTTTATTTTTATTAAACATCTAATTGTTCATTACACTTTTTGCAAATTCTTGTTTTTGCCCCGTTTTCAAGCACTTTATAACTTATTCTCGTTGCTTTTTCACATTTCTGACAAAACAACATTACATTGGAATAATCAAGAGGAGCTTCCATTTTAATCAATCCACCCTGAAAATTTGCCATTGGATTGGGTTTCATTGCTTTAGTCATCATATTAGCATCTTCTACGACAATTTTATTTAATTGCGGCAGAACTTTTTTTACATTTGCCACTTTTCCCTTATCTTTACCGGAAATCACAACAACTCTGTCGCCAGTTTTAATGCTAACTTGATTATCTTTAACTTTTTTAGTTTGATTGCTTCTTTTCATTTTATTGACTCTCCTAAATCACTTCCGGAGCAAGTGATATAATTTTCATAAACCCTTTTTCACGAAGTTCTCTGGCAACCGGTCCAAAAATACGAGTACCAATAGGGTTTCCGTCTTTATTAATTATAACGGCGGCATTATCGTCAAAACGTATGCTTGATCCGTCAGGTCTTTTTACCGTCGTTGCCACACGCACCAAAACAGCTTTTACTACATCAGATTTTTTTACAGGCATATTTGGCGTTGCCACTTTTACAGTTGCAACAACTATATCACCAATTTTGGCATATCTTTTATTGGAACTTCCAAGCGCTCTTATGACTAAAAGCTCTTTTGCCCCTGTATTATCCGCTACTTTTAATCTTGATTCCTGTTGTATCATTTCTTTGTCCTTTTTATTAGGATTTTTCCCTATTCTTATTTATTTTATACGCATTACATGTTCTTTGTTTTGTCGTTTAGTATAACACAAGCAAAATTTAGTCCATAGTAAACAAATTTATGTTGCTTTCTTTGTTATTTCAACGGCTTTCCATAATTTTGTTTTACTGAGAGGTCTATTTTCGATTAATTTAACTTCATCTCCAACAGCGCACTCTAAATTTTCATAATGAGCCTTATATTTTTTTGTTGTTCCGATTATTTTTTTGTATTTTGGATGTGGTTTGTATTCCTGGATTTGAACAACAAGCGTATGATCCATTTTTGCGCTTATTATCTGTCCAATTTTTTCTTTCTTCGGCATATTAACTTCCTTAATAAAATAAATTTATTTATTATTTAACTAATTGTTTTTCTTTAATAATTGTTTTAATTCTGGCAATTGTTTTTCTTTTTTTAGTAATTTCAGCAACATTTTCCAGTTTAAATGTCGCTTTTTGTAATTTTAGACTAAAAAGGTCTTTTCTTAAAGAAATAATTTTATCTTTAAGTTCTTCAACCGTTTGTTCTCTTATCTCACTAAGTTTCATTTTCATTCACCGTTTTTTATTAATGTCTTTCTACAACTCTAACCTTAACCGGAAGTTTTTGCGCCGCAAGTTCAAGCGCTTTTACAGCAACATCTTTTTCAACTCCTGCGAGTTCAAACATAATTCTTCCTGGTTTTACGACCGCCACCCAATAGTCAGGGGCGCCTTTTCCTGATCCCATCCTTGTTTCTGCCGGTTTTGCAGTTACAACTTTATCAGGAAAAATTTTAATCCAAACTTTACCGCCTCTTTTGATGCTACGAGTCATTGCTCGTCTTGCCGCCTCAATTTGACGACTGTTTATCCATGCCGGTTCCATTGACTGTAAACCAAATTCACCATTTTGAAGTGTAATTCCACGTGATTCGCATCCGGTCATTCTGCCGCGCATTTGCTTTCTATATTTTGTTCTTTTAGGCATTAACATTGTTTTTGCTCCTGACTGTTTTTTATATTACTGAGCTTTAGGACGTCGAGCTCTTCCTCTTCTTGCCCCTGCATCTTCTGTTGTTGCTGACTCCGGAGTTGTTTTAGATTTAATGTTTTCATCCACTTTTTCTCCGGGTAAAATTTCGTTTTTAAATATCCAGACCTTAACGCCTATAATACCCATTATTGTTGTAGCTCTAGCCACTCCGTAATCAATATCTGCTCTTAATGTCTGAAGAGGGATTCTTCCTTCTTTTGCCCATTCTGTTCTTGCAATTTCCGCGCCGCCTAAACGTCCTGATACAGAAACTTTTATTCCCTGAATGCCTGATCTCATAGCTCTTTGTATTGCCTGTTTCATTGCTCTTCTAAACGCTACACGTTTTTCAAGCTGTTGCGCTATGAATTCAGATACTAATTGAGCGTCTATATCAACTCTGGCTACTTCAAGAACATTTATTTGAACACGTTTTTTTGAAAACATGTTCAGTTCTTTACGCATAGTTTCAATTCCCTGACCGCCTCTTCCGACAATAATTCCAGGCTTGGCGGCAATAATAGAAATTATTATTGTTTGCGCTTTTCTATCTATCAATATTCTGCTTATTCCGGCAGAATTATATTTTTTCTTAATGAAATTACGGATTTTATTGTCTTCATCAAGTAATTCTACATAAGTTTTCTTTGTAGCGTACCAATTGCTTGACCACGTCTTGATGACTCCTAATCTAAATCCTGTGGGATGTGTTTTTTGACCCACGAGTTAACCTCCTATTACTTATTTTCTTCGTTATTTTCTAAATTATCTTCTAAAACCTGCTCAACATTAGATTCTGACTGAACTTCCTGGTGAACATTTTCAGTAGTGTTTATTTGTGTTTCCTGCTGAATTTCTTCAACGGGCTTTGTTTCTATAATTTCAGCTTTATTCTGCACTTGCATTTCAGCCTTTTCAGACACTTTAATTTCTGTTTTTGCTGTTTGCGGTTTGGTTTTTGCTTTTTTAGTCTTATTTTTCTGTTCTTTTAGTTTTTCTTTAAGTTTTTCATCAACTTTTACCACAATTGTAAGATGAGAAGTACGTTTCATAATTTTGTACATTCTGCCTTGCGCTCTGGGTCTTGCTCTTTTATATGTTGGACCTTCATCCGCATAAGCTTCTGAAAGAATTAATTCTTCAGAATTAATTCCCCATTTTTCTTCTGCGTTTGCAACAGCGCATTTTAAGTTTTTTTCAACAACTTCAGCCGCAAAATAAGGCATGAATTTCAATATTTTCATTGCTTCATCAACACTTTTTCCGCGAACTGCGTTAATTATTCTTCTTATTTTTCTTGCGGGCATTCTTATATTAGTTTGTTTTGCCTTTGCTTCCATTTTTTTATTAGTCCTCTTTTTTTAATTTTTTGATTATTTCGAACTATTTAGATTTAAGATCTTTTAGCTTTTTTATCTGAGCCTGAATGCCCACGGAATAAGCGTGTTGGCGCAAATTCACCCAGCCTGTGTCCTATCATTTGTTCTGTTATATATATTGGCACATGCGTTTTACCGTTATGTACTGCTATTGTATGATTTAACATGTCAGGAACAATCATTGAATCTCTTGACCAGGTTTTTATAACTTTTCTACTGCTGGTTTCATTCATCTTTTGGATTTTTTCCATCAATGATTCTTCTATAAATGGTCCTTTTTTTAGTGAACGAGACATTAATTACTCCTTATTTACGTCTTCTGACAATCATTTTATCAGATGTTTTGTTTTTTCTTGTTTTCTTACCTAATGCCGGTTTACCCCATGGTGTTTTTGGTTGAGCTCCTCCGATCGGCGCTCTTCCTTCTCCACCGCCGTGCGGGTGATCTACCGGATTCATTACAGAACCTCTAACGGTCGGTCTTATTCTCATCCAGCGTGTTCTTCCGGCTTTACCCAATCTCATATTTTTATGATCAAGGTTTCCAAGTGTTCCTATAGTTGCGTAACATTCCTTACGGACCATTCTCATTTCTGAGCTTGGAAGTTTTAATGTTATATAATTTCCTTCTTTTGCCATTAATTGCGCGCCTGCTCCTGCGCTGCGGCACATTTGACCGCCCTTGCCCGGCACTAATTCCACATTATGAACGATTGATCCAAGCGGAATATTGTCAAGCGGAAGCGCATTACCGTTTTTAATTTCGCTTTCAGGTCCATTATTAATAACATCACCAACTTTTATTCCCAAAGGTGAAAGAATATACCTTTTTTCGCCGTCTGCGTAATTAACAAGAGATATTCTCACATTTCTGTTTGGATCATATTCGATTGTTTTTACTGTTGCAGGAATATTTATTTTATCTCTGCTGAAGTCGATGATTCTATATGCTCTTCTATGTCCACCGCCTTTATGACGGCAGGTTATTCTTCCGGTATTGTTTCTTCCGGCTTTTTTACTTGCTGATTTTAAAAGCGATCTTTCAGGTTTATTTGTTGTTAATTCCGAATAATCACTTATTATTACAAATCTTTGACCGGGTGTTGTCGGTTTTAGCTTACGATTAGCCATTTTTATTATGCTCCTAGTAATTCTTCTATAGGTTCACCCTTGATTGTTACGATGGCTTTCTTGCCTGATTGGGTTCTTCCTATTTTTGATCCACGTCTTTTTTGTTTGCTTGGCATGTATATTGTTCTGACTTTCTCAACTGTTCTTCCCGGGAATAACAGTTCAACTGCCTTTTTTATGTCTATTTTATTAGCTTCTGATGAAACCTCAAACGAATATTGTCCTATTGTTGTTTTCGATGTTGACTTTTCAGTAACAAGAGGTTTTTTTATTATTTCATATAAATATTCTGTTTCCTGTTTATTTCTGCTCATTTATTTTTTTAACCTCTCTGTTATATCATTAATTGCAGCTTCAGTAATAATAATATGATCGGCTTCAAGAAGGTCCTTTACGTTAAGATTTGAAGGTAATATCAACTTTACATTAGGAATATTTCTTGCTGATAGCTTTAAATGCTGATTTTCTGCATTATTTGTTTCTGCTATTACTAAAATTTTTCCGCTTACAGCAAGAGAATCCAGAATTTTTATGAATTCTTTTGTTTTTGGAGAGAGTATCGCTGAAAAATCTTTTATAATTTTTATATTATCTGTTTTAGAAGAAAGAGCTGATCTTAATGCTAATCTTCTTGCTTTTACAGGCATTGATAAACTGTAATCTCTTGGTTTTGGTCCAAATATTACGCCACCGCCGGCAAACAACGGACTTCTCAAACTTCCTGCTCTTGCTCTTCCTGTTCCTTTTTGTTTCCAAGGCTTTTTACCGCCTCCACGAACTTCAGAACGGGTTTTTGCGCATGCTGTGCCTGCTCTTGCGTTGCTTAATTGTCTTTTTAAAGCAAGATGCATCACATGTACATTTGGCTCCTCGCCAAAAACTTTTTCGTCTATATCTATAGGTCCTATTTGACTTCCGTCGCTGTTATGTATCATTAATTGCTTTGTCATTCTTTGTTTTCCTCAGAAATTTGACTTTTTTATCAGTCTGTAAATATTTTAGTAAAAATCATTAATGTTTTAGATTTTAATTTGAATTCCATACTGTTCTTGAAGGTTTTATTGAAACCATTGTTCCTTCATGACCCGGTACGGAACCCTTTACAAGCAGTAAATTTTTATCTTTATCTATTTTTACAATACTAAGCTTTTTAACTGTAACGTTTTGATTACCCATATTTCCAGCCATTTTAAGTCCTTTAAAAACTCTGCCCGGAGTTGTATGGGCTCCTATTGCGCCGGGTAATCTATGGTTTTTTGAACCATGACTCATTGGACCTCTTGAAAAATTATGACGTTTTATTGTTCCTTGAAATCCTTTACCAATTGATTTACCGGTAATATCAACTTTTTGTATATTTTCAAACTCCGCTAAATCAATTTCCTGTCCAACTTCATAGTTTCCAGGATTATTGATTCTTAATTCTCTCAAATATTTAAAAGCAGGCAGTTTATTATTTTCCAAATGCATTAATTCGGCTTTCGTTAATTTTCTCTTCTTAACTTCACAAAAGCCGACCTGAATAGCGTTATAACCATCTGTATCTTTAGTTTTAACCTGTGTTACGGTTAATTTTTCTAATTTTATTACTGTTACAGGAATTACCAGACCGTCTTCATTATAAATCTGAGTCATCCCTAGTTTTTCGCCAAATAAACCTAGAGTCATTATTTTCCCTTTCCTTGCGAGCGCTGCATAAATGCAGATCACATTAAAAAATTTATTCAATTATTTATTATGTTGTATTACAACCGGACTTTAATGTCAACATTTATGCCAATCAAAATAAATTTTCGTTATACCAATCTAAATAAGAGCTTTTTAATTAATTAACGATTTCTTTTTAATATCGCTGATGTTTCTTTGCTTATAAAGGCAGGGTAAAATAAAATGTTGTTCCTTGTCCCTCTTGAGTTTTAAACCATATTTCGCCTCCATGCGCTTCAACTATCTGCCTCGAAATATATAGTCCCAAGCCTGATCCTATTTTGTTTTTCTGTGTTATATATTTGTTAAAAATTTTTGATGAAATTTCTTCCGGAATTCCTTTTCCATTATCGCTTATAAAAACCTGAATCTCCTTGTCTGCCGACAAAGCCCCTATCGTTATAATAACCCCTTTGTCATTATGTTGTATCGCATTGCTTATAATATTTGAAAAAATTCGCTTAATTTCAATCCTGTCAACTTCTATTTCAGGCAAATTTTCTTGTATATCCAATAAAAGCTCGGCATCTCTGTCATCTGCCAAATATTGCAAGGATTTTACCACTTCTGTTATTATTTCTTTCATATTTTCGCTTGTTTTTTGTAAAAATATTTTCTCTGATTCGTAATGATATACGGATAAAAGGTTATTAATCAATTTCAAAAGGTCTTCGTTTATTTTATAAATATCTTTAAGATATTCCTGATAAGATTCCTTATTTATTAAACCTTTTGGAGAAAGTAAAAACTCAAGAGCCTTTTGTTCTGATATTATCGGGCTTTTTAAATCATGCGTTAATGTCGCTATAAAAGCTTTTCTAATCTCTTCAATTTCGTTTCTCTGTATAGTTTCCAGCGAAACAATTGATATTGTGTCCATTATAAGTTTAAAAAATTCTTTTTCCTGCGTTGTCCAAGCTTTTGGAGTTGAACTGGCTATCATTGTAATCTCAATTATGCCTTTTTCTTCTTTGCCGGGAATTTTTTTTGAAGTGGGATATGCAATAAGAGCTTTAATATTCTCTGCTTGCAAACAATTTTTTAAATATTTGTTTTTTATAGCTTCGTCGACATTTTCATAAACAAGAATTTCATCAGGTTGAGGAGTAATTTCTGCGGCAGTATTTTCAGGGACAAAGCGCTGTCCTTTCAAAAGTTCCAACTGCGCTTCTTTTGTTTTTTTCCCGTACCAATAAAGTGAATGAGCCTCTAAATGAAGGTGAAGTGTTTTATCCGCATCAAAAATATTTAATAATTCATTCAGTAAATAATTGTCAATATCATCGAGTTTTGTAAATAAACTTACTTCCGAAGTTATCTTTCTAAGGGTTTTTTCATTATTAATTAAAGAATTAAGCCCATGTTTCATTTTGTTTATTGAATCAGAAAGCTTTTTTAACTCATCCTGAGTGTCAAGTCTGGCTTCAACCGATAAATCTCCTTCAGCTATTTGTAATGCTTTATTTTCAAGATATTTTATCGCGTCAATTATCGAAAATGCAAAACAGATAAAAAGATAAGCCAGACCTATAAAACCCAGAGCTGACGCAGTTAAGATTAAATATTTCAGCTTTTCGATATCTTTAATTTCAGTAATTAGCTGTTGATCAAGTAAAATCAATTTGGCTTCATACAGTTCAAAGCTTGAATCCAACGCATTTTTAGCTGAATTATAAAAAATTTGCATATCTAAAGTTATTGAATTAGAGTTTAATATTTCTTTAGAAACCATATCTAAAAAAATCAGGGAATTCTTATTAACATCACTGAGATATTTCTCCAAAATTTCTTTAAAGTCTTTTCTTTTTTCAAAAATTTTTGCAGAATTATCATTTATATAATTCAAAGCTTTCTTTACAAAAAATGAATTTATTAAAATAATCTCTTTTTCATTTTGCATTAATCGTTTATTTATTAAAGCGTTTACAGCAATATTTTTTATTATACCCAGACTGTCGATTAAATTTGGTAGATCTCTTTGAATTGAACGAATTGTGTAAAAAGTTATAATTTCACTGTCAAGCGTTAAATTTGAATTATCAGATATCTTTATAATTAAATCGAGTATTTCCTGCGTTATAATGTTATATTCATCAAAAAAGATATCCTTATTAAGTTGCGCGCGTTTTTTTTTAAGATCAATCCATTTGTCTTCAATACTTTTTAAGTCTCCAGAGATTTTTAAAAGGTCATTATATTTTGTGTTTATTTTTTTTAACTCATCAATTGATATATTTATGAACAATACTGTTTTATTTATTTGGTATTGAAATTCTTTATGTTTTTCAAGATAAGACCCGGAAAATCCTCTAAGTTCTTCAAGATGATATAAAATATTTTTTGCGGGTTTTATATATTCAACGCCGATCCGTTCTTTTTTTATCAGGTTAATTTTTTTATCAAGTCCGAGATTAATAATAAATAAAAAAGCTGATATGAATAAGATAAGTAAAAGACTTATCAGTCCAAATTTTTGAGGATATTTTAACCTGTTTATTAATTTAATTCCAGGTTTCAATAAATTTTTCATAATTATAATAAAGTCATTAATATGTTTACATTTAACGAGTTTTCCCAATTATCCCACAAGCAATTCAGGTTAATCAGTTTTGTCGTTCAGTATATTAAGTAGGTAACAAAAAGTTTTCAGGTTTTTATCTACCCAACCCCAACCCCTTCCCTTCAAAGGGAAGGGGCTTTTGTTGTTTGTTTGCCTCACTCGCTTCGCTCGTTCGGCAAAATTTAATAAGAG
>Ga0209202_1001740_pt1 | contig 12748 bp, 9 predicted proteins | sample AD_UKC032_MetaG_FD_184416 | JGI IMG/M metagenome (GOLD analysis project Ga0209202, IMG submission 184416) | Active sludge microbial communities of municipal wastewater-treating anaerobic digesters from USA - AD_UKC032_MetaG (SPAdes) (version 2) | ecosystem: Engineered > Bioreactor > Anaerobic >... | reverse complement strand
CTCGAATATTCACTTTCTTTCGTTATCCCGTCTTATCCCTCGTTGTCCCTGATCGTGCGTTCAGGGTCTAGTGGGTGTACGCCCGTGATGGTTCAAGTCCATTCTTCGGCACCATTTGAAAAAACGGAGGGTTAGCTGATTTCATCGGTTAGCCCTTTTTTATGTTTAAGGGCACTTGGTCACCGTTTTGGCCAACACTTTTCCAGAAGACTTCCGTCTGAGAAATTGGATACTCACTTTAGTTTCAGGGCTGCACCGAAAAGGGGCAGTAGATTTCTCTCTCTGAGAATGGAGATCACTTTCAAAGCCTCGTCCGTGCTGTTGAATTTCCCGACAACAATTCGATACCATGTTTCGTTCGGGGCTGCTTTTCTTGGGACAACCTCGATTTTTTTCCCTTTCAGTGATGGTTCGGCTCTGTAGATTCTGGCAAATTCAGGACTGCTGAACGTTCCGACATTGATTTTATAGGTGCGATCGGAGGATGGGATGATCAGACTTCTTTCCGTAATTTTCGGTATCCGGATTTTCTGGTTTACAGAAACGAGATGGGCATTGGTGATCTCGGGGTTGAAATCCAAAATGAGGTCGGTACGGGTTGTATTGGACATTCCGTAGTGATCCGCCGCCAAGCGGGAAATGCTCTGTCCTTTCTTCACGATGACGGCTTCCGTCGTTTCGCTCATGCGTGGCGAAGATGCAGATAGCGCTATAGCTGGTTGGGGAGATTCAGCGGGTGGTATCCTTGCTTCAACAGGTGGATCTTGCGCGTCAACTTTAGCAGTTTTGGTGGTTGCAGTTTGTGGCGCTGTGACAAGAGGTCGTTCATTATGGAAAAGAGAAGTCCACAGAGATGCGATACCCTTTCGTTCTGAAGATCCGTATCGAAGGAATCCATTCGCCACAAAAACTATTCCTCCCACAACAAGCAGGAACAGCAGGATAGCGGCAATCCGCCTAGACGTAAGAATTCTTTCACGATTGATTGGCGGGGTTCTTTTTATGAAACTGAAGGCTCCTATCGGCTTGAATTGCCGGCGTGACGGGCCTTCCAGATTATTTATAACGTCGAGAAAAATCTTTGCGTCTATTTTTTTCTTGGATTCGCTGAAACCGCCGATGAAGGCGTTGTCGCACACAATATTGATGACACGCGGAATGCCCTTTGCATACTTGGTGATTTCGGAGATCGCCTGGGGAGTGAATGTATCCGCAGTGCTGCTCCCAACGAGTTTAAGGCGATGCTCAATATAGTCTCGCGACTCTTCAATGTTCAGCGCCTTGATTTCACGCCTGATCCCTATCCTCTGGTTAAGGATTTTCAAACTTGGTGAATCGAGGATATTTTTAAACTCCGGTTGTCCCACGAAAACTATCTGAAGACGCTCGGATACCAGGGGTCCCAGATCGGTTAATTTTCCCAGTTCTTGTAGAGTTTCTGTTGCAAGAAGATGTGCCTCATCGATGATCACCGCAACCATCTCGTTGTTGCCGAGATGCGACAGATATTCAACAAACTGATGCAAAAGGGTTTTTTTGTCTTTTCCGGTAACTTCAAGATATAGATCCCGGAGAATGCTTTCCAGTAATTCTTCAAAGGTGGTTAATGTATGAAAAATGAAGGCTGTTTTCACTCTCTCATCCAGGTTTGTTAAGACCGAGTGAATAAGTGTCGTTTTGCCGGTTCCCACTTCCCCTGTAATACTAATGAAGCCCTGCCGCGTTTTTATACCCTTCATCATCGCATCGAGAGCATCCCAGTGGCTTGATGTAAAATAGAGAAATTTGGGATCTGGCGAAATTTCAAAGGGTTTTTGAGAAAATCCGTAAAATTCATTATACATGTATTGCCTCGTTAACTTTGTGTCACGGTGTCAGTAAGTTTGCACCATGCACGCAGGATCCAGTTTCTGACGATGGGTTTTGTGCCGGATGGGATAATCTCATTTTCTATACAAGGTAGTCAAGGATTACTCTTCTTTAAGCAAGACTGGAACTAGAATAATGCGACTACATCCAAAACACCATTTGCAGATTTGATTTCAATCTGATCGGAAACTTGTTTAATTAACGAGATCATCTTATCTTTTTCCGTTAATATCTGAGCGGTGAATCCCCGCAGGCCTTTTGAAACGTACACTGCCGACTACGGCAGAGGCGGAGGCGGAGCGGAGGGCTCAAGTTCGACAGGTTCGAGATTGGGACCGCCGTGTTTCTCGCAGGGCTTTGTCGGCTGGGTATCCATAATATAAAATTCTTCTCGCTGAACGGGGCAGAGAGGTGTAGCCAGTTCGTTCGTTGTCGGGTCGATCAGAACAGTTACAACCGTATCAGGCTTTGGGAAGTCGAATACGGGTTTCCCAGCCAGGGCCCCGCGCATGAAGCGTCCCCAGATCGGGGCGCAGACGGCCCCGCCCGTAAAGCCCGGTCCTCCCGGTCTCGGCTTGTCATAGCCAACCCAGACACCCGTGATGATCTGGGGGGTGTAGCCGATGAACCAGGCATCCCGGTAATCATCGGTTGTGCCGGTCTTCCCGGCGGCCTGCTGTTGAAGCGCGAAACTTTTCAGTGTTTTGGCGGTACCGTAAGTGAGGACGTCCTTCAGCATCTGGGTCGTCACAAAGGCGGTAGCCGGAGCAAGGGCCGGAGTGATGGCCGGAGGCGTTTCCGTCCAGGATTGGTGTTGGCGATCATAGATGCGGAGGATAGTCCTGGATTGGGGCCGCAGGCCACCATTGGCAAAGGGGGCATAAGCTGAGACAAGATCGTGCAGGGTGACTTCTCCGGAACCGAGGGCCAGCGTGAGATCATTGGTTGTCTGTAAATTCAATCCAAGCTGAGCGGCAAAATCAATAAAATAAGGAACTCCGATAGCATCAAGGAGTTTCACGGAAATAATATTGTTCGAATAAGCCAGAGCTTGCCTGAGGCTCAGGTCGCCGTAAAGTTTCCGATCATAGTTGTGGGGTGTCCACTTTTCGTTGTTACCCCGGTTGTAGGTCACGGGAGCATCGTTGAAGATTGTACCTGCCGTGTAGCCTTTTTCCAAGGCCGCCGCATAGAGGAGAGGTTTGATGGCAGATCCGGGCTGCCGCTTGGCGAAAAAGGCACGATCATAGGGATTCTGAGCGAAATCAACGCCTCCCACGGCTGCCAGAACGTCACCCGTATTCGGATCGAGGGCCAACAAGGCTCCTTGAAGTTGAGGTGAAATGCGCCGGACCCCTTCCTGCAGGGCCTTCTCGGCCAGTCGCTGCATCGGCAAATTCATCGCCGTGATGACATCCAGTCCGCCCTGATCGACAATCTCCGGACCGTAGTGTTCAATCAGTTTGTAGCGCACATGGGCCAGATAAGACGGCGCTTCTCCGGATTTTATAACGGAGATGGGACGAGACCGCAGCTTTTTTTCCTGCTGGGCGGTGATCATTTTTAAAGTCATCATACGCTTCAGGATAAGGTTCTTCCTCTTATTAATCATGGCCTTGTCCCCGGAAGGATTATAGCGGGTCGGGGCCTTGGGAACGGCGGCTAAAAGGACGCATTCAATTTGATTCAATTCCTGGGGGGGCTTATCAAAATAAAGCCTGGCAGCCTGGGCGATGCCCCATGCCCCATTTCCGAAATAGACCTCATTGAAATACATTTCTAAAATCTGCTTCTTTGTGTATTTCTGTTCGTATTCCATGGCTAGGATTCCTTCCCGGACCTTTCGCTCGATAGTCTTCTCTCCATGGAAATATTTGTTTTTGATGAGCTGTTGGGTGATGGTCGAACCTCCTTCGGCCATTCGCCCTTTCATCACGTCCTTTACCATGGCGCGGGCAATCCCGCGCATATCAATCCCGCCATGCTCGTAGAAACGGGCGTCCTCGATGGCGATGAGCGCTTTTTGCAGAAAGACTGGAACCTGATCGATCCTGACCCAGTAACGCTTTGTCGTCAGGATCCGGCCTGCGAACTGCCCGTGACTGTCGAAGACACGAATGGATGTGTAGCCTGTCGGCAAGGGGGGATAAGTGGCGATAGTCTCCTGGGCAAAGGCCGTAGCGGTAATGACCAGGGCCAGCAGAAGTCCGAAGACGGAGATGATGCACCGGCGTTTACAAAAGGGGACTGAATGGAAAACCAAAATGCTCTTCTACTCCTTTGATCAGTTAAGCAGCCCGTCAAGAAATCGATCTACAATCTCCATATAGAGAGATGGATATTCATTCTTGACCAGAATAGTTTTTTGAAGTTTTTTCAACTGGATCATGCCATTGAAAGCGCCCCAGAGGATGATCGCTTGGCGTCTGGGATCAACCGCTTTGAACTGTCCGCAGTCAATGCCTTCACGGATGGCTAGCGTGAGCATGGTAATGCTGGCATTGCCATGTTCATCGATCTCTTTCTTCAATTTTGCAGGAAAAATCGTTTCCGGCGATGTCAGAAAATAATTGATAATATCAAAATAATTTTTATGCTCTTCACTGAACCGGAGATAGGCCGAAGCGATCGAGCGGATCTTCCTCTCCGGCGACATTTTTCTATCCACCGCTTGACTGATTGTCTGGCGAAGCAGTTCCAGCCCTTCAACCTGGAGCGCCGCAAAGAGTTCTTCTTTGTCTTTAAAATAAAAATAAATTGCACCGACGCTTAATTCGGAACGTTTCGCAATCTGATTGATCGACGTGGCGTTCATTCCTTTTTCCAGAAGAAGCGCTCGCGCCGTATCCAGGATTTGTCTTTTACGTTGCTCTCTTTCTCTTTCCCGTCTCTCCTTGGCTCCCATATCTTTCATCCTTGATCTTTTTTCATCTTCGTTGCTTCTTTGTCCCCTTTGGATCTCATGTCAAACCAGGGTTGCTGCTTTTTAAAAGGGCACCAGGCCGCCCGGCAGTATCGAACCGGATCCTCGGTCGGTATTTTGATCTTCGGCAACAGACCTTCCCGGTGGTTTTTCACCCAGGCTTCGGCTTTCTCTTTTGAATCGACTTCTCCGGCGCTGTATTCAGTCCTTCCCCGGCAATGCACAAATCCGTAAATCAGTTCATAGGATTCGGCCATGAAAATCTGTCCTCTAAAATTCCTCGCCGATTTTCAACAGCACTTTGATGGCCAGACCGGTGTCGATTCTTTCCCGATAGACGTCGGGCAGGCGCTCCAGCGGCTCGTAGTCAGAGATCAGCGGCCGGGCGTCCAGTTTGCCCTGGGCCATCCAGTTGAGGCACTGGATGTTTTCCCCGTGCGTGTTGGAATTAGAAGCCGTCAGACGGATTTCCTTGAGATTGATCAGGAAAGGCGCCTCCAGGCTGATCGGGGAAAAGATCATGCTCACGATGCAGATTTCCCCTGCGTCCTCCGTCAAGAGCACAGCGCGGTTGATGTTGGCCTGGACGCCGGAGCACTCGAATATTTTCCGATAGCCCCCGGGAGCAGCCACCATCGCCTGCTGATCCGCATCTTTCTCCAGCGGATCGAAGACCTGATCGGCTCCGTACAAAACGGCGATGTCTCGCTTGGACGCGACCGGTTCGAAGAGAACGATCGGGCCGTAGCCGAGTATTTTGAGCAACCGCACGGTGCAAAGGCCGATCGGGCCGCCGCCCATGACCAGCGCCGACCCTTTCCGGTCGCTGGTGCAGCCGATGCCGTGCAGCGCGGCGGCAAAGGTTTCCGCCAGCGCGGCGTTTCGGGAATCGACGCTGTCCGGAATGGGAATCAGCATTTGCGGAAAGACTTTGACATACTCCGCAAAGCCGCCCGGTAAATCACCGATTCCCGCGGTCCGCCGGTGAACCCGGCAGAGGTGCGGTTTGCCTGAAAGGCAGTTGGCGCAATGCCCGCAGTAGGTGGGGCGAATACAGACCCGCATGCCCAGGGCAGTTCCGCCGGCTTCAGCGCCTTTTGCAACAACTACGCCGCTGATCTCATGGCCCAGGATGTAGCCGTCGGCCAGATGTCCGCCGGCGACCAGGGAATGATCGGAACCGCAAAATCCCGTATTGGCCACTTTGACCAGCACCTCGTCCGGCGCCACCGAATAGTCGGGCACGTCTTCGTAAACGAGCCCTTTGTCCTTGCGAAACACAACCGCTTTCATAAATTTTCTTTCCTTTAGAACAAAAGGTTGCAACCCCTTGTTCTAATCCTCGCATTCCAGCGCAATTTTTTCCACTTTATCCAGATCCTTCTTGTAGAAGAAGGAGCCGGCAAAGAATAACAGGGACGACATCACCAGAAAAATAGGGACGATCGACATGGCCACCTTGATGCCATGGAGATCGGATATCTTCCCGATCACAATGGGCGCAAGAGATGCTCCTAAAAGATTCTGAACAATCACGCAAACGGAATAGGAGATTGCCCGAAGACCAGGGTGAATAACCTCCTGGGTGGCGATAATTGCAGCCGGGGCAAAGGCGGAGGCCAGGATACCCATTCCGATAAGCGTTAAATATTGTGCCTGTCCCTGAAGAAAGGAAAAGGCGGTAAAGATGAAGATGGCATTCAGAATTGAGGTAATCGCGGGAAACAAAAGTCTCGCGCTGGGACGTTTCTTAAACCATATGTCGGCCAGCCATCCTCCCAGAGGCAGACCGATAACTGCCAGAATCATAAGGACGCTCACCTTCATTCCCGCTTCGCTCATAGGAATCCCTGTTGTCCGATGCAAATAGGTGGGAAGCCAGACCATGATGGCATTGTTGGCGAAGATGCAGCCGATAAACCCCAGGTTGGTAAAAATTAGGGAAGGGGTACGGAGAAATTCCCGCACAATATCCATTTTGCTCATTTGTTTTTTGCCGGTCCTGCAGGTATCGTCGGTCTTCACCAGCTCGACCGTCTTGTAATCCTTGACGAAGAAGAAAAGGATGGCCACGATTGCCCCGGGGATTGCCACCACGCCAAAGGCGTGACGCCATCCCCAGTGCGTGGCGATGAATCCGCCCAAGCCAATCCCGACGGCAATGCCGAGGGGGATGGACATATTCCAGAGGCCCATCATGCGCGACCGTTTTTCCTCGGGGAACAATCCCGAGAGCATCGCCGTGCCGGCCGGAGCGTAACCAGCCTCACCGATCCCGATGGCGCCCCTGGTCATCAGCAGTTGAGGGAAAGTCTTGGTAAAAGCGCATGCCAACGTGGCCATACTCCAAATAAAAGCCATGATGCCGATGGTCTTTTTCCGGCTCCAGCGATCCACAAGGATCGAAACCGGAAGGACAAATACGACAATCGACCAGTAAACCATTGACACGAGCAGACCGGATTGGGTATCGGTTAGCCCCCACTCCTTTTGAATAAAGGGGAAAAGGGACGTCACAATCATCCGATCTACGTAATCGAAGAAATACAGCAGAAAGAGCAGGGCGAAGATATAATAGGTGCTCCGCGGAGACAGCTTGTATTCCTTTGGGGCAGTTACGTTGTTCATGGGACCTCCTTATCTCGTTTTGAAGGTTTAGCCTGCTAGGTTGTGCCTAAAACGACGACATTAAAATTATGCCTCAATTACATTTATATCCGCCGAGATTGGCCAGGGCGACACTGCCGGGGCTGATCACGGAAGGATCTACCTTGACATTGATACAGGCGGTTTTCCCGGAGGCAAAAGCCGCCTCCAGTGCCGGCTTGATGTCTTCCGGTTTTTCGACACAAACGCCGAATCCCCCCAGAACCTCCACCATCTTGTGGTAATCTACCCAGCCCAGCTCCGTGCCGTTGGGAATATTGTGCCCCAACCGCAGGGTCTGGCTGTGCGCGATCATCCCCCAGGACTGATCATTGGCGATCACGACAACGATGGGAAGTTTCTTGCGGATCGCCGTATGAAATTCCATAAAGTTGAAACCGGCGGACCCATCTCCCATAATGAGGAGAACACGTTTGTCCGGATGTTTCAATTTGGCGGCGTTGGCATAAGGAATGCCGACGGCTAGGCAGCCGTAAAGACCATAGTCCAGGAAAGTGCCGCCCTTTTTAACGGTCCGTGTCATGCCCATCCAGGTCGATGTATCGCCGCCGTCGGCAACGACAATGTCGTCTTCCCGGTTCATGAATTTATTGACCTCATTGGCCAAACGCATCGGATGCATGGGCAGTGTTTCGCACTCCCACATGGCTTTGGCTTCTTTTTTGCCTGCCTCATGGGCAGTGCGGACGGTATTCACCCAGGGCTGATATTGCGCCTTCAACGTGTCGCTGATTTTTTGTTCATCCAGGATGCCGTTTAGTTCCTTGAGAAACGATTTGATGTCACTGACAATGCCTAGATCAATGGTCCGGTTACGACCGATTTCATCGGGGGCGATATCAACCTGAATAAATTTGGCGGTCGATGGGAAAATTTCGCCGAAAATGTAGAAAAGACTTAATCGGCCACCCAGAAACAAAACCAGATCGGTGGTCATCAGCGTAATCATAGCCGAACCGGGCCGGATGGCCAGAGAGCCCTCAAAACAAAGAGGGTGTGTATCGGGAATAACACCGCGACCCGCACCCGCCGTGTAAATCGGGATGCCGATTTTTTCCACGAATTCGATGATTTCCTTTTCGGCGTCGGAATACCACAGGCCGCTGCCGCCTATAACAATTGGATTCTTGGCCGCCTTGAGCAAATCGATCACCTTCCGGGTGTTCTCCCGGTCAACGGGCTTGGAAACGACGGTTGTGCTGGGCTTCTTGACCGCGGTCATATCCACCTTGGCGTTCAGGACGTTACAGGGAAATTCAAGATAAACAGGTCCCGGCCGTCCGCTCATCGCCGCACGGAAGGCCATATCGACGTATTCGGGAATCCGCTCCGGAACGTAGCAGACGAAGGCTTTTTTCACCATCGGTTCAATGACGGGGAGCTGGGTCATATCCTGAAGGTCCAGTTTTTCCGTGGCCTCGGTTCCCACGCAGCCGGCAATGAGAATGACCGGTGCGTTGGAAAGCCTGGCACTGGCAATGCCGGTTAGGGCATTGGTGAATCCGGGACCGGCTGTGACCATTGCTACCGCAGGTTTGCGGTTTATCCTGGCGGAAGCTTCGGCCATGAAGACAGCCGCCTGTTCATGGCGCACGTCAAAAAGGGTGACCGGTGTATTTTCCAGATACTGGTAAATCGGTGTAATATGCCCGCCGCTTAAAGAAAAAATGTAATCGACACCTCGTTCGACCAGAGCGTCCGCAACGAGTTTGCCACCAATAACGTTATTCATAATATATCCTCCTAATGATCGATAAGTTACTTTATTGACCGATTCTAAATCAAAGATGATATCGAGACGGCAAGGAGGAGGCGACGAGGCGTATTGTACATACGCTGAGGAAGCCGCCGACGAAGCCAACAAAGATAGCGCTTTGATTTAGGATTGGTCTCATAGTTCCATGCACTGACCGCCATCAACATTGATGGCCTGTCCCGTAATATAACGTGAAGCGTCGGACGCCAGGAAGGCTACCAGATCGGCGGCCTCTCTAGGCGGGCCGATATAGCCCAGCGGAATCGTTTTGCACATTTCCTTTTCCTGTTGTTCAACCGTCGTCCCTAAGAATGACGCTTCCAGTCCGAAACGCCACTTTTCCAGATCCGTGGCGATTTGCCCCGGACAGATGGCATTGACCCGGATTCCTGCTCCTCCCAATTCCTTGGCCATGGTTTTGGTCAACATGATGACTCCCGCCTTGGCCACCGCATAGGCGCTGTTGAAAATTGGGGGAACCTTGCCGGCTCGCGAGGCTGTATTGACAATAACCGCCGGTTTGCCCGCCATGAGTGGGATGACGGCCCGCGAGACGCGGAAGACGGAAAACAGATTCACATCGATGGTTTTGATCCAGGCCGCTTCGTCATAACCCAAAACCGTATTGGGAACGCCGAAAGATGCCCCCGCATTGTTGCAAAGAATATCGACATGGTCGAAGCTGCCTTTGATAGTGTCCACCATGGCGCCGATGGCTTTGTTATCTGTAATGTCCACGGCTATGGCCAATGTTCTGACGCCATGAGTCTTTGCCAGTTCGGCAGCGATTGTCTCCATCTCTTCACCCGTCGCGGGCTTCAGGGATTCTCCCGGTACGGGCGGCTTTCCCAGATCGGCAATGATAATGTTGCAGCCCGAAGCGGCCAATTTTTCCGCGATGGCATAACCGATACCTGTTTTTTTGCCGGCCCCCGTGACAATCGCTGTCTTTCCTTTCAAATCATTATAAATCATCGGCACCTCCTTCATCATACCAGTTACGGTGGTCCAGGTGGGCATACTTGGGTAACAAGCGTGTCGGCAGCGCCAGGGCGTCCTTTCGAAATGGCGGGGCCAGTTGCTTTCCGTCCACCAGAAATTCAAGTACGGTTGGTTTACGACTTTTCAAACAGGCGTCGAAGGCTTCACGGATATCTTCAGGACGACGGACCTGAACCCCATTGGCTCCCATGGCCTTGGCCACGGGCACAAAGCTCTCCGGGTTGGGGATATCGACACCGACGAAGCGGTTGTTGTAGAAGTCCACCTGGTTTTTGGCTTCCGCGCCCCACCACATGTTTCTAAAGACACAGGCTATGACCGGAAGATTATGTTCTACGGCCGTGCTGACTTCGTGGAGGCTCATGCCCCACGCGCCGTCGCCGATGATGGCGATGACCGGCGCTTTGGGACGGGCAATTTGCGCCCCGAGGGCCGCGGGGTAAGCGAAGCCCGTGTTGCCGAAGGTCAGCGCAGCGATATGTCGTCTCGACTGGTTGAACTTCAGGTAGCTGTTAGCTGTCGAGGCAACGTTTCCAATATCGGTAGTTACAATGGCATCAGCCGGCAGCGCTTTGGAAATTTCCAGGAGAACTCGGCGGGGGTTGATGGGATTGCCCTTGACCATGGCTAAATCAACAATTTCTTTTTCCCAGACCTTCTTTTCTTTGGCCACCGCTGCCAAACGTTTTTCATCAGGTTTGCGATTTTTATCTGTGGTCCTCAGGCGTTTCAAAATTTCCGCTGTGGCCTCCTTCGCGTCACCGATAATCCCGACCTCAATGGGGTGAGTCCGGGCAATGTGCTTCGGATTGATGTCGATCTGAATAATCTTAGCCTTGTCTGGGAAGTAATTAATGTCGTACTGGGGCAGGGTCCCGAAGACGGAGAGCCTTGTGCCGATGGCCAGCATGACGTCTGCTTTGGCCAGTGTCTTCATGGCCGCCTTGGAACCCATGTAGCCGATGGGACCCACGGACAGGGGATGATTCCCGTAAAATGCATCATTGTGGAGATAGGTGACCGCCACGGGCGCCGTCAGGTGCTCGGCGATGGCCTTGACGATGTCCAGAGCGTCGCTGTCAACCACACCGCGGCCGGAGACAATCATGGGATTTTTCGCTTTGGACAGAAGTTCGGCGGCCCGGTCCAATTGTTCGATGGAACCGCAGCCCCGGGCGTCCACGCGGTATTGGGACGGTTTCAAGATAGATTCTTCCAGTTCACCATAGAAATAGTCGCGCGGGATATCATACAGGACGGCGCCCCGGTCGGCATACGCGATGCGGAAAGCCGTTCTTAGACAATCGGCGACTCTTTTAGGATGGGGTACGCGGACGACGGCTTTCGTGATGGCCTTGAAAACAGACATCTGATCGCATTCTTGGAAGCCGTCCCAGCCGATGGTGGGTGTCCCGGCCGAAGGCGAGATAATCACCAGGGGCGTATGACCCATATTGGCTGCTGCCACGGATGTGACCATATTCGTGATGCCGGGACCGTTCTGACCCGTAACGACACCGCACCGGCCCGAGACACGGCAGTAAGCGTCTTCCATATGCGCAGCGCTTTGTTCGTGACGGACGGGGATAAATTTAATTCCCGCAGTAGGGAAGAGATCAAGCATGTCCATAAAAGCTGATCCGACGATGCCACAAACATGATCCACACCTTCGGCCAGCAGGGTTTCAACAATTGCCTCGCTGGGCGTCATTTTTACTTTTTTCATTTTTTAGAACCTCCATTGCATTCGATCTTGATTGTTTCTTAATTGGAAAACGCTTCTTTCCCGAAGAATTCTTCTTTATTGTTTTTGTAAAACCGCCCGTGTCTCCTGAGCGATCATCTTTTCTTCATCCGTCGGTACTACTAAAACTCTGATCTCTGATTTCCGCGTGGAGATCACTCTTTCACCCTCACCATTGATATTCCGGTTTTCATCCAGAACAATATTAAGCCAGGACAAAAAGGCGCAGATCCGACGCCGCATTGGCGGTGAGTTTTCGCCGACCCCCGCGGTAAAGGCCAGGGCGTCAAGGCCGCCGATAGCAGGCATCAGGGACCCAATTCCCCTGGCCACACTGTAAGCAAAAACAGCAAGCGCCAGACGCGCCCGCTCATGGCCTTGCTGTGCTTCCTTCTCCAGATCACGGAAGTCCGGAGAAACACCGGAAATACCCAAAACACCGCTTTGCCGGTTGAGGATATCTATCACGCCCGGAAGCGAGCATTTCTCCTTTTCCATAATAAAAGGCACAATCGCCGGATCGATGTCCCCGCAGCGTGTACCCATAACAAGACCTGAAAGGGGCGTAAATCCCATGGAAGTATCCATCGACGCTCTTCCCGCCACGGCGCAGAGACTGGAGCCGGCGCCGAGATGGCAGGTGATGATTCTCGGTTGCGTAATTTGATCCTGCAAAAGTTCGGCGGTCCGGAGGGAAACATACCGGTGCGAAGTGCCGTGAAAACCGTAGCGGCGGACATGATCTTCTGTGTAATAACGATAGGGGATCGCATAAGTATAAGCATGT
>Ga0209202_1001739_pt1 | contig 12752 bp, 12 predicted proteins | sample AD_UKC032_MetaG_FD_184416 | JGI IMG/M metagenome (GOLD analysis project Ga0209202, IMG submission 184416) | Active sludge microbial communities of municipal wastewater-treating anaerobic digesters from USA - AD_UKC032_MetaG (SPAdes) (version 2) | ecosystem: Engineered > Bioreactor > Anaerobic >... | reverse complement strand
AGAAGCGATGCGCTACCAGAGCTTTAACGAATTCATCCGGCAAGCAGCCACCCGCAACCCCGGGCAACCGGAGTTCCTGCAGGCAGTCACCGAAGTCATAGAGAGCCTGTGGCCGTACATCGCGCAGCACTCGAAGTATGCCGAACACGGCCTGCTCGACCGGCTGATCGAACCTGAGCGGGTCATCATGTTCCGCGTCTCGTGGGTCGACGATCATGGTGACGTCCAGGTCAATCGCGGCTACCGCATACAGCACTCCTCGGCCATCGGGCCCTACAAGGGCGGTATCCGCTTCCACCCGTCGGTCAATCTCTCGATCCTAAAGTTTCTGGCTTTCGAACAGACTTTCAAGAATGCCCTGACCACCTTGCCAATGGGCGGTGGCAAGGGCGGCTCCGATTTCGACCCGAAGGGCCGCAGCCCGGGCGAAGTGATGCGTTTCTGCCAAGCTTTCGTCAGCGAACTGTTCCGCCATGTCGGCGCCGATACCGACGTGCCGGCCGGCGACATCGGCGTCGGTGGTCGCGAAGTCGGCTTCATGGCCGGCATGATGAAAAAGCTATCGAACCGCGCCGATTGCGTCTTCACCGGCAAGGGCCTGAGTTTCGGCGGCTCGCTGATCCGCCCCGAAGCAACCGGCTACGGCACGGTCTATTTCGCCGAACAGATGCTCAAGCAGTGCGGCCGCAGTTTTGACGGCCTGCGCGTCAGCGTTTCCGGGGCCGGCAATGTCGCCCAGTATTCAGTCGAGAAAGCCATGGCCCTTGGCGCCAAGGTCATCACGGTGTCGGATTCGAGTGGCACGGTCGTCGACGAAAGCGGTTTTACGCCGGAGAAACTGGCCGAACTGATGGAGGTGAAAAATCATCTCTACGGCCGCGTCAGTGATTATGCCAAGCGCGTCGGCGCCGCCTTCCGCCCGGGATTGCGCCCCTGGCACGTGCCGGTAGACGTCGCCCTGCCGTGCGCGACGCAAAACGAACTCGACGGCGAAGATGCCAAGCGCCTGCTCAAGAATGGCGTAATCTGCGTCGCCGAAGGCGCCAACATGCCGTCTACCGGCGAGGCCGTTAAGGTTTTCGAAAGCAACGGTGTGCTTTACGCGCCAGGCAAGGCCAGCAATGCCGGCGGGGTGGCGACCTCGGGCCTTGAAATGAGCCAGAACGCCATGCGCCTTTCCTGGCAACGTGAAGAAGTCGATGCCCGCCTGCACGAAATCATTTGCAATATCCATGAAGCCTGTCTGAACTACGGTCGCGATGCCAACGGCAAGGTGAGCTACGTCAACGGTGCCAACATTGCCGGCTTTGTCAAAGTGGCCGATGCCATGCTCGCGCAGGGCGTCATATAACCCAGTTTCAATACCAAGGAGGGATTCCCATGTTTCCTGAATATCGCGACCTGATTTCCGAATTGAAGACGAGCGACAGATATTTCCTGAATCTGTTCGAAAAACACAATTCACTCGATCAGCGGATCAAGAACATGGAATCCCGGCACGAATCGGGAACACCGGACGAGATCGAGGTGCTCAAAAAGCAAAAGCTGGCAGTCAAGGACGAGCTTTACGCCCTGCTCCAGAAAATCAGCCTGACGCGGATCAAGACCTGACGACTGCTCGGCCGGCGGGTTGCTAGCGGTCCCAATACGGCTCGGCGCCGATATGGGCAACCATGAAGTCGATGAAGACACGGCCTTTGCTGGGAAGGTGTCGCGTCGGCAGCTACATTGCATAGACTTGCCGCTCCACCGAGATGTACTCGGACAACACAGCCTGCAAACTGCCGCTCTGCAGGTCCTTGCCGATAATGAAGGTCGGCAGCAGACCAACCCCACGTCCGCCGAGGACGGCCTGTTACAGCGCCTCGTCGTTATCGACACGCAAGGGGCCACTGACCGGCACGGAAATCTCCCCTGCCGGCCCGGTGAACCGCCAACGCCCGGCTCTCCGGAGCGCGTGTAGTCAAGGCAGTCAGGACCCACCAGTTCGGTCGGCGTTCGCGGAATTCCCTTGCGCCGAAAATAATCGGGCGTTACGCACAACCGGCGGCAAACCGGTGCCAGCGGGCGCGCCACCAGATTAGGCCGGGGGTCGCCGGTGACATGGATGGCGACATCGTAACCCTCCTCGGCCAGATTGACCCAGCGGTCGGTAATGCTCAAGTCGATCTTCAGTTCGGAGTGGTGCGACAGGAAGGTGGCGAGCGCCGGGGCAACGTGCAGCGTCCCAAAGGCGACCGAGGCACTGACGCTCAGAACCCCGTGCGCTTCGGTGCTCAGGCTGTCGAGCAGTTGCTCCGTTCCGTGCCTCCTCCAGCATGCGGGTGCAATGCTCGCTCACCGCGGCACCTATTTCGGTAAGACTGAGGTGGCGCGTCGTCCGGTTCAACAAATGGGCACCAAGCGATTTTTCCAGCTTTGCTACCGCCTTGCTGACGCTCGAACGCGACGTCCCGAGGCGGCGCGCAGCCTCGGCAAAACTACCGACCTCGACAACGCGCGCGAAGATCGCCATCAAATTCAAGTCCGCCATCGTTACCCGCTCTCCGATAATTTTCTGCCCCAGCTGATTGTAGCGAATACGGATACATTTTGATGCCCTGCCAATGCCTAGCGCAAGGCGCTCCGCTCCCGTACCATTGACCTTATGATGACTATCCAACTTACGAACACAGATTTTTTACCCAGTGAATCCAGTGACTTCGAGCCACCCGTTGTCAGTATTACCGACTGCATGCGCCTGCGGCAATACCCTTTGAGCGACGAGTTGACCGACGAACTGGACCGGGCAATTGTCGTCCATCCTGAACATATCCCGAACGACGTCGTGACCATGCACACCCGCTGCGCTTACATCGACGAGCGCACCGGCATGCGACGCGAAATCGAACTGGTCTATCCGGATGAAGCCGACCCTGGACAAGGGAAAATTTCCGTCCTGACACCGGTCGGCAGCGCCCTGCTCGGCCTGCGCGTCGGCCAGGAAATCCCTTGGGCCTTTCCCGACGGTTCCGTGCACCGCCTGAAAGTCGCGAGCGTGACCCAGAAAACCCCGTAGTCCATGGTCGTGTCCGCCGCATGGTGTGGCGGGCAGGCCGTACGACGCGCCGACGGGAGAGCGAAAGTTCTCTCGCCGGCATTCCATCGCAAGGAGATCCCAATGCAACGTTTTTTTGAATCTGCCGCAAACGCCCACAACGCATCCCTCGAAGCTGCTGCCGGGTTTGGTGATGCCTATCTGAGCGCTGTCGAGCGACTGGCGCAACTCTGTATCGAGGCAAACCGCGCGGCCTGCGAAAATTCCACGGAAATGGCTCTGTTCTGCCTGGACAAGACTCTTGCCCACAACAACGCCACCTTCTGGAGCAGTTCCTTCCAATCGGACATCGAACGCTTTATCCCGGCCCCGCCGGAAAAGCCGTGACCTGAAGCCGCAGGACGCACAACCAAGGCATGGTGAGCCATCACTGGCTCGCCATGCCTTGTTGCCGCTGCTATTCAGAATCTGGTAACGCGGCTGCCCCCCCCCCGCTTGACGCTGTTGCGGTCGACGCCTAAATTTGGCCGATTTTCATCCTCACCGCACCCGCCAGGAGAACCCAATGAAGATCGGCACCCCGCTTTCCCCGAGCGCCCTGCGCGTCATGCTGCTCGGCGCCGGCGAACTCGGCAAGGAGGTGATCATCGCCCTGCAACGGCTGGGCGTCGAAGTCATCGCCGTCGACCGCTACGCAAACGCCCCCGGCCACCAGGTCGCGCACCGCGCCCACGTCATCTCGATGACCGACGGCGCGGCGCTGCGCCAGTTGATCGAGCAGGAAAGGCCGCACCTCATCGTGCCGGAAATCGAGGCCATCGCCACCGACACACTGGTTGAAATCGAGAAGGAAGGGCTGGCCGAAGTCATCCCCACCGCCCGCGCCGCCAAGCTGACCATGAACCGCGAAGGCATCCGCCGGCTTGCCGCCGAGGAACTCGGGCTGGCGACCTCGCCCTACAAGTTCGCCGATTCGCTGGGCGAACTGCAGGCCGCCATCGACGACGGCATCGGCTACCCGTGCATCGTCAAGCCGACGATGTCCTCATCCGGCAAGGGCCAGTCGCTGCTGCGCGGCCCGGACGACGTGCAGAAAGCCTGGGATTACGCGGCGAGCGGCGGCCGCGTCAACCAGGGGCGCGTCATCGTCGAAGGCTTCATCGATTTCGACTACGAAATCACCCTGCTCACCGTGCGCGCCCGCGATACCGCCGGCGCAGTGCAGACTTACTTCTGCGAACCGATCGGCCACGTGCAGGTGGCCGGCGATTACGTCGAATCCTGGCAACCGCAACCGATGGCGCCGGCTGCGCTGCAACGGGCACAGGAAATCGCCGCCGCCGTCACCGGCAATCTCGGCGGCCGCGGCATCTTCGGCGTCGAACTCTTCGTCAAGGGCGACATGGTCTGGTTCTCCGAAGTCAGCCCGCGCCCGCACGACACCGGCCTGGTCACCCTCTGTTCGCAACGCTTCTCGGAATTCGAACTGCACGCCCGCGCCATCCTCGGCCTGCCGGTCGATACCGCCCTGCGCGAACCCGGCGCCTCGGCCGTCATCTACGGCGGCATGGAAGAAACAGGCATCGCCTTCGACGGCATCGAACAAGCCCTTGCCATCCCGCGCAGCGACCTGCGCCTGTTCGGCAAGCCGGAATCGTTCACGAAACGCCGCATGGGCGTCGCCGTCGCCAACGGCGCCAACATCGCCGAAGCCCGCGAACGCGCCAAGCTGGCGGCGAGCAAGGTCAGGCCGCGCAAGGGGTGAAACAAGCAGCGATTCCGGCCTGTTCGGACTACCGGAAGTCTATTGCGCCCGAGGCAACTCAATCGCCTGGCGATTATGATTCGGGACCGGCAATTTCTGCTCCTCGCTTACTTGTTACGGCATGATGCTTCGCCCGAAAGAGTCCGTTGCCAAATATGCGGCGTCTTTTGAGACGGCACTGACGCCTCGTTCGCTGACAGGCCAATAATTTGCGGAAGAACAAGCTTGATCACCGGCGGGCAGGGGGCGAATCTCTATAACGCCGGCGTGGGCGAGGTAAAGCCGCTCGACTGCCGCCAGAAGCGCCGGGGTCGCTTTTTGTCCACAGTTATCCAGGCGTAGCACACGGTCGCCTATCGGCTGCAACGCGGCCTCTAGCACAACGGCGTCCGCGAGCCACTGTTCATTTACAGCATAGTGGTCGTGAAACACCTTTACGTAGACCACGGCGGCCGCCGTGGAGTCGGCAGCAATCGCAAACGACGGTGCGACAAGAGCGAGAGCGCCAGCAACCAGGCTGGAACGGAAGTGCGATGGGATCAGATGCGCGTTCATGTCTGTCTCCTTCAGTTTTACCGCGGCTCGTTCACTCCGAACGCCGCGCGTGCTTTAATCTCACTGAGGATTGTCAGCCCATCCGCATGCGCTTCTCAAACGACCTTTTGTCATTGCTTGAATGAGTTTAGGGAATGGATGGAATGCCTACGAACCCGAGAATCTCGCTCCATTTGATTCGTGGCTTTTGGGTTGCGGCACGTCACCTGAGCTTCACCCGGGCGGCGACAGAGTTGTTCGTGACCCAGTCGGCAATCAGCCGTGAGATCAAGAAGCTTGAAGAACAACTTGGTCAGCCGTTATTTCACCGCGTAAACCGCACGCTGCAGCTGACGCGAGCCGGCGAAGAACTGTATCGAGCGGTGGATGAAGCGCTCGCGTTGATCGATGCGGTGACCGACCGTCTTGCCGGAGCTGAACGCTTGTTGACCGTCACGACAACCATTCCGCTGGCGTCACTATGGCTCGTCCCCCGGCTCCCGCGATTCACCCAACGCCACCCCGATATCGACGTGCGAATTGCCGCGAACAACGAGGTGATCGATCTCGCGCAAGCACAAGTAGACATCGCCATCCGCTACGCAAGCGTCGGCGGAGCCAATCTTCGCGGCAAGCCGCTGGTCGGCTACAGCACTTTCCCGGTCTGCGCGCCGGCGCTCGTGCAAGACCCGGCGCGCCCGCTACGAACCGTTGTCGACCTTGCACACCATGTTCTGCTCGAATTCGAGACCACCGTTCATGGCCGACCATGGTACGACTGGGACCAGTGGTTCAAAGCGATGAACATTGCCAAATTCAAGCCGGCCGGGCGGCTGCGCTTTTCTCACTATGACCAGGTCGTCGAGGCGGCACTCGCCGGCAGCGGTGTCGCAATCGGGAAACGGCCGCATCTCAACAGCAAGCTTCGGGATGGTACTCTGTGCGCACCGTTCGGTCCGGAGGCAGTAGCACCATTGGGCTGCTTCTACGTTGTGATCGCCGAAGCCAAGGGTCCGCGGAAGGCTGTAGACGCATTTGTGGACTGGCTACACAAGGAGGTGCGCAGGGATGCGCGGACAGCGGCTTTGAGGCCAGGACTGTAGCGCTGATAAAAGCGAAAAAAGGTGAAGGAGACGAGATGGACGCTGACTTGCCGCACCCGCCTAGGCTGGGTGGTTGCCAATGCGGAGCGGTTCGCTACGAGTTGTCCGGCGAACCACTCAAACTCGTTGTCTGCCATTGTCGCGAGTGCAGAAAGCAGTCGGCCTCGGCATTTGGCGTATCGCTGTTTGTGCTGCGTGAAAACTTACGCTTAACACATGGCTCGCCCAAACTCTGGTCGCGCCCAACCGACAGCGGGCACACACTGGAATGTGCTTTCTGTCCGAACTGTGGATCGCGCTTGTGGCATCAGCGCGTCGGCGCGGCTGAAACGATCAGTATCAAGGGCGGATCACTGGATGATCCGATCGATTTGAGTTCCGCCGTTCACATCTGGACTTCACGCATGTTGCCTGGAGTCATTATCCCGAAAAATGCCGTGCAGTTCCCCTATCAACCAGAGTAGGTTGCCCCCTGCTGAGTCTCTGCGCAACCTGGCGTGCACGACACCCGGCAGACTCCTGCTACCTGCTGAGTTCTTGAGCGGTGCGGAGGCCGGGATCAAGTTCGCGCTTGATCGCGTTGCGACAATTTTTAAGCCCTGACACCATTTGAACGTGGTATCGGGCGGCTTTTGGAACAGCAGCAACTTTTTGCCCATTTTTTGACGTCGACCGCAACCGGCCAGGACACCGGCACCAGCTGCAATGCCAATGGCAGCGCCGCGCTTAAACCCCCACCACGCGGCTGGCCGGGAAGCGGGCGGCAAAGCGGCTACCCTGGCCAAGGACGCTCTTGACCTCGAGTTGCGCCTGGTGGCGGTTCAGCGAGTGCTTGACGATCGCCAGGCCCAGCCCGGTGCCGCCGGCGTCGCGCGAGCGGCCACGGTCGATGCGGTAGAAGCGTTCGGTAAGGCGTGGGAGGTGCTTGGGGTCGATGCCGATGCCGGTATCCTGGACCGCGAATTCCGCCCCCTGCGCGCTGGCGTGCCAGCTGATGCGGATGGTGCCGCCGGCCGGTGTGTAGCGCACGGCATTGGAAATGAGATTGCCGAAGGCGCTGACCAGTTCGGGCTCGGCACCACGCAGATCGCCCATGCCGTCGGTTTCGACGACGATGTTGTGGCGGCCGCCCGATAGCGCTTCGGCGTCGCGCCGCAGCTTGTCGATCAGGCTGGCCATGTCGACGGTGTCGTTGGCCGGCGGCGGCGCCGATTCGATCGACGACAGGGTCAGCAAATCCTGGACGATGGATTCCATGCGCTGCGACTGTTCGCTCATCAGCGCCAGGTAACGTTGCTGTTCGTCGCGGTCGACCTCGATTTCCTGCAGGGTTTCGAGGAAGCCGGCGAGGACGGTGAGCGGCGTGCGCAGTTCGTGCGAGACGTTGGCGACGAAGTCGCGGCGCGTGCGGTCGAGGCGGTCGCTCTGGGTGACGTCCTTGATCTGCATGAGGCGGCGGTTGCCAGCGTAGGGAACGACGTGAATGGAGAGGACGCGGTCCTCGTTGCGTTCCGAGCGCAGGGTCAGCGGCCGCGCGAAATCGCCGCCCTGCAGGTAGGCGACGAATTCCGGCTGGCGCACCAGGTTGACCACCGGCTGGCCGCGGTCGGTGCGGACGACGAGGCCGAGCTGCATTTCCGCCGTGGTGTTGCAGAACAGGATCTGGTTGTGCTGGTCAAGCAGGACGACGCCGTCGGTCAGCGCCTGGCCGGCGGCGATCAGCATGGCGATCTCTTCGTCGCGGCGGGCGATCTGCGCGCGCAGGTCCTTCTCGTGCCGGTAGAGGCGGCCGAAGACGCCGTCCCAGGCACCCTCGCCTTCGAGGCTGCTATCGACAACCGGCGCCCGCGACCAGCGTTCGAGGCGGGCGAAGTTGCGGAAGTGGAAGGCCATCTGCAGTCCGAGGCCGACCGAAAAGAGCGTCCAGCCGGCCCAGGGGGCGACGAAATGGCCGACCGGCAGGGCGACCAGGGCGCTCAGCAGGGCCAGCAGCAGGGCCCGGATCAGTTGTGCCGACACCCGTTTCAGGCGCCCCGGAAGCGATAGCCGGTGCCGCGCACGGTTTCGATGCGCTCGTGGTGGCCGGTCGCTTCGAGCGCCGAACGCAGGCGGCGGATATGCACGTCGACCGTGCGTTCCTCGATGAAGACGTGGTCGCCCCAGACTTCGTCGAGCAGCTGGGCGCGGGTGTAGACGCGCTCGGCATGGGTCATGAAGAAGAAGAGCAGGCGGAACTCGGTCGGCCCCAGCTCAATCGGCTGGCTGCCGGCGAGGACGCGGTGCGTCGCCGGGTTGAGCGCCAGGTCGCCGACCTCGACCGCCTCGCCGGCCAGGTGCGGGGCGCGGCGGCGCAGCACGGCGCGGACGCGGGCGACCAGTTCCTTCGGCGAGAAGGGCTTGGTGACGTAGTCGTCGGCGCCGGCCTCCAGCCCCTGCACCTTGTCTTCCTCATGCACGCGGGCGGTGAGCATGATGATCGGCATCTCGCGGGTACGCTCGTCGGCGCGGATCTTCTTGGCCAGCGCGACGCCGGACTGGCCGGGCAGCATCCAGTCGAGCAGCACGAGGTCGGGCAGCGCGGCGCGGATGGCCGATTCGGCCTCCTCGGCACTACCCGCCCGCACGACGAGAAACCCGGCGTGCTTGAGGTTGATGACGATGAGTTCCTGGATGGCTGGTTCGTCTTCGACGACCAGAATCGTCGGTGTCACGCCTGAGCCTCCTTGGGCGGATGCCGGATGTCGCGCCCCTCGACGATGTACACGACGTGCTCGGCGACGTTCTTGGCATGGTCGCCGATGCGTTCGACGGCGCGGGCGATCCAGATGATGTCGATCGAGGTGGTGATGGTGCGCGGGTCTTCCATCATGTGCGTGATCAGCTGGCGCATGATCGACTTGAATTCGGTATCGACATCGACGTCGGCCTGGATGACCTTGACCGCCAGCTCGGTATCGAGCCGGGCGAAGGCGTCGAGCGCCTGGCGCAGCATGCCGAGCGCGGCCTCGGCGATGTGGCGGACACCGATACCATATTGCGACGGCATCTGGCCGGCTTCATAGATGCGACGGACGCCCTTGGCGATCTTCTTGGCCTCGTCGCCGGCGCGTTCGAGATCGGTGACGATCTTGCTGATGCCGAAGACCAGGCGCAGGTCGGAAGCCGCCGGCTGGCGCTTGGCGATCAGGTGGGCGCAGTCGTCGTCGATGGCCAGTTCGAGGTCGTTGACCTTGCGGTCGGTTTCGACGATGTGCTTGACGCTGCTCACTTCGCCCTTGCTGTAGGCGTCGATGGCGGCCGAAACCTGGGTTTCGACGAGGCCGCCCATCTGCAGCACGCTGGTGCGCAGGCGCGAGAGGTCTTCGTCGAACTGGCTGGAAAGATGCTGGCTGTCGTTCATGTCGGTTCCCTTCCTAGCCCATGCGGCCGGTGATGTAGTCTTCGGTACGCTTGTCTTTCGGCTTGATGAAGATCTCGTCGGTCTTGCCGAACTCGATCATCTCGCCGAGAAACATGTAGGCAGTGTAGTCGGAGACGCGCGCCGCCTGCTGCATGTTGTGCGTCACGATCAGGATGGTGACGCGCTTCTTCAGCTCGTGCACCAGTTCCTCGATGGCGGCGGTGGCGATCGGGTCGAGCGCCGAGGTCGGCTCGTCGAACAGCAGCAGTTCGGGGTCGGTGGCCAGGGCGCGGGCGATGCACAGGCGCTGCTGCTGGCCGCCGGAAAGATTCGACGCCAGTTCCTGCAGGCGGTCCTTGACCTCGTCCCAGATCGCCGCGCCCTTCAGGGCGTGTTCGACCTTGTCGTCGAGCACGCGCTTGTTGTTCTCGCCGCGCACGCGCAGGCCGTAGGCGACGTTCTCGTAGATCGACTTGGGGAAGGGGTTCGGCTTCTGGAAGACCATGCCGACGCGCATGCGGACTTCGATCGGATCGACTTCCGGCGACAGCAGGTTGGTGTTGTCCGGGAAGAAGCGGATCTCGCCTTCGTAGCGGTTGCCCGGGTAAAGGTCATGCATGCGGTTGAAGCTGCGCAGGTAGGTCGATTTGCCGCAGCCGGAAGGGCCGATCAGCGCGGTGACCTTCTTGTCGTAGATCGGCATGTTGATGCCCTTGAGCGCCTTGGCCTCGCCGTAGAAGAAGTTGAGGTTGCGGGCTTCGGCCTTGAGCGCCGGGTTGTCGTGAATCTGCATTTGCGACTCCAGTTCGGGATTCATTTTTCGGTGTTTTTGCGCGTTGACCGCAGCAATCTATTTCATGCACCGGGGCGGACGTGACGCGAAGGCGAGCCGCAGACAGTGCGAATAGCACGGCAAGGCGAAGCCGACAAAGTCACGGTCGTTCCGGTGCATGAAATTACCACTTGATGTTCTTGCGCATCTTGTAGCGCAGGTAAATCGCGACGGCGTTCATCGACAGCACCATGGCCATCAGCACGAAGCCGGCGGCGGCGGCGTTGATCTCGAAGGCCGGATCGGGACGCGAGGTCCAGTTGAAGATCTGGATCGGCATCACGGTGAAGGGGGCAAACACCCAGTCGAACAGCCCGGCCGGCGGTTCGCCGGTGAAGGGTGCCGGCGGCAGGAAGGCGATGAAGGTCAGGGCGCCGATGGTGATGATCGGCGCCGTTTCGCCGATGGCGCGGGCCAGCCCGATGATGACGCCGGTAAGGATGCCGGGCATGGCGTAGGGGATGATGTGGTAACGGCAGGTCTGCCAGCGCGTGGCGCCGACCGCCATCGAGCCTTCGCGGATCATCGCCGGGATGGCGCGGATCGCTTCGCGGGTGGAGACGATGATGATCGGCAGGATCAGCAGCGCCAGCGTCAGGCCGGCCGACAGGATGCTCTGGCCGAAGCCGAACTGGTAGACGAAGATGCCGAGCGCCAGCAGGCCATAGACGATGGACGGCACCGCCGCCAGGTTGCTGATGTTGACCTCGATGATGTGGGTCAGCCAGTTACGCTTGGCGTATTCCTCCAGATACAGCCCGGCAGCAACGCCGAGCGGCACGGCGGCGAGCGCGGTGACCAGCATCACCAGCAGCGAGCCGACCCAGGCCGAGAGGATGCCGGCCTGCGTCGCCCGGCGCGAGGCGAAGTTGAGGAAGAAATCGAGGGTGAAGCGCTCGGAACCCTTGATCGCCATGTCGGCGATCAGCGCGACGATGACCAGCAGCGCGAGGGCCAGGCAAAAGATGCCCAGTGCCTTGAAGATGGTGTCGCGCAGCTTGCCGCGCGCGATGACGGCGCGGATCTGTTCGGTGGTCAGCGGTTGCATCAGTAGTTCTCCCGGAATTTGGCGCGCAGCCACTGGCCGAGGATGTTGAAGACCAGGGTGATCAGCAGCAGGGTCAGGCCGGCGGCGAAGATGGTCTGGTAGCCGATCGAGCCGTGTGGCAGGTCGCCCAGCGCCACCTGGACGATGTAGGAGGTGATGGTGGCGGCCGGCTCCATCGGGTTCCAGGTCAGGTTCGGCTGCATGCCGGCGGCGACGGCGAGGATCATCGTTTCGCCGACGGCGCGCGAGATACCGAGGATGTAGGAAGCGGCGAGGCCGGAGAAAGCGGCCGGCACGACGACGTGGAGCGCCGTGTAGAGACGGGTCGAGCCCATCGCGTAGGCACCTTCGCGCAGGCTCATCGGCACCGCGCGCATGGCGTCCTCGGACAGCGAGGCGATGTAGGGAACGATCATGATGCCCATCACCAGACCGGCGGAAAGCAGCGAGAAGCCCGGCAGTTCCGGCAGGATGATCTGCAGCAGCGGGGTGACGACGAGCAGCGCAAAGTAGCCGAAGACGATGGTCGGGATGCCGCCGAGCAATTCGAGGATCGGCTTGGCGACTTCGCGCACCTTCGAGTTGGCGAATTCGGAAAGATAGATGGCAATGACGGTGCCCATCGGGATGGCGACGGCCAGCGCGACGAACGAGGAAACCACGGTGCCCGAGACCAGCACCGTGATGCCGAAGTGGGCATCATCGAAGAGCGGGGTCCATTGGGTGTCGGTCAGGAAATCGACGATGCTGACGTTCTGGAAGAAGTGGAAGGACTCGGAAACCAGGACATAGACGATGCCGAGCGTGGTCAGCACGGAGACCGCGGCGGCGCACAGGAGCAGGCCCTCGATCAGGCGCTCGCTGACGTTGCGCAGGGCGTTCTTGGCCAGGCGGTCACTGACCACTGGCAGGTCGGACGGATTGTTTGCAGACATGGCGTGCGAATTCACTTTGAGAATTCCCTATGATAAAAGCCCGCCCCTTCCGGGGCCGGGCTTTTTGTGGGGAGCGGCGCGAGAATCAGATCTTGGCT